>Ga0208410_1000845_pt1 | contig 16979 bp, 17 predicted proteins | sample ETN02SmetaG_3_FD_185787 | JGI IMG/M metagenome (GOLD analysis project Ga0208410, IMG submission 185787) | Marine microbial and viral communities from oxygen minimum zone, Eastern Pacific Ocean - ETNP2014F10-02SV257 (SPAdes) (version 2) | ecosystem: Environmental > Aquatic > Marine > Oceanic ... | reverse complement strand
AAGGTTATGCCCACATCCATGGCCAGCTCCACCTTCAACTAATTCATTTTTATATGGAACTGTTGTCTGAGACAAACCTGGTAAGGCATCAAATTCTCCAATAATTCCTATTACAGGTTTTCCTTCACCATATGTTGCAGTAAAAGCAGTTGGCATACCGGCTAAGCCTTTCTCAACTTTTAATCCATTCTCTTCTGCATACTTTATTAAATAATCTGCTGACTTCTCCTCTCTAAAGGCAACTTCTGCTGCCTCCCATATATTATCACTTACAGATATTAGTTCAGATGATTTTTGTTCAAGAGAATTCAGTAATTCTTTTTTTAATTTATTTACACTTTGAGAGTAAAGCGAAAAGGTTGATAGAGTCAATAATAGAATTGGAATAAATTTTTTCATTAGTTGATAATTTAATTGGTTGTTAGAGGCCTAATTTACAAATAATATTTATTTTAGAGCATGAGATTATTTAAGGATATTAAAGGAAATAATATTGATCCTGTTGATCATACTCTATCTGTTATAAAAAACTATCCTGGCGTTAAAATACATGTTGGATCAGACTCTCAAAACGTTGGAAAAAAAACTAATTATGCTAGTGTAATTGCATATAGGCTTGGAACTCGTGGAGTTCATTATATTTTAAGTAAATCCTCTGTTTCTATTATTGATGACATGTGGAAACGTTTATGGCTAGAAGCTGAGCATAGTATAATAGTTGCAGAATGGCTAACAAAGCAAATAAGTGTTCAGGTTGAGATAGATATGGACTATAATTCTGATGAAGCATATAGATCTAATAAATTAGTCTCTGCAACAAAAGGTTGGGCAAACTCTTTAGGATATAAGGTTAATGTTAAACCAAATAGTCAAATTGCTACAAGAGCAGCTGATCATCACTGCAAATAATTACTCTATAATTTTATTAAATATTTTCTCTCCTCCAAAACGAACAACATCTGCGGCAGGCAAACCAGTTTCTTTCTCAACTTTTAAAATATAGTTTTTTGCCTCTTCCTCATCTAATCTAGATGTGTTTAAGGAAACACCTACAACTTTAGAATTAGCATACGTGCCTAAAACATTTGCAAGTTCTTCGTTTAGTTTTATAAAGCTTAAAAGATTAGGCACTTTTACCCAATCTGGAGATCGTAATGTATTTTTATGAGCAAGGTGGCATAAAATCATATGGGTAGGGCAGGTTCCTCTCATAAGAGGCAAGGTTGCTGTACTTCCTGGATGCAAAATAGATCCTTGTCCCTCAACTATAACAACATCTTTGTCTTTTTCTTGCATAACTGCATGCTGAACTGCACCACAAGCATAATCTAATTTATAGGCATCCAGAGGAATTCCTTTACCTGTTACAGTTATACCAACTTGACCGGTAGCAACAAACCCGGTTTTAATACCCTTCTTTTTTAAATAAGAGTATAACTCCAAACCTGCAGTCATTTTTCCCGCTGCCATATCAGTTCCAATCATTAAGACTCTCTTGTTGTTTAATTTCATAGCCTCTCCTGAACCAATTTTAGGTATAAACTGAGGCGTTCTTGTGTCCCATATCCATTGGTTTTCCTTATCAATTATGTAGCTTGAGTACTTGTCATTTAAATTTACATGTAACCCATTAACTAATGAAAGTTCTAGTTTTAACGCCTTTATTATCATCTCCTCCCAGTGATCTGGAAGAACTCCTCCTGAAGTCAAAACGCCCATTACAAGAACTGATGCGCCCATTGATTTAGCTTTTTCAATAGAATCTACGATGATAATATCCTTCTTTATTATAGGCAAAACCTCTGGGACAACTTTTCCAGAATGAGTACTATCTATTACACAGACAATCTCATTCTCAAGGTATCTCATAGCGCTAATTCCCATCTTGCCATAATCGTCATCAAGACTTCCTTCCATCCAAATAGCTACCTTGTGATTAGTCTTTAGCATGGTATTCAGTATTTAGTTTTGCGCCATGACCATTACTATTGTTAGTCATTGTTATTCCATTAACCATTGAAGCTCCTGTACTTGGGTCAGGAGATAAATTATAATGAGAGTCTAAGTCAACATAATCGATTATCCCAGTGAGTGAAGCGCCAGCTGAAATGCTAACTGATGATTCACTCATGCAGCCTATCATTGTCTTTAATCCTAGTGATCTTGCCGTATTTAAAATCCTAAGGGCTTCTGTAATCCCTCCACACTTCATTAATTTTAGATTAACGCCATCTATAAAATTTGCTATCCTTGGCACATCTTCAGAAAACCTTAATGATTCATCTACAAATATTGGTAAGCTTCTTCCTTTAAACAGAAATTTTAATTGATCTTCATTTCCTTCTGCAAGAGGTTGCTCTATATATTCTGCATTTCGTTCAGACAACCATTTTATCATTTCTTTTGCATCATCAAGTGCCCAACCACCATTTGCATCCACTCTAATTAAAACATTAGAAGACTTAGTGGATTCAAAAACTTGAGAATAAATTTCTTTATCATATTCAATACCATTTGGAGATCCTAATTTAATTTTTATAGCCTTTACTTGTTTGTTTTTAAGAATTAACCCAACCCTTTCTTTAACGATTTCAGGGGGGTTGATTCCAACTGTTATTGAAGTGGGTGTTGACGGTTTAGGAATGCCAAGTAAATCATTTAGCTGAAGGTTAGCCTTTTTTGCTTTTAAATCCCATAACGCAATGTCTAGGCCTGCAAGAGCACAAGGGGGAGTTTTTAATTCTTTAGCCTTTTCGGAAATCTCATGAATGGAAAGCCCTTCAATCCCTTCTTCTATTAAATTAACTAATGACTCTTCTACTGCAATTGCTGATGTCGCTCCTTCTGTTTTACCTGGTGCAGATTCTCCCCATGCTGTAATGCCATCTTCAATAATTTCTATAAAAACATTTTGTGATTCAGAGTGAACTCCTCTACTAATTTGCAGTGGAAACTTTTTCTTTAAATTAACTTTGTGAAATTTAATTATCATTTAATAGAGAATGCTCTAAGATAACTATTTTATTGGAGTCCCTTTTGCTTTAAACGCATCCAGTTCGTCTCTTTTATATATAGGTGTTCGATTTCTTCTTGCTATCCATTTTAACTTACCATCAAGATGATATCTTACCAATGTGCTTTCGCTAACTTTCAAATACAGAGCTGCTTTTTTTCTAGGAAGATAATTTATATGGTCTGGGAGATTCTTAACATCATAGTCTGATGACATTACTTCTCTAAAATTTCTGTCGATTTGAATATCTTGCTTAGAAACTCTTCTTCCCTCATGGTAGACGGAGCTAACCCCTACTGGAAAAAATACCTTATCAAGATCTACCCATTTTTTTGACATAGCCTGCTAATTTATGAAAAAAAACTGAATTATTCAGTTATATTTGCTTAGTAATTAATTGTTTAACAAATGAAAAGTCCCTTTGCTTTAGCCTTTATTTTTCTATTTACGGTTGAGGCTTTTTCTCAGAGTAGTCCATACACTCCATCTAATACTGGGACCAGAAATTATGCTTCCGGTATAAAGTCTTTTGAATATGGAATAATGGGCTCAAACCAAGACGCAACAGGATCTCCAGTTGGACTAGTAGCTTCAATTGTTAGAAAAGTGCCAAGTGCAAATAAAATTAGTGATAGATATGGGAATGCAAATATTTCATTAAGAGGGAGGAATTCATTGCAAGCAGGAGGGGACGAGGTTCTTTGGGATATTGACGGAGTAAGGTATATTACCCCTCCTATGATTGGAATCCATCAGGTGAAATATGTAGAAATTGTAAAAGGTCTAGCGGCAAGCAACAAATATGGAAGTGAAGGTGCTGCAGGAGTAATTATTGTTAAAACTGCTATTGGAGCTGATAATAACGATCTAATTAATTCGCCTAAAAATTTATGGAGAACTGCAACAGAAAAAAAAACTAAAAAATAATTTATGAAAATTAATCTAAGCATACTGTGTATAATGTTGACAGGGCTATCATCGGTTCATTCACAAGCCAACGAAACAGAATCATTGGTTGAAAAAATGGAAACAATTCCTTCCCAAACACTTGTTGATGCTCTTGTAAACCGAATACCTGGTGCCAGAAAAATTACGGATCGTTATGGGAATAAAAATATTTCCTTAAGAGGGAGGCAGTCTTTTAAAACAGCTGGAGATGAAGTCCTTTGGGATATAGATGGCATTATATATCCAAATCCTCCAATCTTAAATGTAAATCAAGTTAAATATGTAGAAGTTTTAAATGGTTTAGCTGCTACAAATAAATATGGTAGCGAAGGTGGCGGAGGAGTAATTGTTGTTAAAACAATTGTAAGTGCAGAAAAAATTAACAGTGGGAGAAATGTATTGAGACCAAAAAAAGCAAAACCTAAGAAAAAGAAAAAGAAAAAGAAAAAATAAGTTGATATGATAAATAGACTAACCCTTATATTATTAACAGTTTTTGTTTCTTGTAAGGAAGAATCAATAGAAAACTATAAAAACTATAACGAAGCTGAAATTTTAATTACAATAGAGCTTCCCAAAGAGATCAATGAGACATCAGGATTAGAAATAATTAATAATAATTTTATTACTCATAATGATTCTGGAGGAGATCCTATTGTATATGAGTTTAATCAAAATGGAGTAATCATTAATAGATATAATATTAATGGTAATTCAGTGTATAATCTGGAGAATGTAGATTGGGAAGATTTAGGAGCAGATGGTGAATATCTCTATATCGCTGACACAGGGAATAACTTCGGCACCAGAAAAGATCTGAAACTAATTAAAGTAGATCCCTCTAATAATTTTCAAGCTGTAAATGAGATTAACATATCATATAAAGACCAAGAGTCTTTCTTGCCTAAATTACGTCATAAATTTGATGCCGAAGGGTTAACAATAATTAATGATCAAATAGCTCTTTTTTCAAAAGATAGAGATTCTTTAAATACAGACATTTACTTTATTCCCACTAATGGAGGCCTTCTTAGCCCAATTAATTCATTTAAGGTAAATGCATTAATCACAGGTGCAGACTATGATAATAATCTTGGGCTATTAGCACTTATAAGTTATGACTCTGATGGAAATCAATATATAATCTTATTTCCTGACTTCAACCCTAAGAAGAAAAGCAGTTTTAAAAAGTTTCGAATACCAATTGATAAGTCACAAATGGAGTCAATAAAGATTATTAATAAAAATGAATTTTGGATTACTTCTGAAGATGAAGGTCGAGGACACCCGACTCTTTTTAAAATTGTGGTGAGATAAAAGCGCTTCTATAAAACCAATTAACAAAAATTCAAAATTAACCTAGCTAAAAAAGGACTAAACAATAATTTAGAAGCACTTTTAAATTCACCAAAATAAAAGTACGCTGAAAAGTTTAACTATTATTTTAAAGAAAAGTTAAAATTGCAAATTAATTTAAAAGATAAGTAAGGCTAATTTTTAAATACGGGTGTCTGCTAAACCTTTGCTTATAGTTATCTTGCGACATTGAGTTAAAAGTTGTTAAAATTTGCAGTCTCTTTAGTCTCTTTAATAGGCCAACTTGGATTGAGTTTCTATATTTCTTAGATTTTAAAGTAAGCTCTGCATTATCATTAAAAAGACTGCCCTCAATATTAAAGTCATGGAAATAATATTCTTGTCTTGTTCCTAAATAGAAAGATATTTTATTCTCATTCATATTAATAATATTGTCAAAAAAGTGAAATGAACCTAAGGATCCTATCATAATACCAATATCAACACCTGTGTTAATTTTATAAGTTCCAACCTCAGAAAACAATTTTGTCTCCAAATTGACATTATCTTCTAAGTGGAATCCTTTAAAATAATTAATTAAAAGATCAAGGTGAATCTCTTGTGGTGTTTGAGCATTCCATGAAAGATCTGGGAGATTCAGTATTAGCTGATGATAAAGGTTTTGCATTCCTTTGGCTAAAGATGCCGAGCCAGTAACTCCTAGTTTTCCTGATATAGACAAACTACTAGTATTAGTTAAAGACCTTTGATTTTTATATTTAAAAAACAAAAAACCACTATATGGATAATCGTACTCTGCTGGGTCTGTTTCATATCTTTTAGATGGAGTGAAGATTTCCTGACCCAGAGTGAAATGATTTATTTGGGTTTTCCGTTTTGTTGATTTAGAAGTTTTTGAATACGTTAAGAAAATCCCACTTGAATAATAAAAGTCTTTCGCAAAATATAAATCATTATCTACATCAAGGTTAATTGTATTTTGACTATATAAAAAATTTGAAAGGAGAAAAACCAAACAAAATTTATTGTTTAACAAAATATTTATTAAGGGCAATTATTTAAATTTATATCAAAGTTAACTATATATTATCGAACCTATAGTATGAATATTAGACAAGCAATAATTACAGATCTTGATAGAGTAAAAAAAATAGCAGAAGCATGTGCTATTGACATGGCTAACTACAGTATTTTTCAATGGAATGCGCAATATCCTTCTAGAGAAATATTTAAAAATGATATCGAGTCCAACTCATTGTATGTTATTGAAATTAATAATAAAATTATTGGCTGTATTATGCTAAGTGATTTTAAAGATGATGTATATAAAGATGTAGAATGGTTAACTAAAGATTCTAAAAACTTGTATATACATCGATTAGCTGTAGACCCGCACTTGCAAAAAAAGGGGTATGGAAGAAAATTAATGGATTTTGCTGAAGCCTTTGCAGTTCAGAATAATTTTGCATCTATTAGACTAGACACCTTCAGTTTAAATCATCGAAATAATAAATTTTATAAATCTAGAGGGTACACCCAACTAGAAAATGTTTTTTTTCCTATGCAAAGTGAGTTTCCATTTCATTGTTATGAAAAAGTCTTACTTTAAAATCCTAGTTTTTTAAGATCCTTGTTTTTATCTGAAATATCAACTCTTAAGCTTGCACAATCAAGAGGAATAGAAACAACGTCTGGCACTGGAAAATCTTCAGATGAGATATTTAGCTCTTCGTGTAAATATGCGTTTTTCATATACTGGGCCCATATTGGCAATGCCATTGTTGCTCCTTGACCGAAGGCTATATCCTCAAAGTGAACAGAACGATCTTCACCTCCTACCCAAACTCCCGTGACTAAATTTGGAACCATCCCCATAAACCAGCCATCACTTTGATTTTGAGTGGTTCCTGTTTTACCTGCAATCGAATTTTCAAAAACATATGGATATCCTGTTATGATATTTTTATATATATAATTAGTTTCTTCAAGGCCAGCATGCCTTAATCTTCCTCCAGAACCATATTGTGTTACACCTTCCATTAAATTAAGTGTTACATATGCCACTTCTTCACTCAATACATCTGTAGTTTGAGGGATTACCTCAAATAAAGGAACTCCATTTTTATCTTCGATTCTAGTAATAAAAATAGGCTCTATAAATATTCCCTTATTAACAAATGTGCTGTAGGCTCCCACTAATTCATACAAACTAATATCAGGAGTACCAAGTGCAATTGATGGCACCTCTGGCAAATAAGATTCAATACCCATTTTTTTCATTAAAGTAACAACAGGCTTAGGGCCAACCTGATCCATCAGTCTTGCACTAACAGTATTAATTGAGTTTGCTAATGCATTCTTCAAATTCCTTGTTTGTCCATACTTATCACTAGAATTTTTTGGGCACCAAGCATCCATATTCCCATGCTTCATTGGTTCAATGCAATAAAGGGCGTCGGGGAGAGTGTGGCAGGGAGACAATTTCAGCTGATCTATGGCAGTGGCATATAAAAATGGTTTAAATGTAGAACCAATTTGCCTCCTACCTTGTTTAACTTGATCATATTGAAAATGTTTAAAATCAAATCCTCCAACCCACGCTTTAACATGACCTGTTTGTGGCTCCATAGACATTAAAGAGGATCTCAAGAAATATTTATAATATCGGATTGAATCTATAGGTTTCATAATAGTATCGATTTCCCCTTTCCATGAAAAAACTTTCATAGGTGTTTCAACTTGGAAAGATTCCCAGATTTCATCATCAGTATTTCCGCTTAATCTCATCTTTCTCCATCTTTCCGATCTCATCGCAGATAACTTAATTAAAGTATCAACCTGGCCTTCTCTTAAATCACGAAAAGGAGGAGTCGGATTTAATGAATCGGCTTCTTTATTCTGGGCAAAGAACTCAGACTGTAAGTTTTTCATATGATCGTCCATAGATTGTTCGGCTATTGCCTGTAATCTGGAATCAATTGTTGTGTAGATTCTTAATCCATCTCTGTATAAATTAAATTTAGACCCATCCTCTTTTGTGTTTTCCCTTAACCACTGATTCATAAACTCTTGCAGGTATGCTCTAAAATAAGTAGCTAAACCCTCACGATGAGACTCTGGGGAATAATCTATTTTTAATGGCAATTGAGTTAATGAGTCTAGTTGATTTTTTGAAATCATCTCATTTCTAAACATTTGCTGAAACACAACATTTCTTCTTTCAAGAACTAATTCAGGTCTTCTTCGGGGGTTATATAAAGAGGAATTTTTAAGCATCCCAACTAACATTGCAGCATCTTCTATAAGTAGACTATCTGGAGTTTTATTTAAATATATTTTGGATGCTGAACGAACACCATCTGCATTATTTCCAAAATCATATATATTAAGATACATTGCTATAATCTCATTCTTAGTATATCTTTTTTCAATTTGTAGGGCCAAAACCCATTCTTTTGCTTTTTGCAATACTGCCTGTATAAAATTTCTAGATCGGACACCAACAAACAATTGCCTTGCCAGTTGTTGTGAAATTGTACTTGCACCTCCTCTTTTATTTAAAAAAACAACTGCTCTAATTGTAGACCTAATATCTATCCCTGGATGAGAATAGAATCTTTCATCTTCTGTTGCAATAAGCGCATCAACTAAATTTGAGGGAAGTTCGTTATAATTAATAGGGGTTCTATTATCATTAAAGTAATATTTTCCTAAAATCTCTCCATCTGATGAAATAATTTGAGTTGCCAGATTTGTGTTTGGATTTTCTAACTGTTCAAATTCAGGCATTTCTCCAAAGTAACCATTTCCAGTCAAAATAAATAAAGAAAAAAATGAAACTATTCCTAATATTAATAGTGTCCAGTAAATTCTTATTAAACGACTCCTTTTCATTCTTATTTATGTTGATTAAATTTAATATGACTAGCTCTTCCCTTCTTAAAAATTTTATTGCTATTCTGTTTACCTTTTCTAAGTTCTTTCTGTTGGTCATAAGAAAGTTCAATTGTTGTTTTACAATCTTCTGAACAGCAAGTGTTCATTCTTTCTTGACATTTTTTACATTGGATAAACAATAGGTGACAAGCTACATTTGAACAATTAACATGAGTGTCTGCAGGTTCACCACATTGATGACAGCTTGCAACAACCTCTTCAGATATTCTTTCACTTTTCCTTTCATCAAAAACGAAATTTTTACCTATAAAATTATTCTCCAATTTATTTTGTTTTACCTGTCTTGTATATTCAATAATGCCTCCTTCTAGCTGGTATACATTCTCTACACCTTTATGCTTCAAATAAGCACTAGCTTTTTCACATCTTATACCTCCTGTGCAATACATTAAATAATTCCTTTCTTTTCCATTTTTTTCTAATTGGGCATCAATAACCTTAAGAGACTCCCGGAATGTGTCAACATCGGGTTTAACAGCTCCTTTAAAATACCCTATCTCACTTTCATAATGATTCCTCATATCAACACAAACAGTATCGGTATTATTTAACATCTGATTAAATTCTTTTGCATTTAAATGATCCCCAATTTTAGTTACATCAAATGATTTATCATCTAAGCCGTCTGCTACAATTTTATCTCTCACCTTAATTGTTAACTTTAAAAATGATTTGTTGTATTGTTCAACTGCTAGATTTAATCTTATACCAATAAGTGGGTTTAGCTTTTCAAGAGACTTCTTAAATTTCTTAAAGTTTTCATCAGGAACAGATATTTGAGCATTTATACCTTCATGCGCAACATATATTCTGCCAAGCACGTCTAGCTTAGACCAAATAACAAATAGGTGATCTCTAAATAGACTAGGATTTCCTAGCTTAAAATACTTATAAAAAGAAAGTGTTACTCTCTTTTGAGAATTTTCATCAATGATTCTTGCGCGTTCTTCCGCACTATGTTTATTGTACAGTTGCATGCTATACCAATATAGATAGTAAAATTACAACTTTTTAATAACCTTACATGGATTTCCGTATGCTAAGACTCCTTCGGGGATATCGCTTAAAACAAGACTACCTGCTCCGATTGTACTATTATTACCTATTGTTACCCCCTGACATATTGAGGAATTACCTCCTATCCATACATTATTTCCAACTATTATAGGAAGTGCATTTGTTACATATTGTCCATTAGGTTGTATTCTTTCGCTATGTTTTATAGGATGAGATGGTGTATAAAAGTGGACTCCTGGACCTATTAAAACATTTGAGCCAATTTCAATCTTATTATTATCAATAAAAACACAATTAAAATTTACAAAAGTGTTTTTGCCAATCGAGATATTAATCCCATAATCACAATAAAAAGGAGATTCAATCCATACTCCCTTATGAACTTTTCCAAGAAGATTTTTAAGAATACTTAATCTATTTTCAAAGTCATCTGATGTAGTTGAGTTTAACTTCTTTAGTGATTTTCTACAATCTTTATGAAGCTTTATAAGCTCTGGATCTCTTGCATAATAAGTTTGACCCGATAGCATTTTTTCTTTCTCAGTCATCAAGGCCTGCTTGATTTGGTCCAACCAATAATAACTCTGTTTGCCTACCTTTGATATATCTAAATCCATCCTCTCCAAAAAATCCGGGAACCTCAAGCATAATTCTAATGTCTTTTTCCCACTCTTGAATGTATACTGTGGTGTTTAATTCAATCGCATAAGCAGTATTATATTGAAGAGGATAGTCTCCTGTGAAAGGAACGCCACCTTGCGAGTCCCACATACCAAGTGTAGTTCCAGCTGAGTGCCCATATGTGCCTAGAGGATGAGTGTAAATTGATGGCCTTAAACCTTCAGCTCTTCCTTGCTCTAAGGATTTTTTTAAAATTTCATTTCCAGTAGCTCCAAACTTAAAGTTATTAGTAAAAATATCTTGTACTCTATTTCCCTCTTCCAAAGCATTAATTAGATAAGCTGGAGCATTTTTTTCTCCTGGTTTTAGAACATATCCTAACTCTTGTGTATCTGTATTCAATGTCAAGTAGGTAATGCCAAAATCACAATGAATAAGATCTCCGGGTTGGATTATATCAAATTTAGAAAGGCCATCAAATGCGTAAAGATCGCTATTATTTTCTCTTTGAACATCTACACTTGGGTGAAACCATGTGTCAAGACCTAACTCTAAAACTTTTTCTCTCATCCACCATACAACATCATCTGTTGTCGTAATTCCTGGAGTAATTACTTTTGTTGAAAATGCCTCTCTAATTATTGCACTGCTTATCTCTACTAATTGAGAATAGACGGTCATCTCTAGATCTGTTCTAGTTTCAATCCAAGCTATTGCGAGATCCTCAGCTGACACAATCTTTTTTTGATATTTTGAAGGAAGAACATTATAAAGTTGATCATAATGGTATTTGCTTAAGCCATCTGCTAGAGACTCATAACTGGATGTATTAATTCCTATTTTGTTTGGATTTTTACTGACAATGTAATCTTTAAGTGCTTCCCATTGATTAGGTTGTGTTTCTTTATTCCATATGGAGGGAATATTGTCCCCAAATGCATATCTGGCTATTGCCACTGAGTTAAATTCTTTGGTTCTATCATCTAACGAAAAAACAACAATAGTTGTTCTTCTTGCATTTAGCCAAGTAGGAGGAAGCATAGTTTTGATAATAGGATCTTCATTGTACTCTCTAGCAATTAATACCCACATATCAACACCTGTTTTCTCCATAAGTTCAGGCAGCAAGTTATTCAGTCTGTCTTTTTGGAGCTTATTGATAAAAGCTGCTCTTTCCTTAAGTGGTAGTATATCTTGACAGTGAATATTTGTAATAAATAGAATCGAGGTAATTATTAATATCTTTCTCATAGTTTCATAAAATATAAATATAAAAAATATTACTTTAGTGATAAATGGATGAATATGGCAGAAAAAGATTCAAAACTAAAAGCGCTTAAATTAACCTTAGATAAATTAGACAAAACCTATGGTAAAGGTTCTGTAATGAAACTAGGGGACCAAACTATAGAAAAAGTAGAGGCTATCCCTTCAGGTTCGATAGGGTTAGATCTAGCAATGGGTGTAGGCGGGTACCCTAAAGGAAGAGTGGTTGAGATATACGGTCCTGAATCTTCAGGAAAAACTACACTTTCATTACACGCTATAGCTGAATGTCAAAAAAATGGAGGTATTGCAGCATTTATTGATGCGGAACATGCTTTTGACCGTTTTTATGCTGAAAAATTAGGAGTTGACTTAGCCGAGTTAGTTATTTCACAACCCGATAATGGAGAACAAGCTCTTGAGATTGCAGATAATTTAATTCGTTCTGGAGCAGTTGACGCATTGGTAATTGATTCTGTAGCAGCATTAACTCCAAAAAGTGAAATTGAAGGAGAAATGGGAGATTCTAAAATGGGTCTACACGCAAGGCTAATGTCTCAGGCAATGAGAAAGCTAACTGCATCAATAAGCAAGACAAAGTGTACTGTTTTTTTTCTGAATCAGCTAAGAGAAAAAATAGGAGTTATGTTTGGTAATCCTGAAACAACAACAGGAGGAAATGCATTAAAATTTTATGCATCTGTTAGGTTAGACATTAGAAGGTCAACACAAATAAAAGATTCTGAAGGAGCAGTATTAGGAAACAAAACAAGAGTAAAGGTTGTTAAAAATAAAGTAGCACCTCCTTTTAAAACAGCTGAATTTGATATTATGTATGGTGAAGGAATATCAAAAACAGGGGAAATTATTGACCTTGGTGTAGAGCATGAGATTATTGAAAAAAGTGGATCTTGGTTTAGTTATGGTGGGACTAAACTAGGACAAGGAAGAGATTCTGTAAAGGTCATTTTAAAAGATAATCCTGAACTCATGGAAGAATTGGAAGGGAAAATATTTCAGATTATCAACAATAACAAATAGATTATTTATTTTTTAGCTCCCTATATTTATTAGCTGCTTTCAATGGAACTCCTTTAGGATCAGCAAGTAATTCATCTCTCATGATTTTTCGAGTTTTAGCTATTAAATCTGGGATATCTTCTTCGGTTAAACCGTTTACTTCAATTCTATCTAAAACTTTTGCCCGCAACTGTCCTGGTTGACCAAAAATTGGATACCAAGGAAATTTTAGCTTACAATCAAACATAACAATAGGAATAATAGGAAGGTTATTTTCAAGAGCAATTTTAAAGGCACCATGTTTAAAATCTGCTAATACTTCAGTTTCATCAAGATAATTTGTTTCAGGAAAAATACATATGTTATAACCCTCTTTAAGCAGTGAATTGGCTCTACCGTAAACCCCATATCTACTTTTTGAATCAGATCTGTCTACCATTATAGCAGCCCTTTTATATATATAACCAAAAATTGGAATACTATACAGTTCTTTTTTACCTACAAATGTGAATGGAGTTTTATTTAATATAAACATTAGAAAAACATCCATATAGCTGGAATGGTTGCCAATCAATAAGCAGTTTGTTTCGGTTTTAAGTTTATGCGTGTCCTCAAACGAAAGATAAAAGCCACTTCCATGCAGAATAACCCTAGACCAAATATTTCGTGCAATCCAAAATAATTTAGCATAGCCTCTTGGCAACAGTAGAATTAAAGCTAAAACAGGGAAATAAAGAATTGTTTGTATAGCGGCTAAAGTATAAAACCAAGCCCACCATATTTTAATTATTAATCGATGCAATAATCTAAACATTATTAAATAATTAAACCAAAGTTAAGAGGTATTTTGATTCAAAATGAAAAAAAAATACCTTTGTTTATATAAATGTCATATTATGGCTAAAATTCTCACTGGAGTTCAATCAACAGGAACTCCTCATTTAGGAAATTTGCTTGGTGCAATAATCCCTGCAATTGAATTAGCGAATAAATCTTCTGAAGAGTCATATTTTTTTATTGCTAACCTTCATGCCCTAACTCAAATTAAAGACCCTGAAATTTTGAAAAAAAATACATTTGCTACTGCTGCTGCATGGTTGTCATTTGGTCTAGATGCAAATAAAGCATGTTTTTATAAACAAAGCGATGTTTCTGAAGTAACAGAATTAGCTTGGTATTTAAATTGTTTTTTTCCATATCAAAGATTGACATTAGCACACTCCTTTAAAGATAAGTCAGAGAATTTAAAAGATGTTAACGCAGGTTTGTTCTCCTATCCAATGCTTATGGCTGCGGATATTTTATTGTATGACGCAAATATTGTGCCTGTTGGTAAAGATCAATTACAGCATCTGGAGATTACTCGAGATGTAGCATCTAGGTTTAACAACCTAATGGGGGATACATTAGTGATTCCTGAACCTAAATTACAAGAAGAGTCAAAATACGTTATTGGCACAAATGGTGAAAAAATGAGCAAGTCTAAAAGTAATACAATTGATATTTTTCTCTCAGATGAGGAATTAAAGAAGCAGATTATGAGCATAAAAACTCAAAGCCTTTCAGTTGAAGATAAAAAAGATCCACAAGAATGTAATGTATTCAAGATTTATTCATTAATTGCTCCTCTAGAAAAAACAAAAGCTTTAGGAAAAAGTTATAGAGCAGGTGGTTTGGGCTATGGGGAATCAAAAGAAATCTTGTTTAATGAGATTATACAAAAATTCCAAAAAGAACGTGATTTGTATAACTCCTTTCATACTAATAAGGATGAGGTGGAAACTGTTTTAAAGGATGGTGCTCAAAAAGCAAGAAAACAAGCTCAAATTGTTCTTAAAAGAGTTAGAAGTAAGGTTGGATTTTAATTGTTTTTTTTTAAATTTGATTAATGTCTATCTCCAACCATATAATCGAACTTTTATATAATCACGATTGTGTTATTGTTCCGGGATTTGGAGCCTTTTTAACTAAATCTAGTAGGGCATCTCATAATAATGATGTCTTTTCTCCTCCGAGAAAATCAATAACCTTTAATGGAATGTTAAAAGAAAATGATGGCCTACTTGCTAATCGGATTAGCGCAACAGAAAGTATTTCATACAATGCTGCTTTAAAGAAAATTACAAAAGATGTTCAATCGTTATTGTCATCATTAAATTCTGATAAAGTTGAAATAGATAACATTGGTGTTTTTGAATTAAACCCAGAAAAGAAGATTCAATTTCAACCAAATCAAGATGTAAATTTTGAAGCTACATCATTTGGGTTAGAAAGTTTTGTAAGAGCGCCTAGGGAAATTGAAAGCCCTGAAGAAAAGATTAAAACATTAAGCATACCAGATTATGCAATTAGATATGCTGCAATACTTATATTATTGATTGGTATTAGCTCAATTAGTTATATTTCATTTAATGAATATCAAAATGAACAAAAGGTTGAATCATTGGCTAATGCTCAACAACAGATTTTAAAAAATGTTCAAACTGCAACATTTGATCTTGGAGAATATGCAAAAATCAATATCCCTATTAAGGAAATCATAATACCCCCAAAATCTAATTCAACATACTACAGTGTTATAGCTGGGTCTTTTCGATCTGTGGATAATGCAAACAAAAAATTAAAATCACTGATTAGGCTTGGATATCAAGCTTCTTTTACATCAGTCAATCCAAAAGGGCTTCATCGTGTTGCATATGCTAGACTCCAAAACAGAAATGAAGCTGTTAAGTTAATAGCTAATATAAAGCAAGAAAAGGGAAAAGATGCTTGGCTATTAATCGAAAAATAAAACTAAAATTTACTTAACCAATTCTGAGGATTCTCTGGTTTTAACTCATTAAATATGCTAAACTTTAATATAGCTTTTCCTGATGTATTATTTGTAAATATTACTCCTATTTCTTCACCTGCTTGAATTTTATCACCCTTCTTAACAAAAACCTGTGATAAATTTTGATAGTTAGAAATATATTTTCCATGTCTTACTAAAATTCCCGGATTACCTCCCTTGAACCCATAGACAGATAGAACTTGTCCCTCAAATATAGCCCTGACTATTGAATTTGGAGAAGTTGCTATCATAATACCAGTACTGTTGATTGTAGCTGTTCTAACAACTGGATGAGGTTGAGTTCCAAATCTTCTTGTAATTACTCCCTCTATTAACGGCCAAGGTAATTGGCCTTTGTTAGAGAGAAAATTTGAAGAAATAATCCTGCCCTCTGGTGTTAGTGCAAAATTATTAGCATTAGAGTCATTGTTATTTGATTCCGATATCGCTAGTCTAATTAATTTTTGAATTTCATTATCAATAAGTTTTGATTCTTTTTCTTTTTTTCTTATTTCAGAAATATAGTTTTTATTTGTTTTCTCCAGAGTATTAAAGAGTCTATTTTTTTCTAGTTTTTCTCCTTCTAGCTCTACTTTAATTTTTTTGTTTTCATCTATTACTAGCTGTCTCTTTAACCTATTACTCTCCAGAGTATCTATAAGTGATGCTATATCCTGTTGGGTTATAATAATTTTATTTGCTTGTTCTTTTCGATAAGCTGAGTACTGTTTAAAATATTGAAACCTTGAAAAAGCCTGATTAAAATCTCTTGCTGCAAACAAGAACATTAATTTTAGTTTAGAAGATCTTTTCTTATAAGAATTAAATACAATTGTCGCATATTCATCTTTTAATTTTTTTAAATCAATCTCTAAATCATTAATCCTATCACTTTTATTTTTGATTTGATTGGATAAGTTTTTTGATTGTTGATTGTTAATATCTATCAGCTTATTTCTTACAGAAATCTTTAACTCCACATCTTCA
>Ga0208410_1000843_pt1 | contig 16998 bp, 11 predicted proteins | sample ETN02SmetaG_3_FD_185787 | JGI IMG/M metagenome (GOLD analysis project Ga0208410, IMG submission 185787) | Marine microbial and viral communities from oxygen minimum zone, Eastern Pacific Ocean - ETNP2014F10-02SV257 (SPAdes) (version 2) | ecosystem: Environmental > Aquatic > Marine > Oceanic ... | reverse complement strand
CGCGCGCGCGGTGGCGTCACGCGCGCGCGCGCATCGGCCACCATGGAGCCGTCCGAGCGACGAGGCGATCGTCTTCGCGTCGTCACCATGTACACGGGCGCCGGGGCGGTGGATTACGGGTGCGAGCGGACGAACGACGCGAATGAATGAATGAAACGACCGACCGGCCGGCGGCGACGAGGACGACGAGACGACGCGACGACGCGACGACCGAGTCGCGACCGACCGCGCGACCGACGTCGAACGACCGACTGACGACGATTGGTTTTTTTCACGAATTCGCGCGCGTCGTCTCGCGCGCGCGTTCGTGACTCGATCGCTCGACGCGCGCAGATTCACCAGGGCTGGACACGCGGTGACGACGCAGTGCGAATCGGACGAGGACGCGAGACGGGTCTTGCACGCGCGATTTCAGGGAGTTCGACAGGCGAGAGAGGCGAGTGAGATGGAGGGATTACCGGGGGATGTCGATGTGTTGATATGTGGGGCGATGGCGCGAGAGTACGAGGGATCGTGGCGAGAATCGTGGACGAGGAACGGCGCGGCGGGCGCGTTGAAACACGCGGTGCGGTTGGCGACGCGCGCGAGGACGCCGTGGTTGGTGGTCGAGGGACGAGGGAAGATGTTGGATCGAGGTGTGAATGGGGAGGCGCCGTTGATGCATGAGTTTTGTGCGGAATTAGAGCGGTTGGGGTATAAGTGGGCGCACAGGACGGTGTGTTCGGCGACGTTTGGGACGCCAGACGTGAGCGCGCGCGTCTTGGTGTGCGCGAGTCGGTGCGGCGATCCGAGGGATATATTATTGACGGAGGATGCGGGATCGTTGAAAATCGGCGCCAAAACGGAGGAGAATGAGCACACGTTTGTGTTTAATCGACATCCCGAGCGCGGGTTGTGCGCGTACGCGGACGTGTGCGAGGGGTTTTACCCCGAGTCGAACGCGTGCGTGCTCACGGCGGCGGGCGGGTTGATGCCTCTGAGCGTGCACGACGCCGAGCGATTGCAAGGGTTTCCGCCCGGTTGGACGATGACGACGCGACCGAGCGCGCAGGGGAGTCAGGGCGAGGAGTTACAGGCGCGATGGAACGCGTTGGCGGCGACGCAAGGGTGCGTGGCGAGTTCGTATTGGCTCGCCGCGCGTCTCGCCGATCCGTGTAGTTTGAAGTTTACGGCGGACGCGGTGCCTTTTCTCGAGCCCGTGCCGGAATCGTGGCCGAGCGCGGCGTTTAACGTCGGTCACGGGCGCATGAGCGCGCTCTCGTCGCCGTTCATTCGACAGATCACCGAGATGCCGTGTCTGGGAAATTTCATCTCCACGTCGTTTTTCGAAGGGGGGCCGTTGGTGCCTCGACACGTCGCCGTCGAGTGCGCGCGCGTGATGAGAGAGGCTGGATGGGAGGTGCCGCCGCAATTAGAAGCATTAGAAGACGAAACGAATAGAAACGTCGTCGCGGCGGTCGCGGGGCCTCGAGTGAAGAGCGAGGTGGTCGCTCCCGCGCCCTCGGGTCAAAACGACGCGACGGCGCCGCCAACCATCGACGCGGCGGCGGCGGCGCAACCGGCGACGCTCGTCGAGCGTAAATTACCTCTGATCAAGACGAAGAGCGGTCATCTCGTCGTCGACCAAGACGAGGCGAAGAGATCCGCGGACGCGTCCATCGATAAGGACACCAAGCGTCGTAGACGGAGCAGCACGCCGGGATCGCTCGACGGCGACACCGGTTCGCCGGGTTCCACGCCGGGCACGATGACATTCATCGCAGGCGTCGGATTGGCGTCGCAGAGGAAGAATCAGCTTGTCTGGGCGAAACTTCCGGGTCATCCGTTCTGGCCGGGTTTGCGCGTAGATTTAGACGGCGACTTTGTTCCAGAGAACGCGCGCGCGATGGGTCAAGAAAATGAAGTGCTCGTGGTTTTCTTTGGCGAAAATTCCTTCGGGTGGGTGCGCGAGGATCAGTGTTTGGATTATGAGGAACACTACGCGACGAAGAGTCGCGATCCGGCGAGGAACAAGGCGCGGTTCCAGGCAGCAGTGAAACACGCCGACGACGAGCTCCTCATTCGAGAGACGAGGGCGGAACGCGATAGATTGCGAAAAATGGCGACGCAGAACACGATTCACAAGTTTCGTTCTCGCGGCGGCTCACCGATGCCGGAATTGAAAGGATGTACGTGTAAATCATGTACGAACGTATCCGCGGACGGTTCGGATTCACCGCGCTGCATACGCGTCGAAGCGGCTGAACGGGCGAGTCGAGGCCACATTGGCGCGAAACTCACCATTCAGGGGAAAACCGTCGTTGGTAAGCGCATTCTCGTCTTCTGGCCGCTCGATAAGGCGTCTTATTCGGGTAAAATCGTCGATTTCGACCCCTTCGAACTGAGACACTGCGTCGAGTACGTCGAAGACGGCGTCAAGGAATTCTTGTCGCTGTGGAATGAGGACGTGACGCTTCCGCAAGGCGAACGGCTCGGCCCGACGCTTCCTGAGGCGGACGAGGCTGGCGCCGATTTACTCATGGGTCTCATGACCGCCGGTTGACGTCGAGTGAGTGAGAGTTAAAATGAAACGTAGTATACACAACTGAAACTCGCGCGGATAATTGTAATTCATTTTGTACGGAATGCTGTAGTAGACGAAAATTACTCGAGAGAATCGTAACTGGTGACGCTATCTTTGGAATCGTCGCCGCGCGGGATGTCGTCGGGCTGAGTCTCTTGCGGCGTACTTTCGCTCAATTCGAACGTGTCGAGTCGAGACACGAACGACGGCGAGAGCGTGATTTCGTCAGACGTTTCCCCTGCGCTCTTCGGCGAAAGAATGTTGAAATTTCGGCGAATGTCGTCTTTACTCTTGCGAACGTGATCCATGACGTCCATCATCGTCTGTGCGAGCGCCCTGCCTTGATCCGTCGTGATATCCACGCAATTGAACGCGTGGAGGTTGTTCGGGGACAAGATGGTGGCGTTCATGATCTCTGCGACTTCGGCTCGCAAATCGTGCAGCTGCTCCTCGAAATCCCGCGTCACGCGCGCGCGCTCCTCGCGCTCAGCCTCGAGCTGAGTGACGAGCTCGCGAAGCGTCGCCTCCTTCGAACGCGATTTCGGCGACGCGCTCGTCGAGGCATCCGCGCGAAGACGCTCGAGCTCTCGTTCGTTCACCTCGAGCGTTTCCTTCGTCTTTTCCAATTCCCATCGCAATTCGGTGACGATTTCCCATTGATCGATCGTCATCGGCGCCGACTCAGACTCCGCCGAGCCGTCCTCTTTCGCCGTCGCGTCGCGCGCGCCCCGCGCGTCCTCCGACGCGTCGGCGCGCGCCTGTTCTTCGTCCTTCTTCGTCTCCGCCGCGGCGGATTTCTGCGACGGTATCGAACTCGCGCTCGCCATGCCCGCGACGCTCGGACGTCGAATCTTCTTCTTCATCACCGCGCGACGACGCGCTAATCGAATCGCCCGATCGCGCGTCTCCTCGCTCTGACAATACGCCACCACCGCGGGATCCAAGCGACGCGCGAAGGAAATCTCCAACGTCGCCGCCGCCTCCTCGTCGCCGTCCTCCGCCGTCCTCCGCACCTCGCTCACCCAATACATCATCGCCATCGCGTCGAACGTCGCCTGAAAATCCCCTCTCGCCATCCCATCGATCGAGATCGCGTTCGTCGGCGCCTTTTCCCTCGCGAAAATCGCCCTGAGCGCGTCCCACGGTCGTCTCGCCGCCGTCTCTCTCGCCGCCTCCCGCGCCTCCCGCGCCTCCTCCCACGCCTCCTCCTCCGACCCCTCACGCTCGAGTCGGCGCGCGCGACGACTCCGCACCGGTCGCACCACGACCGCCTCGAAACTCTCCTCGAACGCCATTCGCGCGCACGCCAACGCCGCGACGCCGCCGCGAAGCGCGTCCCACGTCCCCGCGGCGCTCGAGCTCGCCCCGATCGCCCCTCTCGCCTCCTCCTCCTCCCCGTACGTCGCCCTCGTCGCCTCGCGCGCGCGCGCCAATAATTCTCCCTTATCCACGCCGTCCTCGATCGCGTCCACGCGCGCGCCGCGTCGTCGGAACGTCCCGCGCGTCGACATGATGAATGATTTTATCGATTCGATTCGATTCGATTCTTCGTCGTCTTCGCGCGCGTTCGTCGTCCACGAGCGCGACGCGTCGACGTCGATCGATCGCGTCCGACGCGTCGACGCGTCGACGTCGCGCGTTCACCGACGCGCGTCGCGCGATGACGACGATGAGTGACGATGAAGATGATCCATCGCGAAGTTCCATCGCGCGCGCCCCGCACACACCGTCGCGCGCCCGACGCAACATGTTCGCGTACGTGGACGCGTCGACGCTCGCGCGCACGATCGCGCGCGTTCGAACCATCGACGCGTCGTGGACGCCGGACGCGGACGCGGATAGCGATCGCGCGCGATTTTACGAAGAGAGGATCCCGGGAAGCGTGTTTTACGACCACGACGGCGCGTGTGATCTGAGTTCGCCGTTGCCGCAGGCGTTTCCGCCGCGGGATGCGTTCGCGGCGACGATGGGGGGGACGCTGGGGGTGAAAGCGACGGATGACGTCGTCGTGTACGCGCGGGACGGGGACGCGCGCGCGGCGGCGGAGTTTTGCGCCGTCGTCTTGCTCGAACACGGACACGTGGGGTCGGTGAGCGTGCTGAGGGGTGGATTGGAGGCGTGGATCAACGCGGGGGGGGAGACGGAGAGGGGGAGGGAGACGTCGAGGGAGTACGCGAGCGTGGAGTACGGAGGCGCGCGGAAAGACGGGGCGAAGTCTTCGTACGTCGACGCGCGGGATTTGTTGAAGAATCTCAGCACGCAGCGATTGCAGGTGTTGGATTGTCGAAGCGTGAATGTCTTCGCGGGCGCGGCGAGGGACTCGGCGCACGTGCGGATACAGGGACGATCGATTCATTTCGATGGATTCCGCGTCGGTCACATTCCGGGGGCGAAAAACGTGCCGTACGCGAGCGTGGTGAACGTGGAGGACGAGAAGTTGAAGCGATTGTTCGAAGAGGCGGGATTGGATTTGACCATGCCGGTGGCTGTCGTCGGCACGGGCGGTGTGGACGCGGCGCCGGCTGTCGCGGCGGCGCTCTCGCGCGTCGGGTGCACGGCGAGCGTTCTGAAGAACGGTATGTGCGCTTGGTGCACGGCACAGGGGGGCTCGTATCCGATGTCCATCTCGTCGTCGTCACCGCACGCGTCGCACATGGATAAGCGCTTGATCATCTGGACGGTGACAAGAGCGCGAGGCACGGCGCTCGAGCGCTCCTTCACCATGCACTCCGAGTCGATGGTCATGCACGAGCTTCTCACCGAGCCGTATCTCAAAGAGAACAACCCGACCAACTTTAGTAAGATTCTCAGTGGGCAGTCGGAGCAATCGATCGAGAGCAGCGGTTGCAGTTATGCGACGATGTTGGAGGTGCTCACGGCGGATTACTCGGCGCAGGGTCGCCCGTTGTTCGTCTCCAAGGAACTGTCGTGCTACTTTGACTTGCAACAGATCAAATCGACGTGGTTGAAGAGATTCGCGCACGTCGTCTTGATTCGTCCGCCAAAGGATACGTTGGAATCGTTCTACCGCGTGTCCATCGAGAGCAAGGAGGAGAGCACGTACTTTGATCCCTCCGAGGCTGGATTTTCGGAAGCGTTCGGCATCGTGAACGCGCTGAAGCGAATAAACGCAAAGGTCATGGTCCTCGACGGTGACATCGATCTTCTCCAGCGTCCGGAGCAGGCGCTCCGAGAGATTTGCGACTTGGCGTCGGTGAACTTTGAGAGTTCAATGTTGTCGTGGAAGCCCGACGAGTTGTCGACGTGGATTAAATTCCGTGGTTGGCACGACGACGCTGCCAAGTCGACAGGATTCAAAGCGGTCGAAAAGGCACCCATGGAAAACGTTCCGGAAGAGGTGTACGTCGAAGCGGCTCGGTATCAGCCGTACTACGACGCCGTGTCCTGGGAGAGGAAGGAAATTTCTCAGCAGTGGCCGATTTTGCGTCAAATCACCAGCGGCTCGCAGCATCGTTTCTCCGTCGTCGTGTGCGCGTCAGACGAGGGCGCTTCGGACATGTTCCCGCGTCTCGCCGCAGCTCGTTTGAGTGGGGTCAGCATCTACGAATTCAAGCCGACGGAGATTGCCGCTGCTTCGAAGAAGTGCCCGTTTATCTTCGATCAACCCATCGTTCTGCTCGGTGCGCGCGGTCCGACGCTTCATATGGCCGAGGCTTTGCGCTCTCGCCTGAATGAAGGCACGTTGTCTGTCGCGCGGATCGTTCTCATCGACGACAAGGATCATCACGCTCGTCTCGAAGGTTTCAAATACTCGAGTGTCTCTGAGGAATCGCTCAACGACCAAGCCAGCATGGACGAAGTGCTCTCGAGCGTCCTCGACGATATCAAGACGGCGAGAAGCGATAGCGTCGACGAAATGAACGAAGTGAATGCCTTGTCGGCGACCACTACGCCGACCGTTCACTGGCGTTCGGGCTTGGCGTCGGCCCTTCAAGACGTGCGTTCGGACAAGCCGTGCGTCACCGACGCTTCGGGTACGTACACGATGAAGGAAGTTTACTCGCGCGCGTATCACGTGGCGAACGCGTTGGAAAAGTTTGGTGCAGTCAATAGTCGCGTCGGTTTGTTCCTGCGCGCGTCCGCTTCCTCGGTTTGGTGCGCCATGGGTTCACTCTTGTGCGAATCCGTGTTTTGCGAAATTCCGGGGTGGTATCGCGACAGCGATCTCGAGCGCGTGTTGCGAATCAACGGTTCGAAAGCCATCATCGCATCAAGAGATCTCGTACCTTTTGTCCCGGATGAGTTCAAGCGCCTGGTTCTCATCGCCGAAGACCTCGAGAGCGACGAAGACGTCAGCGGTAACATTCACCCTGCGCTCACTCGTCCGGACACTCCGCAGGCGCCTGGATTTTCCGTTCTCACGAGCGGCACCACGGGCGTTAGCAAGATCCTCGTTTGCCCGCAGTCTGCGTTGACGGATTCGCAGACCGTGATCGCCCCGCACATGCGCGGTGACGACGTCATGGGAAGCTTTTGGGTGTACTATTACTTCTTCATTCCGCTCCTCGCGGGACGAACGCTGTGCATAATCCCGAACGATTTCTTCCTGAAACCTCGAGATTTGGTGTCGTACGTTCAAAAGATGAAAATGACGATGCTGTACCTGAGCCCGAGCATCTTGGAGAGCTGTTTGCTTCACTGCACGCCGCAAGAATTCTCCGAAGGCATGCAAGAAGTGCACACTATTTTATTGACTGGTGAACGCGTGCGTAGAGAGACGCGCATCCTCTTCGCCGAACGCCTCACGCGCACTCGATTAATCGACGTGTACAGCACGAACGAAACGGGCGACCTCGCCATTTCGGATTACGGTGGAGCGTTTTTCCTTCGCGAAGGCACGCAAGCGCGCGTGCTCAGCGAAGACGGTGAATCCGTCGTGAGAGGCACCGTCGGTCAACTTCACATCAGAAAGAGCGGTCTCCTCGTCGGCTACTACGGCGACGACGGCTACGTGTCCATCGAAGGCGATTGGTATCCCACGGGAGATCTCGTCAGATGGCTCGGTCGCAATCGTCTGACGTTTGAATCTCGACAAAAGTCGGCGTACGTCAAAATTCGCGGCTTCAAGGTGTCGCCGCTCATGGTGCAAGACTTGCTCTGCAAGTTGGATCTCGTGCAACAAGCCATCGTGAGCACCTTGGGAACGTCCGACATCGATCAACAGTTGATCGCCGCCATCTCGTTCAAGGATGGCGCGCGCATGAAGGAGAGTGAACTCCGCGCGCACATGGCGGCCAACGTGCCGCACTACATGATTCCATCGGCGTTTTATGACTTGGGTTCCGGCGTGTCCACGGCGTCATCTGGTAAGGTGATGAAGATCGACGTCGACAAATTGAACAAGATCACCGACGACAGCGAGATTGAATTGAACGCGAAAGAGACGGAAGTCGCGGAGGTTTGGCGCGAAGTGCTCGAACAACCGGGGAAAAATTTCGCACCGACGGAGAGCTTTTTCGATTACGGCGGTAGTCTCAAATTCGTCGAGCTCGCCGCGGCGCTGTCGAAGAAATGGAGCTTGAATCTCACGGTGCCGGAAGTCATCGCGAAACCGACGCTCGAGGAGATGGCGAACATTTCGGAGGATTACCGAAACAACAGTTTTGATCCCGACGTCGAAGTCGCCAAGTACGACTTCTCAAACTTCACGCGGGCGCCGAAGAAGAAAAAGACGGACGCGACGCCGAAGAACGTGCTGCTCACCGGCGCGACCGGATTCCTTGGCGCGTATTTACTTCACGAACTCGCGTCGAATCCCGGCATCGACAAGATTTACGCCGTCGTGCGCGCCAAGGATAACTTTGCGGCGCAAAGCCGCGTGCAGGGCGTCTTCGAAAAGCGAGGTTTGACGTTTAGCGACGACATCGCGCGCAAGACCGTCTTCGTGTGCGGTGACATGTCGAAACCCGGGTACGACATTCCCGAGACTGTCTTGGGTCCGATGCTCGACGGCGTCGACGTCGTCATCAGCGGCGGCGCCGAGGTGAACATGGTCAAGTCGTACTCGGCGCTCGAAAAAGTCAACGTCGGTGGCACGTACAACGGTCTCGAGCTCGCGTCTCGAGCCGGCGCGCGACACGTTCTCATCTCCACGCAATACCCTCTCCCCGGAGAAGTCTCGACGGGATACCGACGCAGTAAAGAGGTTGGCGAACTGCTCTGCGCGCGCGCGCAAAAAGAAGTCGGCGTCGAATCCGCCGTGTTGCTCTTCGGCGACATTGGCATCTCTCGTGCTGTCGGCTCGCTCGCCCCCGACGACGACTACATCGTCATCTTCCTTCGCGCGTGCCTCGCCACTGGTTTCTTCCCGCGAACCGAGTGGGCGGTGAGCATTCTGTGCGTCGACGATTGCGTCAAGATGCTCGCCGACATTTCTCGCGCCGGTGCCGTCGACCGCTACGCCTTTGACGGCGTCGCGCGAGAAGTCAAGGGTAAGTTGATGCCCTTCTCTCGACTCCACGACTGGCTCTCGAAAGAAATTCCGCTTCAGCTGTGCAGCTATGAAGGATGGCTCAACGCCGTCAAGTCTGGCGCCGCCGAAGGAAATGAAATTTTACAGCGCGTGTTGCTCACCATCGATTCCATGGAGGTCGAGCTCAAGGCGGAGGGCGAACACTTCAGCGCCAACGCGGAGTCCGACGCCCTGTACGCGGTCGACGACGCGTGGGGCGCGAACCTCATCGGCGCTCTCGTCCTCGAGCTGTACAGCGAGCTTCAAAACGACGATAAGGACATGACCATCGGGTACGCCGCGTTGGCGATGGGCGAAGACTTGGTGCCGTACAGGTATCGTCTTCCCAACATGACGCCGACGTCGGTCGAGATCAAGGTCGAGTACTGCGGCTTGTGCGGAAGCGACGATCACTTGATCGTCGGCGATTACGGCGAATACGCTGTGTGGCCGCAAGTGTGCGGACACGAGATCGTCGGCACGGTGACGCAAGTCGGCGACGCGGTGACGTCGCTCAAGTCGGGTCAACGCGTCGGCGTCGGATGGCAGAGTCGTTCGTGTCACGATTGCGAGTGGTGCGCGAGAGGCGACGAGCAACTGTGCTCGGCCGTCGAGTGCACGTGCTGCGAGGGTAACAAGGGTGGTTTCGCCGATCGCATGCGCGTCAACGATTCGCAATTCGTGTACAAGATTCCCGACGAGCTCTCGTCCGCCGAGGTGGCGCCCTTACTCTGTGGCGGTCAAACCGTCTGGACGCCGCTGAATGAACAGACCAAATCCACCGACCGCGTCGGTATCCTCGGTCTCGGCGGTCTCGGCCACATGGCTATCAAATTCGCCCGGGCGCTCGGCCGAGACGTCACCGCCATTTCGTCGTCGGCGTCCAAGCGAGACGCCGCGCTCTCGCACGGCGCCAACAAATTCCTCGTGCACACCGACGAGGACGAGATGGCCGCCGCCGCGGGCACCCTCGACTTCATCTTGGTCACGATCGCCACGAACAAAGAGGTCGATTTCGCCAAATTCTTCCCTCTCCTTCGTCCTCGAGGCACCATCTGTTTCGTCGGCATGTGTCCACCAATCTCCGCCGACGTCTTCACTCTCGGTTTCACCATGAACAACATCACCACCAGCAACACCGGAGGCAAAAAAGACATGATCCAAATGCTCGATTTCTGCGCCAAGCACTCCATCGGCGCCTCCGTCGCCGTCACCCCGCTCTCGGAGATCAACACCGCCGTCGCCGCGCTCCGATCCGGCGACTCCCACTTCCGCCACGTCCTCAGCAACGACGTCTCACGACACCGTCGCCGCGTCTCCGCCTTCACCTCCGCCTTCCCTTCGCGTTAACGTCGTGTAATTATTACCTCACCGCTCGTCGCGCGCTCTCGCTCTCTCTCGCGCGCGCGCGGCAACCAACACCTCCAAAGAGACCATTCCACCGTTCACGACTCAAGAATCACCCCCTCCACCACCCGCAATGCATCAAATCCAATCAATCGATGCGCCCGATCACCATCGACGCGCTCGTCTCCCTCGTCACACGTCGCCGCGCGCGCGGTATAGACCACCTCCCCGTACTCGTCGTTTCCTCGTCTCATTCGCGTCGTCCCCGCGCTCGCGCGCGCGAGGGATGCGCGCGAATGATGGCGCCCACACCAATCACCCGCGAACGGGCGCGCGAGGGAAAGGGACGACCGACGGCGACACCGGACGACCTCGCGGGTTTTCGTTCACCAAACGCGAGTTCACGCGTCGGTTCAAGCGCATGACGGTCGGGAGCGCGTCGAAGAAGGCGAAGAGGACGGCCAAGCGATGGCGCGCGGTGCACCGCGGGAACCGCATCGGGCGGGCGGAGCGGGACGCGGTGACGAATCATCTCGGTCTGTGTCTGCAGGTGGCGTTCACGGCGCAATCGGAGGCGCGTGAGGCGTATGAGCGATCGGTCGGGGACGCGGACGGGGAGGTGGGCGGGGAGGCGAAAGGGGCGGAGACGGAGAGCGTGAAGCGAGAGGTGTACGCGGTGCGGGGACTGACGTTGAATAACGGGGACGCGTTGCCGCCGTTCGCGTACGTCGTCGAGGCGCCGAGGGAATTCGCGCGATCGAGAAAGATGTGGGGGATGAGTTCGCAAGCGTACGGGGAATCGTTCGCGATCGATGGGTTTCGACCGGTGTTTAGCGAGGTGTCGGTGACGGATGAGATAAAATGCGGAAACGTAAGCGCGGCGGAGGGCGCCGTGATGAAGACGAGCGTGACGTCGCTTCGCGTGATCTCACAGGCGTTGGCGAGCGGGAAATCGTCGAGTTGGTTCTTTTGCAGCGAGGACGGCGCGCTGTTGGTGAAGACGTGCAGCGAGAAGGAGAAGAAGACGATGTTGCGTATATTACCGTCGTATTTAGCCTACGTCGAGGAGCGCGGAACGACGAGTCTGTTGCCGCAATTTTACGGCTTGTACACGGTGAAATTCGACGGCGCGCGTCCGTTATCCTTCATCGTCATGAATTATTGGTTCGCGTCGTCCAAGAATATCGAGCGCAGGTTTGATTTAAAGGGGAGCACGTTCGGTCGCCGCGCGAACGCGAGAGAGCTCGCCAAGGGACAGGAGTGCATCTACAAGGATAACGACTTTACCGACGGAGACGCCGCGTACACGCGACACTTCGACGTCATTCTCGACGCTCTGCGGCACGATTGTGATTTCCTCGAGAAGCATAGACTGTTAGATTACTCTCTGGTGTACGGAGAATACGAAGCGGCGACGGAGAATGAAAAATTCGAGGCGCTAAAGGCGCACGAAGAGTTTGAGACGGAGCACGACGATTGGGGTCGCCGAGCGCGCGCTGAAGCCGTCGCCGAGGCGGATTCTGACGACGTCGACAAGACGATGGACACGGAGGACGACGCGAGCGAACACAGCGACGACGTCATCGTCCTCGAGAAGAAATCCGTCTTCACGCCCTTCGTGAACGACATCTCGAGATTGAATCAATTGAGGGTGGTGAACACGCCGAGCGGCGCCGTGTTCGTGGGGATCATCGACATTTTGACTCCGTGGGGGAACAAGAAACGGCTCGAACACTTCTTCACCAGTCGCATATGTTGCGAACGAGACGTGTCGTGTCAAAGACCGATGGCGTACGCGCGAAGGTTTTACGAATTCATGCGGGATCGGGTGTTTCTGCCATCGGAATCGAAGTCGTCGGCGTAGAGGCGTAGTAAACGAGATCACCGCGGCGTCGAGTCGAGTCGTCCTCGAATTGGACGCGCGCACGGCTGTTGTCAATTTGAAAATGTTAATATTTCCGTCGAGTCGAGTCGTCCTCGGACGCGCGACGCCACACGTCATCGCGCGTTCGACCCACGATGCGTTCATCAATGTTCAGCGCATGTCTCATCATCGTCCTCATCGCGGTCGCATCGAGGGATGCCGCCGCTTCGCGCCCGTTATACGAGGCGCCACTCCTCACGCCGCTCGTCGCGCCGAAAGCGTTAGCCGCGTGGCAACCTCGGGAATGGGCCGTCGTCCTCGCCCCCAGCGCCGAGACGCGCGACGACGACACCGAAACTGACGACACCTCCCACGACGAAGACACCCCCGACGACGTCACCGAAACCACCGACGAGACCGACCATCCTTCGCACGATGATTTCCATCCGTCGTCGTGGCGACGATTTTTCATCCGCGCGCGAGACGTCGACGTCCGACCCATCGGCGCGTCCGTCGCCGTGAAACGCGAGGGATGGACCGGCGCGTCCGTCTCCTCCAACGCACAATTTTCGTTGGACGGGTGATCGCGATCGAATCGACTCGCCTCCGTGTCAATCGACCTCGCGACTCGCCGTCGGCGCGGTTCAAACTGTCCCCACACCTGTCCCCACACGCGCGCGCGCCATGCGACGACGACGCCGTGAGACGCCTCGCGACGTCATCGACGCCGCGTTGAACGATGCGAACGAAACCATGTTGGACGAATCCGAACAGGCGCGCGTCGTGCGCGCGTTCGAGGCGTCGACGGCGGCGCAGAGACGATTCGCGAGCGCATTTTTTGGGAGTCTGGGCATCTCGTTGGGCGTCGTGTATTTCGGCGCGCACTGCGCGTGCGGCGCGTTCGGCGGTGGTGACGTGTGGGCGCGATCGGCGTTGCACAGATGGTATTACGTTGAGGGCGCGAGGGCGCGCGCGTTCGTGACGGTGTGCGATTGGGCGAGCGCGGCGGCGTATTCGGCGTCGGGACTGGCGTGCGCGCGTCTGCGCGGTGATGCGTACGGTGGGGCGACGGCGACGGCGCGCGCGGGATTGGTGTGCGGTGTCGTCGCGTCGTGCGCGTGGTGGGCGCTCGGGGTGTGGGGGAGCGGTACGTTCGACGCGGGGTCGGCGAGTCGAGGCGCCGCGCCCGCGGCGTGGGCGTGGACGTGCGCGCACGTCGTGCGCGCGCAGGTGGACGCCGCGCGCGCGGTGGAGACGCTTCGGTCGAAAATGTACGCGCATAAGTCATTGTGATTGGTTGTAGTTCCGTAGAATTGAATGTGATGTTTGCTACTGTACTTTTTACTACGCTTAGCGCGGTTTGCTACCGTACTCGTTACTACGCAAAGGCGCCGCCGCCGCCCGAGAGAAGTCGCTCGACGGCGGCGTGCACGTTCCCTCCCGTCGCCTGTAACGCTCGAATGTTTTCCGCTGCGTCGAAGAACCCCATGTCATTCAATTGCGACAATTGCGTCGCGTAGACTTCCTCGGGCGGGCCGGCGGGCGCGGGGGGCGCGCCGAACATGGCGCTCGAATTGCCCGCGCCCGCGCCGCCGAACGCGTTGTTCCCCTGAAGCGTGTTGAACGCCTGTTGCATCTGCGCCATGGCGCGTAAGTTTTCGGGGTTCGTCATCTGCCGCATGAAATCGGGGTTCGTGAGCGTCTCGCGGAGCTGCGGGTTGGCGTCCATCGCGCGTCGCGCCTCGGGGTGACTTCCGAGCATGGCTTCCATCATCTGCGGATTCGACATCACGTTCTCCATCGCGGATCGCATCTGGGGATTGGACATCATCTGCGCCATCTGCTCCATCTGCGCGATCGGGTCACCACCGAGTCCGCCGAGTCCGCCGCCGCCCATGGCGCCTCCGAGTCCGGCTCCGAGTCCGCCGCCCGTACCGCCCGTACCGCCCGTACCGCCCGAGTCTCCGCTCGCCGCGCCCCACGGGTTCGGTATCGGACCGTCCGGATTCGTGTTCGGCGTCCCGGTCGTCGGAGGATCGGCGGCGTTTCGCTCCTGCGCGCGCTCCATCGGTTGCTGCACGTCGGTGTACATGCGTCGCAGCGCGTCGAAACCTCCGGGCATACTCGAGATGTTCGACATCGCCCTATCGTTGCTTCGCATCTGTTCCGCCATCAACGAAGGATTCGTCGCCGCGTTAAACATCTGTCTGAGCGTCGCCGGATCCGACAGCGCGCTTCGAAGCTGCGGATTCGCATCCATCGCCTCTCGCAAACCGGGCTGACTCTCGATGAGCTCGCGCAACGTCTCGGGATTTTCATTCAACAACGCGTCCAACTGCGACTGAACGAACGGATTATTCAACATCGCTCGCATCGCCTCCGGGTTCGGTGGCGCTCCCGCGCCCAATCCACCGAGTCCACCGAGTCCACCGAACCCCCCTTCGAACCCGCCCGCCGCCGGATTCGCCGCCGACGGACGCGCGTCCGCGCCTCCGACCGCCGGACTCACCGTCCCCACACCGCTCGCCTTCTCCGCCGTCACCGTCGCCGCCTTCGTCGACACCACCACGTGCACCACGCTCTCATCCGTCACACCGTACGCGTCCAGCGTGGAGTCATCCTTCATGACGCGACCCTTGAAAATCAACCGCGTCGTCGCCGCGCCGCCGCCGTCACCGCCGCCGCCGCCGCCGTCCTCACCCGTCCCCATCGCCGCCATCGCCGTCACCAATCGCTCGCGCGTCTCCCGAACCGTGTGCGCGACGACGTCGACGTCGTCGAGGGTCACCTTGGCGCCGTTCGCGCGCTTAAAGTGCACGCGCATGAGTGATGATGATTTCAATGGCGCGCGGTCGATCGATCGTCGTTCGCGACGACGAGACGCGCGAGGAGAGACGACGCGCGACGAGAACCGACGGGGAACGACGACGACGAGCGTTCGGTCTCGCGTTCGAGGTCTCGCTCGCTCGCGCGCGCGCGCGAGTGCGGGCCACGCGCCGACGGTCGCGATCGGATCTCGAGGGCGACCACGGCACGTAACCGACGGTGACGAGACGATAAAAGTATATATCCCTTAAGAATGGAGTACTACGTGTATCGAAAGACCGAATGATTGGAAGAGTGCATATCATAAAAAACCAGCACTGGGCATGAAGCGCGTATTGAAGACGTGTATTTCCCCATGCGAAGGACCACACCACCCTCGCGACACAAAACAGTCGAGACGGCGCGTCCGCGCCGTCGGTCCCTCGACGGGACGTCATTGTCTATCCGAGCGGACGGATTCGACGATGATGTCGCTCTCTGCGAACGCGGTGCGCGCGCGCGATCTCTTCGACTCGCGCGTAAAATTATTTCTCGACGTCTCGCGCGCTCGCGGTCGCGCGCGGCGGTCGCGCGCGTTCCCCGGTCGACGCGATGGACGGCCGACGCGGGAGGGGTGGTGACCTAGGGTTTCTCGGCGGCGGTGCGCGAAGGGGGACGCGGGACGTCCGCGCGAGGGCGGTGGGGGCGAGGGAGGGCGTGGAAACGGTGTTTCGTGATGGGTGTGATCGTTCTGACTCGTGCGCGATGACTGACGAGCGCGCGTTCGTGCGTGTATTCTCGCGGGACCGTAGATGTCCCTCAAGGCTTCGACGGCGGTGACCGGCGCGCGCGTCGCGTCTCGTCGCCCGACCGTCGCGCCGCGCGCGACGGTGATGTCCGTCGTGGCGGATGCGTCTGAAGAGCGCGTGCGTTTGCACAACCTCACCCCGCTCAAGGGTTCGCGTCCGCGAAAGCTGCGCATCGGTCGCGGCTACGGCGCGGGTCAAGGCGGCTCGTGCGGCGACGGGTACGTGATTTTCGGACGCGACTCGCATCGCTCGCGCGCGCTCTCGATCGATCTGCGACCTCTCTCAACCAGTTATTCGACGCCGAGCGGTTCGTGGCGCTCGGCGCGTATTGGTCGCGGCCCTCTTCCGGAGATTGACTGACGAACGACGCTCCCTTTCGCGCGCGAATACAGTATGCGCGGTCAAAAAGCTCGCTCAGGGCCGGGCGTGCGCCCCGGCTTCGAAGGCGGTCAAACGCCGATGTATCGACGCTTCCCGAAGCTCAAGGGCATCGCCGGCGGCATGGGCGCCGGTCGACCGAAGTTTGTGACGGTGAACGTCGGCGCGATTGAGGAGGCTGTCAAGGCGAAGAAGCTTGACGCGAGCGCCGAAGTCACGCTCGAAGGGTTGAAGTCTGCGGGTGTCATCAAGGCGACTGGCTACTACAGAAACTTGCCGCTTAAGGTTTTGGGCGAAGGCGAAGTGAGCGGACTCAAGGTGAAGGCTGCGGCGTTCTCGCAGAGCGCGATGGAGAAGCTCTCCGCGGCTGGTGGTTCGGCGGAAGTGATCGAGGCGCGACCGAAGTGGAGTCGCGAAGCGCACGAGGCCGCCAAGGCTGCGTAATTTCGCTCGTTAGCGTTCGGGGCTTAACTCCTTGCGCTTTCAATACAACATTCTTAAATCTATTCTTTGACAAACAATCCCGCCCCTCACCCCGCGTTCGCGTCCAAGACGCTCGCGTCGACGCCGTCGAGCGCCATCTTATTCCTCACCGCCTGTTCGGGAACGCCCATCTTGATCATCTTAAAATAAATGCCGTACTTTGGATCGTTCACCATCGCGTTCGCCGGCGCCGGCGCCGGTTCCGGCGGTTCCTTTGGCGGTTCCGGCGGCGGCGGCGGCGGCGGCGGCGGCGGCGGCGGCGGCGGCACCCCCACCG
>Ga0208410_1000840_pt1 | contig 17030 bp, 15 predicted proteins | sample ETN02SmetaG_3_FD_185787 | JGI IMG/M metagenome (GOLD analysis project Ga0208410, IMG submission 185787) | Marine microbial and viral communities from oxygen minimum zone, Eastern Pacific Ocean - ETNP2014F10-02SV257 (SPAdes) (version 2) | ecosystem: Environmental > Aquatic > Marine > Oceanic ... | reverse complement strand
GGCCAGCTTTTGGTTGGATTGCTTGATCGTTTCTACGCCCTCTTCTCTAACCTTAACTAAAGCGTTTCTTACTTCTTCCGATTCTATTCCTAAGATTTGTGCAGCAAGATAAGCTGAGTTAGTTGCACCCGCTGAGCCTATGGCAACTGTTGCTACCGGAATACCTTTAGGCATTTGCACTGTTGAAAGTAGAGCGTCCATTCCGCTTAATGGACCGCCGTCTCCAGGAACTCCTATTACAGGCAAAACTGTTTTTGAAGCAACGGCACCTGCTAAGTGTGCTGCCAAACCTGCCATGGCGATGAATACTTTTGTGCCTCCGCTCTCACACTCCCTTACGTGGGTCTCGAGCAACCCTGGAGTCCTGTGCGCTGACAAAACCTGTATTGAGTTAGTTATAGACAAAGAGTTTAAAGTGTCGGCGCATTTGTTAGCCAACTCTAAGTCTGATTCGGAACCTATAATTATTGAAACAGTTACACTCACAATTTTCTCCAAAAGCAAAATTGTATACTAATATAATGGAAATTAAATCATGGCCACTCTAAAAATATTAATATTCCCGGATCCTAAATTAAGGACGGTGGCTGAGCCTGTAAAAGAGGTAGACAACTCTATAGTCAAACTATCTCAAGACATGCTAGAAACAATGTACGAAGGCGACGGCATTGGATTGGCTGCTACACAAGTAGACGTCCATAAACGAGTTATTGTTATAGACGTGAGCAACGAGAAGAATGATCCTCTGATTCTAATTAACCCAACAATCAACAAAATCATTAATAATGAAAATAAATCCTATTCTGAGGGGTGTCTATCTGTTCCTGGAATCTATGAAGAGCTTGAAAGGCCAACTTCCGTAGAAATAAAGGCTCTCGGTATCGATGGAAAAGAATTTACCTTAATTGCTGAAGACATACTCTCGGTGGTTATACAGCATGAGATGGATCACTTAGAGGGGAAGATGATGGTCGACTATCTTTCAAACTTAAAAAGAGAGATGATTAGAAAAAAAATGATTAAACAAAAGGCGTCAAAATAACAATGAACATAGTTTTTGCTGGCACCCCTCAATTTGCTGCCGATCATTTAAATTTATTACTTGATAGCCAACACGAAATTAAGTGTATTTTGACTCAACCAGACCGAGGTTCTGGACGTGGGAAAAAAGTTACACCTTCTCCGGTAAAAAAAATAGGCCTTGATAACGGTATTGAGGTTTTGCAGCCGGTCTCGTTGGCAGATGAAAGTGCTGTAAGAGCTCTAGAGTCTTCGAAACCTGACCTTATGTTGGTTGTTGCCTACGGACTTTTAATACCAAAAAATGTTTTAGATATTCCTGAAAGGGGATGTATTAATGTTCATGCCTCTATTCTTCCAAGATGGCGTGGAGCTGCACCGATGGAATACTCTATCTATTCTGGAGATGAGGAGACTGGTATAAGCTATATGCGAATGACAGAAGGACTTGATGAAGGACCGGTCTTAGAGGTGCACAAATGTAAAATTGATCAACAAGATGACTTAGGTGTTTTAGAAAACAAATTTGTGGAGCTAAGTAAAAAAAGCCTTTTAAATTTTCTTGAAAAGTTTGAGAAAGGAGAATTGAAAGAAATGCCTCAAGATAATTCTAAGGCAACATTCGCGCCTAAAATAAATTCTATTTTTCAACAGATAGATTGGCAATGTAGATCTGAAGAAATTAGCCAAAAAATAAGGTCGCTCAATCCAAAATACGGGGCCTTTACTTTTTTGGGAAATAGAAGAGTAAAGATTTATAAAAGTTCACCCATAGAAAACACTTCAAATCTTAGCCCAGGTAAGATAGATATATCGCAAGATGAAAAATTGTTAGTAGGATGCAGCCAAGATACGTCAATTAAAATTGATGAAGTTCAAATGGAAGGTAAAAGTGTTGTTAAATCCGAAGAGTTCGTGAGAGGTTATCTTTCATTGATTAGCCAAGAAGGTAAATTTAGCAGCAATGCTCAATAAGTATTTTCTAAAATAGAAATAGGACTATAATCCATCCTAAAATAAAGTGTCTTATTAAAAACTTGTGAAAATAGTTATATTGGGGGCCGGGGCAGTAGGGAGCACGCTTGCATCTCTTTTGTCTCAAGATAATGACCTGGTAGTAGTTGATCAAAATTCTTCTGAGTTGCACAGACTTGAAGAAGAGGCCGACATTAAAACCCTCGTAGGAGGAGCTTCATACCCCAACATTTTAGTTAATGCAGGAATACAAGAAGCGGATATGGTGGTGGCCGTTACAGGAAGTGATGAAACAAACATAGTCTCTTGCATGATTGCCAAAGTTCTAAATAAATCCATCAAAACAATAGCGAGAGTAAGAGAAATTTCATATCTCAAAGGCAAAACTAAAGAAGCCATGGACTCAGGGGAAATTCCTGTAGACATTCACATAAGCCCAGAGCAGCTAATTACAGAACACATTCAAGGCCTAATTGAAATACCAGGTTCTTTACAAGTGATGGAGTTTGGCCAAGGAAAATTAAACTTGGTGGCCGTAAGAGCGGTGGAAGGCGGACCGATGATAGGGCACGAAATAGGGGATCTGAAAAAACACATGCCCAAAATAGACTCGAGAGTAGCAGCAATCTTCAGAAATGGTGAACCAATAACTCCTTTAGGCTCAACAATCATTGAATCCAACGACGAAGTCTTTTTTATATCAAAAAAAGGTGAAGCTTCAAAAGTAGTTAATGAAATGAGAAAAAAAGAAGAGCCTTATAAAAATATTATTATTGCGGGAGGGGGGAAGATAGGGGCCCGTCTAGCTAAAAGAATTGAAGACAACCACAGAGTAAAAATAATCGAAAGTAGTAATGAAAGAGCAAAAAGATTATCTGAAAAATTAGAACATTCCATTGTGCTTGAAGGAAACGTTTGCGATAAAAACCTTTTGCACGATGAAAATGTAGAAAATACAGATGTATTTGCAGCGGTTACCAATGATGACGAGGCCAATGTCATGTCGTGCCTCCTAGCTAAAGAAATGGGTGCTCATAAAACTGTTGCCCTTATTAATAATCCAGCATACGTGGACTTGGTGCAAACAAAAGGCATAGATATAGCAATTGCTCCTTCCGAAATTACCATTGGAACTTTCTTAGCTGAAATTGAAGGCAAAGATGTAGTAAGGGTTCACTCACTTAGAAAAGGAGCTGCAGAAGCAATTGAAGCTATAGCTCAGGAATCAAAGACAGGCAAACCAAGCAGTATAGGTAAAGAGCTTGGTGAGATTAGCTTACCTGAAGGGGTAACTATAGGAGCATTAATCAGAGATAATAAAGGGAAGATAGCGCATGATCACGTCCATTTAAGGGAGAACGACCACGTTATACTCTTTTTAACAGATAAAAGCGCTATTAAACAAGTTAAAGAAACTTTCGCTCCCAAGTAAGCTGCATGCCTTTCCTGCCCTACACCACCAAAATTTTAGGAACACTCTTGATGTTTTTTAGTGTAGCTCAGATATTACCTGGGTTTCTAGCATATTTTTATAATGAAGAAGAGTATATATACAACTTCATTTACACAGGCTTTACTACCTTCTTTATCGGTTTTTTAATGTTTTTCTTGGCCAAAAAGAGAAAAGGTGACTTAAGAACTAAAGACGGATTTATTATTACTGTATTCTTTTGGACAGTTTTAGCGATTTTTGGATCTTTTCCCTTCTTTTTAGCTAATTTAGAAGATGTAAGCTACACAGATGCCCTATTTGAGTCTATTTCAGGTTTAACAACAACAGGGGCAACCGTTTTAGTGGGCTTGGATGAAATGGCCAAATCTTTGCTTTTTTACAGACAACTTCTTCAGTGGCTAGGCGGGATGGGAATAATTGTATTGGCTGTAGCCGTATTGCCTCTTTTGGGCGTGGGGGGTATGCAGCTTTATAAAGCAGAAACTCCTGGACCAATGAAAGACGCAAAGCTAACGCCAAGAATAACTGAAACTGCGAAAGCTCTTTGGTTTGTATATTTAACTATGACGGTAATGTGCGCAACTTTATATAGAATTTTTGGTATGTCTTGGTTTGATGCTGTTTGTCACGCCTTTTCAACTATCTCTATTGGTGGCTTTTCAACCCATGACGCAAGTTTTGCATATTTTGAAGAGACTTCCTTAAGGTGGACAGCTGTCGTCTTCATGGTTGTGTCGGGTATTAATTTTGCCCTTCATTATATTGCTTGGACTAAAAAAAGAGTCTTACATTACTTTTATGATTCTGAAGTTAAGTTATATTTATCAATATTAACAACAACTGCCTTAATTACTTACTTAACCCTATATGTAAGTGCAGAAATATCTGAAAACATATTAGCCGATAGTGTGTTTCAGGCTGTATCAATAGGGACTACAACTGGATACCTTACTTCGAATTATGCCAATTGGCCTTTGTTTGTTCCCATAATGCTTTTATCAGCAGCATTTATAGGGGCATGTGCAGGCTCTACAGGGGGAGGAATTAAAGTTATAAGGACTTTAGTGTTAATGAGGCAAGGAGTAGGCGAAATAACTAAGTTAATTCACCCAAATGCAGTGGTTTCTATTAAATTTGGTAAAAAATCACTAGATCCTAGGGTGGCTGAGTCTGTATGGGGCTTCTTTTCTCTATATGTTGCTATTTTTGTTGTTCTTTTAATGTTTATGCTTTCTCAAAGTAATGACTTTCTAACATCCTTCTCTGCTGTTGGTGCAACTTTAAACAATTTAGGCCCAGGTTTAGGGGAAGTATCTAGTAATTACAAAGAACTCAATGATGCTTCTAAATTAGGTCTCAGCCTAGCTATGCTTCTAGGCAGGTTAGAGATATTCACCCTTCTTTTAGTGTTTACTCCTGCCTTTTGGAGAAGTTAAAAGGAACAAATGTTACTTTATAGAGTCATTATAGGGCCTTTTATAGCTGTTTTATCCTTATTTCCCCTTAAAGCCATTAGATTAATGGGCGTTATCTTGGGTCAATGCTTGTATTTAATTCCCAATAGGCACAAAAAGATTACTTTAATTAACCTAGGGTTAGCTTTTCCCGACCTGGATGACATAGAGCTCCTTAAGCTTTGTAAGAAAAGTTTAATTGAAACAAGCACTACTTTGCTTGAATGCGGGTATGTCTGGAAAAAACTTCCGGGCAGAAAACTTCCTCAGTCTATAAGTGTAGAAGGCTTTGAAGATGTCTTAAAGTCAATTGAAGAAGGAAAGGGCTTGATATTGTTTACTCCACATCAAGCAAACATAGAAATTCTCATTAACTATTTGGGACAAAAGATGGATTGTTCAGTGCCCTACTCTAAATTTAAGAATAGTTACCTTGATAAATTTGTTAGAAAAGCAAGAACAAAAATGGGAGTAAATATGGTAGATGCAAACATGTCGGGCGTTAAAAAATTACTAAATAATTTAAGCGATGGCAAGACTGTTGTTATGGCATCTGACCAGGTACCAGATTTGCCCGGAGGAGAGCTCTCAAAATTCTTCGGGCAAGACTGTCTTTCCATATCCTTGTTGTGGAAATTGCATCATAAAACAGAGGCCAAGATTCACTCTATGGTTTGTATTAGATGCGACAAAGGAAATGGATTCAAAATAATATTTAATCCCCAAATAGAAATGCCTCCTGTAATTAAAGAGGGTGTTGATAAAATGAATAAAGAACTAGAAAAATGTATAATGCTTGCACCAGAACAATACGCCTGGGAATATAAAAAATATAGAAGGGCGGGCAATGAAGATCTCTATAAATAAAGTATATTATAAGAAGTAAACACTTACTAACATAGCTATTATGACTGCAGAATCAATGGATAAATTAGTTGCTCTTTGTAAAAGAAGAGGTTTTATTTTTCAGTCCAATGAGATCTATGGGGGGCTGCAAGGTTTGTACGATTATGGTCCTTTGGGGGTAGAACTTAAAAACAACTTAAAACGATCTTGGTGGAATTCCATGGTCTATGAAAGAGACGATATAGAGGGTATCGATTCTTCCATTCTGACGAACCCTCTTGTGTTAAAGCATTCGGGTCATGAAGATACTTTTTCTGATCCTTTGGTTGATTGTAAAAGTTGCAAATCTAGAATAAGAGCTGACCATATTAAAGACAGTAAATGCCCTGAATGTGGATCAGAAGACTTAACTGACCCAAGGCCATTTAACTTGATGTTTAAAACTAACGTTGGGCCCGTTGAAGACGGCTCCTCATTCGCTTATTTAAGGCCGGAGACTGCACAGCAAATTTTTACTAACTTTAAAAATGTTCTAGATTCTACCCCGCACCACTTGCCTTTTGGAATAGCACAAACAGGTAAAGCATTTAGAAACGAGATAACGCCTAGAAACTTTATATTCAGGGTAAGAGAGTTCGAGCAAATGGAGCTAGAATTCTTTGTAAAACCCGGCGAGGATGAAAAATGGCACAAAACCTGGACTGACCTAAGGATGGACTGGTGGGAAAAACAAGGCATTGATAAGAAAAACTTAGAATTACTTGAAGTTCCTAAGGATGAATTGGCTCATTATTCAAAGGCAACTGTAGATATTATGTACAAATACCCTCATGGCCTTGAAGAACTTGAAGGAATAGCCAATAGAACTGACTTTGACCTAGGATCTCACTCAAGAGGCCAATCTGAACTTGGTTTAACAGCTAAAGTGGATAAAAATAGTGATTCTAACGCTAAACTGGCTGTTCAGGACCCAGATACTAAGGATTGGTTCGTTCCCTACGTTATAGAGCCTTCTGCTGGAGTTGAACGTGGGTTTTTAGCTATATTAAACGAAGCATTTAAGGTTGAAGAGCTAGATGGGGGCAAAGAAAGGACTGTTTTGTCCTTAAAACCGCACCTGTCGCCTATAAAGGCAGCAGTTATTCCCCTTAAAAGGAATAATGAAGATTTAGTTCAAAAAGCTAAAGATTTAAAAAATATTCTTCAGCGTCAAGGTTTGGGCAGGGTATTGTTGGAAAACTCAGGAAATATAGGTAAAAGTTATAGGCGACACGATGAAATAGGAACGCCAATGTGCATAACCATAGATTTTGAGTCTCTCGAAGATGGAACAGCTACTATTAGGGATAGAGACACCATGGAGCAAAAAAGACTAGAAATAAGCTCTATTTCAGAATATTTCAAGGAAACTATAGACAATTAAAACAAGCGGATTGAAAGAAGAAAAAATAGTCATATTAGACAGAGATGGGGTCATAAATGTCGACCTAATGACTTACGTCACTCACCCAGAGGAGTTTGAAGCCATTGAGGGCAGCTTAGAAGCTATAGCCAAACTTACAACCAATGGATATAAGGTAGCCATTGCAACTAACCAAGCCTGCATTGAAAAAGAAATTATTTCTAAAGAAGAACTAAGAGCTGTTCACGATCACATGATAGACCTTCTTTTTGAGTTCGGAGGACAAATAGACTACATAGCGTACTGTCCACACGCGCCAGAATCTAAGTGCAGGTGTAGAAAGCCTGAAGTTGGTCTCTTGCAGGAAATTGAACAGCAGCTAGAAATATCTTTAAAGGAGAAGTATTTCGTAGGCGACAAGGAATCGGATATAACGGCTGGTAGAAAATTTGGTTGCACCCCTTTGTTAATAAAAAAAGGCGGCTATGGAGAAAAGGTTTTTAGAACAGAGAATAGTCCTCCTGACGAACAGTGCTTTGACGATCTAAGTGATGCGGTTGATTACATCTTAAAACAAGAAGCCTAGATGGCCTTCCTAAGATCGTTTGTTTTTTATATCGGTTATATAGGATCTGGGGTACTTGCAAGTTTACTGGCCTGTATATTTGGGCCCTTTTTGTCTCTAAATAATCGCTTAAAATTTTTTTCGATGTGGCCCAAATTCGCCAATTGGCTCCTTTACGTAACTTGTAAAATTAAATTAGACATTGAAGGCGAAGAAAATATACCAATCGAACCTTGCGTTATAGTTTCTAATCACCAAGGTCAATGGGAAACGTTTTCCATGCAATACCTCTTCCACCCTTTGTGCACTTTGTTAAAGAGAGAGCTTCTTTATATTCCCCTTTGGGGGTGGGCCATGGGTTTATTAAACCCTATAGCCATCAACAGGAGTAAACCCAAGGAAGCAATTTTGCAAACTCTAGATGAGGGTTCGAAAAGACTGGAGGAAGGTTTATTTGTTTTGCTTTTCCCGGAAGGGACCAGGGTAGAAGCGGGGAAGGTAGGAAATTATGCAAGAAGTAGTTTTGAGCTAGCCAAAAGAAACAATGTCAAAGTTTTGCCTATATGCCATAACTCAGGAGACTGCTGGCCTGCTCATAAATTCATAAAACATTCTGGAACAATAAAGCTGTCCATAGGTGAGCCCATTAAGGTTATAGACTCTAGAGAATCTGCAGAAGAAGTTAGAGCTTGGACTGAAAAGAAATTAAATCTTTCTGACTAAACGTCAAGATTCACCACCAGCTTTGCGTTCTGGTCTATGAAATCCCTTCTTGGTTCTACTTCGTCACCCATTAAGGCATGAAAGAGATCATCCGCCACCTGGGCGTCCTCTACACTTACCTGGCCTAAAATTCTCATGTCTGGGTTCATGGTGGTATCCCAGAGTTGGTCGGCATTCATCTCTCCAAGTCCCTTGTACCTAGATTTAGTAAATGACCGTTCGGAAATTAATAGCACCTCTTCAAGGGCATTCGCAAAGTTGTCTACCGGTATTTTTTTGGAATTAATTTCAAAATGGCTATCTTTGTTAAAAATATCGGACATCTCAGCTCCATGTGTCGCAATGTCTTTGTAGGCTTTTGATCTAAAGAAGGCTTTGTTCAAAACCCAAGATATAGATGTTCCATGTTTTATCAGATTAACGTTTGGCTCTATCGTTCCACTCTCTTCACTTTTTAGCGCCTCAACCGACCAAGCAAAACCTTGTTGGGCATTATTATTTAAATACTTCTCTACGGACTTGCACCATGCCTTTACCTCTTTGTCTTTCTCTAGTCCTTTTAATATATCCACATGCTTTATGCTTTCTAATAACTCAATAGGATAGCTGTGCGTAAGACCATTAACTAAAGATTGAACTTTTTCATGTTGTGAAATAAATTTTCCGAGGGCCTCTCCACTAATAGACTCTCCTTTTTTATTTAAAACAAGCTGTGCATCATCTAAGATCTCCGCAACTAAAAGCTCTCTAAGTTCAGTGTCATCTTTTACGTAGGTTTCTTGCTTTCCTTTCTTTAATTTATACAGCGGTGGTTGAGCAATATATACATAACCCTTTTCGATAAGTTCTGGCATTTGTCTGTAAAACAATGTTAATAAAAGTGTTCGTATGTGAGAACCATCAACATCGGCATCTGTCATGATTATAATTCTGTGATACCTCAGCTTTTCTTCCTGCCAGTCTTCTCCTTTTATCCCACACCCTAAGGCAGTGATTAGGATAATTATTTCTTCAGAAGAAAGGACTTTGTCTAGGCGGGCCTTTTCAACGTTGAGTATTTTTCCTTTCATTGGAAGTATGGCCTGGAAATGTCTATCCCTTCCTTGTTTGGCTGACCCTCCCGCAGACTCTCCCTCAACTAAATAAATTTCACTTTTTGCCGGATCTTTTTCCTGACAATCTGATAGTTTTCCTGGAAGGCCTCCACCTTCAAAAGCCCCCTTTCTTCTAGTTAATTCTCTGGCTTTCCTTGCTGCTTCTCTGGCTCGTGCAGCTTCTATTATTTTAGTGGCTATTAACTTTGCCTCCGCAGGGTTTTCTAATAAAAATTCTGTTAGTGCTTTATACACCTCCTGCTCAACTACAGGTCTTACCTCTGAAGAAACAAGCTTGTCTTTTGTTTGAGAAGAGAATTTCGGATCTGGAACTTTGACAGAAACTATAGCAACCAGACCTTCTCTTGCGTCATCCCCAGAAGTTGATATCTTTTCTTTGTTGTTCATTCCCTCTCTTTCCATGTAGTTGTTCAAGGTTCGGGTTAGGGCAGTCCTGAACCCGACGAGGTGAGTTCCTCCATCCCTTTGCTTAATGTTGTTTGTATAGCACTGAATGTTTTCTTGATAACCATCATTCCATTGCAGCGAGACTTCAATAGTAATTCCATCTTTGGACTCTTGAACAAAATGAAATATGGAATTAACTGTGGTTCTTTTTTTATTTAAAAAAGCAACGAATTCAGCCAGCCCTCCTTTATGTATAAATTCTTTTTTCTTTGAAGTTCTTTCGTCCTCAAGGTTTATTTTTAAGCCAGAGTTTAAAAAAGATAACTCTCTTAGCCTGGCCTCCAATGTATCGTAGTCAAAAAGGATATTTGAAAACGTGGTGACAGAAGGGACGAACATGACCTCTGTCCCTGTCTTGTCTGTCTTACCAACAACCTTGAGCTTGCTAGTAGGCTTTCCATCTGAATAGGTTTGTTCATGGATCTTGCCGCCTCTGTATATTGTAAGTTTTAGCTCTTCCGAAAGTGCATTTACAACAGACACTCCTACGCCATGAAGCCCTCCCGAAACTTTATATGAGTTGTCGTCAAACTTTCCTCCTGCGTGCAACTTGGTCATGATTACTTCTGCCGCCGAGACCCCTTCTTCGTGCATGTCTGTAGGTATGCCCCTGCCGTTGTCTGTCACAACGACACTATCGTCAGATAGAATTTTCACTGTTATTTCATCACAATGCCCCGCTAAAGCCTCGTCTATTGAATTATCAACCACCTCATAGACCATGTGATGAAGGCCAGTGCCATCATCTGTGTCTCCAATGTACATACCCGGCCTTTTCTTAACAGCCTCAAGTCCCTTTAATACAGTTATGCTTGAAGAGTCATAAGAATTGTCTTGTTTCTTCTTGGCTGAACTTTTTGAGGGTTTTGCAGAAGCCTTTTTCTCTGCTTTTTTTGTTTCTTTTTTAGGGGTTTTGGGGGTTTTTGTTTTTGCTGCTTTTTTCTTTGCTGGCATTTATGTATTTTAATATAAATTTATAAATTTATCCTTTTAAAGTTGCTAAAATTTGACACTAATTTTTCTAAACCTTCGCCTTTTATTCCGGTCAAAATAATCTGATTTGGTGCCTTCGATATTTCTGAAATTATAAGCTCTAGATTTTCTGAATCTAACTCGGACCCAAGGTCGTCTATCAAAAGCACAGTATCGTTCTCAAAAAAAGAATTTAAAAGGGCATCATTGGATAAAAATATTAATAAAATCAATACCTTAAGCTGACCTCTAGACAAAACTGAAGAAGCTTTTTTTTCTTTCGTATAGTAATCACAATCCATTCTGTGGGGGCCTAAGCTGGTATGCCCAATAGCTAGATCTTTTTCAATGGATTCCTGCAATGAACTGAGTAATGCCTTAGAGCGATCCCATCCTTTAATAAACTTAACATCAGTTCCTTCTAGAAACTTAAATTTATTATTAGCACCTGGATTTAATCTTTCTATCAAAACCTCTCTAAACTTATTAAAAAAATCGTACTGATCTGTACTTAAATTAACTCCAATCTTGGCAAGTTGTTCTGTCCAAGCTGAAATTTCAGCTTTACTGGCCTTTTGTTTAAGACACCTGTTTCTTTGTTTAAGAATTTTATTGTAAGCAACGTAGGTTTTATATGAAGAAGGTTTCACGTGAAACATTAAGTTATTTAAGTGGTCTCTTCTCAGGTCTGGCTCTCCTTCTATCATTCTTAAGTTTTTAGCTAAAACTGTTTGAAGGAAAAATAAAGAGCCCTTTTTTGACGGTTTATTGTTTAGTTTTCTTGAAAAGGTTAGCCTGCCGTTAACTGCATTAAGTCCATTTAAGGCCACCTCTTGACTCATGTAAGATCCTTTTAGAGAAATATTAAAAGAATCAGACTTATGATTTATGCAGTCTTTGCTCTTAGTTGTTCTAAAAGACTTGCCGTTAAGGAGCATCTCTATAGACTCTAAAACTGAGGTTTTGCCTGAACCGTTCAGGCCTTGTATAAAGGTTTTGTCTCCAGAAAGGGTTAAATCTTTTTTCTTAAAAAGCCTAAAATTTTCAAGATAGACTCTATCAATAGGCATTAAAGCCTCATTGGCATGATAACGTAGACTTCATTCTCAGAGCTCGGCTCTTTGATTACACAACTTGAGTCTTCTCCATAAAATTCAAATTTGACTGTTTCCTCTTCAATAGAACCAAGAACATCAATTAGATAACCTATGTTAAATCCAACCTCGAGCTCTGTACCTTGATAATCTACCTCTAAAACCTCTTCTGCAGACTCTTGCTCTGGGTTGTTTGCCGTCAACTTTAAAGCCCCCTTGGAAAGCTCAAACCTTACTCCTCTATATTTCTCATTAGACAGAACAGAAGCCCTGGAAAGAGCTGACTGAAGTGTTTCTTTGCCAACCAGTAAAGGGCGAGGCTCTCCTGAAGGGAAAACTTTTTCATAGTCTGGATATTTGCCATCAATAAGTTTTGAAGAAAAGCTTAAGTTTTCAGTCTTAACGCCTATATATGTAGGCCCAACAAGCATTTCTATTGGGGAATCTTCCGGAGAAAGTAGCTTGGCGAGCTCCAAAACAGCTTTCCTTGGAAGTATATTTCTCATTTCTAAGCCATTTCCTTTAGCTTCTATGGATGAAAGGGCCAATCTATGCCCGTCTGTAGCCACCCCTTTTAGTTCTTCTCCTGAAAGCTCCAAAAGAAGCCCATTTAAATAATAACGTACATCTTGAGAAGCCATTGAAAAGGCTGTTTTTGTGAGAATTCTTTTTAAAGCGCCCGAAGAGATCTCTGTTGTATCCTGGTCTTCATTAACTTCTAGTTCAGGGAAGTCGTCAGCGGATATGGTAGCAAAATCTCCATGAAAGTTTTTAGAGCTTACGGTCAATTTTCCATCTTTAAGCGTAAATTCTACATTTTCTGCATCAGGTAACGACCTGCAAAGCTCAGACATTTTTCTTGCTGAAACTGTTGTTTCGCCCTCTTCTTCTATACTTAATAAATCAGAATAAGTTTTTACTTGGATCTCTAAATCTGTTGCTGTTACTTCTAGTTTTCCTGAAATAGCCTTCAATCTAAGGTTGGCCAGAATAGGAATTGTTTGTCGGCGTTCTGCAACAGCTGCAGCATTTTGTAACGAGTCAACTATTTGTGATTTTTCTGCAGTAAATTTCATAACAACAATTATATAGTTAAAACCCTTAGAAGTTTTCTATAATCTTCCTCTATGTCTAAGTTAAAATCTCTAAGTTCTTTTATTTTTTTGCAAGCATGTATTACCGTTGTGTGGTCCCTGCCCCCAAAAGACTCGCCAATTTCTGGCAGACTGTAGTTTGTAAGTTCTTTCGCTAAAAACATAGCCATTTGCCTGGGCCTCGCCACAGACCTGCTTCTTCTTTTAGACAGTAAATCGCTGAGCTTTATGTTGTAGTACTCTGCGGTAGTCTTTTGAATATTTTCAACACTAACCTGTCTTGCCTGTATTGCTAAAAGGTCTTTAAGAGAGTCCTTAATTAAATCTACAGTTATGGGTCTTCCGGTAAAGTTAGAATTAGCAACCACCCTTTTCAGCGCCCCTTCAAGCTCTCTAACATTGGACCTTACTTTTTGAGCAATAAAGAAGGCGGACTCTTCGTCAAGTTCATGGTTCATAGATTTAGCTTTGCTTAAAAGTATGGCCACTCTTGTTTCTAATTCTGGCGGTTCAATTACTACAGGCAACCCCCAACCTAGCCTAGATTTTAATCGGTCTTCAAGGCCATCTATTTCTTTGGGGTATCTATCACAAGTCAAAATCATTTGGCTTCCTCTTTCTAAAAGAGAATTAAAAGTATGAAAAAGCTCTTCTTGGGATTGTTCTTTTTTTGCAAAAAACTGAATGTCATCAATTAACAGTGCATCTAGTGACCTATAATATTGTTTAAATTCACTAATTGCTCCTAATTGTAGCGATTTTACCATATCACTCACGAACCTCTCTGAATGCACGTAGGCTATCTTTTTGGTGGAGTCCTTTTCAAGAAGTTTGTTGCCAACCGCATGCATGAGGTGAGTTTTTCCCAAGCCAACACCCCCATAAATGAATAAGGGGTTATAAGAGTTTTTTAAACCCTCTCCAATCTGTTTAGATGCGGCTAAGGCTATGTGGTTCGACTTTCCTTCCACGAAAGAGCTAAAAGTAAAATCTGGTATTAAATTGCTTTTTTTTGGGCTTATTAATTTTTGTGCAGGCGCCTCTTCGGATTTATTTTCTTGCCTGGCCTCTTCCTCTTGATAATCCACATAAATTTCAAATTGCAAGTTAAGATCTCTATTGCTTGTTATGGCAGAAAGCCTTTCCTTTATCGTTATCCCATAATTGTCTTCAACCCAGTCAGCTATAAACTTATTGGGCGCAAGAACACTGTAAGAAAGCGGGTTTGAGCCATTATTCTCTTCTAGCATTAGTGGGGCAATCCAGGTAGAATACTCTTCTACCGTGAGGTCCTTTTCAAGAGTTTTTTTGCACTCTCCCCAAAAATGTAAGTCCGACATAAAAAATAATTATATAGCAATTAACACACTTATCCACAGTATAACCACAGATATTTTCTGTGGATAACTTGTTGATATATTGTTTTAATGTTTTTACTTGTCAATTTTTGATAAAAACTCTATGATGCGCATCCTTGTTGGCCTTTAGAGAAGCAACTTATGAAAAGAACTTATCAACCTAGCAAAATAAAAAGAGCAAGAACACACGGCTTTAGATCAAGGAATGCTACTTTAAGCGGAAGAAAGGTGCTAAACAACAGAAGAAGGAAGGGAAGGGCCTCCCTGACCGTTTAACAAGCATGGGGTTAAAACACTCCATACCCTCTAAAGAAGGGTTTTCTGAAATCTTCGCGTCTCCCGATAAAAAACACTCTACAGACAGCCTTCTGCTATTATCTAAAGATAATGGCCTGGAGCACTCTAGGCTGGGGGTGGCTATTAGAAAAAAAGATATAAAACTGGCCGTCAACAGAAATAGAATAAAAAGAAAAATTAAAGGAAGTTTCAGGTCAAAGGTTTTAGAATTACAAAACAAAGATTATGTTGTTTTGGTTAAAAAGAAACCGCCAGACAAAGACAAACAAATTAATAAAGATTTAGATTTTTTGTGGGGAAAATTTAAGAAGTAACGATATGGGTTTTTTAATTTTAAAAATTATTAGGGTATATCAAAAGCATCTTAGTCCTCTGCTGGGGCCCAGCTGCAGGTTCCACCCAACATGCTCTGAATATGCTCTACAGGCCATAGAAACTTATGGTGTTTTCAGGGGTGGTTTTTTGGCTATTAAAAGGATCTTAAAATGTAACCCATGGGGCGGTAGTGGAGCCGACCCACTGCCCAAGGATAAATAAATGGACTTCATAAAAACAGCGCTAATAGCGGCGATAGCAATAACACTTTACTATTTGCTTCTCCAGTGGCCCAACCAACCTCAAGTCAGTGAATCTCATAGTGAAATACCTATTGAAAATAAGGTTTTAATTGATAGTAATGACTCACTAACAGACACCCTTTCGCCCATGGAAGATGTGGGTGAGCCCCTTGTGACCGCCGCAGTTATTGGTAAGACGTATGAAGTGGGAAATGAAGATTTGCTTTTGTATGTTGACGTTACTAGTGGTCAGATTGTGGGTTCAAAACTACTTTCATTTAAGGAAGATTTGGGGGGAGAAAGTTCTTTAAATTTGTTTGGTGAAGTGGGTGGAAATTTATACTTAGGCAATAGCGGCTTTTACTCAGCAAGCCAAGGTTATTTAAAACCAAACTTTTCAAGCCTAAGCTCAAAAAAGGGGGTTGATGGTTCGGTGTCGTTTGTCTTAAGTGGTGAAAATAATAGCCTGTTTTTTGAAAGAAAGATGACCTTCCAAGAGCGCGGCTATTCTGTGGCCGTGGAAGACACAGTTACCTCTGGCCTTGGTTCTGATGTGAGCCTAACGCCATATGTTGTAATTGAAAGAAATAGCATTAAAGAGTCAGGGGGTGGTTTCTTAAACCCTGAAAATTTTGCTTATTTAGGACCTGTTTTTTCTACACAAGAAGATGTGTATGAAAAGTATGATTTTGGGGATATAAATGACGCCGCTTATAGAAAAACATCTCAAGGTGGGTGGGTTGCCTTAATACAGCATTACTTTTTAACTGCTTGGATACCAGACCAAAAAGAATCATATAAATACCAAGGTCAATGGAGTGAAGGCGCTAAGAGGTATGTCCTTGGTTACACCGCCCAAAACAAGGTTCTTGTTCCAGGAGGAAAGGTTAAAGCCAACAACACACTGTATGTTGGCCCAAAATATCCGGCAGAACTTTCAAAAATACAAGAAAACCTTGATTTAACAGTGGATTACGGGTTTTTGTTTTGGCTTGGTAAGCCTATGTATTGGGTTTTAGAAAAAGGTGATGGCTTTTTCAACAATTGGGGCTTGGCTATTATTTTCTTAACAATAATTGTGAAGCTTTTAACTTGGCCGCTTTCTGCCAAAGCATACACCTCTATGGGAAAAATGAGGGTTTTACAGCCAAAACAGCTAGAAATCCAAGCCAGGTACGCAGACGACAAACAAAGGGCCGGCCAAGAGATGATGGAGCTCTATAAAAGAGAGGGCGTAAATCCGCTTGGGGGCTGTCTACCTATGTTTCTACAGATGCCATTTTTCCTAGCCTTTTATTGGGTTTTGTTAGAAACAGTTCAACTAAGGCACTCTGGTTTTCTTTGGCTTGATGATCTCTCTGCAATGGATCCTTATTTTGTATTGCCTATTTTGAATGCCCTTGGCATGTATTGGTCTCAACAAATGACCCCGTCACCTCCAAACGCAGACCCCATGCAGGCCAACATGATGAAGTTTATGCCTGTTATGTTTGGGGTAATGTTTGCATGGTTTCCTTCTGGTCTTGTGCTTTACTGGTTAACCAATATGTTTATTCAAATTATCCAGCAGTGGTGGTATTCGAGGACCATCTCAAGCGAATAAAATAGGTGACGGAATCTACCATTATTGCGCCTGCTTCTGCGCCCGGCAGGGGGGG
>Ga0208410_1000839_pt1 | contig 17049 bp, 12 predicted proteins | sample ETN02SmetaG_3_FD_185787 | JGI IMG/M metagenome (GOLD analysis project Ga0208410, IMG submission 185787) | Marine microbial and viral communities from oxygen minimum zone, Eastern Pacific Ocean - ETNP2014F10-02SV257 (SPAdes) (version 2) | ecosystem: Environmental > Aquatic > Marine > Oceanic ... | reverse complement strand
CCCCCCCCCGCGTTCGACACTTCATCGCATCGCATCATCGCGTCACCCTCGCCCTCGTCGTCGCACCTTCATCGCGGTTCCGTTCGCCGCCCTCGTCGTCGTCGTCGTCCCCGTCCCTCGTCGTCCGCGACTCTCTCTCACACCTGCGCGAGAATCCATCGGTCCATCCATCGGTGAATCCGTCAGTCATCGCGCGCGTCGCACGCGTCGGGACGTCATCGAACACCCCGCGCGCGCGCGTCGAGCGTCCCGCGCCCGATCGAGATGCATCACGATTCATCCGTCATTCGTTCGTTCGACTCGCGTCTCGCGCACCTCTCGCGGACACGGACGCTCGCACCGCCACCGTCGCCATCCCCCGGGGGCGTCTCACCCGATCCGAGCGATCGCGCGACGGACCGAACGGACTCGCGCGCGCGTCTGTGCCGCGTCGATGGATGCGATGGATGACGACGACCGACGACGACCGATGACGACCGACGACGGCGCGCGAAGAGAACGAGGGGTGACGGAAAAGAGACAGACGCGCGCGGTGGTTGAACGCGCGGAACGTCGACCGAGGGACGTCGAGGACGCGCGCGAACGGTGATGATGATGATGATGAATGCCAGCGTCATCGGGAGTGTCGGACGCGCGCGCGCGCGACGACGCGATGACGACGATGGGCGCGACGACGACGCGCGCGATGACGATGACGACGACGACGCGGTCGGTGAGGAGGAGACGACGCGCGAGGACGACGACGACGTCCCGGGGACGACGTCCCGGTGTCGATGGCGATTATTATACCGCGCGCGGGACGACGACGACGACGACGACGACGACGAGGGCGACGCGCGAGACGAACGCGTCGTCGAAAGGGAAGACGGTGGTGATCGGGGCGAGCGGTGGGGTGGGTCAGATCGTCGCGGCGACGTTGGCGTCTCGAGGCGCGCGCGTCGTCGCCGTGTCGCGAGGACTCCGCGAGACGACGACGACGACGACGACGACGACGACGACGGGTGCGGAGGGAAACGTTGAGACGATCTGTGGGGTGGATTGTCGCGATATCGATGCGGTCGAACGGTCGGGGGCGTTCGGGGAAGACGTGGAATCGGTGGTGTGTTGTCTGGGGACGACGGCGTTTCCGAGCGCGCGGTGGCGAGACGCGGAGACGGGAGCGTTCACGAACGGACCCGAAGCGACGGATTACGTGAGCGTGAGAAACGTCATCGAGACGACGAAAAAGATGTGTCCGCGGTTGAAACGGTTCGTCATGGTGTCGAGCGTGGGGGTGTTGCGCACGAATGTCATGCCGTTTATAATCTTAAACGCGTTCGGCGTCTTGCGACAGAAACGCCGAGGCGAGGAACATCTCGAAAATTCCACGCTTCCTTACACGATTTTACGTCCCGGAAGACTCACCGACGGTCCGTACACGTCGTATGATCTCAATACGCTCCTCAGGGCGACGTCCGGGACGAAACGCGCGGTACAAATCGGCGGCGGCGACGACGTCCTCTTACCCGAGGCGACGTCTCGGCTCGTCGTCGCCGAAGCCGCGTGCGCGGCGCTTCAGATCGAGTCCACCGTCGGTCGCGCGTTCGAGCTCGGGAGCACCGAGGGCGATGGTCCGGGGAGCGATCTCGAGGCCTGGCGCGCCCTCTTCGACTCGGCGTGAATTGTAAGTCCCGTTATCCACTCGTCCCGGGACGCAATCAATCAGTCAATCACGGAGACGCGTCAATGTCCGTCGCGCCCGCGCCCGCGCCCGCGCGCGCCCCCCTCGCCCCGCGCGCGCCGCTCCACGGTCGCGCGCGCCTCCGCCCTCGTCCACCTCGCTCGTTTCACGAACACTACGACGAGCACGACGCGCTCGTCCCCGAAATCTCCCTCGCTCGACTCACCGTGCACGAAGATGACGTCGTCGGCCGAGGCGCGTTCAGCGAGTGTTTCGGGGGCGTGCTCGACGGCGCGCGACCGGTGATCGTGAAGCGGTATCTCGACGTTCGAGGACGGGACGTGCGGAGCTTTTACGTCGATGACCTCGAGAGCGCGCGGGGGACGAGGAACTGCGACGGCGTGTGCCCGTTCGCGGGCGCGTGCGGGGTCGAGCGGTGGTTGGTGTGGGAGGACGTCGGTCGAACGACGCTGGAGGATGCGTTGGTGGAGGGTGGGGACAGAGCGATGGAGACGGTGCGAGCTGCGTTGGGACGACGGGTGGGGGAGGACGATGCGACGACGTTTCGCGCGGCGTTAGCGTCGCTGGCGAGGTCCGCGGCGAGCGTACACGCGTTTGATTTTATTCATCGAGACGTGAAACCGGCGAACGCGGTGTTGCACGAGAAGGAGTCGAGGGTGGTGTTGTGTGATCTCGGGGCGTGCGCGGACGCGCGGACGGGGAGAAATATGAGCGGGGATGAGGCGATTTTTGATCCGACGTACGGCGCGCCCGAACAGTTTCGGCGCGTCGAGACGCGAGGCGGCGGGTTTCCGAATCTCGGCGGGTTGTTCGGCGGCGGGACGCGAGACGGGGGGATGCGTTTGGAGGCGTCCGGTGAACCGCCGACGACGATGTTGGATGCGTATAGTTTGGGCGCGACGCTTTTGCGATGCGGCGTGCCGTCGCTTCGCGCGCCGGGAGCCATGGAACGCGCGCGCAGGGACATCGACGCGTGCGGCGGCGACGTCGAGAGGTGGCGTCGAGAGGTGTGCGTGCCGGGCGTGAACGATTGGTCGTTGGTGGATGAGACCGAGGCGTGGACGACCATCGTTCGACTTACAAAGGTTGATCCGCGCGAGAGATGGAGCTTGGAACGCGCGCTCGAATCCGATGCCTTTCTGAGCGGCGCGTAGTGGATTCGCGTAGTGGATTCGCGTCAGCGGCGCGTAGTGGATTCGCGTAGTGGATTCGCGTCAGCGGCGCGTAGTGGATTCGCGTAGATGAATTTACATAATGATACTGCGTACTAGTAGATGTTACACTCGTTCTCGTCGTTAACTCACCCAGAGCGCGAAGAGCGCGATGACGGCGGCGTTAAACGTCGCGTGAACGGCGATGGACGCGCCTAAATTTCGCGTTCGCGCGTACACGATGCCCGTCGCTAAGCCGACGGCGATGAGCTGCACCGTGTCTCCGATGCCGTGTTCGTGAATGAGCGCGAAGATGACGGCCGACGCGCCCACAGCCGCCGTCGTCGGCATGAACTTGGTCAACGTCGGCAACATATAGCCTCGAAAAATAACTTCTTCATATATGGGCGCCAAAACGACGGTGGTGACGATGAGATTCACGATTCCCTGCGGACCGGCCGAGAACGCCTTATCGATGATCTCCACGGACGAAGACCCGCTGTTTTCCCCGCCTCGCACGCCGGCGACGTACAGCGCCCACGTCACGAGCGCGACGCCGAGAAACGTCCCCGCGATGGCGCGCGACGCCTCTCTCCCGCTCGCCGCCGAACGCTCCGCCTGCGCGCGTTTCACCGCGTCTCGTTTCCACTGTTGCGACTCTCGACCGGTCGCGTTTCGTTTCGGATCGTCGGAACTGAAGATATCGTTGAACCATCCCGTCGGAAGAGGCGCGAACGGACCCACCGACAGACCCAAAATCAACAACCCGAGGACGATTTGCGTCACCTCGGCGTTGAGAAAAATGTGACTAAAAATCACTGGATCGTCATACGCGCGCTGGAGATCAGCCTGTAACAACACCGGATCGCTCGGGATCATTTCCTCGGCGCGCGTCCCGACGTACGTGTAGACGGGCGCGAAAAATCCCGCGAGGTAAAACGACGCGTCGACGGCCAACATCGTCAACACGAATCGCACACCCCCCCACTTGACGTCCCATCGAGGTCCCGCGCCGAGCCAATCGCGCTCGGGATCGTGCGTCGCCAGAGGATCGGGCCTCTCGACGACGTCCTCCAGCGTCCAGAGCGCCGCCGTCGAGTTCGAGTTCGAGTTCGAGTTCCTCTCCGTCGAGTTCCTCTCCGGCACGGACGCGACGGACGACGACGACGACGACGACGACGACGACGCATCCACCGTCGTCCTCCCCATCGTCTCTTCCGTCCCCTCCTCGACGCCGAGAAGCGCGTCGAGATTCATCATCGTCTCGCTCGACGTCATCGTCTTCGCATCGTCCCTCCCGCCCCTCGCCGTCCCCGCGCGTCGCGCGCTCGATCCACGACGCGCGCTTTTCGCCCGTCCCGCGACCGGTGCGCTTCGGGACACCGCGCGCGTCGTCGCCATCGTCGTCGTCATCCCGCGCGCGTCGAGCGCTGTCGACGCCATTCCTTCGCGCGCGTCGTGGCCTTCCGCACCGCGCGCCGCGTCCGTCCCACCGACCGCGACGCGAGGGACCGCCGCGCGAGAGAGAGCGCGCGAGCGTCGTCGTCGTCGTCATGTCCGGCGCGCACAACCGACTGAACGTCACGCCGACGGTGACGACGCTCGCGGTGATCAAATCCAGACTCTCGGGCGCCGTGCGCGGGCACAAATTGTTAAAGAAAAAGGCGGACGCGCTGACGATGCGGTACCGGCAGATTTTGCGAGAGATCGTCGAGGCGAAGCGCGCGCTCAAGGATGCGATGCGGGACGCGCACTTCGCGTGGACGCGCGCCAAGTACGCGGGCGGGGACGCGGTGCGGTTTTCCATCTTGGACGGGGTGGAACGGGCGAGCGTGCGCGTGCTCGCGCACGAGGATAACGTGGCGGGGGTGAAGATTCCAAAGTTTACCGTGACGAATTCTGGCGCGGAGTCGCGAAGGATGGAACTGACGGGATTGGGGAGAGGCGGCGCGCGCGTGCAGGAGGCCAAGGCGAGTTATACCGGGGCGATTAAACTGTTGAGCGAGTTGGCGTCGTTGCAGACGGCGTTCGTGACGCTGGATGAGGCGATTAAGACGACGAATAGACGCGTCAACGCTTTGGAGAATTACGTGACGCCGCGATTGCAAAATACGGTCAAGTACATTTTGAGCGAGTTGGACGAGCTGGAGAGAGAGGAATTTTTTAGATTGAAAAAGGTGCAGGCGAAGAAGAAGAAGGACATCGAGGAGATGGAAGAAACGGAGGCGAGTGAGAGGGCGGCGATGCAAGCGGTGGACGCGGAGTTGGAGGCGTTCGAGGACGTCGTGGGAGGTGAGGGGGGCCGCGGCGCGGGAGGGAATTTGATCGAGGCGGAACGCGACGAGGATTTGTTGTTTTGAAAATACTCGATGTAGGATGATAGAGCGTTGATGCAAAAACAGATACATTTCTTTTACTTTTACAACGGCGCCAATTCGGCGTCGGCGAGATCGGGAAGCGGAAAGCGAAGAATCGCCGCCGCGCCCGTGATTTGTTCGAGTTGTTCGCCGCTCGCGTGCGCAGAGGAGAATATGTGCACCGTCCCACCGCTGTTTGCGATCTCCTCCGTCACTCGCACCCACATTTTACGTTGCGCGACGTTCTTCGTTCGAAACACGGCGTCAGTGATCAAGAGTTTATCGACGGCGTTCAACTCGTGCGCCGCCATGACGTGCGCCGGACCATAAAACGCGCGCGCGGGATCGTTGGCGAGCATCTCAAAGAACTCATCCAGCGCTTTAACCTCGCTCGCCGCCTTGGTCTCGGAGATTAAACCGCGCACGTTGGGATTTTCCAACACTTCGCTCAGTGAGTGCACGTACGCGCTCGACGCGTGCGCCTTGATGATTCGACCCACGTTGGTCTGAATCGCCTTCCACTCCTTCCGCACGGCTTCGAGCTTTAAGAAATCCAAAAACGCATCTTTCGTGAATCCCGGACCGGCGATGACGAGACACTTGATCTTTTCAAAATTCACGTGTCGCTCCACCGCGGCGGCGACGTTTGTAAAAAATTTCGACTCGGCTTTTTCGTACCCCATCAACGCCATCCCGCGTTTTCTCGGCATCGACGTCTCAATCTTCGCCTTGACGATCGTCTGCGTCGCACCTACTAAGACGATGTTCGCTAATCCATCCACCAGGAGCACCGCCGCGACGTCCGCGCTCGCCGCCGGATCCGCCGCCTCCTCCAACCGACGCACGTCGACGCTGTCCCACGTCTCTTTTTCAATCTTCACCCCTCTACCGATGCCAACCTCCAGCGTGTGATGCGCGTTCAGTTTCACCTCCTCGCACTCCGTCTTATTTATCCCTTTCACGCGAATAGTCGACGCCTCGGCGTCGTACTCGGTTCCGGAGCATCGCACGCGAAGCGTGAGCTTGACGACGCGACTCGCCGCGTCCCGCCGCGACTCGAGCGCTGATTCTTTCTTCAACTTTCTCGTCGTCGTGCACTCGACCTCGTCGTCGACGACGATGAGATTATACACGTGCCACACGTCGTCCGGGGTCTCCGGGACCACCTGCGCGAGAGAGACGCGAGAGAGAGACGCGCGTGGCGTGTGCGGTCAGAAGAGTGCACGTTCCGAAAAAGATGCGAGACGAATGAATCGACGACGATGCGCGAGACGATGACGCGAGGGAGACGAACGCGCGACGAACGCGCGACCAAGGCGCACCTTTATCCATCCCTTGGCGTTCTTCTCGAACGAACGACTCGTAATCTTCATGAAGGGCGACGAGTGGCGTCGGGGACGGTTTCTCTGGAAATGTAGTGGGGACACACCGCGAGAGGATGTGCGCGCGTTGCGGTGGCGGTGACGGCTGAGACGGTGCGTCGTCGCGCGGGACGCGACGTGTGGATCATCTCTCGGTGGTCGTGGGGTCGGGAGAGGAGACGACGGGGCGGTGAGACCGGTGTGGATGGATGGATGTCTCTGTGGTTGTTAGTTTCGGCGACGGCGAGCGCCGAGACATAAATAGAGAGGAGCGCGCGAGAGGTACGATGAGACGAGCGCGACGCGGGAAGGTTTGCGTGTCGCGTCCAGAGATACTGGTATAGATGCGTCGGTGCGGGCGAGCGGGGCGCGGGCGAGGCGTCGAGCGCGGGGTGAGGGGAGGAGGAAGACGCGTCGCGTTGGCGTGTACGATTTGGTTTCTGGCGAGTCGACGCGTCGAGGCGTTGGCGAACGGCGCGCGATGTTTCGTGGACGCGCAGTGCGATAGCGGCGTGTGCGGTGATGAAACGAATCTCGCGCCACCACCATCCGGTCCTCCGCCGAGGCCGCCGGGTCGGCCGCCGAGTCCACCGCCGCAACCGCCGCCAAGACCACCGCCGCCAAGCCCGCCACCGAGCCCGCCGCCAAGCCCGCCGCCGTATCCAGCTCCGCCCAAACCTCCGAATCCGCCGACGCCGCAACAACCAATGTCTCCGCCGCCGCCGCGGCTGCCGCCGAGCCCACCTCCACCGGGTCCACCTCCGCCGAGTCCTCCACCGCCGAGCCCACCGCCGCGTCCTTCACCGCCCAGTCCTCCACCAAGCCCACCGCCGCCGAGTCCTCCACCGCCGAGATCGCCGCCGACCCGAAGTCGAACGAACCCACCCGCGCCGCCCGCGCCCTCGGGACGCCGACTCATGGCGCTCGGCGTGTGCATACCGGCGATCGAAACGCCGCCGATGCCTCCGCCGTCTGTCAATGATGTCGCAGAAGCCGTAAAGTGGTTCGGGATGTCGCCTGGAATTGCCGGATCCATCGCGCTCGGTTCCCTCGCGGTTCTCGCCGCGGGCGCCCTCTTCATTCGTTCGCAGTACTCCACAAAGGTACAAGAGAACGTCGCCGACGATATGGAGGCTGGCGACGATGACTCCGACGAACCTGAACGCACTCCTTACCCGTCCGCACCGATGATGCCACCCGTCGACGAGGTGCACCCGACACGCCACGGTCAGGGACGGGGGCACCAAACCTGGCACGTGAATCCGCTTAACAATTTGCTATTTTCGGACTAGTGTTCGCGACGAGTCGGTCACACGCGCGCGTGATCGCCGAAGCGGAGACGTGTGAAAATAATGTTACATAAAATCGCGCGTTTGGTCGCGAGCAGAGGTGGTGCGGTACCGCAGCAATCGAAGGATGATTCTGAAACGCTCGCCGCCGGTCCCGGAGACGAGACGGTTGATCAAAGTCCCGAACAGCACTCGGGTGAACCAGACCTCGTGGGAGAGCGAATAACGGCCGTCAGTGAGATAGACACGAGCGCCATCACTGGTTTGCGCGCGATTACAGCCTTACAGATAGCTTGTGGTCATTGGTTGCTCTTCTTCGGAAACAACTCTTCGCCGTACTTGGACTTTCAAGGAGGTATCGCCGTGAGCATATTTTTCCTCATCACGGGATTTGTCATGTACATCGCGTACCACGAGAAAGTAGAGAGCGAGAAATTTCATTACTGGGATTTCATCAAGCGCCGTTACGCTCGCATGCTCCCGCTTCACTGGTTTGCGTTGGCGTGGTACGCGCCCTTCATCGCGTACAATTATAGAACGATAGTGAACGACTACAACTTTTGGCAAAACAAGAGTGGCGAGATAAACCTCATCTTAGGAATCGCTCTGACCCCTTTTCTGATGCAATCGTGGGTGTTTTCGCTGTGCTACTGGAATTCCGTATGCTGGAGTCTCAGTTGTCAGCTCGGATATTATTTCTGTTTTCCGTGGCTCACTCGCAAGATTAACGCGCGAATGGCGAGCGTCGAAGAGAAGCTCGACGTAAGCATCGTGGAAGATCCCGAAAACCAAAGCCACAAGACGCAGCTATTTGAAGCGGTGCAGAAGAAGTGCCGTACGTACATGTGGTACGCGTATCACGCGTCGTACATGGCGCCTCTCGGTCTCATGGGATTGATGAACTCGCCGACGTTTCGAAACATGTGGCGCGATGAAAATTTTGAATCCAGAGCGCACGTGGTCGTGACCGCGTTGGATAACGACTTGGATGGCATGCGAGCGTATTTTTGCGGACGAGCGTGGTTTCCCGTGAGAATTCCAGTCTTCTTCATGGGCATGTTGCTCGGCGCCATGCGCGTGCGCCTGGCCAAGCACGGGGTCAATCAACAAACCGAGCGAAAGTGGGCGAAATTCACTGATTATTTCTCTCTCTCCTTTGCATCATGGCTCATCGCGTGCGTCGTCGCCTCCGGCATCGTCCAAGATTCCAAGAACATTCGCATCTTCAATGAATTTTTCCTCACCGCGCCGTGCGCGTTTTGGCTGTACGGTCTCACCGTCGCAAGCAAATCATACACGGTGCGAGCGCTCAGGAATCCAGTCATGCGAACCATCGGTACATGGTCATTCGCTATGTACCTCCTCCAATTTCCACTCTACACCTCGTGGGCCGCGCTCGAGTACGACACCATGCGCGTCTTTCCGGCGTGCGACCGCGAATCTCCCGAGGTCAAGGTGTGGGCCGATTGTTTCCACAACTTTGACTCCGACTCCGTCCCACCCAACGTGGTCGTCATCGCGTTTTTATTCTTCTTGACTCTCGTCAGTTTCGTCGCCCACCACGCGGTGGAGAAACCTGGAACGAAGCTGATGAACCGCCTCGCGTCCCGGCGCGCCGTCGCTCGAAAGTGATGGGACAGCCAACCGTCCGATGGGGACGTCACCTCACTCGCGCGCGCGCGCGTCGCGTCGCGCGTCGTCGCGCTCGATCGAACGATCGAACGCGAGTCTTCCGTCGGCATGGACGCGCTCGGCGAGGCCGGCGCCGTCGCGCGAGGGCACGCGCGATCGCTCTTGTCGCACTGTCACAATGGCGCCGCGCACACGGCGGACGATGGACACGGTGGCTCCGCGGGCGTGAGCATGCGGTTCGTCGCGTGGACGGTAAATCTGCTGTTGGCGGTGACTCTTTTGATCGCCGCCGTGCGCACGTGGCCGCCGCCGGTGCGCGTGTTTCCGAGGAGGAAACCGCTGTTGGGCGTGCCGTGGTGCGTCATGGCGCGCGTGTTGGGATACGGCGTCTTCGATTGGCGCACGGGTAAGCTGGCGCCGTGGTGGGATTTTTTAAAGGAGAAGCATGAGATTTTAAATATATTCGCGGGCGACGCCGGGTTCATCACGCAGCGCGGGAGGTTTACGCACCTGGCGACGGAGTTGGCGTGCACGGCGGCGGTGTCCATGGTGCTGACGGATTTGACGAGCGCACGCGTGACCGGGGATTTCTGGACCGAACAGTTGTGGGTGTTCGTGCTTCTCATGACGTATGATATTGTCTTGGGCATCGCGCTGCGCTTGGCGACGCTGGGGGCGACCAAAGCGAGCTTTGAAGCGGCAGAAAACGTCGGTTTCATGTGCGCGGAGAACGGAGATTTGGAAAATTTAGAAGATGAAGATCAACTTATAGAGATGGGGGTGAAGGCTTCGAGAGCGTTCAACTCGATTCAGTATCACATGGCACAGATTCTCATGGGTTTTTCGTGTTTAAATCTCATGGTGTGCGCCCTGTGGGCGCACTTGGCAAATCCCGCGGATGGATGCGGCAACGCGATGAACACCTTCTTGGGGTACATGTACGTGTTCGGAGTGTATCAGGGTTTTTCGTTGGTCGTCGTGAGCCCCTTCATGCTCACCGTGCGTTGGTGTTTCGGGGCGTTCCTTATCACGCGCATCCCAGAGGTGGAAACTGCCGAAGAGACGATGGATTGTTGTTGGAAAAACGCGTGTCCGAGACTGTGCGGATGCAAACCACCTCTCGTGACGCCGCGCACGCAGCGCACGGTGAGCAATCTATTCGTCAGTCCGAGAAAGCAGAGTGGAGTCATGACTGGAAATCTCGTGGAGGCGGCGGCGGTGGCGGGTCGAACGCGATACGATCAAGAGTCTCCGATGACGCCGCAAATGCCGGCGGCCATGAACCGCGACGCGTCCGACGGCGTCGACTTGTTCGGTGCCTCGTTTAAAGGTAAAGACGTCGAGGTGGGAACACCTATCGACGGCGATGTCGAAGACGACGAACCGACGACACCGATGTCACCGACGCAGAAATATGCGTCGTTGCGTCGTCAAGCCTCGCTGCGCACGTCGGTGAATCCCGAACATTTCGATTACAAGCAGTACCCGGACGGCAACATGGATCATCGTCCGCGCTACGATTTAGGAAACGACGATCAGATCGCGGGCGAGTCCGCGTACGCCGCCGCGCGCATGGCGCTCATGAGCGCGGGTAAACTCACGCCGGAGCAAGTGATTCGAACGAGCGAGTACACCGCCGATTGGTCAGCGTTCGCCGAACGATACGCGTCGTCGCCGAGACATGACGACACGCCGAAACCGAGCTCGAAAGCCGCGGAAGCCGCAAACAGAGATAAAGATGACGACGACGACGACGACGACGACGACGACGATGATGATGATGTCGTTCGTTCAGACTTTCATTTCCCCGACGCCGACGACGAAGACGCTCCCGCCGAGCTCGACGTCAGTTGGCGTCGTAAATTAGAACAATCCATCGATCACGAGACCTCGGACGTCGAGCGCGACGACGAGCTCGACGACGAGCTCGACGATGATCCCTGGGGCGACGGCACCGCCTAGTCTCGCCCGTCTCCCGTGTAATACATACAACGCACCGTTCCCGCGTCCCGACGTCACTCGCCGCCTCGCGCGACATGTCCCGCCTCGCCGTTTCCCCCACGCCGACGACGTCCGCGCGCGTTCACGGGCGCAGAGACGCGTGTCTCACCACCCTCGTCGCTCCGCTCGTCCTCCCGCGCCTCGCGCGCGCGTCCCTCGTCGAGGAAACGGCGGCCGAGCGCGCGTTCGCCTCGGTGTCGAAATCCATCGTTCGCGTCGCGCGCGTCGCGCAAAACGGCGAGACGACCTCGGTGGGGAGCGGATTCGTGTGGTACGTCGACGATAACGACGCGTGGATCGCGACGAACGCGCACGGGCTGACGAACATCGACTCGAGCGCGTCTTCGAGATTTGCCGTGACGTTCGCCGACGAGAAAATTTCGGCGACGCTCGACGCGTCGTGCGAATACTTTGCCAATCGAAGCCTGGACGTGGCGTTCGTGAAGATTCCGAGGAGTAGATTTCCATCGTCGTCGTCCGTGATCGCGACGCCGAAGATTGGGACGAGCGAGGATTTACGAGTGGGACAGAGCGTCTTCGCGGTGGGATTCGCCGACGACGCGTCGCCGACGCTTACGCAAGGAACGATTTCTGGATTGGGACGCAAAATACCGAGTAAAAACGGCGTTGGACTCAAAGGGCTGATTCAAACAGACGCAAAAATCACGGAATTCACCAGCGGTGGCGCACTGTGCGATGGGAACGGTCGAATCGTGGGCATGAATGTCGTGCCGTACGCCGGCACCGGTAAGCGAGATCCCGAGGGCGTTAACTTCGCGATACCCGTGGACGCCGTGCGATTCGCGGCGGACAAAATGTAACGCCTCATGCGACATACACGAGTAGATTGGGCGTGTCCTCGCGCATGGTGCCGCGAACGGCGCCGCGAGTCGCCGTGGACTTTAGAAATTCTTTGAGCGCGCGAGGCGTCATCGTCGGCGCGACGCTCAACACGCGAGACGCCGCACCGACGGCGTTCGCCACCGCCATGCTCGTGCCGCTCTGGTACGCGTACGACGTATCGCTTGGATCATCGCACGTCGTGTATCCCGCGCACGCGCCCAGGATTCGAACGCCGGGGACGATGACGTCGACGCATGCGCCGTCGTTGGCGAAGTGGTACACGAAATCACGGTCGTCGCTCGCAGATACCGTGAGCGTGGCCTCGACGTTTCCGGGAGATATCTCGCACGCGTCGGATTGTTGATTCCCGGCGGCGCTGACGACGAGCACGCCGCATCGGTCGAGCGATTCGACGATGGTTTCGAGCGTTCGCGACCACACGCCGGCTTTGATGCCCAGCGCCAGCGACACAACGGCGGGGACATCGCACGTCTCGACCATGCGCTCGACCCACTCGAGTCCGGCGATGAGCGCCGATAGCTCTCCATTTCCGTGACAATCGAGGACGCGCACGGGATGGATGATCGTTTTCCCTCTGTACGCGATCCTTTGAATCGTCGACGCGACGTGGGTGCCGTGCCCGTCGCAATCGTCTCCTTCTTCTCCACCGAAGCCGTCTTCGACGAAATTAGCCCCGACTCCGAAGTGCACGTCTCCAAACTCGACGTGCGAGCGACGAACGCCCGTGTCGAGGACGAAGACGCGAACGATGCTCCCGAGACCGTTCGTCGGATCGCGCGGAAGGAGTTTTTCATCGAGAGGTAGCCGGCGTTGGTTCATTCTATCGCTCGACCAGAAGTTTGATTGCGACGTCACTTCGACGTCTTCTTCGAACGTCAACCCGGGAACGCACGCCGATAGTTGTTCGCGCTCCCAATCGTTCAGGTACGCCGCGAAACTTCTCGCGAGTCGTCTTCGAAACAGTATATTGAGTCGACGCGCGCACGGCAAAGCGCTGGTCGAGGCGTCGGCGCTCGCGTGCGATACCAGGTACGCTTTACGCGCGAAGACACCGGTCGCGAGGGTTGGAGAGGTTAAAACAGCGGCGAGACATATCATCAGGATGACATATGTCGGGACGAGCGTGCGCATGCGCGAACGCGTTGTGGCGCGATGGTTCGATTCGTCGCGACGACATCGTCGTGTCGAACTACTCGTTGTTACAGCGCAGAATATGTATTAAAGTACGAACCTATCGATAGCCTCCGCGACGCCGTCTTGCTCGTTGGACGAATCCAACACGTGCGCCGCGCTCGTTTTGGTCTTTTCGCAGGCGTTCGCCATCGCCACGCCGCACCCGACGAATCCGAGCATCTCAGCGTCGTTTTCGCCGTCGCCGCACGCGACGACGTCGAACGCCGGGTTCACGTCCATCGATTTCAGCACCGCCTGCACGCCCTTAGATTTGTCGTTACCGAGCGGTAATATCTCCAACATGTCTGCGACGGCCTGCGTCACCTCGGCGCGATCCTTAAAGGCGGCTTCCCAGATGGGTCGCACGCCGTCGATGCTCTCTTTGCTCGGTCCCATTAATAAAAGTTTACGAACGGTGCCCGAAGATAATATGGCGTCCACGGATTCGTACACGTCGCTCGGAGGTTCGTGAAACGTTTTGTGTAGCGAGTCCAAGAGTGGACTCGCTTCGAGCGTCGCGCACGTGTCACCGCAGAACGCGGTGAGCGCCAAGTCCCGGTGCACGACGTCCTTCATCATCATAAAGGCGTCCCTCGTGACGTCTTCGGGCATTTTCGCCTCGTACACGAGCTCGCCGCCGCGTCCGTACACCTCGAGTCCCTGCAGAAACACGCCCGGAGTGTTTTTACCGACGATGATACCGTCCAAACCCTGCGTCGAGGCGGCTCGAATGGCCGCCGGTCTCGCCTTGCCGGTGGCGACAACCACCTCCACGCCGGACGCGATTGCTCTGCGCAGCGCGGCGGCGACGCCCGGCGTGATGACGCTGTCTCTATTCAAGAGCGTCCCGTCGAGGTCCGTCACCAAAACGCGTCTCTGCGCGCTCGTTGTCCTCGCGGCGGACGGCACGTCGCCCGACGCGCGTCGCGTGAGTCCCGTTACCTTCCATCCCAACGCGCGCAACATCTCTTGCTCCGCCACCGCCATCGTCTCCGCGTCCGCCTCGCTCAGCTCGTGATCCAATCCCAGCAAGTGTAACAAACCATGCACCAGGAGCACTCGACACTCGTCCCTGAGCCCGTGTCCGACCTCTCTCGCCTGCGCGCTCGCCGTGTCCACGCTCACGATGACGTCCCCCAACACCGCCATCGGACCGAAACTCTCCGCCGGGAAGCTCAACACGTCCGTCGCGCTATCTTTTTGTCTGTACCCGGCGTTTAAACTCCTGATATACTCGTCCGAGCACAGCGCCACGCTCAACTCGAGATGCGACACCGATTTCGGCAGCGTCTCTCTCGCGCGCGCCGTCGCCGCTGAACCGCCCGGATTCTCCAACAACAGCGTCATCAACGCCACCGCGTCCTCCTCCACCTCTTTCCGCAGCGCGCGCAGATCGAGTCCACGCTCGTGCACCTCTCTCGGCTCTCGTCCATCCTCATCGACGATCATCACATCGCACACGCACTCGGCATCGCCGACGTAAAACGTTTCGCCGAATTCCTCGTCGTCGCCGTAATCCTCCCCCTCCCCGCCCGCGCTCGCGTTCGCGTTCGCGCGCGCCCACCGCCGCCCGCGCGCCCCGCTCGTCACCACCCACGATCGTCGCGCGTCCCCGCGCGCGATCGTCCCGGCGACATCGACGCCCGCGCGTCGACGACGGTCCCGTCCCGCGTCCCACGCGATTGTCGACGAGAGCGCGCGCGCCGGTGATGTCGCGCCGCGTTCGACGCGACCGATCGCGCGGGACGCGCGAGACTTACGGCACGCGACGACGGGCGTCGTCGCGCGTCGCGCGAGCGCGCGCGCGATGATGGAGGTGCGCATCGCGTTCGCGCGGGCGCGTCGATGTGTCGTTTCGTCTGCGATTCAAATTCAGTGCAGCCGTCGGGAGACGCGGCGCGCGCGCGCGTTCGTCTGCGGTTTTCTTCGCTTACACGGCGAGACAAGTGAAAAAATAGTGGCTAAGTAACGAATGGGTGACGTGTGGAGGTGATGCGGGCGGAGGATGTCGGTGAAGGTGTGCGTGCGGTGTATCGCCGCGCGGCGAGCGGCGCGCGCGCGCGCTTCGTGGTCTCACCAGTTGGCGAAGACGCCGTACGATCCAAAGAGTCCGTTGGCGCCCGCGACGTACTGTAAGAAGACGAAGACGATGAAGACGACGATGGCGACGTTGACGAGATCACCGGTGGATCCGGTGAATTCATCCGATCGTTTCGTCGACGACGTCGTGCGAAGCGAACTATCCGGCACGGGCATGGCGAGCTTGGCGAGATCGTACGCGGCGAGAATTTGTCCCACCTCGCTCGGAGGAACGTCGAGACCGACCTCCTCTTCGGCGCGGCGTTTGTTCATGCGCGACGTGTAAGGTAAAGACTCGATGACGGCGTCGGCGAGATCGTCGATGAAGAGAGGATCCGTGTCGAGCGCGGGGACGCGGCCCCACTTTTCCACCCCGCTCTCCTCGGCCAACTCGCGATACTCCATGTCAATCTCTTCCAAGGTTTCGATGTGTTCGCTGACGAAGGAGATGGGCACCGCGCACAGCGCTTTCGTTCCTTTTCTCCCGAGTTCGCGTATGGTGTCGTCCGTGTACGGCTTGAGCCACTCCACCGGTCCGACGCGCGATTGGTACGCCAAGACGTGTTCGTTATCCACGCCGGCGTCGCGCAACTCGTCGACGATGAGTCTGACGCACGCCTCCATCTCATCCTTGTACGGATCCCCAGCCTCCTCGACGTACGATGTCGGCACGCCGTGCGCCGAGAAGAAGATGATCGGTTCCTTTTCATCGTCGAATTGTTCTCGCAACGTCTTGGCGATCATCGCCGCCATGGCTTTGATGTATCCGGGACGCTGATACCACGACGGAATAACCGTGTGACGCACCCTCGCCAATTCTTCATCATCGCTGAAGTACTGCTCCAACAGACGCAGACTCGATCCCGACGTACTGATGGAGAATTGTGGGTACAGCGGTAACACCACGAGTCGATTGACGCCGTCTCGTTTGATGGCTTCGATGGCGTCCTCGGTGAACGGTTTCCAATACCGCATGCCGACGTACGCCTTGGCGGCGATTCCTCGCGTCTCCATCGCCGTCTGCAGCGCCCTCGCCTGCGCCTCGGTGATTCGACGAAGCGGAGAACCACCACCGATGGACTCGTACGCCTCTCGGCTCTTCGGCGCTCGAGACGAACTCAAGACGTTGGCGAGAAAACCTTGTAAAAGCCGAAGCGGTCCGGGCAACCGAATGATGGACGGGTCGGCGAATAAATTATACAGAAACGGTTGCACATCGTCCAACGTCTCCGGACCACCGAGATTGAGCAAAAGTACCCCCACCTTGTACTCATCCTCCTCCGAATCTTCCCCTCGTCCATCGCTCCCGACCGCGAGAACGCCGCTCGATTCGTTCGCCGCCGCCGCGCCGCCGCGCCGCCGCGGCTTTCGAAGACCCGCGCGCGAATAATTCAAACCACCATTTCCATACCTCGCGAACGCCCCGTCCCCTCTCCCACCGCCCCCATTCCCGGTATCACA
>Ga0208410_1000837_pt1 | contig 17090 bp, 9 predicted proteins | sample ETN02SmetaG_3_FD_185787 | JGI IMG/M metagenome (GOLD analysis project Ga0208410, IMG submission 185787) | Marine microbial and viral communities from oxygen minimum zone, Eastern Pacific Ocean - ETNP2014F10-02SV257 (SPAdes) (version 2) | ecosystem: Environmental > Aquatic > Marine > Oceanic ... | reverse complement strand
ACCCAAGAAGGCCCGATCGCCAACTGGCAATCCCACGTTGCGGACCCGGTTCACTCCAACGTCCTCACCAACGCGGCCAAGGGCTTCGGCTTCTACTAAATTCAGCACGCATAGTATTCTTCATACCATTCTCGCCTAGTTTCTCGCAGACGAAGGAGTGCGTGACTGTGAACACTGCGTCGCGTCATAACTGTTTGTACTGTATAAACTCTTGTAAAATGATGCAGTTACACTTACATGATTAAATTCTAAACTTGTCTGGTCTAATTCGAATCTTTGAGTACGCGACGCTTCGATCGCACGCGCGTGGCCAAGGGCGCGTTCGCTGCGCGTTTGGCGCGCGTTTGGCGCTGGCTCATCAGAACGGGCGGTGCATCGCTTACCCCCTTCTTCTTCTGTTTTCGCGGCGCCGCTTTGGGCGCCGGCTTGGCTCGAGGTACCTTCTTAGCTCTACCAGCGTCCCTCTTCGACGTTTCACCGCGTTTGGCTAACGCATCGTCGATCGACCCCTCTTTGAGAGTCGTGCCGAACAAGCAGTGGTTGCCCAACGCCGTCTCAGGCGTGGAGATCCAAGACTTGAAAAACTCAGGGGACACGATGGTGACGTCGCCGCCGCTCTCGACGAGCGGCTCCAAACGAGGCACGTCCGCAAGCGACCGTGCATCAACTTGATCGGAGACGACCAAATCCGGCGCGCGAGCCTGGGTGAGACAGACGTCGCCCTTTGACGACACCGACGATAACGAAGCGCCTCCCGCCCTGAGGACGACGTCGAGCATTTTTTGTTCAAGTTTCGCGCCTGGCGCGAAGGGTAAGAGCGCGATGGAGAGACCAGCGAACGCGTTCGCGCCGGGGACTTTGGACCAATGTTTCGAAGCGTTTGAGGAAATCAAACCCATCTCAGAGCCTCGACCGCCTCGCCACAAATACTTTTCCGTCGCTGTTAACACTTCTCCGGCGCGAGCACACGCGTCCAGGTACGTCACGTCGAGCAGAGACGCGCCAGAAACGGCACCGGCGAGAAACTTGATCGAGCGACTCCCGCGCTCACCGAAGATGACGTGCGTCGTGGACGGATCCCATTCGTGCCCGGCGCAAAGCTCAGCGCCAATTCTACGCACGATGGACGAATACTTCTTTATACCCGCCGAGCTAAAGCCACTCAGCGTGATGTGCGCCTTCACCTTGAGAGAAACCGTCTCCTCGACGCGTTTCGGTGGCCTCGACTGGGCTTTCTTCGCTGTCGAAACCTGCTTCGCAGTTAGCTTTGATTTCGTCTGCGGCGTTTTCTTCTTGCTAGGCTGCGCAGTTTCCTCCTGCGCGGGTGTGGCTACCGCGCGCGTTCGCTTCGGGCGAACGATCGGTGTCGATTGCTTTGTCGACCCTTTCTGGATCTCAACAGCTTCTTCTTCCACCTCAGCCTCCGGCTCTACCTCTGGGAGAGGGGGAGGCCCGTCTTCTTCTTCGCGTGGCGGCATCGGCGGCGCGTCTTCTTCTTCCGCTACTTCATCCTCCACATCGTTCAATTCCACCTGGGACACCACCTGCTGACTGTAAGGCGCATGTTGCGTCGGATCAGGTTCTGTGGGTCCAGCTAGTAATTCATAAAGCCCCGCGAGGACGTCGCGCAATTTCCTCTGCACCTTTTGGAGCACGACACCGCGCAAATTTCCAGGTTCTCTCTCAGGCAACGTGATGATTTTATCCGCCGGCGCGAGCGTACCATCCTCGTTAAACAGTTGCGCGTTGTCCACTTCGTTAAAGTTGTGCGCAATCTTCAAAAAAGTCAAAAACGTTTTGATGAGAGCTTCCGGACCCGGCTTGACGCGTTCTTCATGCACGACCGGTTGCTTGGCGGTTTCCACGTGCAGAATGGCGTGCACGATCGAGCCGATCGTTCCTTGCTGCTGCTGCATCTCTAAAGCATCGACCAGTTGTACTATCTTTTCGCAGTGCTGGCGATACTCCTGTGAAATCAAAACGACGGTACCGCTGTAAAGTGTTTGCATGACGAGTCCGCTGTTGGGCTGAAGAACCTCTTCTTCTCTAGCCTCGGATATCCCCATTTCGAACACTTCGAAGCGCGTCTCGCCGGACCGAATGCGACGAATTTTATCATCCACATCGCTGACGCCTAAACTGCGGCGACCTTTCGTCATCAATCCATAAAAGTCGTCCAACGTCGCCATATCCGTCAGAGGTTCGTCGTCGCCGTCATCGAAAAAATTGAACCACGCGTTTGAGGGCGCAAATCTACCACCGAACGCCGTCTCGATGTCGTTCGGACTACCGATCAAACCGACAAACGTCGGATCTGGCTGACTCACGCCTTCTCGCAGCGCTCTTTGCACGCTCGGATCGATTCGACTTCGCGTGCTCTTCTTGACGTGCGCGCCTCGTCTCGCCTCTTCCTCCCAATCCGGCGAACGGAAGGAAGTTTTGCTCGTGCTCGCCACCTTGTTGGCGGACTTACCGCGACCACCGCTTCGATTTTTCGTCGAAAACGTCGATGGTGTCTTCGTCTTCGTCTTCGTCGGCGCCGGTGTTCGCTGAGACACGAGCGGCGCGACGACGATGTTCGCGTCGCTCGCGGATTTCCCCTTTCCGCCGCTCGCCACGCCCTCCACGACACTATCCGGAATGACCGACGTCTCCTTCTCTCCCACCGGCTCATCCTCGCCCTCGCTGTCCGGCACGCACTGCGCCGCCAATTCATCCTCTTCCTTCCCACTCCTCGACGCGTACGCCGATTCGTCTGCGCGCGTCCACCTCGTCACGCTTTCCTCCAACCACCGGTGATTCACAATCTTCGCTCGTCCCAAATCTCTCGCTCGCTCCCACTTCGCCCCCGCGTGCTCGTAACACACCAAGTGCGTCACGTGCCGATCGAACGCCTTCTGAAACTTCGCCCCCAGCACCCTCGACATGGTCTCCACGTCTCGTCTTCGCTGTCCTTGATATCCCGTCACGCACACCACGCAGTCGCGCGCGCTCTCCATCCCCTCCAACGACACCGGCGGCGCGTACAGCACGTGACTCTTGACGTCCAACATCTTCTTCGCGTTTACGCACGCGTGCACCCACTCCGGATGCACGCACGTCGCGCCCGGAGTCCCCGTCGCCGCGCGTCCCAGCGCGCGCACCTCGTGCGTCGCCGTCTCGCCCTCGCCGACGACGACCCCTCCGTGGTGCGCGATGAGCTTTTCGATCTCGCGAATCTTCCCGGCGTCCACGAATCCGCGAAGCGGCGACGCGTCCGCGCGCACGTCGGCGAAGAACGGATCGCCGAGCTCGACGACGAGCGACGGCGCGTCGACGTCCGCGACCGTTCCTCTCGACGCCATCGTTCGTGTCTCGTGTTCCTTCTCGCTCCTCTCTCGCGATCGCGCGGTCGCGAGAACGCGCGCGGGGGTGGTGGTGGTAGAAGAAGACGCTCTCTCTCGCACGAGTCGCGCGCTCGCGCGTCCGACGTCGCGCGTCGCGACGGCGAGTCTCGCCGCCCGTCGTCGTCCGTCGTCTGGAATTTGAATTCTGAGGACAGATGCCCAGAATTTGGAAACTAACGGACAAACGGTACGTACTGTATCGTTTGCTGAATGGTTCTAAAGACGATTCGTGTGTGTTGGTCTCTATATCAACACATAAATCGGACTCACGAAAAGTACTCCAGATACTTTGAAACCATTACAACTCCACGCGGGTACACAGATAAAGAGCGGGAAAGACAGACGAGACGCGCGCTCGCCGGTCCGACGTCGGCACACGCGCGCGCGACGAACGCGTGGAGTCGAGTCGCGAATCGCGCGATCCGTCCAGAGACATCATTTGCGTCGGTCGGTCGATCGAACGGCGTCCGAGAACCGACCGCGCGCGAGAGAGAGCGACGCGCGCCTCGCATCTCCGAGAGGATTTGAAATTTTAAAAGAGACGAACGCGGCGAGTCGGGCGCGATGAGCGAGAACGACATGGCGATCGCGAACGCGGCGGTGGTGGGCGGTGATGAGGTCAAGGTGGCGGCGTCTCCGCGCGCGGTCGAGGCGGGTGATAACGCGGAGACGAAGACAGCGGTGGACAAGCCGGCGTGGATGATGGAGGAGGACGAGGACGACGGGCTCACGGAGGAACAGCGACGATTGATCGCGGAACGCGTCGCGGCGCTGCAGAATCGGTTCAAAAAGTTTGAAGAAAAGACGACCAAGGAGAAGATTGATGAGTTAATGCTGGGAAATTCGGATAAGAATTTGACGGAACGCGAGGCGGAGATGGTGCTTCGAGTGTGCAACGGGAACGAGTTCGAGGCGAGCGATCGACTTTCGGAAGCTCAAGATGGAGAATCGTTCTTGATGTCGGTGAGGTTTATGATTCAAGAAGAAGATGCGTTGAAGCGCCGGGCGCACAGCTCAAAGGCGGGTCAGGCGGCGACGGAGAAGTTTAATAAGCGTCTCGAGCGAATGCGTAAGCGTCGCTCGTCCTTCGGATTCGATGAAGAGAGCGACGGAGAGGCGGAAGGTGCGCCGGAGGAATTCTTTGAGACGGAGTATATTCTAGAAGAAAGTCTCGGTGTCCAATTCGTGCGACACACGAAGAAGAATGTGAATGTCAAGCGCTTACGTCTCGACGACGCCATCGCGCGCGCTCAAGAGGCCGAGGAACTCGCAGGACCGGAAGTGGATCCGTACGAGGGCTGGTCTGAGGCGCGCATTAAGGCTTGGAAAAATCGTGAAAAGAATGAAAACCAATATTACTACCGTTTCAACGAGCCAGGTGAGAAGCAAGCGAACGGTAAGTGGACGCCAGAAGAGCATCAGCGTTTCATGGATATCCTCGCTTCCCTTCCCGACGGCAAGGCCAACTACGAATGGGGGACGTTTTCTAAGAGCATCAAGGGGCGCGTCGGTTACCAGTGTTCGAATTATTACCGCACCCTCGTGAAAAATCAGGTCATTCTCGACGAGAACTACATGTTGGATCCAGTTTCGGGAGAGTTGCGATTCAACTTTAAGAACAAAGGCTTCACTCGCGCTGAACCTGTCCCTGGAGAGCCGCGCATGGTGATGGTGAAGAAAGTCATCAAGCCAAAGAAACCAAAAGCAGCGCCGAAGCCAAAGGCGTCAAAGCCGAAAAAGAAGAAGCTTAGCGAAGGAGATAAAGCGTTCCACTGCAACGTCAAGCTGGGTGATATTCGTCGTAGCGGACGAGTGGCGAAAAAGACATACACCGACGGGAGTGACGTCGAAGATGACGACGAATTCGAGGAACTTCCAGTATTACCTGGATTTGTCGATCCCATCACGCGCATGCCCATCGAAGAGCCGGCAATTTCGCCGTTCGGTCATGTCGCGGGTTACGAAACGTGGTGCAGAATCCTTCGTCAGCCCGAGGCGCCCGATACTTGTCCCTTCACGAAGCAACCGCTGAAACGCCGCGAACTCGTGAAGCTCACTCACGAAAATATCGAGGAACATCGCCATAAGATTGTCGAGAACCAGCAAATGTAAGCCGTGAGCGTTTTTGTTTCAATACTCACCTGAACAGTGTAACTACCGTCACCACACAACCTTCCCCCGCTTCGATCGCCCATCGCGTTGCATGTCGAACGCGAAAGCATCGTCGGATGGTTCCTCCACGAACGCCGTGCGCGATCTCGGATCCGGACGCCATCGCATCCGAACGCCGACGCATCCGACCGAGGGCGATTATCTCTCACTCAAAGTCGAAGAATTGATCTTCGGGGCGCTTTTCGCCTTCATGGCGTACAAGCTGTGGCAGAGCGTGCGTGGGTTGTTTCGATATTGGAAGTACGTGCGCGCACCGAACGCACCGGAGGTTGAGTTGGGGGTGGAAGATGAGGGGTTCTCAGAGGGCGAAGATTCCGACGCCGAGAGAACCAAACGTGACTGACGCCTTGAGGCGCGCGCGCTTCTCGGTCTGGGCGCGAGAATTAGCGGTAGAATTGTAAGTTACATGTACTGTAGGCAAACGTCATCGGGCGAACAGAAGTCTACTCCGGTCGAGCGGCACGCATCTTTTGGATCTTGATATCTGCCGCCGTGGCGTCCACGGCGCTGATGTCTTGCGGCGTGATGAACAAAAACTGCTTGTCGACGTTCTCTCTCGCGAAATTGAGGAGAGTCTCGATGGACACTCTTCTATTCACAGCGTCCATGAAGACATCGAACTCATCCATGGCGCGGAAAGGAGAGTCGGATTCATCTCCGAGTGCGAGATTAAACGCCAAAGTCGAGTACGAGCGCTCGCCGCCACTCATGGAACGGGTGTCGGTGATCGTCTTAGACTTCGCTCCATCCTTGACGTGAAGAGTCAACTTTGAGTTCTCGTAGTCGATAATAACTTGGCCCGCGTGTCCTTTTCTCGTCATGTGCCAATTGAATCTATGTGAAACGTTCTTAGCTACGAAATGAGCCTTGTTTTCCATGGTCTTTTGTCGTTTCTTGATGCCAGTTTTCAATTTACGGAGAATCTTTTCGGAGCTCCCGACGCCATTCTCCAGCTTGAGAAGCTTTCTTCGTCTATCTGACAGCTCGTCGCTGACTTCTTCGAGTGGTCTCTTGTGTCTACCTTCTTCTGCACGCATTTGCGCCTTGGTTGATTCATACATGCGCAACAAAGAATCGGGGTTCAGCGTGATGTCGCCAGCGGCTTCCGCCACCTCGCGATCGCATATCTCCTTGGTAGTGTCCATAGCCACCTTCTCAGCTTCTTCCTTAAGACCGGTCAATCTACCCTTTTCATATGCGATGACTTTTGTGCCCGCTTCAATCTCCGCCTTCACTTTTTCGATGTCTTTGGCGGCTTTGCGATACGCAGCTTCAACTTTCCGGATGATGCCCATGTGTTGTTCCATTTCCCTCTTGTATGAAGCCGCCAGGGACACTTTTTCCGCGATTTCACTCGCGGAGGTGTCAAACGCTTGTTTCGCTCTCGACCAGTTCTCTTCAACTTCTTTGAGCGCCCGTTGATGGGTGGAAAGCTCTGCATTGAGAGAGTCCAACGCCTCCTGAAGCGTGCTCACGTCGATGCCGGAAGTGTTCGTATCATCAGCATCTAATTTCGCCTGCTGAAGCTCATTCGTCGCGGCACGAGATCGCTGTTCACAGTCTATGAGTTCCTTCGATTTCTGTTTAAGCGTGTTCTCGATGGTTTTCACAGCCTGCATCGCCCCCACCTCATCCCTGCTGTGCGCCTGCGCATCTGCTTTCTTCGTCTCGATGGTCGCTTGCAATCGCGCGATTTGTGCTTTCGGATCTGTCCCCAATCTACTCACTTGGTTCATGCTTCTGAAAGCTTCGTTACGAACTGTTTCACCGCTCATGAAGATTTTTCTCCTCTCGGTGAATATCTGGCCGATTTGCTTTTGCCTCGCCACGTTTCGGTGGAACATGGAACTCGCCGTGTTTTCGTCGCGCATGAGCACAGAACGCTCTATTTGCGCAGTATCCACGAGATAGTTGAAAACCACATCATGACAGCAAGCGACCACGCTATTGACAGTCGTAAACTCTGATGGGTTCGGGACTTTCTCCGTGGGAATTTGATATCGTCCACGATTGAAATTGACGCACGAAATGCTCAGGTTGGGAATCCCGCACTCTTTGCTCAGTTTACGAAGCTTGTCCATGTCTTGCGGAGTCGCCACCAAGAACGCAGACAACGCGGAAAGGCCGATGCACTCTTCCACCGAGTTGACCCAATTTTGATCTTGGAGCGAGACGAGCATGCCCACCGGTCCCATCGGAGGCTTAGAGAACTGGCTGGCGCGCTTCTTGATGCTATCGACAAGACGAGGCATCTTATCTCCGTAAACGACGAGTTTATTGCTCGAAGTTTGCTTCAAGGTGGAAATCTGTTTACGAATATCGTTGATATCACTTTCTTCCGCCCTCTTCATGCGAGCAAACTTCTGTTGCGCGTGCATTTTTTCTTCTTTTCCGCGCTTCAATCCGTTGATATCCGTCTGGCAGCCAACTTCCGCCCGTTTCGCAGCTATGAGCTCGTCTTCGAGTGCCTGCAATTTTCTGTCCATGTCGGTCGTCTCACCACGCTGCGCCTCTACGCAACGCCGGATTTTCGATTCCGTGTCTGCCACCTTTTTCGATAGCTTTTTCACATTCGTTTCTTCGTTGAGCTTGTCCGTCTCCGCCTGTTGTAGACGACGACCCAACTCTCTGTGTTCAGCATCAGCGGTGCGGCGTTGACCTAAGAGCTCTTGCAGTCGAGCGTTGTACTCTTCGGTCTTTGAATCGAACTCTTCCTTTTCGTTGCGAGAGTTTTCGGCAGCCCGTTCAGCCGTTTCAAGTCTCTTCGTGCATTCGGCGTGCTCCGTGTTGAACTTTTCGATTTCCTGTTCACAGTTTTGAAACTCCACCTCCTTCTCGTTGACTTGCGACCACGCGTAACGGTTTCGAAAATCGATAGCCTTGGAACGTAATTCTTGCACGCGCTCGAACGCGTTCATCTCGTGTTCAAGATCGTCCACGTCGCGCTTCAACACCGGAATGTTCTCCAAGTGCTCGTTCAAGACGTCCTTCGTCTCGTTCGTCCTATTCCTCGCGATGGTTTGCATGAGTTGTAAATCCTGCAACATGGTCGCCTGAATGAAGAACTCATACTTTTTCGTATCGTCACCGCTGTGTAAAAACTTCTTCGCCATGTCCTGCGTCATCACCGTGATCGGATTATCGACGTCGATGCAAAAGTGGTCCGCCAGCTTATTCAGCTCGTCCACCTTGGTCCCGACCGTCTCCCCTCGTTCGTTCTTGATCTTCAACGAATTCGCCCCGGCGACGTTCAACACTTTCTCCACCGTGATGCAACGTCCGAAAACCTCCGGTCTGAACGCATCCTCGCCGTCGTTCGACATCACCACGACGATCTTCGCGCTGTTCGCCCCCGACTTGATCATCCCCTTCGCGCTCTTCGAGCTCGACCTCCCGATCGACTTCATCTTCGCCCCCAGCGCCACGCTGAGCGCCGTCAAAACCGCGCTCTTCCCGCTTCCGTTCTCCCCCGTGATGTAATTGATCCTCGGACCGAGCTCGACGACGCAATTCGCGTGACACATGAAGTTGTGCATCGTCACGCGCACGAAGGCGCCGGCGACGCCCGGGAAGTACATCTCGCGGATCCCCTTCTTCTCCGTCATGGCGAGACGACGACGACGACGACGACGCGCGCGACGGCGACGGCGACGGCGACGGCGACGAACGGGCGCACGCGCGTGTGACGACGGCACGCGCGGTGGATGGATGCGGGACAGGTGCACATTCAAACCGCGAGAGGGGGTACACGATGAGTCGTGAACGGTGACACGGTGACACGGGGACAAAGGTGCACAACGGGAAGGCGTGCCGGGATTCGGATCGGGAGGGCGCGACGCTCGGACGCGCGATTCGTCGTCGTTCGCGTCGTCGCTCGGTTCGGTTCGGTTCGGTTCGTCGTCGTCGTCGTCGTCGTCGTCATAGGCGGCGGCGGCGGCGGCGCGGGACGATGATGCGCGCGTGTGGGCGCGCGCGGTTGGACGTGTTGACTGGAAGTTTTGACGGGGGCGCGGTCGCGCCGTGCGCGCACTGCGCCGCGGGCGCGCGCGAGCACGTGGGAGCGTCGAAGCGGAGGTGCGCGCAGGTGCGGCTGTACAGGTACAGGTCGCCGAATCTGTCGCTGTGCGAGCGGTTGTTTCTGAACCGTTTTTGGGACTGGTTGGTGACGGGCGGCGTCGTCCCGCCTTGGATGGCGCCGAATTTGATGACGGTGAGCGGGTTGGCGTGCATCGTCTTGGCGTACGTGTTGTTGTGGACGCACTCGCCGGGGTTGGCGTTCGAAGCGCCGGGGTGGGTGTACGTGGCGTGCGCGGCGTTGGCGTTCGCGTATCAAACGGCGGACGGGGCCGACGGGAAACAAGCGCGCAAAACAAAGTCTGGATCCCCGCTGGGAGAAGTGGTGGATCACACGTGCGACGCGTTGTCGATGTGCTACTATCCTCTGGTGGTCGTGGATATTTTTGGAGTCGGTCACGCGACGGCGAACGCGAGGACGACGGTGGTGGCGGTGTTGATGATGGGTCGAGCGATGTTCGTCGTGGACACGGTGTCGTCCACATTTTCGGGCGTCTTACCCGTGAGTAAGTTTTTAGATTCGCAAGAGATTCAATTGATATGTCAGGCGTTGATGATCGTCGCGGCGACGGTCGGAAACGCGTTTCTGTATGACGTCAAGGTGCACGTACCGTACGTCGGCGAACAGACGCTCGGACGCGCCGGGGCGGTATTTTGCATCACAGTCGGCGCCGTCGCGCGCGTGGGCACGTTCATCAAGACTATATGTTCGAGCGAAAATCACGATCCGCCGCACTGGCCTAAATATAGAAGTCCGATGCTGATCGCGGCGCAGTGTGCGCTCGTCGAAGCATTTCACGGCGTGTGTCTCGTCAACGCGAAGAATTTCGCGTACGCACACGCCACGAGCGCGATACTGTTCGGAGAATCTGAGGCTCGAATCATGAGTATCAGAGTTTCCGATCCGGATATCCCCGCGGCGAATTGGTTAGCTTTAGTCATCATGAGTCTGACGATGATGGTCCCGGAAGGCGACGCGTTCACGAGCGGGACGCTCCTCGGCGCCGCGTTATTCATGTTCCTGCACCGAGGCACGTGCCTTGCGGCGCAGATCACGGGGTGTTTGGGCATGCACCCAAATATTTTTCTCATCAGACCGCGAGTCGCTTAGAGTGTAACAGTGATTGAAACGAATCAGATGACATTAAATCGCCGCTTGCATAAATACTTACACGCGCTCGCATTCGAGGAGACGAGAGAAGTAGAAGGACGTCGCCGTCATCTCGCGGCGCTTGACCTTGAAACCGGCAGCCTTGAGGGCGACTTCGACGTCAGACTCATCGTGGAGGTACGCGCGCGTAGCCTTGGACGGGCCCGGGAACAATTCGCCGACTCGCTTGAGGATGAGGTACGCCATCGTCTTGGGCGCAAAGGAGATGATGAGCTTCTTGCTGCTCAAGCCCGCCAAGTGGTTGATCATGTCGTCGACGCGATCCTTAGGGTAGTGAATCATCACATCGATGCACGTGACCATGTCGTACTTACCGGACGCATCTTCGAGACCCATGGCCTCGAACTTCGGCGCCGTCTCCGGCGCCTTCGCGCCGTTCGCGACCAATTCATCGTAACGACGCTCGGCTTCGCCGACCATCGAGCTCGAGATGTCGCTCGCGCTCACGCTCGCTCCCTTGAGCGCCAACGGAATCGCCAGAGAACCCGTACCGCATCCGGCGTCGCACACCGTCACGCCCGCCAAGTCCTCGTCCTTCACCCAGTCCAAAACCTTATCAACCGTTTGTTGGTGTCCTTCACGAATGTCGAGCTGCACCTTGTTCACCTCATCCGTCTCGCCGTAAATCTTGTTCCAACGCTCGAATCCGACGGTATCGAAGTAGTTCTTCACGCTCGCCGCTTCGTCGCCGCCCGTCTCGGACATCATGTCCTCCCGTCTCTTGCTCGGATCCGTGAGCGCCAACGCCGCGCCCGCGCCCGCGATCGCGATCGCCCCACCGATCGCCAGACCCGCGCCCGCGGCCGTCTGCGCGATCTCACTCGCGTTCACCGCCGTCGCCGTCGTCAGCGTCACCGCCGACGTCACCACCGACGTCACCACCGTCGTCGTCTTATCCGCGGCCACGCGCGCGATCGCGGTCGCGCCTCGCGTCGTCTTCACCGAGCCCGTCACCGCGCGCGCGCGGGACACGGCACCGGTTCGCATCGCGGTCGCGTGCACCGACATCGCGGTCGCGTGCACCGACATCGTCCGAGTCGTCCGAGTCGCGCGGTCGAGTGCCGTCGAGCGCGAATGACGCGCGGATGAGATTACTGTACTGCAATCGATCCCCGCGTCGCACGCACGGATGGATGGATAGCTTCACACTGTTTACCCACACGAGCACGACCCGACACGCGGGGCGAATCCACGTCCCCAGCCGCGCGCGGCGACCGACCGCCCTCGATCGACCGCGCTCGATCGTCGAAGGTTTCAAAACCACCGATCGCATCGATCGCGCGAACAAACGAACGATCGATCGATCGATCGATCGACTCGATCGATCGACACCCTCTCCCCGTCGGTGGCGCGTCGGCACTCGAACGCGCGAGGATGCCGACGACGCGGAGGGTGCGGGTCGGAGGACGCGGGAAGACGCCGCGAACGCGAACGATCGCGGACGCGTTCAGACACGCGAAATCTGGGATCGGGGTCGCGCGCGATAAGAAACGAGGCGCGTGTGCGCGCTCGCGCGCGCGTCGTTTTCGTGTGAATTCTCGTCATTTCCGACACGCGCGCGAGGCGTCGACCGATGGACTGACGAGCGATGGATGTGCGCGCGCGCGCAGGGGTGCACGCGGACGGGACGAGAGGGAAACCGCGCGCTCGCGGGTTTGAGATCGAGCGCGAGGACGAGGACGAGGACGAGGACGAGGACGAGGACGAGGACGCGGCGCGAGACGAGACGACGCTTCGAGGATTCGATCTGACGAGCGCGTACGGACCGTGTCTCGGCTTGACGCGATTGGAGCGGTGGGATCGCGCGGAAAAGTACGGATTAGACCCTCCGAAAGCGGTGTTGGAGGCGTTACAGCGGCGCGGGAGGGCCAAGGCGAGATGGCGGGAGTGCGTGTGGTACGGGCGCGTGTGACGAGAGAAGAAAGCGGGCACCGCGTCCGAGCGACGACCGACTCGACGCGTGAGAACGAATTCGACGACGATGACGACGCGCGATTCGCAACGATGTAACGATGATTGATGGATGTACACGACGCGCGAGCGATCCGGCGACGCGATGCGACTTCGAGACTCGATTTCGAGACTCGACGCGTCGACGCTCGAGCCGCGGGACGCCCTCAGAGGGCGCCGCGAGGCCATGCGGCCGACTCTCGCGCCGCTCGCGCCGAGGGATCGGCACCATCCCGCATTCTTGGCGCTTCTCGTCCTTCTCAACGTCGTCGATGCGTTTCATCTAAACGTGATTTGGCCGATGTTGCCCTTTCTCGTGCGTGACGTGGGTCGCGTTCCCGAAGCGCGCATCGGGTTATACGTCGGCATCATCGGCGCCGCCGCGCCGCTCGGCGCGCTGTGCTCCGCCTACGCGTGGGGATGCTTCTCCGACCGACGCGGGCGACGACCGGCGCTGCTTCTGGGCTCGTTAGCGAGCACTCTGTCGGTGTTCATCTTCGGGACGAGCAAGAGCCTCACGCAGGCGGCGGTCGGACGCTTCGCGAGCGGGTGTTTGAACGGGAACGCGGCCATCGTGAAGACATTTCTGGGCGAGGTGTGCACGAAGAGCGCTCAAAGCGAGGCGTTCGGGGTGCTGGCGCTCGGGTACGGGTTGGCGAGCACGTTGGCTCCCGGGGCGGGAGGGTATTTGATAAAGCCGGCGGAGCGATGGCCGGCGACGTTCGGGGGGACGATTTTCGAGACGTATCCGTATCTCTTACCGATGTGCGTCGCGGCGTCGTTGACGGGATTAGGAGCGGTGTTGGGATTCTTTTATCTTCCCGAAACGGCGTCGTTCGCGAAGAGACACGAGGCGAGAGGCATGGCGACGCGCGGAAGCGAATCGAAACGTTTAGTGAAAATGGCGAGCGCCGGGGAGTTACAGGCGATAGAGATAGAATTAGACGATTGGACGGATAGAGAGGTGAGCGCAAAAGATGAGGACGTCCAAGAGGCGAAAGAAGTTTTGTTCACGCCCGACACGACCGTCGCTGTCGGGTGCTACGCCATATTGGCAGCGATCGCCATTGGATACGACGAGATGCTACCCGTGTTTTTGAAAACGTCGAAAGAGCTCGGTGGATGTGACTTTTCTTCAAAAGACATCGGCGTACTGTTGATTTGCGGTGGCGTCACCTTGCTCGTGTTTCAGCTCGTTCTCTATAAGAGAATATGCGACACTCTCGGCGCTGTCAGAGCGTTTCGATTCGGCGTCGCACTCTTCGCCGCGGTTTCCATGCTCGCGCCTTTCGCATCCATCATGCCGAACGAGACGATGCTCTGGACCGTGGCGTTGATGTCGCAGTGTACGAAAATTTGCGCTCTGGGCATAGGTTTCGTATCGGTGACCATCGTCGTGAACAATTCGTGCGACGACGCCGTCAAGGCGAGAGTCAACGGCATTTCCGGCACCACCTCCGCCTTCGCGCGCATAGTCTCCCCGGTCATCTGCGGTTGGGTTTTCGCCGGCGCCATGCGACTGCGCGACGCGCCGATGCACCAGTTTCTCCCGTTCGCTTTCATCGCCTCGGTCACGCTCGTCCTTCGCGTCGTCGCCGAGCGACTCCCGGCGTCGCTCGACGGTCCGAAATCATCCGTCGTCACCCTCGACGACGAAGACGACGACGACGAAGAAGACGACGAAGACGACGAAGACGACGATTCTCCCATTTAGAGCTCTCCCACCCGCCCTCGCGCATTCATTCATTCATTTATGCACGCATCGGTAGCGAACCGCGCCGTCGCCCGTCGTGAGTTTCCCCGCGTACACACCACTCGTCGCCTCGCGACGCGTCGCGCGACTTCATGTCGACTTCCGTCGCGAGCGACGACGACTTTGCCCTCGCGTACGACGTCGAGCGCACCGCGCGATGGATTCGTCGAGGCGACCGACGACGAATCGCGCTCCAACTTCCCGACGACAAACTCCCCGACGCCGCGCGTCTGGCGACGACGCTGCGTCGCGCGCTCGACCGCGACGATCCCGGAGGCGAGTCCGCGGTCGAGCGCGAGGTGTTCGTGCTCGCGGACACGACGTTCGGTGCGTGCTGCGTGGACGAGGTGGCGGCGGCGCATCGAGACGCCGACGCCATCGTGCACTTTGGTCGGGCGTGTTGTTCGCCGACGAGTCGAACGCCGGCGAGATTGGTCTTCGACAGGCGAGGGATGGACGTCGAGCGATGCGTGAGGGCGATTCGCGCGCACGCGACGCGATTGGGGGCGATCGAGGGGGAGGGACGACCGCGAGCGGTGGTGGCGGTGGCGGACCAAGAGTACTTTTGGGCGTTGGACGCCGCGAGACGATCGGTGGCGAAGGAAAGGGGGAGTGGAGGCGTGGACGTGATCGTTGCCGAGGGGGTGGAGGTGGAAGTCGTTCCGAGACGGGATGCGGGCGTGGAGGCTGGGGTCGTGGACGACGGGCGCGCGCGCGTCGGCGCGTCGCGTTTCGCGCTCCCGACGGGCGTCGCCAGGGAAGAGTGCGCGTACGTGTGGATCGGCGGTGCGGGTCCGTCGATGACGCACGCGATGTTAGTTTTGAGCGATTGCGCCGAGCGATTCGGTGGTTTGGCGCAGTACGATCCTTCGGTCGACGAGGAGGTGCGAACGGAGGCGGAGGGCGCGAGCGAGGCGGCGCGCGCGTTGAAACGCAGACGCTTCGCGATTGCCAAGGCGAAAGAGGCGCGAGTCGTGGGCATTCTCGCCGGAACGTTGGGCGTCGCGGGGTATCGCGACGTCATCGCCAACTTGCGCCAGCTCATCGCGAAGAGTGGACGAAAGAGTTACACCGTCGTGGCGGGAAGACCCAACCCTCAAAAGTTGGCCAATTTTCCAGAAATCGAAGTCTTCGTCATGGTGAGTTGCGAGTTGACCGCCCTCATGGACGGAAGAGACTACATGCAACCCATCATCACCCCGTACGAGGCGTCGATAGCGTTCACGTCCGGCAAGATGTGGATGGGCGAAGTCAAACTCGATTTCGCCTCGGTTCCGTCGCCGGGAGACGAAGCGCCCGACGACGACGACGACGACGACGAGCCCGAATACAGCCTCATATCCGGCACGCACAGATCATCAAGAACGATCAATTCCCACGACACCGTCGAGAACGGCGACGCGCTCACCGGAACCGAACTCGCGAGACGCGCCGAGGGCGTGCTCTCGCTGCGCGCCTCCGGCGCCTCCGGCGCCGTCGCCGCCTCCGGCGCCGAATACCTCATCACCAAGCGCACCTACACCGGTCTCCAACCGGGTCCGAAACGCGATGAAGACACCGGCGCCATCATCGACGCCCCACTCGACGCCGCTCGCGGACTCTCCGGTCGCGCGCGCTCGTACGCCGCCGAACCGGCGCGCCGCGCGTGACCCCCGTCGTCTCCCCGTCTTCCCGTCTCCCCACCGCCGTCGCGCGTCGACGATTTGTACACCACAGACATTATTTTTTCCATCTCGTTTCCACCTTTCCCCGTCCCATCCCACGTTCCATCGCGGTCGTTTTCTCCATCTCTCTCTCTCTCTCTCTCGCGCCCGTCGCGTCGACGCCTCGAGCGTTGACTCTCGAGTCCCGACCCTCGGTCGTCACATTCCCTCGCGCGCGTCTCCGTCTTCGCGATGACGAGCGCGGACGACGCGACGACCGAACTCGCGACCGCGCCGCCGTCGACCGCGCCGCCGTCCATCGAGGAGACGCCCGCGCGCGACGACGACGACGCGCCGCCGCCGCCGCCGCCGCCGCTCGCGGAAAAATCGGTGGGCGCGGAAAAGCGACCTCGCGATGACGACGACGACGACGACGACGACGACGCCAAGCGCGCCAAGCCGACGGGAAAACCGGTGACGCTCGGACCGATGACGTTCGCGAGCGGTGATGCGATCATGGAGTACTTTGGACGGTTGAGGAACGAGTTGACGCTGGATCAGAACATGAACGAGTACGAGGCGCGGACGACGGAGGCGTTGTTGCGACTCGGTCACGAGGAGGCGGAGAGGAAGATCGGGTGTGGGATACGAAATTTTCAGATTCGTAAACATCCGGCGCACGGGACGCGGTGTTTCATGATCGTGCGCGAGGATAACACGATGGAGGATTTTTCGTACAGAAAGTGCGCCGTCAGGTTGTTCCCGGGATACGATCCGGCGTCGTTCAGAGGTAACGACGGGGCGAGAGCGCAGTTCGGTGGGCGCGGTGGTGGGCGCGGTGGTGGGCGCGGTGGTGGGCGCGGTGGTGGACGCGGTGGTGGACGCGGCGGCGGTCGCGGCGGCGGTCGCGGCGGCGATCGTTTCGGCGGCGGTGGTCGCGG
>Ga0208410_1000836_pt1 | contig 17093 bp, 21 predicted proteins | sample ETN02SmetaG_3_FD_185787 | JGI IMG/M metagenome (GOLD analysis project Ga0208410, IMG submission 185787) | Marine microbial and viral communities from oxygen minimum zone, Eastern Pacific Ocean - ETNP2014F10-02SV257 (SPAdes) (version 2) | ecosystem: Environmental > Aquatic > Marine > Oceanic ... | reverse complement strand
TATAAAAGCTCTTTTTACATGTGCACTCCTTGTGCCATGAATGGTACATTTTCTGTTTTCTTTGAGAAGTTTCTTGAATTTAGGAATGAGCTTTTCCGGGTATTGATTTGGACCATATACATTGTTACACCTAATTATTTTTATATTCATGTTGAATGATTCTATATATGAATGAATCACCATTTCGGCTGCCGCCTTAGATGCTGAGTATGGGTTTGTTGGTTTAAGAACGGTTTCACTTTCATTGAATGGTACATCGGTGACACTTTCACCGTAAACTTCATCCGTGCTGAAATGAATGAATTCAACATTTGGTAGATGATGTCTACAAGCCTCTATGAGAACGTGTGTACCATATACATTATCTCTAGTAAACGTAAGTGAATTTTCGAATGAATTATCCACGTGACTTTGTGCAGCGAAGTGAAACACGTAATCAAACTTATAGTCATGTATGAGGTGTTCTATGAGTTCAGCGTTACCTACATTTCCCTTAACAATAATCGCTTTTCCTTCATGTATATTTTTGGGATTTGAACAATAATCCATTTTATCAACGGTTACAAAAACAATATCCGGGTATTTATCTTTCATCCGGTTGATAAAATTGGACGCGATGAACCCACACCCTCCCGTGACGAGAGCAGTGGGCATTTAAATATTAAAAGTTAGTTGTTTTAAGCTATTTGAATTTTTTTAAGAGTTCACACACTCTATCTACGTCTTCAGTATCTAGTCCGTGGTGTGCTCCTAGAAGGAAACCATCCTTCATGATCTTATCTGCATTTTCGAAATCTTGGAGATATTCCCTGAACGCTGGATGTCTCGTGATGTTACCGGCAAACGTCACACGTGTTTGAACATCATTTTCCTCGAGGTACTTGACCAATTCAAGTCTATCCGGGCACTGTAACGGAATCGCAAGCCAGTTTGGTTTTCTTGAATCATCTGGGAGTGTATAATACTCAGTGTCCTTAAGGTTTTCGAGATATCGTTCAATCATGGTACGCCTCTTCTTGAGGAAACCATCGAGCTTATCAAGTTGTACGAGACCGAACGCGGCGTTCATTTCGCATGCCTTCAAGTGATATCCCGCGACGCCATATAGAAATTTCCAATCATACGGAATACCGTCTACGGAGTGATTGAAACGCTCACTTGGTTCTTCGATATTGTCACCAATTCTACCCCAATCCCTGTACATGAGAGCTCTTTTGAGGTGTTCATCATCATTAAACATAACCATACCACCCACACCACCAGCTGTGATGACGTGACTCGCATAGAAGCTTGTGGTACTCAGGTCCGTGCACTCGGTCTTCGTGATTGTATCGGCGGAATCTTCAAATAAAATCACATTCGGAAACGCTTCACGGATGGACATCCAATCCGGTGTATTTCCAATCAGGTTTGGAAGAAGGAGACACTTCGTGTTTTCAGTGACAACTTTCTTCAATTGTTCAACACTTGGGACATACGTATTGAGTTCTACATCACAAAACACTGGTTTGTGTCCCAATTGGACAATAGGTGCGACGGTAGTGGAAAAACCACACGCCGGTGTTACGATTTCAGAACCCTTTGGAAGATTAAGTGCACACAAACCCAAAAGGATCGCACTACTCCCGGAATTTACAAAGAGTCCATGTCTCTTTCCGAATACATCTGAAACCCTTTTCTCAAATTCAACAGAGCGATCCCCAAAGCCAGCGAGCCAGCCATCGCGGAGACAATTAATGACAGCTTCAATCTCTTCTTCGCCATACGATTCAAATTTGTTGGGGGCATACCAAACTTTTTTGGGCATCGTGTTTTAATATCATCTATAACTTTTAAGTAGTCTGTATGTGGTTGAATACAAAATATTTCTTTGACCACACCTGTTAATGCATGTAATCCCTCTTTCGAATTTTCAAAACCTAGTACCCGTGTTTCACCCTTTCCATACAAATCAATGGCGAGTTTATAACATTCTGAATTTGGTTTGGGGTTCACATAATCTTCACGTACTACCCAATTCTTGAGTTTGTTAAGTATGGGAAGTTTATTTTTAAAGTGTTCAACAACGCGTCTATTTGAATTTGTGACAACCACGTGATTTATGTCGTTATCATTGATGAAATCTATAAACTTATCTGCATTCTTAATGAGTTCAATATATTCAATCTTTAACATTTCTTGTAATTTTTCTTCACGAATATATTTAGGGTCTGGAAAATAACTCAAAAAATTACTCATTCCAATAGTTTCCACTATTTCCTGTATTTGTTCGACTTTCATACAAAGTATTTTTGCATATGATTCATAGTGAAGGTGATCACTGTTTACAAGAGTCCCGTCCAAATCTATAAGAAACAACATCTCACTTAAAGTATTGTTTTCACTTTAAGTAAATGAAAAGAGTGTGTGTCCTTGGTTCAAATGGGTTTGTGGCGCGGAATCTACTGAAAGATACTAATTGGATAGGTGTCACACGGAAAGAATTGGACCTTACGGATCAAGCCGCAGTTGAAAAGTATTTTAATGAACATACATACGATGTCGTCATTCACTGTGCTGTTATTGGTGGAAGTCGCCTTAAACAAGACGATGGAGACGTCATATACAAAAACATCCTCATGTTTGAAAATGTGACGAGAGTTTTCAAAGGTAAATTGATATATTTTTCAAGTGGTGCGGCACTCAGAGGTGATCCACCAACAGATCCATATGGATTGTCTAAATGGATCATCGATAAGAGAATACAAACCATACCCAACGCATATTCACTGAGAATATGGGGGTGTTACGGGGATGGGGAACCTCCCACGAGATTTAGTGCTGTGTGTAAGAGAGAAAAGCATATTATCATAGACAAAGATAGGTACTTTGATTTTATAGATATAAGAGATGTAAAATGTATCACACAACGATATGTTAGAGATGAATTATCCTATAAGGAGTTTGATCTCGTGTACGAAAAGAAACTTTTGCTTTCACAATGGGCCGAAAAGTTTGGAGCTTCTTGGGAAATAAGGGACATCACTGAATTGGGGGAGAGTTATATAAAGATTAGATAGTCTTTGTTATAAATGAAGATTCTTGACTGCTCTTTACGTGATGGTGGGTATGTAAATGATTGGTATTTCAGTAAAGAGCATGCTAGGGCGTGTTATAATACTGTGAAGGAGTGTGGAATCGAATACTGTGAAGTTGGTTTTAGACGAACTGTACATTCTTCCGGTCCATGGTTTTATACACCCGAGTCCCTTATAAATGAAACATTCAAGGATATTGTAGTTCCAGAATGTAAGTTGGCACTCATGGCACAGATGGGTACATTCACGATCGAGGATTTCGTACCTAGATCTGAATCACTTGTGAGTATGGTCCGTGTTTTAGTTGCATATCACTGTGAAAACAAAGACGACTCGAAACTTAATGTAAAATTGCTCCGTGATACAGTAGACACGTGTAAACAACTCAAGAATTTGGGTTATGATGTGTGCATAAACATCGGTAGAATAGATAAAATGTCCGAGGATCAGATTAAGCATACATGTGAAATCATTAAGGATGCCCCGATTAAATACTTTTACTTGGCGGATACTTATGGAAATCTTGGAATTTATAAGATGCGTAGTATTTTGAATTTCATTAAACAGTGTTATGATGGGGCTATTGGATTTCATGCACACGATAACCTTAAAAATGCATCTGTAAAAGCTATAGATGCGTTATATAATGGAGCTGACATAGTAGACGTCACATTCGGTGGGTTTGGGAGAGGTTCTGGTAACGCTAAGACAGAATATGTTCTCGCACACACGGAAAGTAAGGGTGATTATAAACTACTTCCATCCCTCATATACGCAGATAAATGGGTCGAGTCATATAAAAAGTCTGGTATACCGTATTTACTCTCTGGTATGAAGTCAATGCATGTCAATTACGCGATAGAAGTAATTGAGAAGCACGAAGACTTATCGATTGAACATGTGTATAAAGTTTTTAACAGGATAGTCGAAGATGGTAAACACAACTTTTACTCGTCAGATGTTCTCACACAATACATGTAAAAACTTATCTTCCTTTGTAGCCACAACCTTGAAGTGCCTTGAGAGTAGATCGACAAAACTATCTATGGTAAAGCAGTTTATATGTTCATGCCAAAACTCTTTGTCTTTTATATTCTCATTTGGAACTTCAAAGTAATAGTATTTGGCTTTTCCTTTAATTTCTTCTATGATTTCGTTTGGATTTGGTGCGTGTTCTAAAACATGCATACACGTGATAAGATCGCAATTGAAAATGGTATCTGTAATTGGAACTTTTGACTCCACATTACAAATATCATATACAAATCGTTTATTTCCAATTTTAGGTGTGTTCAAGCCATCGTATCCACCAAAATCTATGAGTGTATCTATATCTGAAACATTTTCCTTTATAAATGGCTGTGATACGTCGTCTACGTACGCATGTCTTATGTCAAACGCATCCCATTTGTAGTTTGGTTCGTATTTCAATCTAGCTTTATTGTACCCTTCATCCCTGTAATCTAAATAGAGTCGACCCATTTCTTCATTGTCAAAGAGTATATTTACCCCCACAAATCCACAAATTTCACACATGAGTGTTTTACATGGAAAGTAATTCACTTGATTTGGTATCCCGTATAAAGATTTCGTGGATTCTGGTTCCATGTTAAATATACGTTTAACTATGAAAGGCGCCAGTATTGCAGGTCTTATGATACATACATCAGAACCACAAGATCTACAATAATCTATGAACTTCATTTAGTGGTTATGTTTTAACATCTTTAACCCAGACATTATGAAAGTGTGGATTGTTTTCGTACTTTGGGTGTGGTATACTAAACACGCGTTTAAAATTCATACTTTCTAATATGTCATCAAGCTCCTCATATTTGGGAATCATATCTGACCAAGGAACTCCATCTTGTTCATAAATTATGACTCTCATATTTTTTATCCTTTCTTTATTTTCTTTTACGAAATCATAAAAGAACCCTTCGCAATCGGCCACTACACAATCAAAATGTAGGTTATATTTTTTTTCTATTTCATCTAATGATTTATTTTCAACAGTTGGGTTATCTGACATTTTGGTGTGTGTACCATATTCGTGGTATTCAAACTTTGGATCTATAAATTGTAACTCATATCCATTTCTGGAAACAACCCCTTCATATATATGAAATTTACCACCGTTGTTTTCCCTGTTTTTATTTAATGATTCTATTACGGATGAATCTGGTTCGACGGCGACGTGTTTAGTTGGGTCATTGAGTACTTCCGACAAAACACAAGACACGGTGCCATATCTTGCCCCCATTTCAAGTACGGTTGCATCGGGTGGAATGTATTTCTTTACCAACATTTGTTCTTCTTTTTCAAAAGATACATCCACAGGTTGACCATCTCTATCAATAAACGACATTTGTATAAAATATACACTCACCTTTAAACTCTTGATACGAACATATTTTCTTTTAAGAAATCGTCATCTAAAAATGGCGCCATTTCTTCGTATGGCATATTTTTGAATGTACCATCTGGCTGTGGCTTATTTGAAAGTCTAGGGTAACGCCCTTGTACATTGCAAACAATTTCAACTAAAATTGGACCATTTCCATGTTTCAGATACCCAATATCTTCATCGTTTTCAACCCTGTAATATGGAATATCATATGCGTTAGAAATTTTCTCAAAGTTACAAAAAGAAAGATCACTTTGCGGTGTAGTACCAAATTCCCTCTTAAATACGTTATTTTGTGTTATCTGTATAGCACCATATCCATTATTATTAAATACGAGAATGGTCACTGGTAGATTGTGATGTTTGAGCGTTTGCAAGTCTTGAATGTTGTACTGAAACGAACCATCTCCTACGATTGTGTATGTTCTTTTACCATGAAATGCTACACCCATAGCTGATGCGACTTCATATCCCATGTCACCATGGCCACTTGTGATGAAACGATCCCCATGTTTGTATCTATGCATGTGCCACCCGACACAATATATAGATCCGGATGACATTGTCACCACTGAATTACCACTCTTTTCTTTGAAGAATAGGCTTAAGTGTCGGTAAGGGCAGACGAGTGGACCATTCTTTTCGGGTAATTCTTCTTCCCATGTATATTTCCATTCTTTAGTTTTTTGTATCCATTTTTGGTCCCACTTAACTTTTGGTAATTCTATATCAAAGAATGTTCTTAAATCCATATGAAGTTTCATGTCTAATTGTTTCTTTTCCATGAATTCACTTTTATCTATGTCCAAGTAAACAACCTTTGCTTCTCTCGCAAATAAACTGCGATTGTACCCGGTGATATTTTTTGATAACCTTGATCCCAAACATAAAATGAGATCCGCGTTTTGTATAGCAAAATTACCCGAGCGATTTCCTATAAGTCCCGTCTTACCAACGTAATCGTCCCCTAAATCACTTCCAAAGAATGTGACGACATATGGCAATTCGTGTATGTCTATGAATTCCCTGAACTTGTCGCGTGTCTTTGACATGTGTATTCCATTACCTGCGAGTACTATAGGTCTTTTTGATTTTAACCAAAGTTGTGTAAATTCATCGGGTAAACCCTGAATTGTATCAGTTTTTAAATCTAGACGTGTTGGAATCATATCTGGGACTTGCATAGATTGCACATCCACTGGTATAGATAACCATACTGGACCAAGTCTACCCGTTGTGAGATTTTTATAACACTCTTGAAGAATGCGATGGGTATCAAAAGGAAAATGCAGTTCTACTGCATATTTTGTCATGCTTTTGACACTCTCAACTATGTCACAATCCGAACCAAAATATCCACGGTGTGCACCTCTACTAGACCTTATATTGTCATCCCGGTGTACCTGACCGCTTATGAACAACACAGGTACGCTATCTTGGTATGCGATCAGACACGGTGTGATCGCATTTGTCGCACCACATCCCGATGTAACACAGCATACACTTGGATTGTGTTCATACGAAGACCATCCCAGTGCTGCGTAGCCCGCGGGCTGTTCCCCGTGTGTGTAGGTCACATCAAGCTTTTGACCAAATGAGTCATTGAGGTGCATCGCAAATCCACCCGTCACAGAAAAGCATTTGTTGATGCCCTTTTCTAGTAAGAAATTCGTGACATAATCAGAAACCTTCATCTAACCGATTAAAGAGTAGAAGCTTTAAATTGGTACATGAAGCTTACGTATACAATTCAAGTTTGTAATGAATCTAGGGAGCTTTTTTCGTTGCTTAACTTTTTACAAAAGGTCATAGACGATGAAGATGAGGTCAATGTGGTGGTTGATATAGAACACACGACCGATAAGGTTGAACGCGTTCTTGAACATTTTAAGGAGTGTATTACTATTTTCAAACGCCCATTTGACACTTTTAGGGAAAATGCACAGTTTCATATAGAAAAGGCAAACGGTGAATACATATTCGGTATAGACGCGGATGAGATGCCACAAGAAACCCTCATTAGAAACATTAAGTCTATTATTAGACAATCGAATGCTGAAATTATAGCAATCCCACGTATTAATATTCACCCTGGTTCAACTCACGAGTTTATAGAAAAATCAAACTTTAGCGTAAATGAAGTCGGGTGGATTAATTGGCCAGACTTTCAGATGCGAATTTATAAGAAATGCGATTACATCAAGTGGTCCGACGAGTTACACACTAAATTGACTGGTTCGGACAAGGTTGCGGCTGTTCAAACGGATCCCAAACTGGCTCTTTGGCATATCAAGTCGGTCGAGAAGCAAGAGAGTAGATGGACAAACGGTGATTTTAATACACCGAAAGGAAATTTATACGATATGTTGATGTAATACATCGTTAGCATAAAGATTAAGATATCCTTAAACTAAACATGATACCCAAGGTTATTCATAAAGTAATACTGGTTGATGAGGGTAAAATACCCGATTTACCGGATGGAATGAAGAAAGCAATTGAAACATATTATAGAATGAACCCGGGATACAAAGTCAATCTATTTTCGGGAAATGACTGTATTGAGTATATCAAAAAACACTTTGATGAAAGAATACTCAATGCGTATGAAAAACTAAAACCATATTCATATAAATGTGATTTGATGCGCCATCTTATATTATATAATGAAGGTGGGTGGTATGCGGATGCGAGAATGGTATGTTACAAACCACTTGATATTTTAAATGACTATGACAAGGAATTTTATGTATGTATAGATACACCACAAAGACAACCGTGTACGTGGACCGGTTTTGTAGGTTCTATTCCAAAACACACAATTTCTAAAAAAATGATAGATTTGATTGTGTGGAATGTCGAACATATGCATTATGGTATAGATTGCTTGGCTCCCACTGGCCCCATCGCTTATACAACTGCGTGTATAGACTATTTGCGTATGTTCCCATCAAAGTGTATGATAGGAAGACATATAGTGGATAACGGTGAGCAATTTGTAGACTATGAATGTGGGCGGGTTGCAAAAGTTAAGTACAATAATGCACGAGGTGCAGACAATAGAGATATAAAAGGTGGTAATGATTATGGTGAAATGTGGAGAAATTGGGATGTCTACTTAGTCAATACGTAGAGGTAATTTCCATCTTCGTCATCCGTTATAAATTCGGTTGTTATACCTTCAATCCGAGATAAAATGAAATCCACAACCTTCCAGTTGTCGAATATAATAATATCCTCTATGATTAGTTTGGAACCCACATTCATTCTATTGATAAGTGAAATAATAGAGTTTACATCGGCAGTAATATGATGAAGGCCATCAATTACAGCGAAATCAAATGAAACACCCTTAAATAGCTCATCTAATTCACTCTTAGCGAGTTGATCAACTTTGGCTGTTTTGATATTTTCTTCTTCGAACAGGATATCTTCATCTATGTCAGCCCCGTAAACATTGGAACCTTTTACAAAATCCCTGAATGCTCTCAGAGACGAACCGGGTGTAGAATCAAACCCACGATCTTCCATGTAAAAAAACATTGTAGATGCGATGTTCGGGTCTTTAGTACCCATTCCAATTTCAAGAATGTTTATGTCCGATTTAGAAGACAGTACATTGCTGTAGTATTTGTAGTATGGGTGTATGAATTTATCAGAACCATACTTAATGAATAATTCCTTCAATTCATCTTCATGGTCATTTGTAAAGTCACTGTATTTCTTTACGGTGGGTGAATAGTCTGTGAATGCGATACATTCTAACATGTTAGGAATAAAGCTACCTGCACCTTCTATCCAAAAATATGGATGATCTTTAGCTCCAGTCGACTTAAAGTATTTTGATAGTTTGGATATGTTTAATTCCTGCATGTTATACCAAATATCTATATAAATCTTTAAGTCCATGATTAATTTCTTCAATTTATATTAGCATGCTCGACGAGGAACTTGATGACCTCACCAAGAGGAGATCAGAACTTGATGAAATCATATCTGATCTGTACGAGCTTAAACCACTTTTAGAAAAGTGTGAAAATGACACTCTTTTAAAAGGGTATGGGCAATGTGAGTCGAGTACATTTTCTTTATCTGAATGGTACATACGCACTAAACCATTACTAAAGGATATGGTTTCTTGGCTCAAGATGTACTATGAGCAGAAAATAGAGGCACACGACAGCACAGAAAATTTAAAACAAAAAATCAAAAAATTGCGCCACGAAGTACTCGCATCTTTCAATAAATCTTGAGAATTTCAGCCACAGCTGGGTGTCTCAGGATATCCTCATCGTTCATGAGCACGTGTTCCACGTATTCAAATTCATTACCCTTGAGTTTGTGTGCGAGATCTGCGAGTCCGTTTTTTCTATTTATCAGGTCACTTTGTCTCAAATCACCCATGACTATCATTTTAGAGTTTTCACCGAGACGTGTGAGTAACATCTTCATTTGATTTGGTGTACTGTTTTGCATTTCATCGCCGATTATAAATGAATCGTTGAACGTTCTCCCTCGCATGAATCCGAGTGGTTCAACCTTTACACAATGTTCGAGTTGATTGCGAGTGAGTTGCATTTCAAATACATCCATCATTGGGCGAATCCATGGTTCCATCTTACGTTCCATTTCACCTGGTAAGTATCCCATGTCTTCGTCCGCAGCAACAATTGGTCGAGTGAGAATGATCCTTTTGCATTCCTTGCTTTTTAGCTGTTCAGCCGCATATTGACACGCGAACATGGTTTTGCCCGAACCAGCGGGACCGGTTGCGATTACAATTGGTTTGTGTGACTGTAACACTCTGACATATTCAATTTGACCTGGAGTTTTTGGGATATTCATCTATAGTTACTTAAGGTTTTTTCTTCAATACAATATAGGATGGAGTTTCATTTTATAACAGTAGGTCGTAGTAGCCTCGCAACGATAACGGACCCGACTCATAAACCGAGGGCAATCTGTTTCAGTAAAAAGATACAAGCCGTTAAGTATATTGATTACCTGTCAATATATAGGTCTAAATTTGGACACTGGCCGTCAGTCGATCTAAGTGAGTCCCACACGAGGATAGAACCAACTGTTGGCGCTAAAAAAAGGACACCAGATTACGTTCGTAAATTTATAAAAGTGAATACACTTCAACAGCATGAATTAAATGGCATGTCTATGAGTTCTGGCCTGTCATATTTTTACTGTCACAATTTCGAATACACGGACGAATTAACCGATTTGAAATTAAGAGGACAGGAAATAGATGCCAATATCGACGAGGATATGTACAAAATGTGGCTCGAATGTAATTTAAAGATTGATTAGTATATTATAAGAAATGGGGAGCTTATCTCTCAAATTTGATCCTACGAAGAAAGAACACGCTGAATGGCTGAAGCGTGCGGGTGACAGTTTCAAAAAGTCTATGCGCGAAAAACACGATTTCATGGCAGATGTAAATAATAATCCAGTGACGGATGAGAAGATCAAGCCACAAGATTGGGCACAGTTACATTTTGTGTTGGCCATGAAATACACGGATGCGGTGTTTGACGGAACTGCGTACATCCCAAAATAAAAGCTGAGCTTACATAAATGCTCACAGCCGTGTTGGCTCTTTTGATGGTGTATCTTATTCTCAGGCAAACGGAATTGTATGGGGTTAGACTATTGGATGGAGAGTGGGTCCCAACCATAAATGATAAGGGTAGAAAGGGTGGTCCATTCCATAAATGTTCCCCAGAATCATTCGGTGAATGCGAAAGACCCGAATTCAAGTACTTAAGTCGGTACTAATTTTGTAATAATTAAGTAAATCGTCATGATCAGAGAATACGTCCAAAATAAATATTCTGAGCTTTTGGGTATCCCAAAAGACAGTCCTCTATGCGTGAATCTCGAGAAAAGTACACATAACTGGGCAGTGAAAAGGAGTACAGCACTCGGCGACGTCGCCGCGGCTGATAACCCAAATCACATGAACCGTTATAAACATAAGTTTCTCCAGATTCAATACAATATTAATAATGCTCCCTGTTTGAAGAATAGGATATTGAATGGTGACGTGAAGGCTTCCAGTATTGTTGACCTTTCACCACAGGGTTTGTGGCCAGATGGACCATGGGCCGCCATGAAAGAAGTATGCGTCACGAAAGACATGAAAAAGGAATACAACTCAAATGTATTAAAAGATCCAAATTACAAGGGTATCTTCAGATGTAGAAGGTGTAAGTCGTATAAGACGACATACTATGAGATGCAGACAAGATCCGCGGATGAACCGATGACGGTATTCATTACGTGTCATAATTGTGATTCTAGGTGGAAATCTTAATCACATATTCAGAATCAGTAAGGTCTGTGTCGTGGTCACCAACGGATAATACATAATTGTATCCCGTCATTCTTTTGCGCTCACCTTTCTTTTTAGCTGGAACTAAGTGGAGTTCATCGTAATATATGCCATACATGTGTAATTGGCATTTTGTAAAGCAAGACATGCCTGGTATGTTTGGTCTTGCAGTCATAATGACTATTCTGTATCCAAGTTTTATACAATCTTCAAGAAGTTCTATAGCCGGAGTATTAGGTCTAGTGTTTGTAAATATAAGTGTGTTATCTATGTCGAACATTACCGCGTCATTGTAGTCTACGTACCTATTTTTCAATACATTCATTGTAACCTACTTTAAGAGAAGAAATTATAAATCTATTAAATGATAGTGGATGTTGCATTTGAAGATGGTAGTGTGTCATTGTGCCGAATAGAACACGAATTAAACGCATGTGAATATCTCGTCAGAGAATTTGTGTGTCATCGTAATGGTACGTGCAAGTTTAACGGTGAAGTACAAGCCATCTCAAAGGGTGCAGTCTGCGGTTATTATGATGTGACTGATGTCGAAGACACGGGTTTATATAGAAAGGTCGCAGAGGGAATTTACGAACCTATATCTGATTCAGACGAAGATTATGAGATGTCAACCGATGAAGAGAGTGATTCGGACATTAGCCTGGACGATGAGGAATAAAATGTGCGTTCATATAAAATGAAAAACGCGAACAGATTGCTTCTCCCAGGTTCTATTATTGCTCTCGTTCTCTTGTACACCTATGTTTATAAACCATCTCACTCGAAGGAAAAATACTGCGGTGCGTGTGGGGGTAAGTAAATGAGACTTAAAAGATACACACGTTTAATTATAAATGGCTCCGTACAGGCCGCCTAATACTCACTACAGTGAGTTAGATGTCTCGTCGTACGAGGAAGATGACATTTTCAATTTCGTAGGTAAGTCAGGAAAGAGATTCTATTGGCTCACACGATTTTTGGATTTGTCCTATCTCTGGTACGACAAGAACCGTAAAGTCATCGAAATATGGGGACCGTATGAATCCCTCCAAAATTTTCAAGCGCATCACGTGATAGAGTGCGAATTAAACCTAAGTTGTAATAAAGATTAAGAGAACTATCTCAATATGTTGAAAAGACCCGCTATTCGTCCTAGGCCATCCACAGTGACTCCCTCGTCTCGTCCAATCGAGGGGTCATTCTTGCATTCGATTTTGTATCCCCCAAAATGCAAACCTTACGAAAGAGAAACGACATACATGCAGAACTACGACAATTACATAGACAATCTTCGAAAGTCGTGCGAATTGAGTGGTGCAGAGTTTGTTATGCCAAAATACGTGTTACCTTTACCAGAAAAGGAACCGTTCGCCAAAAAGAAAATACCACAGGTGGAATATCTAGATCGTTTGATTATGCGAGTGAATATCTTAAAGTGTGGAAAAGTGCGTGTAAAACTTCTTCCACAGATGCTCACACTCACCGAAAAGTACTTTTCAAAGAATAAGGTTCCACCCTCAAAAACACTCGCTACGGCACTAAAAGCCCTTGGATACGATGAAGAATTTACACGTAATCTACCTAAAAAGATTGAAAAAAGGAAGGTTGAAATGGAAGGGCGATACAAAAAGCTTGAACTCGTGTTTAACAAACCAACAGCGGCATCAAAGAAGAAAAAGAAAGAGCCTGAGCCTGAGCCAGAGACCGAACAAGAGGAAGAAATTGAAGAAGAGGAAGAAGAAAATGAAGACGATGATGATGCGGCTCCGGAAGAAGAAGCGATTGGTGCCGATGATGAGGATGATGATGAAGCTGTCGTGGAAGAAGAGTACATTTCAGATGTAGAATGAAATTTGTGAGGTATAAAGATTTCTATGTCTACTATAATATGTTGACTACAGCTAAATTGTTCAGTGCACCGTCTACGAAGATCAGTAAAAAACCGAAACCAGAACCTAGGCTTTTTAGTGATTTTGTAAAAAGTATTAAGAAACATCAAGTACAAGAAGTCATCGTTAAACCCGATACAAACCTCGTCTATTACACAGACGAAAATGGTCTATCCATGACCAACTACGTCGGTTCGAACCCATTTTGGGAAGCGCTCATTGAAAGTGATGCCGATGTTCAATTGGATCTATCCAAAACCATGAACTTCGCCGATGCCGTATCCGTTGGTTTTACGCTTATGTTTTCCATCGCCCTGTTTCGCATACTTTTCGGTGGCATGATGGGTGGTGGCGGTGGTCCACCGAATCCATTTAACATGGGTGAGAAAGAATTGGAAGTCGAAAGTCAAATCCCCACGAGATTTGACGATGTCCAGGGCATCGATAATGCCAAAGACGAACTCCAGGAGATTGTTGGGTTTCTTCGCGATCCCACGCAATACATCGTGAGTGGCGCAAAGATACCAAAAGGTGCACTCCTCACGGGTAAGCCTGGTACGGGTAAAACACTCCTGGCTCGCGCTATCGCGGGTGAATCCTCTGTGCCTTTCATCCAGTGTTCTGGTTCATCCTTCGTTGAGATGTTCGTCGGTGTCGGCGCAAAGCGTGTCCGTGATATATTTGAGATGGCTCGAAATAACCAACCTTGTATCGTGTTTATCGATGAGATAGATGCCATCGGTAAGAAACGTTCTGCGAATGGTTTAGCCGCAAACGATGAACGCGAACAAACCATTAACCAGCTTTTGACCGAGATGGACGGTTTCGATAATGATTCTCAAATCGTCGTCATCGCCGCCACAAACCGTCTCGATATCCTCGACGAGGCTTTGCTTCGACCGGGTCGCTTTGATCGTAAAATACAGGTCAGTCTTCCAGATGTACATGGTCGCGAGAAGATACTCCAAGTACACTCAAAGAACAAGAATCTCGACCCGGAAGTGGATCTCATGAATATTGCGAGACAAACGACGGGCTTTTCGGGTGCGGATCTCGAAAACCTCATGAACGAGTGTGCTATTTACTCCGTGAGAGAAGGCACGAATCTCATCACGCCTTCCATCGTTGAAGACGTGTATCAAAGGGTAGTCGTGGGTGCGAAAGGTGGTCGTCCCATGTCTGGTGAGCGTAAGAAGCGTGTGGCGTATCATGAGGGTGGACACGCTATCATAGGTGTTTTGATGCCCGAATACGACGAAGTTCGTAAAGTGAGTATCATTCCACGCGGTGACGCGGGTGGCGTCACATTCTTCCAACCTGCGTCCGATGAACGTGGTATGTACACAAAGGAGTATCTTTTGTCTCAGATTAAGGTCTCATTGGGTGGTCACGCGGCAGAAGAACTCATATATGGAAAGGATAACGTTACGACCGGTGCGACGAGTGATTTTTCACACGTGTATGCGATTGCCCGTGAAATGGTGATGAATTACGGCATGTCTGAAGCCATCGGTAAAGTAAACGTCCAGGAAGGGTATTTGTCTCAACAGACATCGTATCTCGTCGACCTTGAGGTACACAGAATATCCGATGAGTGTTACGTCGAGGTGATAGATCTTCTGTCTAAACACAGGGAAGAACTCGAGGAACTCAAGGACATTCTCGTCAGGGACGAAATCATCGATGGGAAGGTCGTGTATGATATGATAAAAAATGTGAGAGAATAGTAGATATGTCATCAGGTAAACCACCAGTTCATGAAGGGGCACCTACTGCACAAGAACGGCGGAATACACCTATCCCTTCACCGAGGGTGAGTTCGACAGTTGGAAGAAAACAGAGTTTTAAGACGTTAGCAAACATACAGGAACACGGAAACGAAAACGGAAACGGAAAAGGAAAAGGAAAAGGAAAAGGAAAAGGAAACGGAAACGGAAACGGAAACGGAAACGGAAACGGAAACGGAAACGGAAACGGAAACGGGAGGAATACACCTTGGAGTGGAGCTAGTCAAAAAGTCGGTGGGAGTGCGTCTAGATCTCAATCTGCAACACCGGGTAACGCCGCCCGCAAAGCTGCCATACGCCGCGTAAGTGAAGGCCAAGGCCAAGGTCAACCTCAACCTCAACCTCAACCTCAATCTCAACCTCAAGGGGGTGAGATGTCGTTAAACAAAGAGGCAGAAGAGATACAAAAAAGTCGGCGCCGGAATAGTCATGGTGGTGGACCTGAAAGATTTTCCCATTCTTCCAATGAGGCGATACGCCTTATTCCAACTGTAACACGAGAAGAACATAATAGACAATTAAAAGAAAAGAATAAATATATCGCCGAACTGGTCGAGAGGAGCGCCAAACTACGTACAGAACTAAATGATGCACAAAAGAAAAAATCGAGTCTCAGTGGTAACACTAAGAAATCAAAAGCCATTCAAGCTAAAATCAAAAGAATGCGAAAAAGGGAATCATACTATAGAAAAGCATTACTTAAATTGAGGAAGGAGCGGAAGATACTCGTGAGTCAAAAACCTAAAGTGAATATGGGCGTACAAGCCACCATTCCCAGAACTACAGTGAGTGCGGGCGTACAAGCCACCACTTCCAGAACTACAGTGAGTGCGGGCGTACAAGCCACCAATAATCCCGTAAAACCCCCCGTACAAACCGTAACAAAGGAAGATATACGTAATATAGTTAAACAGGTTAAACAGGAGACTAATGCGAGAGTCCCCACGACACCACCCGGGGTCACGAAAACGAACATAGAACGCCTTCTTCAGCCATTTAAGCAACCCGTGTCCGTCAGATTCGCCCCAACTATATCTGTCAAGGGTGGATCCGCGAAAGCTACCGGTGGTTCTTTGCAACAGGTACAAATCCAACACAAATCACCAGTCGATAAAAAGAAGAAGAAGCCACTCAAATTCACCCGTGGTCCCGCGACCGCGCGAAAACAAGAGAGTGCTAAATTTAGAAACGAGATCATATCTAAGCTTCGATCACCCGTGGCTGCGAAGAGACGAGAGGCGCTATACAAACTTCGCACACCCACGACCGGTCAACGTAAGAAACACGTGATTGAACTCATCGATCGTGTTCTTAGACGAATGAAGGTTCGTGCAGATGTTGAAAAGAAGCTTATTAAGTTCTATGAAAGCCTAAGTGAGAGGCACATCAAACAATTATTCGGTGGTAGAACAAAAGAAGGGGTTAAGACTATCCTCAAGAAACAAGTTGATTATTTCAGCAAAAAGAGATAAAGAATAGGCTCGAGTTAATAAGTAATGAGCTATATAGCATGGGACACGGAGACCACTGGTCTCCCTATGACCTGGAATAGGGCAACCCCAGACAACATAGATAACTTTAATTTAT
>Ga0208410_1000835_pt1 | contig 17127 bp, 18 predicted proteins | sample ETN02SmetaG_3_FD_185787 | JGI IMG/M metagenome (GOLD analysis project Ga0208410, IMG submission 185787) | Marine microbial and viral communities from oxygen minimum zone, Eastern Pacific Ocean - ETNP2014F10-02SV257 (SPAdes) (version 2) | ecosystem: Environmental > Aquatic > Marine > Oceanic ... | reverse complement strand
AAATGCTTTTGCGTCATAAAGGGTTTCGTCGCTAATCTCTGGTATACCTTTTGACTTCGCATATTTCTCTGTATTCGTTTTAACTTTACCTCTAACAAAAAATGGAACCTTTGTTAATTCAGCTCTACCAGATTCAGTCCATATAATTCCACCTTTATGTATGTTTTCTTTCTCTTCCGAATTGATGTCATTCTTAACTGTGGTTGCAGTATGACCTAGATGACTTTGATGACCATCAACAAATTCAAAATCATGTTTAAACATATCAATAAGATGTTCTTCTAATCCCATCATTAGAGGATGAACCCAGTCATCAAAGATTACATTTGCACCTTCCCATCCCATTTGAGGACTATATCTTGCGGGAACATCTTGAACATGCATTGGTGTACTTATTACTGCGCAAGGAATCCCAAGTCTTTTGGCACTATGCCGCTCCATTTGTGTACCTAAAACTAATTCAGGGGAGGCTTTTTTCATTGCATCTTCAACTTCTAGATAATTGTTAGTAATGAGAGCCTCTATATTCATATCTTTTGCAGTGGCTCTTATTTGTCTAGCCATCTCTCTGCTGTAGGTTCCAAGACCAACTACCTCAAAACCTAATTCCTCTTTCGCAATTTTAGCAGCAGCAATTGCATGTGTTCCATCACCAAAAATAAAAACCCTTTTTCCTGTCAAGTAATTTGAGTCAACTGACTTTGAGTACCATGGAAGTTTTGACTTGTGCTCTAGTTCCTCTTGATTTGCTAATGGAAGGTCAAGTTTTTCATGAACTTCATTAATAAAATTAATTGTATTTTTTATACCAATTGGGATGGTAGTTGTATATTCCATCCCGTAATTACGCTTAAGCCATTCACAAGAAGTCTCAGCAATCTCCTGATAAAGACAAATATTAATATCAGCATCGGTTAATCTTGAAATATCATCTGGAGTTGAACCTAGTGGTGCAACAACATTAGTATCAATACCCTGCTCTGAAAGTATACGTTGAATCTCGATTACATCATCTCTGCATCTAAACCCTAATAGTGTAGGACCTAATATATTTACTTTAGGTCTTCGACCTAAAGACTTCCATCTTTTAGGATTAATCTTTTCAATTTCATTCACCTTGTCTTTCAAAAGAGTTCTTATTATTTGATAAAAGGTTTCTGAAGCACCCCAGTTTTCTTTTTTGCTATAAGCAGGAAGTTCAAGGTTAACTATCGGAATATCAAAACCCATACCTTTAGCAAGTGCACCTGGCTGATCTTGTATTAGTTCAGCAGTACAACTTTCACCTACTAAAAGGGTTTTTGGTTTAAATCTTTCAACTGCCTCAGTAATATTCCTTTTAACTAATTCCGCTGTATCTCCTCCTAAATCTCTAGCCTGAAATGTTGTATAAGTTACAGGTGGTCTTTGACCTCTTCTCTCTATCATTGTGAAAAGAAGATCGGCATAAGTATCTCCTTGAGGAGCGTGAAGAACATAATGAATATCTTTCATTGATGATGCCACTCTCATAGCACCTACATGAGGAGGTCCTTCATATGTCCAAAGAGTTAATTCCATAATTTAATGAGTTGCTAGTGTTTTGGATGTAAGTATTTGATTCCTTTTTAAAGGCCTTGAAAAGAGCCCAGCCAAGTCTGCCGCTTGATCAATTCCATGTATTGGACTAAAGACCATTTCAATGGACCACTTCGTACTAATGCCCTCCGCTTCCAGTGGATTCGCTAAACCCATTCCGCAAACCACTAGATCAGGATTAGAGGCCCTTACTCGATCAAGTTGTTTTTCTACATGTTGACCCTCAACTATTTTTGTATCATCCGGTAATAAATTAAGCTCCTCTTCCATTAAATCTTTATTTAAGTAGGGAGTTCCTACTTCAACAAGGTCCATTTCACATTCGTTATGTAAAAATCTTGCCAATGAGATTTCAAGCTGTGATTCAGGTAAAAGAAATAATTTTTTCCCTCTTAATATTTCGGTATGTTTTTCTAGTGCTTGCCTAGCTCTATTGGCTAAAGGAGCAATTACTTCATGAACTTTTAGTTCGGGAATTTTAAAGGCATCAGCTGCAGCTAAAAACCATTTTGTGCTTCCCTCCACACCTAGTGGAAATGGAGCATAAACTATCTCACAACCACGATGCTCAAGGTCTCTGACTGTATCACTTAAGTATGGTTGAGTTAATAAAACCTTTGTATTCTTTCCAATCTTTGGTAATTCGGTTGATTGCCTTGGAGGAAAACTTTCAACATTATTTATCCCGATATTATTGAATATCTTTTTAAATCTATCTTCTACATTATTAGCTAGTGTACCTACTAATAATAATTTCTCATCATCTGAAGATTCCATTAAAGGTACAAGAGCTTTTAATGCACCATCTTCGCCTTGGGTAAAGGTTGTTTCGATCCCGCTCCCTGAATAGTTTACGAACCTTACTTGACCTAAAAATCTGGTATTTAATTTTTCTGCAACAGTTCCAAGATCAAGTTTAATAACTTCGCTCGGGCAAGAACCAACTAGGAAAAGGGTTTTTATTTCAGGTCTTCTTGCAATAAGATCGTTTACGACTCGATCTAGCTCTTCGTGAGCATCGGCAAGACCTGCTAGATCTTTTTCTTCAAGAATAGCTGTCCCAAATCTGGGCTCAGCAAAAATCATGACTCCAGCGGCACTTTGAATTAAATGAGCGCAGGTCCTTGAACCTACTACAAGAAAAAATGCATCTGGCATCCTTCTGTGTAGCCATACTATTGAAGTAAGACCGCAGAAAACTTCTCTCGGTCCTGTTTCTTTATTAAATTCGACTTTACTCATCAATGATATCAAGAGCTTATATTTCAAGCTTGCATAAAGTTTTAAATTTAAGAAAGTAATTAATAAGTTCTCTTAAGAAATTCACACATTTAAAAAACTTATATGAATGTTTAAAAACTTAAATGGGAATTATTAAATAGATTTTTCAGGGGGTTTTTAATTTCTGTAGAAGGAATTTCCTTGAGTCGTTTTCGATAACTTCCATAAATTTCTAGCTATTTTTGTAGCTAATAATCCTGCTCTCTCCAGTTTCGACTTCCCGGGCTTTGCTCCAATTAAAGCAGTCACCTCTGATGTTGTTAAAGGGGCTCCAGTATTTATTGCTAATTGTGTTAACTCCAATCTATCTCTAAGATTTTTAAGATTTACCTTCTCTGATTTTTCCTCTTCTAACCAACTAAAGGATGAGTCTTTCTGATATAGTTTTTGCATTAAACTTAAGCTAACTAATCCAAGAGTTTGATCAGGACTTAATTCCTTTTTGCTCTCTAAATTATTTGGTTCTTTTTGTTGAGAAGTTCCCATAAAGTTGTACCCCTTTTACTTAAAATTATCGTTTTGTGGAAAGCATGCAAGTAAATTTAATACAAAAAAAAGAACCGTTATCCGTTATAGTCTCCTGAATGGAACCAACTTCTAGCTTTAACAGAGGAGAACGAAAAAAAGGGAGTTCTTTAGTAACAGGATCTGAGGTTCAATCTCAGGCCAGTGGAGCTAGCTGTTTTATTACAACTGATTCAGAAAAATCTTTAGTATCTAGGCAAGCAAGTCAAGTTGAACAAATTGAGTTAAGAACATATGTTTTTTTAGATTCTCTACAACCTCAATTAGCAGCATATATGGGAACGGTTAGTAGAGGTTTTTTACCTATACCGGGAGATTCTTGTCTTTGGATGGAAGTATCACCTGGAATGGCTGTTCATAGAGTTACTGATATTGCCTTAAAAGCAAGTAATGTTCGTCTTGGTCAGATGATTGTTGAGAGGGCATTTGGATCTCTGGCTCTTTATCATAAGGATCAAAGTACGGTCTTACATTCTGGAGATGTTGTTCTCGATGCTATAGGAAGTGAGGTTAGAAAGAGAACCAAACCTTCAACAAGTTGGACCGAAGTTATTCGTGCTATCACTCCTGACCATGCGGTTTTAATTAATAGGCAAAATAGAAGTGGATCTATGATTCAATCTGGAATGAGTATGTTCATATTAGAAACAGAACCAGCTGGCTATGTTTTAAAAGCCGCGAATGAAGCTGAAAAAGCTTCCAATATAACTGTTGTTGATGTTAAGGCAGTTGGAGCCTTTGGTAGATTAACCCTTGCTGGTAAGGAAGGAGATGTAGAGGAAGCTGCTGCTGCTGCAATTAGAGCAATTGAAGAAATTTCAAATTATTGATAGTTTTTAAATTAAGCCAATTTCTTTTTTTAAAAAAGGGGACATAATTTTTGCTGCTTTACCTCTACTCCCTAATTTACTGAGTTGAGATTGAGAAAGTTCTCCGTAAACACAGTTAGCTTCTTTAACCCAGAAAATAGATTCGAATTCCCCATTTGGGTATTTTGGATTCTTTAGAATTTCTCCCCAACATATTCCAGTTGAATCCTTAATTAAGTTTCCTGAGGGATCACATAAAACCATACAACTTATAAATCTTGCACTTCTATATGGACTGTCACAAAGTTCATGAATTAATTTCTTAATTTTTTCAGAATTGTTTTGGGCATACCGAGCAGAATATATGCCTGGGCGACCATCTAAATAGTCCACTTCAAGACCTGAATCATCAGCTAATGCCCATGTATTGGTCTCTAAAGAAGCTGCTTTGGCTTTTAATAAGGCGTTCTCAAAGTATGTGGAGCCTGTCTCTTCTACTTTTAAATTTTCTGGTTGTTTCTCTACTTTTAAAGATAAAACATTTAACATCTCTGAAATTTCAGATACCTTTCTTGGATTTCCACTAGCAATAGTAAGTATTGGAAGGCTCAAAATAACAAAATGATTTCTGGAAATATTATCTTACTTCAAAGCTTGATACTGAGACAGGAAAGGTTGAACATTCCACACCTGTAGACAGGGCCTGCCTCGTACGCGAATAACTTAATGTAAATTTTTAATTAACACAACGATATGTTTTGATGCGCTAACTAATTTCTATAAGTATTAATATATCAATAGTACCAAGGGTGATAAGTTTATCTTATGAATGATAGAAAAAAGATTAATAGAGTTTTTAGGTAAAAATGCTTGACTTATAAGTCCTTAATGGGCCATTGTTGCAATCGAACATTCCACATTTAGTAATTTAGTAGGCAATGGCTACAGAAACAATGGGTATCGCTCTCGGCATGATCGAGACTCGCGGACTTGTACCTGCAATCGAAGCAGCAGACGCAATGACAAAGGCAGCAGAAGTTCGCCTAATTGGTCGTGAATTCGTAGGTGGCGGTTATGTCACAGTATTAGTTAGAGGAGAAACAGGTGCTGTTAACGCTGCTGTTAGAGCAGGTGCTGACGCTTGTGAAAGAGTTGGTGACGGTTTAGTTGCAGCTCACATTATTGCTCGTCCTCATAGAGAAGTTGAACCAGCTCTTGGTAATGGTGATTTCCTTGGTCAAAAGGACTAATTAAAATTCAGCAAGATTCTAAGATTTTGCAAAATAATTATTTTCCCTACACAGACCTAAATTTATCGTTATGAGTAAGAAGTATGATGCGGGGGTCAAGGAGTACAGAGATACCTACTGGACTCCAGAATATGTCCCCCTAGACACCGATTTGTTAGCTTGTTTCAAGTGTACAGGTCAAGAAGGTGTTCCCAGAGAAGAAGTAGCAGCCGCAGTAGCAGCTGAATCTTCAACAGGTACTTGGTCAACAGTTTGGTCCGAGTTACTTACAGACCTAGAATTCTACAAAGGACGTTGTTATAGAATTGAAGACGTTCCAGGAGATCCAGAAGCTTTTTATGCTTTTATTGCATATCCTCTAGATCTTTTCGAAGAAGGTTCAATTACTAACGTATTAACCTCACTAGTAGGAAACGTTTTTGGATTTAAAGCTTTAAGACATTTACGTCTAGAAGATATTAGATTCCCAATCGCTTTTATTAAAACTTGCGGTGGTCCTCCAAATGGAATCGTAGTTGAGAGAGATCGTTTAAATAAATACGGCAGACCTCTTCTTGGTTGTACCATTAAACCTAAATTAGGTTTATCTGGTAAAAACTATGGTCGAGTTGTATACGAATGTCTTAGAGGTGGTCTTGATCTAACTAAGGATGATGAGAATATTAATTCTCAACCTTTCCAACGTTGGAGAGAAAGATTTGAGTTTGTTGCCGAGGCAGTTAAACTTGCTCAGCAAGAAACTGGTGAAGTAAAAGGCCACTACTTGAACTGTACAGCTAACACTCCAGAAGAGCTTTACGAACGTGCTGAATTTGCTAAAGAGCTAGATATGCCAATCATCATGCATGATTATATAACTGGTGGATTTACTGCAAATACTGGTTTAGCTAATTGGTGTCGTAAGAATGGCATGCTTTTGCATATACACAGAGCTATGCATGCTGTTATTGATAGACATCCTAAGCATGGTATTCATTTCAGAGTTTTAGCAAAATGTTTGAGACTATCCGGTGGTGATCAATTACATACTGGAACCGTTGTTGGAAAACTAGAAGGTGACCGTCAAACAACTCTTGGTTACATTGATAACTTAAGAGAGTCATTCGTTCCTGAAGACAGATCAAGAGGTAACTTCTTTGATCAAGACTGGGGATCAATGCCTGGAGTATTTGCCGTAGCATCTGGTGGTATTCATGTTTGGCATATGCCTGCTCTTCTTGCAATTTTTGGAGACGATTCTTGTCTTCAGTTCGGTGGAGGAACTCACGGACATCCATGGGGTTCAGCTGCTGGAGCTGCTGCAAACAGAGTTGCTTTAGAAGCTTGTGTAAAAGCACGTAATGCTGGTCGCGAAATCGAAAAAGAGAGTAGAGACATTCTTATGGAAGCTGCTAAGCATAGTCCTGAATTAGCTATTGCTCTAGAAACTTGGAAGGAAATCAAGTTTGAGTTTGATACTGTTGACAAGCTTGACGTTCAAGGTTAACTCGGATTTTTAAATTGAGGAGATATCTTTTCTCCTCAAACTTCTATAAATCTCGTTTATTTACGAGAAATTTCATTCACATTTAGATTAATTATGCCTTTCCAGAGCACAGTAGGCGACTATCAAACAGTTGCAACCCTGGAAACATTCGGTTTCTTACCACCGATGACCCAGGAAGAAATATACGATCAAATTGCATACATAATTGCTCAAGGATGGAGTCCTGTTATTGAGCATGTTCACCCAAGCGGAAGTATGCAAACTTATTGGTCATATTGGAAACTCCCATTTTTTGGGGAAAAAGACCTTAACTTGATTGTAAGTGAATTAGAGGCATGCCATAGAGCATATCCTGATCATCATGTAAGAATTATCGGTTACGATGCTTACACTCAAAGCCAAGGAACAGCTTTTGTTGTTTTCCAAGGACGCTAAATCTACTTTATGTAGTTAATATCTTTCTCCATAAAAAATAAATAATTTTTCTGGAGAAAGTTTTTTAAAAGAGTTTTTAAAAGAGTTTCACATCTGAAGATTATGTCAAAGAAAACCAGTAGAGAAATTGCATTAGACAGAAGAAAAGCAATGAGCGATAGCGGGAAAAAAGCTGCTACCCATTCTTCTTCTACTAAAGATAGAGTTCGATCTTCTCAAGATATAAAAACTTCTGGTACTAATTTTTCTTCTAATACCAAGTCTTCTAATACTCAAAGTTTTTCAAAATCAGTGAAAAAACATATTCCATCAAATCAATTAAATAGAAAATCTTTTTCAAGAACCTTATCCAGTAAAGATCTTGTTATCGAGAGAAGAAAAGCAATGTCTACCCATGGTAAATCAGCTATAAATTCTTCTGATAGAACACGTACTGAGGTTAAAAGCGGAATTAAGGTCAATGAAGTTAAAGTGAACATTGAAAAAAATCAAGAGGTACAAAATACAAGTAATATTGAAACAAAATCGTTAAAATCAAATATTAAAAGAAGAGTTAATCAAAAGAGAAAACCTATTACTAATACAAGTAGGGATATTGTTTTAGCAAGAAGAGAAGCTCAATCTAAACACGGTAAATCAGCTTCTAAGCAAAATAATAGTGCAGCATCTTTAGCTAGAAGGGGAGATCCAGATTTATCTAGTAGAGAAATCTCGCAGAGAGTAAGAGAGCTAAGAAGTAAAACAGGAGCTACAGGGAATAAAGGCAATGGAAAGTGTAGGCCATGTGGTCCAAATAAGAATGGATCAAAACTCCATATAGCCGATGCAAGTTGGAAAGTTGGTAAAAGTGAAACTGATTCAGGTCAAACAGTTACAGGAACCCAAGCCAATAGGTCATTAAAAACCACAGGGAATGAAGCCAGCACTTGTAGAACAGTAACAGGTACCCAATATCTTGGAGCAGAGGTTGTTGATCAATTCTGTCAAGAAAAACCAAAATATAAACAACCTTTAAGATCTTCTGTTACCTCAACCACATCAGGTAATACGGTTACAGGTAATGAAGTAGGTAGATCAGAAAAAGTAACAGGGGATGAGCCTGGAACTTGTAAAAATTTGACTGGTACTGAATACGTCTCTGCTAATCAGTCACAGAAATATTGCGGGGAAGTTCCTAAAAATCCATCAAAGGTTAAACAAAGTATTACAACTGATGGATTAAAAGTATCTGGATCACTTCCAGGAAGATCATCATTAGTTACTGGAGATGAATCAGGTTCAGGACATCAGTTAACCGGAGATCAGTATCTTGGTTCGGAGCCTAACCCACAAGGAAAAGCTTTTGAGAAAGTAGGAAGCTTCAACACTCTTAATGGAAATAATGTCACAGGAACTGGGGTTGGCAGATCTGATCATATGACAGGAAATGAGCATGGTAGTTGTAAAAATATAACTGGTGATGAATATATTGGGTCTCAGCAATATGAAAAGTTTTGCGGTTCAAACCCACAACCAGAAGCTAGGAAAGTTGGCTTGAGTCTTTCTTCAAAGTCTAATTTGATTAGTGGAACTATGACAGGAAGATCAAAAATCGTAACTGGAGATGAGCCTGGATCCTGCAAGGTTTTAACAGGAACTCCATATGCTGGTTTGGATCAGATAAATGAATATTGTAATACGGAAATTGCTGAAGATATAAAGTCACGAGCAACAGTTAATTCTGGAAACAATTCAAATTCCAGACTTACAGGACAGCAGCCAGGGATTGGAGGTGTAATGACTGGAGCTAAGAAAGGTGCTTGTAAGAATTTAACAGGAACTCCTTATGTTGGGGGAGATCAGTTTATAAATGCTTGTGATAGTCATCCTAATGATGCTGCATATGCTAATCAAGAAAAGTCAGTAGAGAATTCTTGGAATGAATTTTCTGTTAATTCACCATCAAGAGATAAATATACAGCAAAAAATACGCTAGGTGTTACTGGTAATGAATATGAAAATGGTTCAAAGATAACAGGGCCTTTTGATATGGCAGTTGATAAAGTTACTGGAACTGAACAATTTAGATTTGAACCTAATAAAAATATTACTTACAAGCAAAAGATGCAAATTGAAGAAAAAGAACGTGTTGAAAATACACCAGAAAAGAGAATGGCATCAAGAATTACTGGAGAAGGTCAATCGGTTGGAAATGTCACCGGAGATGATTGGGCTCGTGGTGATAAAGTTACGGGTACAGAGGGTGCATCTTCAAGAAAGAGGAACCCATCCAGGGCAGGATTCATGGGAGCTATGCCTCCTTTAGATATAAAAAGAAATGAGGAAACTGAAAAACCTGATTTCTTAATAACAGGATCTAGCGGTAATACTCGTGAAGGACAACTTGTTACCTTTTCAGGTGGTGCAAGAGGGTAATTAAAAAATGCCTTTAAGAGGACTGGCTAAAGCCAAGAACTTCACATTGGGGCCAACAGCTCCAATGAAAACTTTTACGGAAAATATTCATACACAAACTAAAGAGGCAAGTAACTTAAAAAGAGCTGGGAAGGATCATATCTTAACTAATGATCTCCAAAATCAAAATCTATATAGGTATGAAAGTGAAATAAAAAGCGATTTTGACAGGATTGTTCCAACTTTAAAAGAAATTGCACGCATACAACATCATGAGGATTTTATAAATACTGCACAAAAAATATCGAGAGAAAATTTGGGGATAGATTTACCAAAGCATGTGTTAGATAAATCTTGGGTTAAACCTCTTGATATGAGAGCTTTATATGCTTGGTGCGCTTTCAAACAACATGAAAAACTTAGTGATAATTTTTTTAAAAATGACCCTTTAGAAGGATCTGCGGGAAGTAGAAGCTCAATAGATTTTGAGAAATTCCTATTAGATTGTGGAATACATTTACTTGATATAACTCCTTGTTCTGACGGGAGATTAGCCCATTCGGTCGCCTATGTTATGAGAATACCATTTAGTTCAGTAAGAAGAAGGTCTCATGCGGGAGCACTTTTTGATATTGAAAATACTGTAAATAGATGGGTAAAAACTGAACATAAAAGATATAGAGAAAACATGCCTAATGAGCCTCATCAAGATACAAGATATTTAAAAATTGTCACTTATCATTTTAGTTCCGTAGATCCTTTACATCAGGGATGCGCAGCTCATGGTAGTAATGATGAGTTAGCTGCACAAGAAGGGAGTAATAAATTACTTGCTTTCAAAGAAGCTGTAGAAAATAGTTTTTGCTGTGGAGCATCTGTAGATCTAATGTTAATTGGACTTGATACTGACACTGACTCGTTAAAGATTCACTTATCTACAAGCGATGGAAAAATAGATTTAGAAAAAACTATTTCTACTTTGGAAATTTATAATTCAACAATAAACTTTTCAAAAGAGGATGCGGAGAGAGAAATATGTCAGATAATTTCTAATAAATCTTCAAAAGATCAACTTCAGGGAATAGATAAATTTATTTATAAATTAATTGTTAATAATATTTCTCAAATTGATTACGTAAAGAATTTTCATAAAGGTTCTTATGAGGATATTGGTCATGCAGAGAGGTTTATTGGAGTTGGTATAGGTTTCAAGGAAGTACATCTCAGAAATTTAACTTATTTTTCCCATCTTGATACTGTCGAGGAGGGTGCTCCTGATTTGGATGTAGGAGTGAAGATTTTTACTGGATTAAATGTTTCTCAGGATCTACCTATTCCAGTGGTTATAAGATTTGATTATTCAGGGAAAGTTCCTGGAGCAAAGGATAGGGCAATAAAAGATTGTAAAAGAGTAAATGATGCGATATCAATTAGATATAAAAATTTAGTTGATCAAGGTTTATTACATACTTGTCTTACTATTAGAGATAGGGACAAGATTCATTCCGCACAAATTGTTGGAATGTCTTTAGATAAAAAAACAGAGGAGGCTCACTAATTATGTTAATTTGCAAGGTTGTAAAACCACTAGTCTCAACAAATAGAATTCCTGGTTTTGAACATAAACATCTACAGGTTGTTTTAGATGGGTCATCTAATAAAGTTGCTGTGGATGCCGTTGGTTGTAAGCCAGGAGATTGGGTTATCTGCGTTGGAAGTTCTGCTGCTAGAGAAGCTGCAGGCAGCAAATCTTATCCTAGTGACTTAACCATTGTTGGAATAATTGATCATTGGGATCCAAATAGTCCAAAAAACTAGGGGGATACAAATCGTGGAAATTATGAAGGTCTTAGGAAGAATGGTATGTACTCAAAGAGTCGCTGGCTTAGGACATATGAATTTACGTATTTTGGAAAATAATAAGGGAAAGAAGCTAGTTGCAGTTGATCCTGTAGGAGCTAGAGAGGGTAATTGGGTTTTTACTGCGAGTGGTTCAGCTGCGAGATTTGCTTGCCCAAATCCAGAAGTTCAAACTGATTTAACAATTGGCGGTATTATTGATAATTGGGAGTCTGAATAAAGATTTAATTTTTTATTTTAATTTAAATCTTACAAAAGATTTTGGAAAATCTTCACTGACTGTATAGTATTACTAGGCTTAAGAATCTTAATGTGGAATCAAAGAGAATTACCGTTGAGAATTGAACAAAGATTTGAGTTTGAAGAATATTCAAAAATAAGTAAATTTATGGAAAAGATTGATCAATTATGTAAAGAAAAAAATATGTATCCTAATATCAGTTTTGGTAAGAACTTTGTAAGCGTAACAGTATTTCTAGATTCTAAAGAAATATCCCCTTCTGAAAAGGATTTTTCTAATCAAGTAGATAAGTTTTTTAAAAGTGTAATTTAACTAATAAGAATTAGGCTTTGCTATATCTCTTTTTATTAATGCCATTAAATAAGTAGGAGCTTTGTACCTACCTGGGAGACATCTATTTAATGTTTCAAGATGGCCCCAACAAACTGTTCTCTCAATCTCTTTAACTGAGTTGCCTTTTAAAATTAATAGCCTAAGTGCTTTACAAAATAATGGGTAGCCTGCTTCTAGTTCGTCTATATTAAGCTTTGCTGCTGACATAGATCAAAGAGGAATTACCAATTAATAATCTATACAAATATGCTGCAATATTGGTCCATATTTTAAATTTCTAAATAATTAGAAATTAATCTAAAAATGCTACACATTCTATTTCAATTGAAACTCCTTTTGGTAAAGATGAGACTTCTACGCAGGCCCTAGCAGGAGGATTGTCTACTTTAAAAAAATCACTATATATTTTATTGACAATTTGAAAATCATTTAAGTTAGTTAAGTAAATAGTTGTCTTTATCACATCCGCTGTTTTCGCTCCACCAGCATTAAGAACAGCTGAAAGATTTTTTAAAACTTGAATGGTTTCTTTCTCAATATCCCCCAAGCAGTTTATTTCATTTGAGACAGGATCTATAGCTATTTGACCAGAACAAAAAATAAAGTTCCCCGCTTTGATTGCTTGATTATAAGGTCCAACTGGATCTGGAGCGTTAGAGGTTTTAATTACTTGCTTAGAAGACATTTGATTAAGGTTATATTTATATATTTAACTCCATAAATCTTTATTGGCTCTTAAATCACTAAATTCTTTTAAATTTCTTGCTCTTAAAAAAAGATTAATTTTCATTTCTTCATCTAGTTGAAATGGAATTGTCAATCTTTTTAGTGCAATTTCTTTTTCAACTTGCAACAGTTTATTTTTTATATCTTGATCTTCTGGTTTAAGATTTAATGCCCATAAAAGATTTGACCTGGTATATTCATGTGCGCAGTATATAAGAGTATTTTTTGGTAATAACTTTATTCTTTCTAATGAAGCGTACATTTGTTCATAAGTACCTTCAAAAATTCTTCCACAACCACCTGAGAATAATGTGTCACCAATAAAAAGAACAGGATTGGTAATATTTAATAAATAGAAGGATATGTGCGATCTTGTATGCCCTAATACTTCAATTATTTGGACCTCTTGACCCAATATATTTAGTTTCTCTCCATCTTCTACAGATAAATTCTGGAAAGGGATTCGATCTTTTTCTTTTTTTGAGGCAATAACTTTAACGTTTGGCCATTTTTTGATAAGTTCTTCTGTCCCTCCAATATGATCGTTATGATGATGTGTTTGTAAAATGGCTTCTAAATGAAGATTGTTTTCACAAAGATAATTAATGACTGGTTCTGATACTGCTGGATCTATTACGACAACTGTTTTGTTTATTCTCCACAACCAGATTACATTATCATTTAAAACTCTAAGTCCAATTATATTTTGAGCTTTATTAAATTCCATTGTTAACTTAGAATTAAGAGTTCTTGGAAGAGATTGTTCTATGATTACTATAGCTTTACCTAAAGGCGCTCTGTTAAAAGATTCTATTTCTGTTTTTAAGAGAGCAGGTTTAGATTTCTCTAATGCACTGGATGTTAATAATAGATCCTTAACTTTTGAATCAAAGTGTAAACGAGGGAAGGCTTTATTGGTCAGAAATGGTGATGTCCCTGTTTACGTTAGTTACGGTCAAGCTGATTTAGGGATTGTAGGATATGACGTTTTACAAGAATCTGAATTAGAAGTAGCTAAGTTACTTGATCTAGGATTTGGAGGTTGTCACATGTCGCTAGCGGTTAAGAATTCTAGTAATTATTCAAAACCAACTGATCTTCCTGCAAATTGTAAAGTCGCAAGTAAATTTACTAAAACAGCAAGATCTTATTTTGATGATTTAAATATACCTGTAGAAATAGTTCATTTAACAGGATCTGTGGAACTTGGTCCCATAACAGGTATGGCAGAAGCGATAGTTGATTTAGTCGCGACAGGTAAAACCCTTAAAGAAAATGGTTTACATAAAATTGATGATCTTTACTACTCGACAGCGCGTCTAATTGCTAATCCTTTATCTATGAGGTTAGACAATAGTTCTCTCCGAGATACAATTTTATCAATAGAATCAATTAGTGATTTATATCAGATTAGCTAAATGTTTTTGAATGATTTTAAAAGAATTAAAAAGTTAGGGAGATATTTAACTAAAGATAAAAGAGCAATTTTTTTGATTTTGATAGTTTTGTTACCTGTATCTTTTGCTGGAGCGATACAACCTCTATTGGTAGGTCAGGCAATAACAATTCTTAAAAATGAAAATACAGATGTCTGGTTAAGTAAAACTTTCTTTGGGCAGTCAATTAATTTAATAATAATTACTTTATTTATTACCGTTCTTTTTAGATTGGTTTTACAAGGTTATCAAACATATAATATCCAAGCCGTAGGGCAGAGACTTACTGCAAGGATAAGGAGACAACTTTTTGAACACTCTATATCCCTTTCTCTTAAATATCACGATAAAATGCCTGTTGGTAAATTATTAACAAGGTTGACCAATGATGTAGACGCTTTAGCAGAGGTTTTTGGTAGTGGAGCAGTTGGAGTAATAGCTGATTTCGTAAGTCTGATAGTTATTTCTATAACAATGCTTTCTATAGATAGAGGACTGGCCATATTGTTACTATTAACTCAAATCCCAGTTTCATATTTTATTATTTGGCTTCAAAAACGTTATAGAAAAGCAAATTATCAAGTAAGGGAGGAATTGTCTCAACTTAACTCTGACTTCCAAGAGAATTTGCAAGGATTAGAAGTTGTTCAGATGTTCAGAAGAGAGGCTTTTAATAGCAAAAAATTTTCTAATACTGGACTAGCTTATAAGAAGGCTGTAAATGGAACAATTTTTTATGATAGTAGTATATCAGCATTTATAGAGTGGATCTCTCTAGCTGCGGTATCTTTGGTATTAGCAGTGGGAGGATATTTAGTTACCTCTGGGAATATTGGTTTAGGAACATTAACTACCTTTATTTTATATTCTCAGAGACTTTTTGAACCTTTAAGACAGCTTGCGGAGAGATTTACTCAAATTCAGGGAGGGCTTACAGCGGTTGAGAGAATAAATGAATTATTAGATGAAGAAATTGAAATTAAAGATAATATTTCTTTGAAGCATTTTTCAGGAGAGGTCTTAAAAAAAGACTTTGCATTTAAAGGCAAAATTGAATTTCGCCATGTTAATTTCTTTTACAAAGAAGGTGAAGAGGTCATAAAGGATTTGTCTTTCATAGTAAAACCAGGAGAGCATGTAGCTTTTGTTGGCCCAACTGGATCAGGTAAAACAACCATAATTAGATTGCTATGTAGATTGTATGAACCTCAATCAGGACAAATTTTTATTGATGATGTAAACATAAAAGAAATTCCTATTGCAATACTTAGAAATATGTTAGGTGTTGTTTTACAAGATACTTTTATTTTTAGTGGTAATGTGGCAGATAATCTAAAGCTAAGTACTAATATCAATAATCTTGACTTAGAAAAAATTTGTAAAGAATTAGGCTTGGAAAGCTTGTTGAAGAAATTACCTGATGGTCTAAACACATTTCTTAGAGAAAGAGGAGGAAATCTTTCTTCTGGTGAAAGACAACTCCTTTCTGTTGCTCGTGTAGCTATTAGAAATCCTGTTATCTTGATAATGGATGAGGCTACAGCCTTTATGGACCCTTCTACTGAAGCTACTTTACAAAGAGATCTTAAAAGAATTCTAGAAAAAAGGACAGCATTAGTTATTGCACACAGGCTCGCAACTATTGAAAACTCTGATAAAATATTGGTCTTAAAAGGAGGGGAATTAATTGAAGAAGGAACACATATTGAACTTAGACGCAAACAAGGTCTATATTTTCAGCTCTCTGAACTTCAAGAAAAAGGATTCGCAAGCTTTTAATGATTTTTAGAAATCAAGGGTCATCAATAAAGAAAACAAACTCTATATCAAAAGATGAGCTTATAAAGAATTATGGATTGAATTCTTATGAATTTACTCAGAAAAATAAAGAAGAAGTTTTTGTTTGTAGTAAGGATAAGGAATTAGATCTTATTGAGTTAGATCAACTTTTGCAAACTGTTGGTTGGAGTAGAAGGCCAATAAGGAGAGTAAAAAGAGCTTTAGATTTTAGTATTCTGGTTGTGGGATTATGGCTACATGACGAAAAGTTCCCTAGACTTGTTGGTTTTGCCAGATGCACAGGTGACGGAATTTTAGAGGCAACAGTATGGGATGTAGCTGTTAATCCTATTTATCAGGGAAAAGGTTTAGGTAAAGAATTGATGAAATATATCTTAAAAGAATTAAAAAATATTGGAATTTTTAAAGTTACCCTTTTTGCTGATGCAGAAGTGGTTTCATTTTATAAAAGACAAGGTTGGATATTAGAACCAAGAGGTTCTAAATGCGCTTTTTGGTATGCAAATTAATTATTTTTTGTAGTAATCAATATATATAGACTCTATTGATTCCCCTTTTAACCATCTTCTCCTAAATTTCCAATTATTGAATGCTTGTTGAAAAATATTAGTTTTTTCCCATTTCCTAGAACTTGTATAAATTGGAAAATTTAGTACTCTTAAATTTTCTTTGTTTTTTAATCTTTTTGTTTTGTGAATATTTATTTTTGGTTTTATTCTTTTTTTTAGAGTTTAAAGACCCATAGCCATTATAATTCCTGTTATTATTAAGATTTTCTTTTGCAAAGCTTTTATCAGATGCAGATTTTTGATAAGCACTTTTTCTTTCTTGCTTTGTAAAAAGTTCATCTGATTTTTTATCTATTCTTTCAAAAGAACTCATAGAATCATTATTTGATGAACTTAAATTTTCTTCATTAGTACAAGAAAAAAACAAAACTAAAACAAACAAAAAAACTAATTTTTTCATATGA
>Ga0208410_1000833_pt1 | contig 17140 bp, 16 predicted proteins | sample ETN02SmetaG_3_FD_185787 | JGI IMG/M metagenome (GOLD analysis project Ga0208410, IMG submission 185787) | Marine microbial and viral communities from oxygen minimum zone, Eastern Pacific Ocean - ETNP2014F10-02SV257 (SPAdes) (version 2) | ecosystem: Environmental > Aquatic > Marine > Oceanic ... | reverse complement strand
GATGGACATGATGTAAAAAAGAAATCTACAACATAAATCTTATCTTCAACTGTTTTTTGATTAACAGTATTTCCATTTTGATCTATAAAAGAGAAATCTGGTACAGTATGCTCTGTTTTTCCTACTAAAGATGGATGAACTAGGTTATATCGTAAGTCTGAAGGGGTAAAAATAGGGAGTACAAACTCTTCTTGTCTTGGAGTAAGAGTATACCATACCATTGCAAGACCGATACCAATAAATAGAATTAATTTCTTTTTCATATAAGTCTGTTAAATTAATACTATTATGATTAGTTGGAAATGTAAACATACTTGGAAGAAATCTGCTGTTAATACATCTTGGTGTCTATTAGGGTGTTCTATTGGAGATTTTGGGACTATCTTATATTTTCAAAGCATTCCCCATGATTGGTCTACCATGCATATTATGGGATTAGCGATGCTCAATGGGTTAATCACAAGCGTGTTACTAGAAACCTTTATTCTTTCAAAACAAATGATATTTATTCAAGCATTAAGAACAGCTTTGGGAATGTCTTTTATATCAATGCTTGCTATGGAGGCTGCAATGAATATAACTGATGTTTTATTAACAGGGGGAGCACAGATAACATGGTGGGCAACTCCATTTATGTTAATAGCAGGATTTATAACTCCATGGCCATATAATTATTGGAGATTAAAAAAATATAATGCTAGTTGTCATTAGTGAAATATAATTTGATGAAATTATCATTTAACTTTTATTAGATTCTTTTCATTATGAATGAATTTATTTTATTTGGTACTACCCACTTATTAACTCTTACAATAATTTTTGTAGTGTCATTCAGTTTTTCTTTTTTTATTAGAGATAAATATTCTGCAGAGTCTTTTGGATCCTTTGAAAAAATCTTAGGTTTTACTCTTATTTTAAATGAGCTATTAAAACCATTCTATTTAATTGCATTAGGTGATTATAAGTGGACCAACACAGTTCCATTGCATGCATGTCATATCTCTTCTTATACAGCAGGATTGTTTCTGCTCACAAGAGAACAAAAATTCTTTGATTTTGCTTATTTTTGGGGACTTGGAGGAGGCACAATGGCCTTACTTACTCCCGATGTAGAGTTTACATTCCCAGACCTTGATTTTATTACGTTATTTTTTGGTCATGGACTATTATTTTTTAGTCTTATCTATATTGTTATAGTAGTGAAACAAAAAGTAACATTTGGCTCTCTTGTTAATGCATTAAAATATTCCTTAATCTTATTACCAATTATGTATGTTCTAAATGTATTGATAGGCGGAGAGCCTGGGTATGAAGCAAACTTATGGTATTTAATGAAAGCACCAGCAGGCGATTCATTAATGAGCTTATTTCCATCACCTCCTTGGCATGTATTCCCTGTGTTTCCTTTAGTTGCAGTTATTTTTTATATGTTATATTTGCCATTTTATTTTGCTGAGAAAAAATCTAAATGAAAACATTACTACTGATTGCTATACTGATAATATCATTTTTAAAAAGGAAAGGATAAATGAAAAAAGCATTATTATTAATTATCATCACTTTATGTTTTTCAAGCACTATCTACTCTTCTGATAATGTGTTAAATAAAGCATTTCCAACTATTAAAGGACTTTCTCTATCGAATAATGAAGTCATTTTTCCAAAAGATCTTAATGGAAGAGTAGCTGTGCTTTCAGTGGCGTTTAAACAAAGAGCACAATTATGCATTAATACTTGGGCCGATGAGTTATTACCAAAGTATGGTATTGATAAAGCTGTCCAGTATTATGAGATTCCTATGTTAGGAGGTCAATGGACAATGGCACGTGATTGGATTGACGGAGGTATGCGAGGTGGAGTGCCAAAACCACTTCATGATTTTACTGTTACTTACTATGGACCTCTAAAACAGTATTATAAATCATTGGGTATTAAAAACAAGAAGAGTTGTTATATCTATGTTCTTGATGAAAATGGAATAGTAATGGGACAATTTGATGGATATTCTACTCCTGAGCAAATTGATCAACTCTTCAAACTTATAGATTCGTTGAATGAATAAAATATCAGAATATTATCAGCCATTTCTAGAAGCGACAGAAAGAGCAGCCATCGCTGCTGCTCAATTACGAGGATGTAAAGATGGAAAAATAGCTGACCAAGCTGCTACTGAAGCAATGCGAGCAGTATTGAGCAAACAAGATGTATTAACTACAGTTGTAATTGGAGAAGGTGAAAGAGATGACGCTCCCATGCTATTTATTGGAGAACAATTAGGAAATAAAGATAGTGATATTAAAGTCGATATTGCAGTCGATCCATTAGAGTGTACTAATCATTGCGCTTTTGATTTACCAGATTCTATTGCTGTACTTGCCGGTGCGCCTTCAGGATCTTTGTTGCATGCTCCAGATACGTATATGAATAAGCTGTGTGGTAGAAAAGAATTAAATGGTCATATTGGCTTAGCAAAAACTATTGAAGAAAATTTAACAGCTACTGCAAAAGTATTGAACAAAGAAGTAAAAGATATCAGAGTAATTGTTATGGATAGGGATCGACACAAAGATTTAATTGCGTCATTACAGTCATTTGGAGTGAATCCAATTCTAATTGGAGATGGTGATGTGACTGGAGGATTAAAAGCAGCCCAAGGTGATGTAGATTTACTGTATGGCATTGGTGCAGCTCCAGAAGGTGTTATTACTGCAACTGCAGTCAGAGCATTAGGAGGATTTTTTGAAGGACAATTGATATTTTATGATGCAGATTTTGAAAACAGAGCGCGTAAAATGGTTGGTAGTGATATTGATAAGATTTGGAATGCTAACGATTTATGCACATCAGATGATACATTTTTTATAGCAAGTGGTGTTTGCACAGGATGGGTACCTGGAGTTCAATTTGAAAATGATAAAGCAATAGTATCTTCAAAGATAATATTTGGAGAAACTGGAGAAATAAAATTCATTACCAATGAATACAATTTAGAGGAGAAATAATGTCTGAATTACATAGCGTTGCAAGTAGAATGGTTGAAAAAGGTAAAGGAGTTTTAGCGGCTGATGAAAGTACTGGTACATGCACAAAACGATTTGAAGGAATTGGAGTGGAATCCACAGGAGATACTAGATGTAGCTATCGAAGCGCTCTTTTCACCGCAACAGGATTAGAGGAATATATTAGCGGTGTCATCTTATTTGATGAAACTTTTAGGCAAAATATTTTTGGGACAGACATTCTCATTCCAAATTATTTGCAATCAAAAGATATTTTACCAGGAATAAAAGTAGATACTGGAGCTCATCCATTAGAAAAAGGTTCAAACGAAAAAAATACAACAGGACTTGATGGGTTGGATGAACGCCTTGGAGAATATTACGCTTTAGGTGCGCGTTTTGCTAAATGGAGGTCTGTAATCACAATCGGAGAAAATATTCCTTCAGAAAAATGTATTCTTGCTAATGCAGAAGGGTTAGCAAAATATGCTTCATTTTGCCAACAAGCTAATTTAGTTCCAATAGTAGAGCCTGAAGTATTAATGGATGGTGTTCATACAATCGATACATCTTTTGATGTGACAGATAGAGCGCTCAATACTGTTTTTGATCAACTCACACAACATAATGTTGATTTGAAAGGAATAGTTCTTAAGCCAAATATGGTATTATCTGGTTATGATTGTGCTGATCAGGCAAGTATAGAGGATGTAGCAGGAAAAACATTAGAATGTTTAACAAAAAATGTACCATCAGAAGTTCCTGGTATTGCTTTTCTTTCTGGAGGACAATCTAATGAATTAGCTACGTTGCATTTGAATGAAATGAATAAGTATAACACTAATTGGAATGTTACTTTTTCCTATGGAAGAGCATTGCAGCAGGATGCATTAAAAGCATGGGCAGGAAAATCAGAAAATACTAATGCTACTCAAGATGCTCTTTTGTCAAGAGCTAAAGCCAATAGTTTGGCGACTACTGCAAGCTTATAATTTATCTTTCACCTGAAAAACCATCACTTTATCAGAAGATTCAATTGTAAAAGCTTCTCCTAGCGATGTATTTCTTATTGCTCTCACAGAAGGGGATAGTTCATATGCATCCAAAGGATACTGAAGATTGGTTGATGTAATTTTATTCTCTTTTTCAAAGCTGACAATACTGACTGTTTCTCCTTTAAAAGAATCAAAGGTATTCTCACCTATACAGGGAGTAATAGTAGAATAATCTGTATAGATAATACAGTTAATCGTATCAGAGTATTCATTAATAATAAAAAAGTTTCCCAAAAAGTGATCTTCACTTTGTCCTGATATTCCAAAGATAGATAACAATGTATAATTATGATCAATACACCAATCCAATGTTTTTTCTAAATCTGTTTTATTTTGATCTTCCGTATTAACAATGGTTGAGATATTATCTTTATGATATGAATCAATAGAATCAAAATCTCCAATTGCTACATCTGGCGTTATTTCATTTTCCATTAGTATATTAGCTGCTCCGTCTATTGCAATAATAATATCGGAAGATTTTATTTGATTAATCAGTTTCTGATTCTCAGGAAACTCTCCATCAATGACAAGGGCAATTTTTTTATGGCTATCTTTATTCATGATTTAAATTAATATAGCAGCGTTACACAATTAATTGTTTTTTTAGTAATTAATTAGTATTGAGATTATATCTCAAACAACTTGCAAATAAATTTTTCCTTTAATATTATTGTTCGTCTTAAACATTAAATATTGGGGAAAATATTTTTGAAAAAAATATTATTTATTTTACTAACATCTTTTTTGTTCAGCCAAGATTTTAATCTATCTGGAAAAATTATTTCTAAAGATTCATTTAACCCAATCTCAGATGTAAATATTATGATTCAGGATACTGAACTTGGTACAGCATCTAATAGAGACGGATTATTTCAATTCTCTCAACTAAAATCTGGAAAATATGAACTAATTATTAGTGCTATTGGATATCAAGATCAATACTTGGAGATAAATTTAAATCGTAATATATCAGATTTGTCTATTCAGTTAGAAAATGAATTTGTTTTAGCAAAAACATTAAATGTATTAGGGCGCTTTCCTTCAAAGCATCTACCTTATTTAACTAAAAATATTTCTAATACAGATATTCTAGACCATGACTATCAAACTATGTCCGAGTTATTTAGAAATGTCGGGGGTATTGATGTTCAAATGGCACATAATAATGGACGTAATGCAAACTTTTCTATTCGCGGTTCATCTGATTACAAACCTGGAGGTTATAATAATAGAGTACTAGTGCTATTAGATGGATTTCAAATTAGCATGCCTTATTCAGGCTCTATTGACTGGAATGGTATGCCATTAGATTTTTTAGATAGAGTAGAGATTGTAAAGGGTCCAGTATCTTCTCTCTATGGTCAAAATTCTATGGGCGGGATTATTAATCTAGTTACTAAAAATTATTCAAAAGAATTTTCTAATGTTAAAGCTACCCTTGGAAGTTTCAATAAGAAAGATATCAATCTTGCCATGAATAATATGAATGGGAATATTTCCTATACGACCTTACTTCAGCATAAAAAAGGAGATGGACACCGATTTAATGCTCAATATGAGCAAAATAATTTCTATACTAAGATATATAACAAAGAAAGAGATTTATCTATTTCTTTTATAGCCAATCAATCATTAAATGGACAGCCAGGTTTCTCGGTAGAAGAAAGACCCACTCTAATATCATATCGTTTATCAGATAGAGATTCTATTTATTTGCAACTATTTAAGAAGCATAATCTGAGCAACAATGATAATCTGGTATATTCTGCTAGTATCAATCATTTTTATACGCATTATCATGATAGAAATGATACTCCAGAAGATGAAAACCAAGATGATACATTTTATAATGATACAAGTTTGAATCTTAGAACAGAATACCAAAAATTATTTAATAATCAATCTTATCTTATTGTTGGTTCAGATATTATTGTAGAAAAATCAGATATTTCTATTTACAAAGATGTGTATAGTAACCCAACACAAGTAACTGCAGGAATATTTGCTCAACATAGGATTGTATTAAGTGAGAAATTACTGCTTGGTGTGGGACTAAGATTAGACTATAGGGCGATCGATCGCGGAGAAGTATATAGCAATAAAGTATTTAATGATGTTTCTCCAAAAGTTAATTTGACCTATAAACAAGATAATTATTCGACATGGAATTTTGCGTTGAGTAAAGGATTTAGATCTCCGTCATTATCAGAGATGTTTCTACAATATGCATCAGATTATGGATTATATACTCAAGGGAATCCCGATTTAGAGCCTGAACAGCTCTATGGATTAGATATAGCATATGATCGATCAAATTTATCAAACCTTTCTTTTTCTGTAAGCACGTTTTATTATCTATATGATGATATGATTGACTTCGTGTATGGATTACCAGTGGTTGCTCGTAACAGATCTGATATCAGTTCATGTGGCTTAGAAACCAACATGAACTATAGCTTGAATAATAATCTTAGTATGAATGTGGGCTACACTTATTTAAGAGTAAATGATATTAATAATATTGATCCTATTCTTTATCGTCCAAAACATAAAATAGTTTCTAGCATAAAACATAAAAAAGGGAAAATAAGCAATATCATATCTATGAGATATCAATCAGAGCAGGATTATCAAGATTTCTTAAGTGAAGATCGTGAATATGAAGGTAATGAAATTAAATTCCCAATTGAAAAATTAGATGCATTATTATTATTGAATTATATTGGCAGTTATCAGCTAACGGATAGTAAGGTATCTTTAAAAATATCAAATATCTTTGATGTACAATATGAGCTAATTCAAGATTATCCAATGCCAGGAAGGCTTGTAAGTCTCATGTACGAAAAATCTTTTTAATGAGATTTAATCTCAAAAAGACTTGTCAGTAATTATTTTCAATATTAAAATCCAAAACTGATTTAGAGATCATTACAATAAAAAGGGGAAAAAATGAATATCTTAAGAAAAATAACATTAGCTACATTAGCTCTTTCTATGATGTTTTTTGTGTCATGTGAAGACAATGATAGCGATCCGGCAACAAGTGGTACATTAAATCTTACAATCAATATTTCAAATCCTGAAGCATGGCCATCAGAAGGAACAGTATTTGTTTCTCTTGATAAAACTTGGCCTCCAACAGGAGCGCCTTATAAAAGCACTGTTGTAACAAGTGCTCAAGTTCAAGCTGGTGTATTGAATATTGTTTTCGAGCAAATTGATTTTGATAGCTATGCATTAGCATCAATGTCATGGATGGATCCAAATGATAGCAATCCACAGACAAATCAACATATCTGGGGTACGCATAGTGGAAATATGTTCTCAAATACTGGACAGTTTCTTTTCTACTCAGATGCAACACCATTTACATTTACTCAAGATATGGATACATTATCATTAGTTATTAGTGCTACTATTAATTAATAGCGATTAATTACTAAAAAAAAGGCGAATAAAATTATTCGCCTTTTTTTATTACATATTGTAAAAATTAATTAGCTTAATCTATCAGCTACGAAGTCCCAATTAATAAGATTGTCTAAAACTGCCTTAACATAATCAGGTCTAACATTCTGATAGTCTAAGTAGTAAGCGTGTTCCCATACATCGATACCCATCAATGCATGTTCACCATGCGCTAATGGATTTTCGGCGTTAGGAAGCCCTCTTAAATCTAACTTACCATCTTTTTCAATCAGCCATGCCCATCCACTACCAAATACACCAACAGCTTGTTGTGTAAAGTTAGTTTTGAATGTTTCATAATCGCCAAATGAATCATTAATTTTATCTAATAATTTTCCACTTGGTGCATTGCTGCCACCTGGTGCCATTTGCTCCCAATATAAAATATGATTCCACGCTTGACCGGCATTGTTAAAAACTTTCTTATTATTTTCTTCAAAGCTTTTTACTACAACTGCATCTAAATCCATATCCATAAATTTTGTACCCTCAGCAAACGTATTTAACATATTAAAATATGCTTGATGGTGTTTCCCATAATGTAAATCCACGGTTTGCGATGATATTGTTGGTGCTAAATCATTAGCGTTATAAGGTAATGCTGGTAAGACAAATTTATTGTTATCACTCATAAAAAACTCCTATTACATTGTTTGAACGTTATTAAATTTAAGACCAATTTAAACGTTTTAACAAAAAGAAAAGGAAATAAATATGACTCAAGTAAAATTAGGCGACCAAGTAGTTGATCTTTCAGGATCACTGCCTGAAATAGGATCTAAAGCTCCCGATTTTTTATTAGCAAATAATGAGTTAGTAAATATGACTTTAAAAGATTTCGAAGGAAAGCGATTGGTTTTAAATATCTATCCCAGTCTAAGTACACCTGTATGTTCAGCTTCTGCTCATAAATTTAATGAATTAGCGAGTGGTATGGAAAATACAAGAGTCCTATGTATATCTAAAGACTTGGCTTTTAATCAAAAACAGTTTTGCGATATAAACAATTTAGATAATGTTACTTTTCTTTCAGATATGCGCAACCATAATTTTGGAAATGATTATGGTGTTTTGCATATGAATGGAAAGTTTGAAGGACTATTAGCTAGATCTGTTGTTATCATAAATGCTGATGGTACAGTAGGCTATACACAGTTGGTAGATCAGACTGGACATGAGCCAGACTATGATGATGTATTAAATGCGCTTACTTAGCGATTAGTACGGGGCAGTTGCATTGCTGAGCAATGCTAATTGGTTTACTACCAAAGAAATATTTTAGTATTGGATTTTTCGGAGATACTCCAAGCATAACAAGGCTGTCATCTTTAGCATGTTGCACTACAGTTTTTACAGGATTTCCTTCAAGAACCGTTGCAGTATTCTTAATTCCTGCCTTTGTAAATCTTCTTTCAGTTTTATCTAATATATTTTTCAATTGTTCATCAGAAGATTTATTTTCTAATACCGTTATGATTTCTACAGCCAATTTTTTAGACTTTGCAAACTGTTGCGCAATCTCAATCGCCTTATTTGATCCTAGAGAGTTATTGACCGGCAATAGAATCTTATATTTTTTATTTACTGAATAGTTTTTGACAACCATTACAGAACTATCAATAAATTGCACTAGTTTATGATGCATGCCTTTATTTCCACCACCACCGATGATAGTGATGTCTTGTCCATTAGTTTCAACTTCTGATCTAAGTTGATCAATAATTTCACCAGTACGTAAGATCAAATCAATTTTGTTTGAATGACTTCCTTTTAATAGAACACGCATTCTAGAGTTCTCTTCATCAATAATTAAATGATCATTAAATGTGATATTAGGATCTTTTTTGTTAATATAATTTCTTGATTCTAAGAAATCGTATGCCCATTCTAATGTTCTCACACCTGGTCTATATAATTCTCTATCATCTAAATTTTGATGTACGACACTAACATCTTTTTCAGAAAATTGACTAATTTTTTTACCTACATATGCAATAGTTGTTGTTGCTTCAAGTGCATTTGCAACTTTCATTCCAAGATCTAATGTTGGCTTAGAGTATTCTTTTCCTCCAATTGCAATTAAGATATTCATAGTGTTACCCAGTAGAATTTTGACATTAAATATAAAATAACAATTGAGCTAGTAAACATCAATAGACCAACTTTAAAAAAAGTTTTTGTGCTAACAAGACCTGTAGAATAAATAATCATTGCAGTAGGAGATGAAATCACAGTAAGGAATGAAAATCCTGATGCAATCGCAGCAGATAGAGCAAAAGAAATATCAGAAGGTTGCAACTCAATAGCCATAGGACCTAACAATGAAATAGTAGCTGAACTTGTAAAGAAGTTTGCAGTTAAGCCCGTAAGAATCGCCATAAAAGACCAACTAATATTCAAGCTATTTTCTGGCATTAATGACAACAATCCATTGAACTTCTCTACCATCCAAGACGATGCACCTGTTTCGTTAATTTGAAATCCTAGTGAGATGGTTGCTGCAAATAAGAGAATAACCCCCCAATTTGTATTTTTGTTAATCACTTCCCATGATACCATTCCAAAAATCATAAAGATTAACGCTCCACATAGTGCAATAATTCCTAAACCAAATTCTTCATTAAACAAAAACCAGCTAGTAACAATAGATAAAATGATAATAGAAGAAAACAAATGATTAATATTATTTCTTGTATTTGATTTTGCTACTTTTTTCTTATACCCCTGAATTTCAATATTTTTTAAGCTGGTTGGAAATGCAAATTGTAATACAAAGTATGCTACAACTAACTGGACTATCAATATAGGATAGGCATGTTTCATCCATTCCCAATAATCAATATGAATATTACTAAACTCTTGTAAGTAGTTGATCATAATAACGTTACGAGCTCCACCAGATGGAGTACCAATAGATCCAATGATGGTACCATATGCCACAGAAAATAGAGTTAGTAGCACAGCATTTCTTCCATCAGTTTGTTTTGTATCAACATTTTTCATCACTGACAATCCTATTGGGAGCATGATTGCAATAATTGTATGTTCTCCTAAAAATGATGAAAGGATTGCAGAAATAGTCATCAATCCTGCAAGGAATAATCTCTTGCTCTTACCAAAAATTCTTATAATAATTTTTGCTAATCTTATATCTAATCCTTGATGTACAATAGCAATAGCAAACATCAAAGATCCCATTACAAATAGAACAGCATCATTCATAAAAGATGCTGCAACTACATCAGGCGGTGCTACACCTAATAGCACTTGCAATACTAATGTTAATAGCGCTATTGCAGGGAAGGGTATTGGTTCAAATGTTACTAAGGTAAACACCATTAAAAGTATGATAAGACTGTGATACCCAGCTATTGTTAATCCTACTGGTGTACTCAGATTTAATAAAAAAATTGCTAACACTACACTGAATAAAAACCATTTCTTTTGAGAAAACCAGTAGAGCATTGATGATGATACAATTTTATAGAGCTCGTTCATTGAATCAAATTTATTTAATAAATAACGAAAAGATAACACTTATGTTTAATTCCTTGACTGATTTAGTAATTCTGATGTAAAGTCATACCAAGATTTACCTCTATTTTAAACGGTGTTAATATAAGGGAGAAAATGCAACTATTTCCAAAATGGACCAATAATTTTGCTGGTATATTTTTAATCGGGATATTTCTTTTGGTATTCTCTTTGTCTTCTTTTCTTTGGTATTATGGATCACCGTATTATACTGATGTGGGTTACGCACCCGTTCAACCTGTTCCATACAGTCATAAGTTACATGCTGGTGATATGGGTATAGATTGTCGTTATTGCCATGTTGGTGTTGAGCAATCTTATTCTGCTGTTATTCCACCTACAGAAACTTGCATGGGTTGTCACACTTATGTAAAAACAGATAGCGAAAAATTAAAATTGGTTAGAGAAAGTTGGGAAACCGGAAAACCAATTGAATGGATTAAAGTCCATATGTTACCAGAGTATGCATATTTCAATCATAGCGTTCATGTGAATTCAGGTGTTGCGTGTATATCATGTCATGGTAATGTAGCGGAAATGGAAGTGGTTTATCAGGTTCAACCATTGAGTATGTCCTGGTGTTTAGATTGTCACAGATCTGATACTCCAGAAGTAAGACCTAAGAATGAAGTGACTAATATGTATTGGACTCCACCAGCAGACTATGATAGTTTTGTAGCATCTTGGGTAGAGCAACATGGGGATGAAAGACCTGTAGGAGATTGTCAGAAATGTCACAGATAAAAAATAAACCAGAAGAATTTGTGAAAACAAATCAGGCAGATCAAAAGGCAGGTGAATCTCATGAATTTGGTTATTGGAAGAGCTTGAAGGATATATCTACTTCTGATGATTATGATAGATACTTAAAGCAATCTGAGCATCATGAAGATAATGGATTATCTAGAAGAAATTTTTTATCACTGGTAGCTGCATCTGTAGCGCTAGCAGGATTAGAAGGTTGTAAGAAACCTGTACAAAAGATTATTCCATACGTAGAAGCTGAAATAGCTACTGTCCCTGGAATTCCAAAACATTATGCAAGTACTATGCCTTTTAAGAACAATGCTTTAGGTGTAATTATTGAAAATCATGATGAAAGACCGGTTAGAGTTAATGGGAATGAAAAGCATCCTAGCTCAATGGGTAAGTCAAATTCTTTTTCTCAAGCCACTACATTGAATATGTATGATCCAGATAGGTCTAGAGGAGTTAGGCTAAATGGTAAGAAAGTAGATTGGTCAGATTATGTTAAATATGGGCAATCAATAAATAATAAGAATGGGAAAGGATTAGCAGTTTTATCTCAAGAATCTTCATCACCTACAATGCAGTTTATGCACAATGAATTTAAGAAAGCGTATCCAGAAGCTGATTGGGTTGTATATGAACCAATTAATAATGAGAATTTATATAAAGGTATTGAGAAAGCTTTTGGTAAAAAGTTACAACCATTTAATCGATTAGAAAATGCTCAAACAATTCTTTCTATAGGATCTGACTTTTTAGGAGTTGAGGATAATTCTATTTACCATACAAGAAAATTTGCTCTTAATAGAGACTTGAAAGATGAAAAAAGCACAATGAATAGATTTTATGCTGTAGAAAGTTTTATGACTCCTACTGGTTCAAGTGCTGATCATCGATTGAATGTGCCACGCCATGAATTTGGCATAGTACTAAAAGAGTTAGCCGGTGAGTTAAAGAAGTTGGGATTAAATATTAATGCAAAATCTATGAAAACTTCTAATCATCTGTGGATTAAAACTGTTGCAGAAGATTTGATGAAAGATAAAGGACAATCTATTATTATTGGTGGAAGTGATTTATCTCCAGAACTTCATTGTTTAATTGCAGGTATAAATAATCAACTAGAAGCTCCAATAGACTATTATCCATTAGATAGATCTCATGTGACATCAATGAAAAATTTCAAAGCATTATGTGAAAAGATGAGAAAAGGATTAGTAGATAATTTAATTATCTTAGGTGGTAATCCGGTTTATGATGCTCCAGCCGATTATAATTTTGAAGGAGGTCTTTCAAATGTAAAATCTTCAGTGCACTTGAGCGATTTTTATGACGAAACATCAAAGCATTGTCAATGGAATATTGCACAAGCTCATTTCTTTGAAGCCTGGGGAGATGCTATGACATATGATGGCTATGCAAGTGTAATTCAACCACAAATTAGACCACTTTTTGATTCAAGAAGTGCATTGCAGGTATTAACTCCAGTTGTTTTTAAAGAGGATAGGAGTTCTTATGATACCATTAAAAAAGTTTGGAAAGATGGCATAGTTAAAAAGTCAAATTTTGAACGCAATTGGGAAAAAATATTACATGATGGCGTTTATGATAAGTCTCTTATAAAGAGTAAGAATGTTCGTCCTGCTAAGAAAGTTTCTACAGCAGTTCTATCTAAAGATCAAACTCTTGAATCTGATAAATTTGAAATAATCTTTACACCTTCTTCATCTGTTTACGATGGAAGATATGCTAACAATGGTTGGTTACAAGAAATTCCAAAACCAATTACTAGTTTGACTTGGGACAATGTTGCATTTATTAGCATGAAAGTCGCAAAGAAATTAAATATTAAAAATGGACAGATGATTCAAGTCTCATTAGGGAATGCTAGCATTAAAGTGCCAGCATGGATTGTGCCTGGACAAAATAAAAAGACAATTACACTTGAATTAGGCTATGGTAGAGAATTCTCAGGTAGAATTGGTAGTGGTGTAGGTTTTAACGTGTATCCATTAAGAACAAGTACAAATATGGGTTGTGCTATGAATGCTAGTATTAAAGTTCTTAATGAAACATATCCAATAGCAAGCACACAAGATCATTATGGATTTGAAGAAGACAAGCTTGCTGCACCAGGATTTAGCAACTTATCAGGAGATGAAGTACAATCAAGAATTCCTGATCTAGTTAAACAGTCTACATTAGAAGAGTACAAGAAACACCCAGAATTTGTTCAAGATATCGTCGAATCACATAAGCCTGATAAAAAGAGAAGTTGGGCAGATCATTCTATGTACAATATTGAGCCTGAATATGATTATTCAAAAGGAAATCAGTGGGGAATGTCGATAGATTTGACAAGCTGTACAAGCTGTAATGCTTGTTCTATTGCATGTCAAAGTGAGAATAATATTCCTGTTGTAGGTAAACAACAAGTGATGAATGGCAGGGAAATGCATTGGATTCGAATTGATAATTATTTTTCTGGTGACCCTGATAATCCAGAAGTATCTACGCAATCTGTTGCATGTGTGCATTGTGAGCTAGCTCCATGTGAGCAAGTATGTCCCGTAGGAGCAACTACTCATTCTACAGATGGTACTAACCAGATGACTTATAATAGATGTCTAGGAACAAGATATTGTGCAAATAATTGTCCTTACAAAGTAAGGAAGTTTAATTTTTACAATTATACAAGAGATTTGCCTGAAGTGGTACAGATGGCGATGAATCCTGATGTAAGTATGCGTTTTAGAGGGGTAATGGAGAAATGTACTTATTGTTATCAGCGTGTTAGTGAAGCACGTATTAAAGCAGAAAATGAACATCGAGAGTTAGTAGATGGAGACATCAAGGTAGCTTGCGCACAATCTTGCCCAGCAGATGCAATAAAATTTGGAGATATTAATGATCCAAATAGTGAAGTCAGCAAAGCAAAGAGACGTAATCGTGATTATGCTTTATTAGGACAGCTTGGTACTAGTCCAAGAACTACATATCTTGCAAAGATTAGAAATCAGAATCCAAAGCTATCTTCTGGATCTCATCAAGGAGGACATCACTAGATGTCAGAGAACAGAATAAAGTCAAAAGCAGAAATTCGTGCTGAAAAATTACTTCCTGGAAATCAGGACTTTACGAGTATTACTAATGATATAGCAAGTGTTCCTGAGGAGAAAAAAACACCAATTCAGTGGTGGCTCTTATTTGGATTTGCACTTTCTTTGCTAGCAATTTTTGTAGGAACTCTTGGTTTTCTTGTATGGGAAGGTACTGGAATTTGGGGAATCAATAATCCTGTATTCTGGGGTTGGGCTATTATCAATTTCGTTTGGTGGGTAGGTATTGGTCATGCTGGAACCCTAATCTCTGCTATTCTGCATTTATTTAGACAGAATTGGAGAAATGCGATTAATCGATTTGCAGAAACAATGACACTCTTTGCTGTAATTTGTGCACTAGTTTTTCCAGGAATACATGTTGGTAGAATCTGGGTAGCCTATTGGTTCTTGCCCTTACCAAATCAAATGGGAATGTGGCCAAATATGAGAAGTCCATTAATATGGGACTTCTTTGCTGTATTTACCTACTTCACAGTGTCTTTATTATTCTGGTATACAGGTTTGATTCCAGATTTAGCAACGCTCAGAGATAGAGCAAAAACAAATTTAAAAAGAAAAGTCTATGGATTCTTTGCATTAGGATGGAGAGGCGGAAATAGACAATGGCAACACTATGAATTAGCTTATTTAGTTCTTGCTGGAATATCTACTCCTTTAGTTTTGTCAGTGCACAGTGTTGTTAGTTCTGATTTTGCTACTAGCATAATACCAGGTTGGCATACTACAATCTTTCCTCCCTACTTTGTTGCAGGAGCTATCTATTCTGGTTTTGGAATGGTAATGACCCTATCTCTTATAGCTAGAAAAGTTTATAACTTAGGTCATATTATTACCGTAGAACATCTTGATAAGATGGCGCAAATTATGTTACTAACTGGATGTATGGTTGGTTATGCTTATGCAATGGAATTTTTTGTTGCATGGTATAGTGGTAATCAATATGAATCTTTTGCTTTTATTAACAGAGCTTTAGGTCCATATTGGTGGGGATATTGGGCAATGATATTTTGTAACGTTGTTGTTCCTCAATTCTTTTGGTTTGAGCGATATAGAACTCATATTCCATTTTTATTTATTACATCTATTCTAGTAAATATTGGTATGTGGTTTGAGCGATTTGTAATTGTAGTTATTACATTACACCGAGATTTTATGCCAGGAGCATGGGCGATGTATAATCCAACAATATTTGATGTTTCAATTTATCTAGGAACCTTTGGTTTATTTTTTACAGGATTTCTTTTATTCTTAAGATTTTTACCAATGGTTTCAATTGCTGAAGCAAAATTAGTATTACCAGAATCTAATCCTCATCATGGAGATCATGAATAATGAATACGTATGGTGTCATAGCAAGGTTTGAAACTCCTGTAGCATTAGTTCATGCTGCAGAGAAAGTAAGAGATGCAGGATTTAAAAATTTTGATTGTCATTCTCCATTTCCAATTCATGGTATGGATGATGCAATGGGGCTTAAGCGATCTAAGCTTGGTTATGTTATAGGTGCGATGGGAATGACAGGAGCTTTATTTGGTTTTGGACTGCAAACATGGATCCATTCTGTTGAATATCCACTGAATATTAGTGGAAAGCCATTCTTTGCTTATCCAGCATATGCAATTATTACATTTGAACTCATGGTTTTATTTAGTGCTTTTGGCGCAGTATTTGGAATGATGTATTTTAATAGAATACCTCGATTCCATCATCCTGTATTTTATTCAGATAAATTTTCTAGTGTTACTAGCGATGCTTTTTATGTTAGTATCGAAGTTTCAGATCCAAAGTATAAAGAGGAAGAAGTGAAATCATTTTTACAAGAAATTGGTGGCACAGATATTGAGGTATTAAGAGATGAGAATTAATATATTATTTCTAGTACTACTATTTCTTACTGGTTGTTTCAGAGGAGCAAAATTTGAGGAACCACCTATTCATTTAAATCCTAATATGGATAACCAACAAAAGTATAGAGCATTGGAAGAGAGTTATTTCTTTGCAGATGGATCTACAATGAGAACACCAATTGAAGGCACTATTGCGAGAGGTCAGTATCATGAGAATGCGTCATTCTTAACTGGTAAAGATGAAGATGGATCTTATTTATTAGATAATCCAATAGAATTATCAGCAGAAGTTTTAGATAGAGGTCAAGATAGATTTGATATTTATTGCAGTGTTTGTCATTCGCAGGTAGGAAATGGTAAAG
>Ga0208410_1000830_pt1 | contig 17169 bp, 11 predicted proteins | sample ETN02SmetaG_3_FD_185787 | JGI IMG/M metagenome (GOLD analysis project Ga0208410, IMG submission 185787) | Marine microbial and viral communities from oxygen minimum zone, Eastern Pacific Ocean - ETNP2014F10-02SV257 (SPAdes) (version 2) | ecosystem: Environmental > Aquatic > Marine > Oceanic ... | reverse complement strand
ATGTAATAATACATTCTTTAATTTTTATGTACTCATAATATTGATCAGGTTAATGATGACATTATGGCAAGGTCTTTGCCATCTACCAACTTCATGGCACCCAGCAATAGGAAAATGCTGTGGCAAGCTCCTATTTATTGTTGCTAAGAAGAGAAAAGAAATTGCGCGAGCAAATATTGAAGCATGCTTCCCAAATCTATCAAAGGCGGAGCAACAAAAACTCTTGCAGGATAACTTTATGTTCTTGGGAAGATCATTTATAGAAACAGGCATAGCTTGGTTTTGGTCAGATCAAAAAATACAAACCAAAGTTGATTATGAGGTAATTGGTTTAGATCTTTTGTTTGATAATAATTCTAATGATGGAAACTTAATCATTTTCAAGCACTCCCAACATCTAGAATTAGATGCTCGTCTTTTTGCCATGAATACTGAATTGTATGGAGTCAGCAGACCGCATAATTCTATTTCAATGAATGCAATTCAAGATAGAGGACGGCTTTCAAGCATGAAAGGCACCGCAGATAAAAGTAATCCACGAAAATTTATGAAATGGCTAAAGACTGGAAAGAGCGTTATTTATGCGATAGATCAAGATTATGGGTGGAATCATTCTGCTCAATTAAAGTTTTTCAATCAAGCGGCTGCTACCATCATCACCACTAGAAAGATCATTGATGCAACCAATGCTAATTTATTATTTTTAAATTCATATTATAAAAACAATAGATTGATTCTTAAGTTAGAATTAATTGATCATATGGAGCTGAATTCTGAAGAGTTAGCGCAAGGAATCAATGACCTGATGCAAGACAAAATTCTTCAACATCCAGCTGAGTATCTATGGGCACACAGACGATTTAAATCTACGTTAGGAAAAGACTTTTACAAATAATATGGACTTTGAACAATTAAATAATCTTAAAGGGTTCATGCCAAGCCATGAGGGATTAGCATTAACAAAATGGGCAAAAGAATTCTCAAATTACGGCCCAGCACTAGAGATTGGTACCTTTGGAGCTAAATCCACACTTTACATAGCTGCTGGGAGTTCAACCCATAGCCAGCTCGTTTATACAATAGATCATCATTCTGGTTCAGAGGAACATCAACTAGGTGAAGAGTATTTTGATTCAGAGATTTATGATAAAAAATTAGGTCGAGTAAATACGGTGCCTTTAATGCAAGCAAACCTTCAGCAATTTGATGAGAGCAAATGGATAGTGCCAATTCTTGCAAATGCAAACTCTATTGCGCCTTCATGGGTAATAGAATTAGGGCTCTTATTCATTGATGGCAGTCATACTAAAGTATCGGCAATGAATGATTATGATAATTGGAGCTCTAAACTCCATCCTCAAGGAGCATTGGTAATTCATGATATTTATGAAAAACCTGAAGAAGGTGGGCAAGCACCATTTCTAATTTATCAAAAAGCTTTAGAGGAAGGGTTCGAACTATACGAACGAGTTGATACGATAGTTTGCCTTACCAAGACTTAAATTGTTGCTTTAGAAATAAATCAGCTCCAGAGGTAAGCTGATTATTTGCATCTGCAGCAAGAATGCATGCTGCTGAAGTCCATGAGGGTGTTTCATCTGGCCAGTAAATATTTTCATCAAACTGCCAACCCATATAAGGTATGCCCTTACTATCAACTATTGAGATAGCATTTTGAAGCAATTCTAAAGCAATTTTATCTTTACCAATTTTTTTATAAGCAATAGAACACTCGCAAGTCTCGGCAACTGTTACCCAGGGCTCATCTGATACACATTTTATTCCTAGACCTTTGATCCAGAATGAATTTTTGATAATTTTTGTTAAAGATGCGATTCTTTGTTTAGAATTTATTCCGCCCAAAATGGGATAATACCAGTCCATTGAAAACCTGCTGCGATCTTTTTTTAAGTCAAAAATATTACTGGGGTTTTCAAGCGCCCTGATTAATTTTGAATGTGCAGCTTTCCATTCTGATTCATAACGTTGATCCTCCAAAACTTGGGAAATAGCTATTGCACACTCAAGACTTTTAGCAATAGAACTGCAGCCAGTTAAAAGATAGTCCTCATCAATTTTCGCATACTCATCTAAATTCCATGCAATTGCCCCATTTTTATGCTGAAGAGAAAGAGAAAATAGAATACCTTTCTTAACTGACTCCCAAAAATTTTTTAGAAAATTAATATCATTATTAAGGAGATAGAAATGCCATACCGCAACAGCAATATATGAAGAATAATTGCTCTGCTTATTAAGTTCTAATGGTTCTTCATTTTGATATAAGTTATACCAACTACCATCTTCATTTTGATTGGCGATCATCCAATTCAAACCTTTTAGAGCCTGAGTGTTATAGCTCAAAGTAGTCAGCCCCATGACAGCCTCAAGATGGTCCCATGGATCATGGGAACCATCTTGATTAGAAGGGATAGCTCCTGAAAGAAGTTGGACATCTTTTAAAAACTTACCTAAATGATTTAGACCCCCAAGAGAAGTAGGATCAATATGAGATATATTTGGAAAGTTTTTCATTTCTTTTCGAAATAAAATGCAATGCTTTTTCCAAAAATAGGATTAATAATCTTTTCAAAATTATTCAGCCATGCAGGGCTATGTAAAATTTGATATTCAAGAAATTTTTTATATATTTTTACGAAGTAATTGGAATCTTGGTTATTCCAAAAAAGACATCGAAGCCACCAATAAGCACTATGCAGACCATGAAATCTTTCAGCATGATCATAAAAAAATCCGTGATCAATAATCTCATTAATAACTTGGCGTTTTTTAAATATTCTTACATGCCCGCCAGGCATATTTTGATAGCCTGACGAGAGAGTCCAGCAAATTTTTTCAGGCCAAAATGAAGGAACGCTCGGCAAAAACTTTCCTCCAGGTTTTAGGACCCTGTAAATCTCATCAATTGATGCATGATAATCATCCAGATGTTCTAAAACCTCTGAGCAAATCACTAGATCAAAGGTATTTTCTTCAAATGGGAGATTGTATACAGAGCCTTGCATGAAAACAGTAGAGCCAGTGTTCAATTCTTTAAAAAAATCTAATCCTTCATTACATTTATTTAATGAGTAAATATCCTGATCTAATCCAACACAATGCACATCTATGTATTCTTGCAAAGAGCCAAAAATATGGCGCCCCTCTCCACAACCCACATCTAGAACTCTTGCATTAACTGGAAGATGAATATGTTTTAAGTTAAAAGTTAGCATTTAAAATCTTGTATTATTTTATACATTAAATCCTCATAAGACTTTGAAATTTTTTGCCAATCAAAGTTTTCTATTATATGTTTTCTTCCGCCCTCAGCTCTATTCTGATACTTGGATGGATTTAACAAAATATTTCGTATAGATGCTTCGATACTCTTTGAATCATTCGCAGGAATAAGCTCAGCAAAATTACTTGTGATTTCAGGAATAGATGCAACATTTGTGGCAATCAGGGGAATGCTACATGCCATTGCCTCTCCAACGGGAAAACCAAAACCTTCATAAAGTGAGCTAACAATTGCAATATTACTGCTTGCATACTCAATTGCAATTTCTTCTTTTGTTAAATTAGTTTTGTAAACAATATTAGCTTCAATTTTTAGTTTTTGTATTAGACGTTCGGTGTGGCCACCGTTTCTTGGAGCGCCAATAATAACAAGCCGCAGGGAAGGAAACTCTTCTTTTAATGCAGAGATAGCTTTTAAAGTAAAATCTAAGCCCTTTAAGGGAACATCAGCACTTGCTGTGGTAATAATTTGGCCCTTAGTTCTAGAAATATTATCTTTAGGAGAAAAAATCTTAAAATCAATTCCATTCGGTATGACCGAAATCTTTTTGCTGGAGACACTAAAATCTTTAGCAATATCTTTCTTTGAATTAATCGATGGGGTTGAGATAAATTTTAATTTTGGGGCGACTTTTTTCTGCATTCTTAGAAAAGAAAACCATCGCCATTTTGAAATTTTTTGAATTATTCCTCTTGAAAATTCAAGATCATATTTATAGTCTTTGGTAATAGGGTGATGGATGATTTCAAGAACAGGGAGGCTTTTCTCAATTTCAAGAATACCGAAACTGATAGATTGGTTATCAATTAAAATATCATATGATGAGTTACGAACTAACTTTTTTAACCTATTTCCAAATGTTTTCATTTCAGGGAACCCGCCGAATAAGGCAGAAAAAAATTCATACCAATCATCTAAAGTTCTATTTTTCTTATTTATGAACATAGAAAGTCTTTCTTTGAATACGAAAGTGCTGAATAAATCTAATCCGGGAGATTTAATTAAGTTAATTTCTGGCTCTAGATTTGGATATGGTGGGCCAGATATTATGTCAACATTATGCCCGCGGGCCTGCAAGGCTTTAGATAACTCATATATAAATATACCCTGACCACCTCCAAATGGAGCGCTTCGATAGCTTGATATAGCAATATTTAATTTTGAATTCAATTTATGTTTAAGATTGAATTTCGGTAAGCCAGTCTGAATAGTTAGTATCCATGCCACAAACTATCTCAGAATATTTATTCTGAATAATCTCAGTAATTGGGCCAATAGAACCAGAACCAATTGTTGAACCATCAACAGTAGTAATTGGAGTAATTTCAACAGCCGTTCCAGAATAAAAAGCCTCATCAGCATCTAATAGATCCTGAAAAGAGAGGTTTTTTTCTTCAACAGAATACTCAAGGTTTTTGGCAATAGAGATTACGCTTTGCCTTGTAATTCCATTCAAACAATAATCTGTTGTGGGAGTAATTAATGCAGAATTTTTGACAATAAAAAGATTTTCTCCGCTCCCCTCAGATATATAGCCGTTTTTATCCATCAGTATTGCTTCTTCAGCGCCCTTAGAAATGGCATCATTAACCGCCATAATTGAATTGACATATGTGCCAATAATTTTATTGTTTGAATATAGGGGGTTGTCATATTGCTGAAAAGGTGACTTTATAACCGATATGCCATGTTTTTTAGCGTCTGGATCCATATATGATGGCCATTCCCAGCATGCAATAGCAACATTTACTGAGAGTGAGTCTTGAGATCTAAGACCCATAGACTCACTGCCAAGGTATACGATTGGTCTAATGTAGCCTTCTCTGAGTTTATTTTTAGACATAGTATCTATTTGAGCTTGGCACAATTCATCAGCGGAATATGGGATAGTGATATTAATTTTTGATGCTGCAGAAAATAGTCTTTCAGTATGCTCGGTTAATCTAAATATAGCTCCTCCGTTTTTTGTTTCATATGCTCGAACGCCCTCAAAAACTCCCATTCCATAGTGCAAAGTATTAGATAAAAGATGAATATTTGTATCATTAAATGGTTGAAAATCTCCATTCAGCCAAATAAATTTTGAGTCTGTATTAAGAAACATGTTGTTTATGGTTTTAAGTCTCAGCTATTATGACAAAACAACTCCTATAATGAAATTAAAATTACCATGATCGATAAATCCATTTTTAGGGAATATGATATTCGGGGGATAGTTCCTGAACAAATAAATGAATATTCAATAAAAGCTATAGCATCAGCCATATCAGCTAAGTGTAATGATGAAAAAGTTGATGAATTGGCTTTAGGCAGAGACGGGCGGCTTTCTGGGAGAGAAATATTAAACTCACTTTCACAAGAGTTGCGATTACTAGGAATAAAAATTGTTAATGTAGGGGTGGTAACAAGCCCTCTTTTGTATTTTGCTGCAAAAAAATTAAACTCTAAATCTGGTGTCATGATAACAGGCAGCCACAATCCAAAAAACTACAATGGCTTTAAAATAGTAATCAATGACTCGCCAGTCTCGGGGACTGAGATGCTTGGTTTAATTTCAAGTGAAATAATTCATTCCACAGATGCTAAATCTGAAATTGTTAAAGAAGATTTAATGGATGAATATATTGCTGAAGTCATTGCTCAAGCATCCAATAGTTCGAAAGAAATTAAAGTTGTTGTTGATTGCGGAAACGGATCTGCTGGAGAAATTGCACCAAGATTAATGCGCGCACTAGGATATGAAGTAGTAGAGTTATTTTGTGAGGTGGATGGAAATTTTCCCAATCACCATCCTGATCCAGGTAAGGTAGAAAATCTACAAGACCTTATAAGCGCTGTTAAAGAAGAGGACGCAGACATTGGAGTTGCATTTGATGGAGATGGCGATAGGCTTGGGGTGGTAAGCAATCTAGGAGAAATTATTTACCCAGATCAGCTTATGATGATATTTAGCAAAGCGGTATTGAAAAATAGTAAAAATAAAAAAATTATATTTGATGTTAAGTGCACAAATTTACTTGATAAAATTATTGCCAAAGCTGGTGGCATTCCAGTAATGTCTCCCACAGGACATTTTCATATTAAGAATACCCTCAAAGAAACTAATGCTCCACTTGCTGGAGAAATGAGCGGGCATATCTTTTTTAACGATCAATGGTATGGCTTTGATGACGGACATTATTCAGCTTTTAGACTAATAGAAATAATGAAAAATTCTAAATCTTCTCTTGGATCTATTTTTGATGAACTGCCGAAAGCGTACTCGACACCTGAAATTAATATAGATGTTGACGAAGATAAAAAATTTAAAATAGTCGAGGACTTTGTAGCAAAATCTGACTTTGAAAATGGTAAAAAAAATACAATTGATGGCTTGAGGGTTAATTTTGAAGATGGTTGGGGTCTACTGAGAGCCTCAAATACAACCCCAAAACTAGTTTTAAGGTTTGAGGCAAATTCTCTCGAAAGATTGAAAGAAATACAAAGTATATTTATTCTTCAGCTAAAAAAAATTGATGAATCAATCCACATTGAGCTAAGCTAAAGCAATGCCAAAAGATAGAAAGCAAATTATTCTTCAGAGTTTAGCGAAGCTTCTAGAAGAAAGAGATGCGACTAAAGTAACTACTGCGGTTTTAGCCTCTGAAAGCGGTATTACTGAAGCAGCGTTATATAGACATTTTCCTAGTAAGCGATCAATTTTTTTAGAATTATTTTCATTTTGCGATCAAACTATTTTTCACAAAGTTGGAGAAATCAAAAAAGAGTCTGAAATAGACTCAGAAGAAAAAGTAAGATTAATATTCTTTTTTTATGCAATTTTTTTAGAGAAAAATAAAGGTTTTGCAAGGATATTATCCCGAGAGGCATTGGGTCCTAGCGAGCAAAATGTGATAGATTCTGTGAATCAATTTTATGAAAGATTGGAGCTGTCATTAAAACAATTGCTTTCATCAAAAAAAGATTCTTTAAAGCTTACAGCAGGTCAAAGCGCTCATCTCATTACCTCAATAATGGAAGGAATGATTTCACGTTTTATTAGAAGTAAGTTCAAGGAAGTTCCTAGCAGTTATATTGAAAATTATTGGACTTTGATTGTAAGCAGTATTTTTAAAAGCTAAATATCTTCATCTAAAGAAAGTTCAAAATAAGAATTCTGACTACTTTCATCTACTGGTTTGCCTGTTTCACGATCTACGCGAACATAGGAAAGGCCTTCTGGGATTTTCCAGTCTTCTTCAGGGAGGTTAACAAGGGCCATTTCCATAAAATCAACCCAAGCAGGCAAGGCTATAGTGGAGCCATACTCATTATCTCCTAGAGAAGAAAAATCGTCAGTTCCAACCCAAACAGTTGTTGCTAAATTATTATGAAAGCCTGAAAACCAAGTGCTGATTGCATTATTTGTTGTCCCAGTTTTTCCAGCAATATCATTACGATTTAAAACTTGGACTTTCCTTCTATTGCTGCCTCTCATGAGGCCCTCTCGCAATATGTCTTTGGTTATGAAGGTTATTCTGGGGTCAATAACTTCGGTGGATTCCTTGTTGATAGGTGGCAACAAATAAAAAGGTTTAATTTCCTCGGTTAGTTGAGTTTGAAACCATGGAAAGGCATCAATATTTTTTTTCTTATTTTCTGTCTGAGGATTTTGAAAAATAGTTTTCCCGTTTCTATCTAATACTCGCTCTATAAAAAATAGATCTTTAAGATCCTTAGAATTAGCCATGATACTGTATGCTCTAACCATCTCCGCAGGAGAAAAACTTGACGAACCAAGCGCAAGTGATAAATCTGGAGCGAGTCTAGACTTGGAGAAACCGAACTTTGATAGATAATTTTGCGTTAGCGGGATTCCCATTTCTCTTAACAACTTTATCGAAACTAAATTTATTGACTGCACTAAAGCTTCTCTCAACCTAATAGGGCCATAAAATTTACCTGTATAATTTTCAGGCCTCCAACTACTTTCTAAATTAGAGTCCTCAAAGATAATAGGAGCATCATTTATTTTATCCGATGCCTTATAGCCATTAGCAAAAGCAGCGGCATAAATAAAAGGTTTAAAGCTCGAGCCTGCTTGAGGATATGATTGTCTAACTCTATCAAAATTACTTTTTGAGAAATTTAACCCGCCAATATAAGTTTTGATTGCCCCATTAGATGGGTCTGTGGAAATGAACGCAACTTCAGCTTCAGGCACTTGATCAAGATAAAGAGCTCCATTTAAATCCGATAAATATATCAAATCTCCCAAACGAAGAATGTCATAAAAATTCTGAGGACGTGGGCCCAATTTATTAATATTTATTCTTCGTCTTGCCCATTTATATGAATCATCCCAAAACAAACTCTCCAATTGAAATGTATTATTAAGATAAATCACTCTTTCAGGTTTTACATCGATGACTATTCCACCTGAATGCTTATCTAAATTTACAAGCTCTCTAAAAAGATCCCTTATAACAGATATATTAAGTTGCTTCATGCCTAACTTATCCCCAGTGCTTGACTCTTCATACAAAATATCTAAATTTCCAATCTGCAATTCTTTAAAAATTAATTCTGGAATTTTAGATAAAAGATTTGTAGGCTCCCTCCAGCCATGACGTTTGTCATAGGCATATATATTTTTTGCAATGCTCTTAAGAGCAGCGTGCTGAAGTTTAGAGTCAATAGTGGTGACAACCGAAAATCCATCCTTGTAAACTGACAAGCCATATCTATCAATCATTGCTTGTCTGGTAATTTCAGCAATGTATCTTCCATCCACCGAGAAGCTTGAGTCTAATTGAGTTAAATTGATTGGTTCAGACTTAGCAATTAAAAACTGGGCCTTACCAATATATCCAAGCTTAAACATTCTTCCCAAAATCCAATTACGTCTAATGATTGCTCTATCGGGAGAGCGAATTGGATTAATTCTTGAGGGTAATTGAGCAGAAGATGCTATCAACGCTGATTCTGCGAGAGTTAACTCATTGATAGATTTAGAAAAATATTTATTTGCTGCAGCTTCCACTCCATAGGATCTATTGCCTAAAAAGATAGTATTTAAATATAAAGAAAAAATCTCTTCTTTGTTTAAGGAGCTCTCTAATTCAAAGGCTAGATAAATCTCCTTAATCTTTCTAATAATTTTTTGTTCTCTCGATAATAAATACCCCCTAACAACCTGCATTGTAATGGTCCCACCACCACTAACAATTTCTCCTGATTGAATCATTTGATAGAAAGCTCTAATAAGTGACGGGATTCTTATGCCGCCATGCTCAAAAAATTGATCGTCTTCGGCTGCTAAAAATGCATTTTTAAGGTTTTGTGGAATTTCCTTATATTTGATTGTCCTTCTTTTTTGATCACCAAACTCTCCAATTAAAACCCCATCAGATGTCAAAACTTTTAAAGGTATTTGCAATACGTCCTCATCAACTGAATTAATTTCAGGAAGGCTGGGTTTGATAACAATATAGCCTATACCAATGGTAATCATTGATGAAAGGGTCCCAATCAATGCTACTAATAATAGCCAATTTATGAATCTAGCAATCATACAAATTAAATACTGGTATTTCTAAAGTTTACTCTTAAATTTTTTGATACATGAATTAGAATTATTTTAACCCTATAAATGATAGAATCAGCAACTTAAAAAAACTTAGTATGAATATTTTTATTGTTGGCCCTATGGGTTCTGGAAAAACCACTGTTGGAAAGATTGTGGCTAATGAACTATTTTTAGACTTTCATGATACTGATGCAAAGATTGAAGACAATACTGGCGTAACAATAGATTGGATTTTTGATATTGAAGGCGAAGCAGGTTTTAGAAAGAGAGAAACTGCTATATTAAAAGAAATGGTTGCATTGAATTCAATCGTTCTTGCAACCGGTGGAGGTATAGTGATTGAAGAAGAAAATAGAGAGCTTTTAGCATCAAGGGGTACTGTTTTCTACCTTCACACCCCATTAAATACTCAAATTGAAAGAACAGCCAAAGATAAGGATAGACCATTACTAAAAGATAAAGATCCAGAAAAAATATTAGCAGATCTTCAAAAATCAAGGCAGTCACTATATGAAGACGTTTCTGATCATATAATTAATACAGAAAATAAGAGCGGCTCTGAGGTTGCTAATGAAATTGTGAAGCTTATTAAAAATTATGGCTAAAGAGCTAGTTGCAGGTCAAAGAAAAAATAAATATAAAATTGTAATTAGCAAAGATGCTATTTCAGAAAAAAATATTGCGCCTCTCCTGCATGGGCATAACAAGGCTCTTATTATTTCAGATGATGGCGTGCCTCCAAAGTTAATTAAAAAAATAGTTAAGATTTGCAAACCATCAACCAAAGTTTTTAAAATAATTCTGCAACATGGAGAAAAAGCAAAGTCTATACAAAACTTTCAAAAGATATTAAATTTTTTAGCTGATAAAAATTTTGATAGGACTGACCTAGTAGTTTCTGTTGGCGGTGGAGTGGTTGGAGATATCTCTGGTTATGTTGCTAGCTCATATCTAAGAGGCATTGAATTTGTGCAGGTGCCCACAACACTTCTTTCACAAGTAGATTCTTCTGTAGGTGGCAAGACAGCTATTAATATTTCAGCAGGCAAGAATCTTATTGGTGCATTTTACAATCCAAAAGGTGTCATCATCGAAACGGCTGCTCTCAAAACGCTTCCAAATAGAGAATTTAAGGCTGGATTAGCAGAGGTTATTAAATACGCCTTAATTAAAAATAATTATCTTTTTTCGTTACTTGAAACCCACGCCAAGAAAATATTATCAATGGAGCACAATGTTATAGAAGAAATAATCTATAGATCAATTCAAACCAAAGCTAAGATTGTCACCAAAGATGAGCGGGAAAATGGCATTCGTGCAATTCTAAATTTTGGTCATACTTTTGGTCATGCAATTGAGGCACATGGTAAATACAAAAAAATTCTTCATGGAGAGGCAATTGCAAAAGGAATGAAAATTGCTTCAAAAATCTCTTATCTAGAAAACCGTATTAACGAAAAAGAATATAAAAAAATAGTAGATTTATTAGAGCTATATAAATTTGATCTATCTCTTGATCAATACAAATATCAAGAATTAAAACCATACATATTTAGAGATAAAAAAATTAAAGCAGGAAGACTGAATCTTGTGTTACTAAATAAGATATCAAAAGCAATGGTTACAAGTTCATTTGATCCAAGAAATCTCCAAAAAGGTCTTAAAGACTAGATTAAGCAGCATTAGCTGTCGTTGCCTTCAGAAGATCTTGAATATTCAAGGCAGCTGGAGAAACAAGCCAGAATGATGGTTCATATCTATCAAATTCATCTAGTATTAATTTGGCTCTCTCGCTTTTGGTTTCCTTGATATGACGAGCTAGGATTTGTTTTAAAAACTTTCTATGGGACTCCATTTCTTCACTCACAATCCTATCTAAGTTGATAAGGCTACGATTGCATTGATCAAAAAATCTCCTTTTGGTATCAAGAACATATGCAAAGCCGCCTGTCATTCCAGCCCCAAAATTTGATCCAACATCTCCCAAAACAGTTACATGGCCACCAGTCATATATTCACAGCAATGATCTCCAGCACCCTCTATCACAGCAGATGCGCCAGAATTTCTCACAGCGAATCTCTCGCCAACACAGCCACCCACATAAAGCTCACCACCGGTTGCACCGTATAGCGCAGTATTTCCTACCAACACAGTTGGAGTATCTTGTAAGGCATATTCTGCAGAGCTAGAAATTACTATTTTGCCTCCATTCATGCCCTTACCAACATAATCATTTGCATCTCCATTTAAAATGAGATTAAGGCCTGCTGCATTCCAGACTCCAAAACTTTGTCCTGCAGATCCCTTAAAGTTAAGGGTTTGCTTATGTTTCAATCCCTTTTCACCGAATAAAGATGCAATGAAACCAGAGGCTTTGGCTCCAACAGATCTGTCTCGATTTGAAATATCATAATAAAATTCTGATGAATGACCTTTAGAAATCAAAGATTTTAAATCTTGAAGAATCTTTGAATTCAAGTCTCCTTTATCCCATGGATCATTCGATGATGTATTGCAGTAATGCGGGGAGGATAATTTTGTATCAGAGTATAAAATTGCAGATAAATCAATATTTTCTGTTGAAGGATTGTTGGAAGTAATATCTTTTAAATACTGTGTTTGACCAATAATTGACTCGAGATTCGAAATGCCTAATTTTGCTAATATTTCTTGAACTTCATTAGCAATAAATGTGAAGTAATTTATAACGCGTTCTTTCTCGCCAACATAATGATGATCAATAATATCTCTTCTTTGCGTTGCTACACCTGTAGCACAATTATTTAAATGGCAAATTCTTAAATATTTACAACCCATTGCAATCATCGGACCTGTTCCAAAACCAAAAGATTCCGCGCCTAAAATTGCTGCTTTTACAACATCTAGTCCTGTTTTTAAGCCTCCGTCAGCTTGTAATCTAACTTTATGTCGTAAATTACTGGCCCTTAAAGCTTGATGAGCTTCAGATAAACCAAGCTCCCACGGAGAGCCTGCATAACGAATAGAAGATAACGGGCTGGCTCCCGTCCCACCATCATGGCCCGAAATAGTTATTAAATCTGCATAAGCTTTTGCTACGCCAGCGGCAATAGTTCCTACTCCTGGTTCAGAAACCAATTTAACCGAAACCAAGGCTTTTGGATTTACTTGTTTAAGATCAAAGATCAATTGAGCCAAATCCTCAATTGAGTAAATATCATGATGAGGGGGAGGAGAGATCAGGGTGATTCCAGGAGTTGAATATCTAAGCTTTGCAATTAGTGTATTGACTTTTCCTCCTGGAAGCTGACCACCCTCTCCTGGTTTTGCACCCTGTGCAATTTTTATTTGTAACACTTCTGCATTTACCAAGTATTCAGGAGTTACGCCAAAGCGACCAGATGCGACTTGTTTTATTTTTGACATCTTTGTAGTGCCGTATCTTTCTTTGGCTTCTCCACCCTCCCCTGAATTAGATCTTGCTCCCATACTATTCATTGCTTCAGCTAAAGTTTCATGTGCGTTTGGAGATAAGGCACCCAGACTCATGCCAGCTGAATCAAACTTTTTAAGTAAGTTCTTCATATCACAAGGTGCAACTTGCTTTGATTTGGCGGGAAATCTAAGCTCCATTAAATCTCTAAGCATTGCGGGATCTCTATGATTTACAAGATTTGCATACTCTTTGTAGGTTTCAGCAGATCCTGTTTTCACTGCTTCTTGAAGTTTTTTTACAACCTCGGGATTGTATGTGTGATATTCACCACCATGAACAAATTTCAATAGCCCGCCAAGACCTATTTCACTAACATTTGAATTTGCGTATTTATTTAATGATCGCATTTCAACGTCAAGATCTTTGAAATTTTTACCGCCTACTCTGCTAACAGTATTTGTAAAAGATAAATCCACAATATCTGAGCTCAATCCAACAATTTCATGTAATTGAGACCCTCGATAACTTGAAATGGTTGAAATGCCAATTTTTGAAATAATTTTTAGCAGCCCCTTATTGATGCCTTTTCGATATTTTGCACAGTTTGCTGTTGGACTACCTTTAAGCTCTTTGCGATGAGTAAGATCTAAGATTGTCTGAAAAGCTAGCCAGGGAAAAACAGCTGTTGCTCCAAAACTTATCAAGCATGCGATTTGATGAGTGTCTCTTGCAGAAGCAGAGCTAACTATCAAATTAGCATCTGATCTTAAGCCTAATTTGACTAATTCTTGGTGAATACAGCCGACTGCCAACAAAGAATTTATTGAAAGCTTATTAATATCAGGAAGCTTTTCATTCAAATGAATAATAACTTCGCCATTTCTAACGGCCGTAACGACTTTCTTAGTTAATATTTTTAAAGCATCCTTAAGATTTGACTTTGAGGAGTACTGCAAATCAAAATTTTTAGATGGAAAATATGGATTTTTTAATAGCGCTGAAAGCTTTTTATGAGAAAGAACCGGAGAAGTGCTTACAATTCTTTTTGCATGATCCTTTGATTCCTCAAAAATATTTATCTCAGGACCAAAACATACCTCTAAAGACATAACGCTTGATTCTCTCAAGGAGTCAATTGGTGGATTGGTTACCTGAGCGAATTGTTGTCTAAAATAATCATAAATAGATCTTGGCATTGAACTTAACATTGCCAAAGCAGTATCATCGCCCATCGAGCCAGTACCCTCGAGACCGTCAAGTGCCAGCGGCTTTATTACAGACACCCTCTCTTCGTTAAATAAAGAAAAAAGCTTCGAAGATTTAATTAACTCAGAATGTGGTATTTTCTTAATACCTGGTCCGTCAAACACATCTAAAGTGGACTCAAGATAAATGGCAGATTTCTTTAACCACTCTCGATAAGGTTTACTTTTTTTGAGCTGATCATCGATCATCTTTTGATCAAGAATTTCGCCAGACTCAGTATTTACCGCAAAAATTCCTCCAGGGCTTATTCGTCCCTTTTGAAGAATTTCTTCATCTGGAACTGGATAAATGCCAGTCTCAGAGGCTACTGTAATCATTCCATTGTTTAGCACTTGATATCTTGCGGGCCTTAACCCATTCCTATCCAGGACACATATTGCCCACTCTCCATCTGACATAACTATTCCAGCTGGGCCATCCCATGCCTCCATATGCATTGAATTATATTCATGAAAGGCCCTGATCTCGGGATCCATTGTATGAATATTTTGCCAAGCGGGAGGTAAAACCATCCGAATAGATCGAAAGAAATTAATTCCACCTTTAACTAATAACTCAATCATATTATCAAGAGCTGATGAATCAGACCCTGTTTCATTGACGAGTGATTTAAACTGGTTTATTCCTGGAATCAGAGGGGTAGAAAATTTTGAGGCTCGAGCCTTGACCCAATTTCTATTTCCTCTAATTGCATTAATCTCTCCATTATGAGCGAGTAACCTAAAAGGTTGAGCTAGATGCCATCTTGGCTGTGTATTTGTTGAAAATCTTTGATGGAATAAGCAAACCTTAGCTGTAAAAGATTTTTTAGCTATATCTGTGTAAAAGTTACTAATAGCATCTGGCAGCATCAGACCTTTATAAACTATGGTTTGACTTGACATACTGCAAATATAAAGCCTTTCATCGTCATTATGCAGTTCTTCAACTTTCTTTCTAGCCTGCAGAAGACATGATTCAAACCTTTCTTTATTAAAGTCCTTCGAGATAGGTGATATAAATAATTGATTGATTGTTGGCAAAGATTCAAGCGCTATTTCACCAAGTACAGATTTATTTATAGGCACCTCTCTGACACATTCAAAAACTAAGTTTTCAGATTTAAGAATCTTCTTAATAGCAGATAAATCTTTTTGAAGCGAAGCAGAAGAAAAAATTTGAGCTATGCCAAATAATTCTGGTAATTCAATCTTAAATTCTTTTTTTATTTTCTTTTGAAAAAATTGTTGATTTAAATCAAATAGCAAACCGCAACCATCGCCAGTTTTTCCATCTGCCCCAATCGCACCTCTGTGTGTCATGCTGGTTAAACCAGCAATGGAGCGTTTAACTACATCTCTATTTTGCTCTCCATGTCGATTTACTATAAGTCCAAAGCCGCAGTTATCCTTAGCTTGGGATTCATGATAGAGCGATATGTTTGTATTTTGTTGTGGCATGAAAATATACATATTAGCACAAAAATGTCATACTATGTCATACATACCACGCAGAATCTGAACAACTTAATGAGCTTAAAAAATAAACAATATAAAATTGAAAAAGGCTTGTTGCTCTTTACTCAGCCTCGTTCTCCATACTTTTACGGAAAAATTAGATTAAACAGAAAATATAAAACTAAGTCATTTGCTCCAATAACAGATATAGAAGAAGCAAAGGTCATGCTATTTGAATGGCGTAAAGAACTTTTAAGTCAAAGCACTATACCAACATCCACGATACCATCTCCAGAAAATTTTCAATCAAGGTCAGAATATGTTGAGCATGTTCCTCTTGAAAATGATTTTCAGTTTCTTGAAGTTGGTCGTTATGACCCAAACAAAAAAAACATTGAAGAAAGAAAAATTAATTTTGTTGAAATCTATGGTGATTACAATCAATCTGAAGCATCTAATCAGTCTCACAGATGCTTAGATTGTGGAAACCCATATTGTGAATGGAAATGTCCAGTTCATAACTATATTCCGGACTGGTTAAAGCTTGTGAATGATGGAAATATTATGGAAGCTGCTGATTTGTGTCATCAGACCAACTCTCTTCCTGAAATGTGTGGAAGAGTTTGTCCGCAAGATCGTCTATGTGAGGGAGCTTGCACACTCAATGATGGATTTGGCGCTGTTAGCATCGGCAATATTGAAAAATATATTACAGATAAGGCAATTGAGATGGGCTGGAAACCAGATCTTAGCAATAGGGTCTGGACCAGTAAAAAAGTGGCGATTATCGGAGCTGGCCCTGCAGGCATCGGATGTGCAGATATCTTGATAAGAGCAGGAATAAACTGCGATGTCTTTGATAAACAGCCTGAAATTGGTGGCTTGCTAACATTTGGAATCCCTGAATTTAAGCTGGAAAAAAGTGTAGTGCGACGACGCAGAAAAATTCTTGAAGAAATGGGTATTAAGTTTCACCTCAATAAAGAAATTGGTAGAGATATTTCCTTTAAGAAACTGCATAAAAAATATGATGCGGTGTTTCTTGGTATGGGCACATATACTTCTCTTGAAGGAGGTTTTAAAGGGGAGGATTTACCTCAAGTACATAAAGCCATTGATTATCTAATCGGGAACACAAATCATCTTTTAAAATTCTCACAAAAAGAATCAGAATATATC
>Ga0208410_1000828_pt1 | contig 17235 bp, 15 predicted proteins | sample ETN02SmetaG_3_FD_185787 | JGI IMG/M metagenome (GOLD analysis project Ga0208410, IMG submission 185787) | Marine microbial and viral communities from oxygen minimum zone, Eastern Pacific Ocean - ETNP2014F10-02SV257 (SPAdes) (version 2) | ecosystem: Environmental > Aquatic > Marine > Oceanic ... | reverse complement strand
GGCGAAGAACGAGGCCGAAGAAAAGGCGAGCCAAGCGCGTCGTGCGGAAGCTGCCAAGAGAATGGCGGCTGAACGTGAAGCCGTGGGTTACGACCCGCTCCGCAGCGGTGTCAAGGAGTAAATTCATTCATGATGAAATAGGCTTCTGACCTACGCCGAGCGCCGCTCAGGCCGACTACTTACTACGGTGTCAAGCAAAAGACGTGAGTCCCTTTATCCGCGTCTCATTACAGGATTTCCTTGCAATGCAACTTACTTTACGCTTAATGAATGAATTGATTGGATCAGACGGCGAAGACTCGCGGTCGCGAATCTACCATTCGTACTATGGTGGCTAGCTATGCCTACATCGCTAATCGCTACGTCGCTACATCGGCTCGCGCGCGTCTTCTTCGTCTTCGTCGGCGCGGAATCTCGGGTGCGGGAGGAGCGCGGACTCAAAGTTTTTCCAGTACGCTTTCAAATCGCGCGTCGTGAACCACTCCACCGTCTCTCGCAACCCTCGCGTCCAGTCCACTCGTTGTCGCCAGCCCAAGGCGAGCAACTTGGTGGAATCGATAAAGTATCGTCGATCGTTGAACGCTCTGTCTTCGACGTGCGCGACGGTATCCTCTGGATTTTTACCCAGGATCTCGCACACGTCTCTCGCCACGGATAACACGGTTCGTTCCTCTCTCGAGCCGATGTTATATATCTGCGACGTCTCCCCAGCGTGCAAGACGACGTCGAAGGCGCGCGCGGCGTCGTCGACGTGCATGTACGACCTCGTCGCGAGTCCGTCGCCGTGAATGGCTATTTTTTCGCCACGAGACGCTAATATCGCAAACTTTGGAATGGCTTTCTCTGGATACTGATTCGGCCCGTACACGTTGTTTCCTCGCGTGATTATGAACGGCAATTCGTACGACCGCCCGTACGCCATGACGAGCATCTCCGCCCCAGCCTTGGTCGCCGCGTACGGATTCGTCGGCGTCAACAACGACTCGTGTTCGGTGTTAGAATCGTTTAAATTTTCACCGTACACCTCATCCGTGGAGACGTGTAAAAACGTCTTAATCTTCGTCTCCGTCGCCCGTCGACACGCCTCGAGCAACGCGTGCGTTCCCTCGAAATTATTCCGCGTAAACTCGTACGAGTTCCCGAACGAATTATCCACGTGCGATTGCGCCGCGAAGTGCATCACGACGTCAATCTTTTCGCTGTTCAACACGTACGTCACGAGATCGAACGATCGCACGTCTCCCTTGACGAACGTCACGTTGGGCAACGAGATGATTCGCTCGAGATTCTTCTTCGACGAGCAGTAATCGAGTTTGTCGACGACGACGACGTGGTACCGCGGGTACGTCGTCGCGAGGAGCGTGGCGACGTGGGACCCGATGAACCCGGCGCCTCCGGTGAGCAACACGCGCATGGCGACGGTCCGGGGAGTGACGCGCGCGATCGAACCCGGGGACGACGACCGGTCGAAAACACACCCATAACCCTCAGTATTGTATTTTACACCCGTCCGAACATCATAACAGCACCCCGGCGCGCCGCGGTCGGTAACTTTTCATGAGCTTTCGCTCTGATCAAGTGTAGTATCTGTTCTAAATTACTTAAACGTAATTTTAACACAATATGTGTTAAACTGTTTAAGACAATTTATCTCAGAGGCGCTCGACATCGCGGCGAGTTTACTCGTTCGTCGAGCGCGCGAATGTTCGCGGCCTTACACATACACACGCCTCGAACGTCCACTCTGTTTCTCATTCGTCGTGCGCGTTGGCGCTCCTCGGGACCGTGTGGCGGCGACCGACCCGACCCGACGCGCGCGCGATTGCGGACGATCGATTGCGCGACGCGCTCGTCGAGTCCTCCTCCTCTTGGGACGGGTGACGAGGAGGAGGACGAGAATGACGTCGCGTTCGTCCGCTCGACGCGCTCCCGATGACGACCCGTCGACGTCCGCGGCGATCGTCGTCGACGACGCGATGTCCCCGACCGAGCTCGCGCACGAGGAAATCGTGCTAAGAAATCCGGGCGACGTCGAGGCGTGGCGCGCGTATCTGGACGCGATGGCGCGAGAGGCGAACGATGCGACGACGCCTGGGAGATGGGCGAAGAAACGCGCGCTGATTCACGAGCGGGCGGTGCGACACAACCCGAATTCGTACAAGTTGTGGTTCTTTTACCTGCGCGAACGCGTGGACGACGTTCGAGGACTTCGGTGCGATGACGTCGAGCACGAACGGGTGATTTCGTGCTTTGAACGGGCGTTGGCGACGATGCATAAGATGCCGAGGGTTTGGGAACTGTATCTGCGATACCTGACGTCGCTCAAGTACGTGACGAGGACGCGAAGGGCGTGCGACGCCGCGTTGTGCGCGTTACCCGTGACGCAGCACGATCGCGTGTGGGCGATATATCTCGAGTTCGTGCGCTCGGACGAACGGATTCCGGGCGATACCGCGCGTCGAGTCTATCGCCGGTACCTGAAATTCGAGCCCGGACACGCCGAGGAGTACGTCGAGTTTCTCAAACGACGAGGGTACTCGGGGGAGACGGCGGCGAAACTCGCCGAACTCGTCGACGACGACACGTTTCAATCGCTCGCGGGCAAATCTAAACACGCGATGTGGTTGGAACTGTGCGATATCATCACGAAACATCCCGCCGAGGTGCACGAATACAGCGCAGGGGCGAGCGGACGCGCGTTGGACGTCGACGCCGTCTTGAGAGGAGGAATTCGCACCTTTAGCGGCGAGACGGGTCGTCTGTGGACGGCGCTCGCGGATTATTACATTCGACGCGGTCTCTTCGAAAAGGCCAGAGACGTGTACGAGGAAGGCATGGAGAGCGTGTCCACGGTGCGCGACTTTTCCCTGATATTCGACGCGTACGCGCAATTCGAAGAGAGCGTCATCTCGGCCAAGATGGAAAACGAAGACGAAGACGAAGACGAAGACGACGACTCCGACTCGCCGGAGTCGTTCGTGCTCCGATCGACCGCGACCGCTGATCTCGAGCTCAGGCTCGCGCGTCTCGAACACCTCATGGAGCGTCGACCGATTTTACTCTCCTCCGTCGTCCTACGACAAAATCCGCACAACGTGCACGAGTGGGAGAAACGCGTCGCGCTCTTCGAAGGCGATCCAACGCGACAGATCGTCACCTACAGCGACGCGGTGAAGACGGTGAATCCGCACCTCGCCACCGGACGCGTTTCAGCGCTCTGGATCAACTTTGCCAAGTTTTACGAGACGCACGGCGATTACGAGAGCGCCGAGACGGTTTTCGAAAAAGCCGTCGTCGACGCCGAGTTTAAATCAACCGAAGACCTCGCTGCGGTGTGGTGCGAGCGCGCGGAGATGGCGATTCGACGCAAGGCGTACGACGCGGCGTTGGACATCATGCGGAGGGCGACGACGCCGCGCCCCGGGTACCGCGAACCGCGCACCGCCGAGGAGTACGACGCGTTACCCGCGCGCGACAAGGTTTTCAAATCGTTGAAGATGTGGACACTATACGTGGATTTAGAGGAGAGTTTAGGGGATTTGACGTCGGCGAAAAAAGCGTACGACGCCATGATCGCGTTGCGCGTCGCGACGCCGCAAATCGTGCTCAATTACGCGCACTTGCTCAAGGAGCACAACTATTTCGAGGACTGCTTTCAAATTTACGAGCGCGGCGTCAACGCCTTCAAGTTTCCGTATTCGCGAGACATTTGGCTCGCCTACCTCGCGACGTTCGTCGATCGGTTCAAGGGCACCAAACTCGAGCGCACGCGCGATTTGTACGAACAAGTGTTGACCGAGGCGCCGGCGAAGGAGGCGAAACAGTTTTACCTGGCGTACGCGACGTTGGAGGAACGGTTCGGGCTCGGCAAACGCGTCATGGACGTGTACGAACGCGCGACGACGCATCTTCCGGCCGACCAACGACTCGAGGTGTACGACGCGTACGTCGCCAAGGCTATGGAGTTTTTCGGCGTCGACAAGGTGCGCGTCGTGTTTTCTCGCGCCGCCGACGACGAGACGTTGCCGAGAGACGCGGCCAAGACGTTGACGACGCGATTCGCCGAATTCGAGCGGAAACTCGGCGAACTCGATCGCGCGCGCGCGCTCTACGCGCACGCGTCGCAGTTCGCCAACCCGCTCGTGGATGTCGATTTTTGGTCCACGTGGCACGAATTCGAAGTGCGACACGGAAACGAGGATACGTTTCGCGAGATGCTTCGCGTCAAGCGCGCCGTCGCGGCGAGCTTTTCGGACGTTCACTTCAACACGACCGAGGTGGCGCCGAAAACGGAGGCGAACGCGACGACGGACGCGCCGACGGTGGCCGACGGACCGGTGGACGCCGGCGACGCCATGGCGCGTTTGGACGCCGCGCACGAGGCGCGCGCGGCGACGGCGACGGCGGCGGCCGTCCCCGGGTTTGTGCGTTCGCACGTCGAGGGCGCGACGACGGGCGGCGACGCCGGCGCGACGGGCGGGGGTGACGACGCGGAGATTGATTTAGGAGACGACGACGACGACGCGTTCGCCGAGCGACCCGTACCGACGAGCGTCTTCGGCGGAACGACGACGACGACGAATAAACGAGACGCCGCCGACGCCGAACTCGGCGCCGCCGAGCGTTTCAAACGCGCGAGAGAAAACGCGTGAGAACACGCACACGCGTAAACCTCTTTAGGAGAAGGAGACAGACGATGGATACGTCGACGTCGTCGGCGTCGGCGCGAAGACCCGGTGGGTACGCGTATACTAGCGGTAGTAAATCAGACAAAGTACTCTACTACATCAATCACGTCACGCGCACGCTCCCCCCCCCACCGTCGCGCACCGCACAATATTTAATATTTTCCTCGACGATCCCCCCCCGAGCCGTAAATGTCGTTCGCGCGCGACATTTGACTGTAATGTTTACTCGCCCTGGGCAATTTAAAGTGTAACAACACCTCCTCGTCCGTCTCGGCGTCCGCCACGCGTCGACTCACCGCGCTCAGCGCGTCTCTGTGCTGCACGCGCCACCGCAACTCGATCGAATCCGTCCTCTCGGCGCACTCGAACAACAACGCCGGTCCCGTGTAATACAACGAGTGATAAAAGTGATTCTCCTTGGCGACGTTTTCCGAAATCTTTATCATGGCGCGCTTAAACACCGCGCTTCTCGGTATCGCCACCATGAACGCGTTCCAAATCTGTCCCGGCCCACCGACGAGTTTATACACCCTACGATCGAACGCGAACAAGTGGTCCCGTCGCATGTTCGCCGTCAACTCATCCAGCGACTTCAACAATAATATATCGTCGTCCATCCACACCCCGCCCTCGGTGTACAAGATGCAATACCGTAACAGATCCGCCTTGAACGCCACCGGTTTTAATCTTCTATACGCCTCGGCGTGTTCGGGACACTTTAAATCCATGTACAACCCCCCTCTGCGAACATCGTACGTCTGCGTCGTCCACCCAGGGTTCATCCTCGCCGTAAAATTTAACGGAAACGGCGTCTCGCCGTCGTCTCTCAGCGTCAGCGTGTGCAACGTCTTCGGAACCTCCCTCTCTCTGTGTTCGCTCTCAGACGACGATTCATCGACGACGACATCGTACCGCGGCATCGCGCGTTCATCCCAGTGTTTCCGCGCGCGCGGGACGAGCACGTCGTTCACGAATGTCGCGCTCGCGACCGCGACGACGAGCGCGATCGCGCACCATCGCGCGCACGCGCCGTTGACGCGATACCGCGACGACCGACGCGCGGACGACGTCGACGACATCGTCACCGTCGACGGTCGACGTCCCGGTGATTCGGTCGTTCCCGCACCGCGAGTCGTCGACGAGGTGTGATGATGATGACGCGCGATGCATCGCGATGCGTCGCGACGACGACGACGACGACGACGAATGTACGAGAGGCGTACGTACTTTTGAATGAATGAATGAATACGAATGTGTGTTTTTTACGCGATGTGAGACGCGAACGTCGTCCGTGTTGCCGTCCGCGCGGACATCGTCTCCGTCCGTCTCTTCCTTACTCGACGCGAAGCACCATGTTGCGTTCGTAGCCGTCGCCGACGGTTTCCCAATCCTCCGTCGTCCGCCACTCCTCGTCGTCGATGAGAAATTTCACCTGGTACGTACCCGGAGGTAAGGCACAGACGCACGAGAAGACATCGTCGCGGTCGTCGTCGTCGCCTCGATCGGGAGTGAGACGAAACCCACGCGTCCACTCGTCGAAATCTCCCATGAGACGCACGTCGCGCGCGGCGCCTCGAAACGTCACCGGAACGGCGCGCGCGCGCGCCGCGTCCGCGATGTCCGCGTCTCGACGAAGCGCTCGAGACATGCGATCGAGTCTACCGACGAGCGCATTCGTCGGTGGGAGATTCCGTCGTCGTAAATCATTCGCCTCGACGCCGAGCGTCTCCGTCTCGAGCGCCGCGCGCGCCAACGCGCGTCTCGCCGCGCGTAACTCTTCGTCCCGCGTCGCCAACGTCTTCTCGAGATATTTCGATCTCGCGTTCGATTTGTGCACGCGCTCGTTCAAACGCATGCGAAGGGTGATCATCTGATCCACCATCCGTCGCTGTTCTCCCGAGCGACGCGCGTGCGATTGAAAATGACCTTCGTCGTCGTCTTCGGCGCCGGCGCCGGCGCCGGCGTCTTCGCGAGATTGGTGCGATTCATCCGTCTCGTCTCTCTTCGACGACGACGCCCTCGTCTCGCGCATCGACCGATGCGACGCACCGTCTCGATCGTCACCGAAATCTCGATCGCGATCGCGTTCGCTCGACGTCGACGTCGCGTCCCGAGGTCCCGTCATCGATGCGCGCGCGAACGATGATGATGATGATGATGACGACGACGACGACGACGACGACGACGTCCTCGTCCGCATCGTCCGCCGTCTCGCATTCGTCGTCCTCGTTCGCATCATCATCGCTCGATCGACTCGCGCGACGACGACGGTGTCCATCGAACGCGTCGTCGAATTCGTCGTCGTCGTCGTCCGAACGAACGAACGAACGAAACGTCCGCGAATGAATGGCGGAGGTATTTTTACTGTTTTTATCTCCATTAGATAGACTTTCATAGATAGTATATATGATGTATACGAATCCACGCCCGCGCCCGTCGACCCGCGGTCGACACGGCACGGTCCACCGTGCATGCATGCATCACGCATCATGCATCATGCATCATGCATCATTCTCGGAATATTGATACATACTATATACATATATAATCTAGTCATATACGACGTTATCCACGAACACGACACACCGACCCGTCCCCGACCCATCGATGGATCGATGGATGGATCGATCGATCGATCGATCGATCGATCGATGCGATGGGACGGGGCGTTCCGATCGATCCATTCGTCGACGCGCGTCCGTCGCGGTCGGTCTCGCGCGCTCGATGTATTCGTCGTCGTCGTATTCATCGGTCTCGTCTCTCGCTCGATGGCATCGCGGAGGACGACGATCGCGGACGACGCGTGGGAGACGACGCGCGGATGGCGTCATCCCATCCCGCGCCACCACCGCCGGGACGAGTGATGACTCATCGGGTGGTGGTGACGAATCGGATGATGATGATGTCGTCAAATCCTCGATGATGATGATGTCGTCGTTGAACGATGAAGAGCGAGTGATGATGGAGACGATCGCGGGACGGTGCGCGATGGTTGGGTACGCGGTGGGGGCGACGCGCGAGGCGACGGAGGCGACGACGATGGCGGCGCAGACGGGGACGGGGGCGATGGAAGCGCTCGTCTGCGTCTGCGTCGTCGCGTGGGCATCCGTGAAACCGTTTGAGTTTAATCCGCAAGAGTACGATAGGAACCCGATGAATTTAAAGGGGAAGAGCGGTATGAGTGGGTTTTTAGCCATGGAGGCGTTGAATCTGAATTGCGACGTCGAGCGCGCGCACGGACGGATGGCCATGGTCGGGTTCGCGGGGACGGCGCTCATCGAGCTCGTTCTGGGGCGAGGCGTGTTCGGTGGGGGGTGGTGAGGGAAGGAACGCGAACGCGACGCGTAGTCTGTGTGATTTGATGAGCTGCGCTTTTACGATTGATTTTTACCATACTTTTGATTCGCGTCGCGCGGCCGTAGCGTTGACTTGCGCGACGTCGCGCCGCCTTCCTTTTTTTGGCCTTGGTTCACATCTCGACGGTGAGTCCGCGACGACCGAAAGTGGAGTCGACGCGCGATGACGCATCCATCGTCGAATCCATCGTCATCGCGCGACGCATCGACCGTCGCGGCGGCGGCGACGAGACGGTTCGCCTCCCGCGTCGACGGTCGACACACGTCTCTCGGCCACGCGAGGAAAGAGACGACGACGACGACGACGACGACGACGACGACGGTCGCGTCTTCGTCGTCATCATCACTCTCGTCGTCCACGCTCGTCGCCGACGCGCGCGGACGACGCGCGGTGAGTCGGTGCGCGGTGCGTCGCGTCGACGCGAGACGCGAAGAGCCAAAAATACAACCGCGGTGTCGAACGGAACCGCGACGACGAGAGAGACGAGCGAGACGAGAGAGAGAAGTTCGCGCGCGCACCGATCGACGCACGGGGCGCGTCATCGTCATCGCGCGAACTCGGTCGTGTTCGAAACCCCGGTGGCGACGACGAAACAGACGACGAGAGAGACGAGACCCGCGGCGCTCGGCGTCCGTTCGTCTTCTCGCGCGTCGACGCGACGAACCGACGACGACGCGAGAGACCGCCGAGACGTCGACGCGATCGCGCGTGGACGTCGACGAGAAGACGAGAACCGAGACGCCGAGGATGCGTTACGCGACGACGACGGTGAAGACGACGCGTCGTTTCGCGCCGCCGCCGCCGCGCGAGACCCCGCGGCGGCGTCCCGCGACGACGCCCGCGCGCGAGACCGCCGCGCGACGCCGTCGTCCCTCCCCTCCGACGAAGCCTCCCTCTTACAAGAGGAACGAGACGCCCTTCGATCGGCCTATGAACTCGTCGTCGCCGAGCGCGACGACGCGCGCGCCATTCGCGAGCTCGCGCGTAACGCCGAGCGAGACGCCGCGCGTCGACTCGAAGCGTCCCGGCGCCGCCACGACGCCCGCGCGAGGCATTTACGTCGCGCCATCGACGTCATCGAGCATTTACGTCACGGGAGGGCGACGGGCGAGGATGTGGATGATTTTTTACGCGCGTGTCGTCGAGAGACCGAAAGGAACGACGACGACAATGTCTCACATGAATGTCTCAAATGAATGAATGAATGAATGAATGAAAATGTCTCGAAATCGAATCGTCACTTCTCGTCGAAGATCCGATCCGATCCGATGTCCGCGACGTCCGCGATGACGACGATGACGCACACGATGACGCGCGCGATCTCTTCCGAACGCGCGCGTCGTCGATCGCGCGCGATGACGACGAACGCGCGTCGAATGATCATTCGTCCCGATGCATCATCATCGGAAGAGATCGCGTCTCGTGGACTGACGCTGGACGCGTTCGACGCGAAAGACGTCGAGCGAGCGCTCGGTGAACTTCGTGCGCGAGACGCGGAGGACGGGAACGCGCTCGTGGACGCCCCCGATTGGCTCGTGACGTGGTTTCTTCGAGATCGTAAATTGGAGGTGGATAAGGCGCGCGAGAAAACCGTCAAGTATCTGGAGTGGCGCGCGAGGGATGGATTCGATGATTTATCGACGGTGGACGTGGACGAGGAGGCGGCGACTGGGAAAGCGGTGTTGTTGTCGGAGAGAGACGCGTGTGGACGATCGGTGGTGTACGTGACGTTGACGAAACACGAGGTGGAGACGCGGGATTTGTCGAGGACGTGTCGACTGTGCGTGCGTCTGGTGGACGAGGCGTTGGAACGATCGAGAGCGGAGGGGGAGGGGGCGGTGGAGACGTTGATGTGCGTGTTCGATCTTCGAGGGTTCACGATGAAGAACGCGGACATTGATTTCGTCAAGTTTTTCATCAAGTGCATCTTTGATTATTTTCCAAAGCGCGTGTCGCAGGTGCTCATCGTCGACGCGCCGTGGGTGTTTAAACCGGTGTGGGCCGTCATTAAGCCTCTGATGGGGAAGTACGCGTCGTTGGTGCGTCAGGTCAAGGTGAGCGAGGCCAAGGAATACTTTGTCGAGGGGTCCAAGGTGTTCGAGTGAGCGATATCGCGCGCCGCGCGCGTCTTCGGATTTGTATTATATCACCTAAGAAATAAAACCAAAGAGAGAGAACAAAATGAATAAATAAATAATCTCATTCACCGCGTCCCCCGCTCTCGCGAACCGCGAGCTCACAACAAACGAAGCTTGTTCGCCACGCCCGCGCTCTCGGCGACAGCCTTCAACGCCTTGGCGGCGTCCACGTACGCGCGTCGCGCGCGCGCGTCGTCCCCACTCTCGCACGCCGCCTTCAACGCCTCAACGCCGGACTCGAACGCATCCACCCCATCGCTCGCCCCCAAGCTCTTCGCGCTCGCCACCGCGGTTCGAATCCAATCACCGTTCAATCCGTCCGCCGCCTCGTCCAGCGCGCCTGCCCTGACGCGCGCGCCCGCCTTGGACAACTTGTACACCGCCGTCTGCATCGCCGTCCCGTCCGCGTCCAATTTCAACCCGGTATCGTTCACGTACTTTTTCCCCTTGGCCGTTTCGCTCTGAATGCGCTGTTGTCGATTCGCCTTCGCCTTGGCCAGGAGCGCCTCGTCGTCCTCGTCGTTCGGTTGCAGAAGCGCGTCGGCGCGTCCCGGAACCGCCGTCGTCGCCACCACCGCCGACACCGTCGCGAACGCGAACCCGACCAAGGATCGACGATCGACCATCGCACCATCGCTCGTCGTCACCCTCCCGTCGTCGAGAGACGCCCGCGCGCGACGGTCGATCGCGCGTCCTCTCGTCGCGCGCGCGCGCGCGAGAGGGCGCGGGGTCGTCGCGATCGTCCTCGTCGTCGTCGCGAGCATCGTCGGACCTCGCGCGCGGACCGCGAGGTAGGCGAACGGCGCGTGAAAGTCTCGAGTCGAGGCCTCGACTCGCGTCCTCGCGCGCGACGTGTGCGGGAAACCGCCGGTCGACGACGACGGGAAAGGGTCACGATCATCCCTCGTGACGTCACGCACGGATAAAGATCGTGATTCTCCCGGTATATTCACGTATAGTATGTATCGTACGTCTAGGTCCGTAGTTACACCGTATACGAGACTAATATCGGTATATTTATGATGGGCGCGCGCGATGCACGCGAAAAACGCCTCGACGAAGGAAAACGCCGAGACGGTGTGAATGAATGAATGAATGATGTCGAGACGTGAGTGCGCGTCGTGCGCGTCGATCGATGGACGGGGCGGTGTCCGAGGACGCGTTCGATCCCCCGCGTGGAGTCGTGAACCCGTTCGCGGGCGCGCCCGATCGCGATGGAGGGGGATTGATGGATGGGGACAATTTCGAACGCGAGTTTCGAGCGTTTTGTGCGAGACCGGAGAATGCGCCCAAGATGGCGGAACATCAAGCGCAGGAGCTTCGAAAGATGGATAGGATACAGCACAGGTGCGATGCGATGGAATTTCGACACGCGGTGTTGAGCGCGGATGAGGAGGCGCAGAGGAACGTGGCGCCGTTTTTGAAAAATCGGACGCTGCGAACGCTCGTGTCGACGTTTCGAAACGACGAGAGCGGAGATTTTTCAAAGTGGGCGTGTAATCCCGAGGTGATGCGGATGTTGACGGCGATGCAGACGGCGATCGATGATGGAACGATGCGGGAGGAGGACGTCGAGCGATTGATGGTGAATTATCTGAGCGATCCTAAGAATGAGGGACACGAAGAATTCACGAGGCGAACGAAACGCGAGGCGCGTCTCGAGTCAAAGGATTTAGTCAACGCTCTCAACGAACAGTGTCAACTTCGATACGAGGGGAATCAACACTACTCGCGCAAAGAATTCACCGAGGCTCACGAGTGTTACGTCAAGGCGCTGAGCATCATGAATCTCGTCAAGGGTCGAAACCCCGGCGACGCCGCCGAGTGCGACAAGAATCGACTCGCCTGTCTCATGAATCTCGGCGCCGTGTGCATGGCGATGAAACTCTACGGCGAGGCGGTATCGCACTTAAACGACGCGTTGGAATTATCTCCGGACGATCCTCGCGTTTTGCGTCGACGCGGTCGCGCGCACCGCGGTCGAGGCGATTTCAAAGAGGCCAAGATGGATTTCGTCGCGTGCGTGCGCGTCGACCCCTTCGACGTCGACGCCCATCGCGAGCTCGACGAGCTCTCTCTCGAGATGGCGCGCGATCGTCGTCGCGCCAAGACGCTCTCTCGAAACATTTTTGCCTCGCGCGCGTGAGCGAGATTGAAAAAGAACATCATTCAATGTACGCGCGCGCGATTTTTCAAACATTTCATCTTCGTCACCTCTCCACACAACTCGACGGTGCATGCATCGCGCGCGTCTCGATCGCGCTTTCGCACGTCTCGCGCGTTGCGCATCGACGACGAGTGGAGACACGATGACGACGATGCGTTCCGCGTCGACGAACGCGTCATCGTTCGCCGCGAGGCGCGCGCACGCGACGATTCGTGATGGAAAATTCAATCTGTATGGAAATCGTAATCATCGACGGGGACGCGTCGGTACCGCGACGCGCGCGGCGAGTGGATCGTCCAAGACGAGCGGGAAAACTGCGTACGTGTGTGAGGAATGTGGGTTCGACGCGAGACAGTGGTATGGACAGTGTCCGGGATGTAAGACGTGGGATTCGATGAAGATTGTGCGAGCGGCGAGCGAACCGAGCGGGACGACGACGTCGTCGTCGAAATCCGGTGGAGGCGCGGGCGCGCGTGCGGTGGCGCGAATGGTAGAGACGACGACGATAGAATCTGATTCGTCGTCGATCGGGATCGGTGGACGAAAACGTCGGGCTGGGAGAGCGAAATCTGGGTGGGTGGCGGAGACGAACGCGCCGCGCGCGCTCGTCGACGTTTTAAAACCGAATAAAAACGCGAACGGCGATGCGCGAGGGGCGATGCCGAGGATGCGATTGCGCGAGGATTTGGGACGGGAGATCGAGCGCGTGTTGGGCGGAGGCGTCGTGCCGGGCGGGATGACCCTGGTCGGAGGAGATCCGGGGGTGGGGAAATCGACGATTTTATTGCAACTCGCCGGTTTGTTGGCGCGCGGCGGCGCCGACGGCGCCGACGACAAGAACAGAGAACACGACGAAGACAACATCGTGGACGGTCTCACCGGTGGTGTGTTGTACGCCTCGGGCGAGGAATCCGTCGAACAAGTCGCGGGACGCGCCGAACGCATGGGGGTGAACGCAGAGGGAATTTATTTGTACAGCGCGACGCGTTTGGAAAACATTCTCGAGGCGGTGGCGAAATTGAAACCGTCGGCGCTCGTGGTGGATTCCATACAGACGGTATTCCTAGAGGACGCGACGGGGAGTCCCGGGAGCGTGAGTCAGGTTCGAGAGTGCGCCACCGCGCTGTTACACGCGGCGAAGACGACGGGAATGCCCGTGTTCATCGTCGGTCACGTCACGAAATCCGGAGACATCGCGGGACCTCGCGTGTTGGAACACATCGTCGACGTCGTGCTGTATCTCGAGGGCGATGCCGATCGCGCCGTGCGCATCCTGCGCGGACACAAGAATCGTTACGGGTCCACGGATGAGGTGGGGGTGTTTCAGATGAGCGACGATGGTTTGACGCCCGTGGCGTCGCCGTCGGCGTTGTTTCTCGGCGAACGCGTGTTGAGTCCCGACGTTTCCGCGGCGCCCACCGTCACCGTGCAGGGATCTCGTCCATTCATGTTGGAGGTGCAAGCTCTGACGAACGAACGCGCGGAATCGAGTCAAGGCGGGATGACGGCGCCACCCATTCGCACCGCCGTCGGTTTGCGTTTCGAGCGCATGCAATTGTTGCTCGCCGTCTTGGCCAAGTTTGTCCTCGGCCGGCGAGTGCAAAAGCACGACATCTTCATCAACATCGTCGGGGGCATGAAACTCGACGATCCGTCCACCGACGTCGCCATCGCGTTGGCCATCGCGAGCAGTTTCGTGGAGAAGCCTCTGCCGCCGGACATGTGCTTCTTTGGAGAGGTCGGTCTGGGAGGAGAGCTTCGACCCGTCATGCAGGCGGAGCGACGCATCGCCGAGGCGGCGACGATGGGTTTCAAGCGTGTGCTCTTGCCCGAAGCGGGAAGTTCGCCGGATATGGGGAAAAAGACGGGCATCGAACTCGTGCGGTGTAACACGCTGGCGCAGGCATTGGAGGCGGCGCTCGACGTCAAGCCGTCTCGCTCGGCGATGAAGACGCAACCCAACGGGTCGTGGCCGAGCAAGTTTCCGAAACAAAAAAAGTTCGGTTGATGTCGCATAGTCGCGTAGATGCGCGTAGATGAATCACGTCTGTCGTCTGTTTGTCATTTAATCGATCGAGAAATAATCTATGCGCCTCTTCGAGAGTTACGGGTCGAGCGCCGCGTCCTGGCGGCCGGCGCCTCCTTGTTCGGGGATGAGAGATAATCGCCGAGCTTTTTCAGCGCAGGATTCGTCTTGGGCGTCGCCTCGGTTTTCCTCGGTCGTCCGCGCGATCTCGGCGCGGGCTTCGGAGTGCTCGGATCCTCTTCAACCTTGGCTTTTTTCGGGCGTCCTCGTCCGCGCTTAGCCGGCTGTTCGCCCGCCTCCTCCGTCTCAAGCTCGGGTTCGGGTTCGGGCTCTTTTCTTGGGCGCCCTCTCTTGCGCGTCGGCGGTTGCGGGTCCTCCGGTTCAGATTCAGGTTCCTTCGTCGTCCTCGTCGTCTTCTTCGTCTTCTTCGTCGTCCTCGTCGTCTTAGACTCCTTGGCCGTCGATTTAGTGTTCTCCTTCGTCGTCGTCGCCGCCGCGCGACGCGACGTTCTTCGCGTCGGTAACGCCTCCGGCTCGGGTTCAGACGCCTTCTTCTTGGAAGCTGCGGTCGTTTTCCTCTTCTTCGCCTCCGCCGCCGCCGTCGCCGCCTTGAACGGCGTCGGTTCCGCGGCGCCGACCATGGTTTTCAACGCGCCGAGGATGGATTTCGCCTGCGTCGGCGCCTTCTCCACCGCCTTCCCCGCCGCCTTCGCATCCACCTTCGCCGCCAATTTCTCCTCCGCCTTCTCCGCCACTTTCTCCTCCACCTTCTCCTTGCCCTTGGAAGACTTGGGCGTCTTTGGCGATTTTTCAGCCGACGCGATCGCCGCTCGCGGCGATTCCTTGTATCCGACGACGGATTGCAACGCGTTGAACATGCCCACGCCCGCCGCCGTCTTTGCCGCGGACGCCGACGCGGATGCCTTGGACGCCGATGCCTCCAACTTGGACGCCGACGCTTTGGCCGCGGATTGCGCCTTCTCGACGACGGCGGCGAAGAGATGTTTCGATCGTTCGCTCACGGGCGTCGACGCCGGCGCCGGCGTCTTCTTCGGCGTCGGCGAATCATCCGCTTGACGAGGCGCCAAACCGGGTGTGAAGACGTACCGACGCACAATGTCCGGAAATCTGGACGCTAGGCGTTTCGGCGTGGGCGCCACCGCGAGCTCTTTCCCCGACGAAGGAGTCGGCGCGCGCGCGGATCTCCCCGCGCGCGCCGTCGACGCGGCTTCGCGCTTGGTGAGCGCGACCTCGCGCGCATCCAACGCCGCCTCGCGTTTTCCCAAGCCCTTCTCTCGAGCGTCGCACGCGGATTCACGAGATTTCAACTTGGCGAGCGCCTCCTTGATCTCTGTCTCTCTCTCTCGCGCGCGTGCTTCTCTCGCCTCGACGCTCGCCTCGCTCTTCGCGAGCGCCGCCTCGCGAGGCGCCAACGCGCCGCTCGCTCTCAATTCGCTCGCCATCGTCGCCAATTTCTCCTCCTTCGCCTGCAACTGATCCTCCAAACGCTCAATCTTCCCATCGCGCGCGGCGAGCGCCTTCTCCAACCCGCTCTTTTCCTTTTCCAGCGCGATGGCTTTGCTCTCGTACTTTGTGACGCTCGATTTTTCAAATTCTAAATCCGCCTTTAAACGCTTCATCGTCGCCTCGCTCGCCTCGAGTCGCTCGCGCGTCTGCGTCGCCTCACCCTCGAGCCAATCCACCTTGTTCCCGTTCGCCTTGGCCAACAACGCCTCCTTGTGAAGCTCGCGATTTTTCGTCGTCAGCGTCTCCACCTCGCGTTCCAACTCCTCGCCGCGGCGTCGCAACGCACCGATGGCGCGCGCGTCCGCGCTCTCCCGCTCCCTCGACCCACTCTCCCCGCTCGCTCTCGCCTCTCGCTCTCGCGCCAACGTCGCTCGCACGCTCGCCAATTCCTCCCGCAACTCTCGCGTCTGCGTCTCGAACGCGCGCTTCTCCGCGCGATAGGTTCCGTCGGCGACGTCCACCATGCGCAACACGCGCTCCTCTCGCGCCAACAGCGACGCTCGTTCATCCAGTAACGCACGCGCGTCTTTTCTCGCCTCTTCCAACTGCGCATCACACCGTCACGCGTTCAAGAGTCAGTCACCCAGCCTTTTTTTCGTCTCGTTTCGTCTCGTTTCGTTTCAAACCGCGCCCAACCCCTCGCGCGCGCGTCGTCCAATCTTCACGCGTGCACGCGCGCATCTCTCTCTCGCCCGTCCTCGACGACTCGATTTCAAACGACGACGCGCGTTCTACATCCGTGCGCGCGTCTCTCCTCCTCCTCGCGTCCACCATCGCGACGCCGAATCGCCGAATGCGTGCACGAATCGATTCGATGGGCCGCACCTGTTCGCGCACGCGGGCCGTCTCATCGCGCTCGCTCCTCGTCCGTACGCACGCAGACGCGAGCGCACCGTCGGTACGGTATCGTCGCCACACATCCGTCGCCTCGGGAGTACCATCGGGGGCGACTTTCGTCGTCATCGTCGTCCTCGCGCGTCGGATCGTGGCGAGACGACATCGCGCGGCGGTGCGTGGGCGTGGGACTGTTTGGCGAGTCATGAATCGTCACGCATGCACACACACATAGAGTCGCGATATCCCGTCCGTCCATGGACGCCGTCGCGCGTCTCAAAACAAAAAAAATCGTCACTTGGTGAACGAGGCCGTGGACTATGGACGCTCGCGCGGAACGCGCGGACCACGGTCGCGCATGCATCGCGCGCGTCGGATCGTCATCACCCCTCGTGCGACGCCGAGGACCGCGATGTCGGTCTCGATGATCGGCGTCAAGAGGGCGCTTCAGTTTACCTCCGCCACGGGCATCGCGTACGGGTTGCGCTTCGTCCCGCA
>Ga0208410_1000825_pt1 | contig 17281 bp, 13 predicted proteins | sample ETN02SmetaG_3_FD_185787 | JGI IMG/M metagenome (GOLD analysis project Ga0208410, IMG submission 185787) | Marine microbial and viral communities from oxygen minimum zone, Eastern Pacific Ocean - ETNP2014F10-02SV257 (SPAdes) (version 2) | ecosystem: Environmental > Aquatic > Marine > Oceanic ... | reverse complement strand
GGCCCCTGCTTCTACCAAGTACCGAAGAGTCGGTAACGCTGATTTGATGCGAAGATCATCAGTTATCACTCCACCCTCTAGTGGAACATTGAAATCGCACCGGACTAAAACCCTTTTGCCTTCTAAATTGCCTAGGTCTTCCAGCGTGGGGATGTTCATGGTGTTCTTTTAGTTTTACTTACTTTTCTTTTTTGTACGGCGAGTTCCTACAATTTTTGTTAAATCAACCATGCGAGTTGAGTAACCCATTTCATTGTCATACCATCCACACACTTTCACCATTTTTCCGGTTGCCATGGTTAAACCTGCATCTATTGTGCATGAAGCAGCCCGACCTACGATGTCTGCAGAAACTAGCGGATCTTCGCTGTAGTCAAGAACTTTAGACAATGGACCTTTTCGAGCAGCTTCTGCATAAGCCGCGTTTATTTGTTCTACTGTTGCTTCTTTCTTTAGCGTCCCAACGAAATCCGTGATCGAACCATCGGGTATCGGTACTCGTAAAGAAATACCGTCAAGCTTTCCTTTCATCTTGGGCATAACCAGAGAGGTGGCACGTGCTGCCCCAGTTGAGGTCGGAACAATATTGACAGCCGCCGCTCGGGCTCTACGTAAATCACTATGTGGTCCATCAACCAGACTTTGATCACCGGTGTATGCGTGAGTAGTCGTCATGAAGCCTTGCTCTACTCCAAATTTGTCATCCAAAACTTTGATCATTGGAACAAAACAGTTAGTCGTGCAAGAAGCGTTTGAGATCACATGATGCTTACTTGGGTCGTAGTCATCATCGTTCACTCCGACGACAAAAGTTGCGTCACAGTCTCCCGAAGGAGCGGAAATTATGACTTTTCGAGCCCCACCTTCAAGGTGTAGGCCGGCCTGGTCTCTAGCGGTAAAAAACCCAGTTGATTCAACCACTACATCCACCCCTAAGTCTCCCCAAGGCAGGTCACCCGGGTTTCGCTCAGAGAGAACCTTTATCTTTTTGCCATCTATGGAAATACTGTCGCGGGTGGTCCGCACTTTTGCTTCCAACGGGCCATGAACAGAATCGTTAGCGAGCAGAAAAGCCATGGTATCAATGGCTCCTAAATCGTTTACTGCTACAAACTCAAAGTCAGCTCCACTTTTCATTGCCGCTCTGAAGAAATTTCTTCCGATTCGGCCAAAGCCATTAATACCTACTCGAACAGTCATGAATACGTTTCCTCCTGCAACTTAATGTTGTCAGTATTTGTTATTTCCTTGATATCCGCTTAAGAAAGGATAAACACCCGTCAAATTGGAGATATGTGTCACACTAAATGTGTATCACTGCTGGATGTCGCGGTGGGTGATGAGTGGGTCAAATCCTGATTGAATCAGGTGTTCTCTAATTATTTCAGTAATCGCCACTGACCGATGTCGACCACCAGTGCAACCAAAGGCCAGCGAAAAGAAGGAATGTCCACCTGCAGCGTAAACCGGAAGTAGAAGATCCAACATTTCTTTCAACTGTTTCAAGAACGGTTCAGTCATAGATTGGGTCTCAACATACTCTCTGACTGCATGATCAAGCCCGGTAAGTGGGCGTAGAGTTTCTTCCCAATGTGGATTCGGCAAAAACCTACAATCAAACACCATTGAAGCATCTCGAGGCGTTCCATGCTTAAAGCCAAAAGAAGTAAGTAAAAGTCTCATAGGCCTGTCATGAACTTCCCCAAAAAGCCCTTCAACTTTTCTTCGAAGATCGTGAACATTCAGATCAGAGGTGTCAATAATGATGTTCGCTTCGCTTCGTACTGGCTCTAAAGCGCTTCTTTCTGAACTTATTGCTTCTTCTAGTCCTCGTTCTTCTCCAAATGGATGCGGTCTTCTTGTATCTTCATACCGTTGAAGAAGCGTTTCGGTAGAGCAATCAAGAAATACGACTCGTAAATCTTCTTGCTTTGAGCGTAAGTCTTCTAGCGCAGTGAGTGTTTCCCCTTCATAAGAATCAAACCGGAGAGTGAATGCCACTCTCTCCCACGGAGTTTCAGGGGCACCAGCTAAATCCGCTAATTTACTTATGAGGTCTGCGGGAACACGGTCAATAACAAACCAGCCAAGGTCTTCTAGGTCCTTAGCAAATTCAGAGCGGCCTGCTCCTGAAAGACCGGTAACGACCAGAACATTACTCATAATCAAATAGTAGACCGTATTCTGTTATTACGCGACGCGTACAGCCTCAATAAGTAGAAGACGTGGAATTAATGCTGCGTCACCGAATTGCAGCGAGCGCTTAAGGAATCCTTCCGGCGGAGAAGGCTCATGCATTGAACTGATTACTAGCCCGGCAGAACTCAAAGCGTTTACGTACCTGCTTAGTGGACGATGAACAAAAGGCAGGAAAACCCCATTATCCACTTCTTCCATTTCCATTACTTCTGTCAAATACGGTCCGATTCTCCAATATTTCTCCGGAGGGTCCAGAATCTGGTCGTCTATCCAACCACTACCAGGGGTTTGGACAAGAGGATGATTCAAAAAGAAGAGAAACTTTGCATCTGGTTTCAAGATTCGAGCTATTTCTTCAATTGCTGAATCCATGGCCTCGATATGTTCGAAGACTAAGCAGGCAATCGCAGCGTCAAACGATGACTCATTAAAGGGAAGTTGTTCAGATTTTCCTCGAAGGTACACCGGACCTCCGCCTCTCCTGTTTGCTTCCAATATTTGGTTATGCGTTGGATCCACCCCGATAACTGTTTCTGCTCCTGATTCAACAAGAACTCGACTTATCTGTCCTTCACCAGTTCCGACATCCAGAATTTTTTTATAGCCAGTCAATAAATCTCTTGCCAAAGGGATTATTTGTTCTTCGTACTCTTCGTCTGCTCCCTCTGTGAAGCCCTCTTGCCACCATTCAGCGTGCTGCTCCCAGGAGTCTTCTGCCTTCTCTTTAGTCACTGATACAGCGTGACAGGTTTCTAGGCAAAATGCGTGTCTTAAAGTAGTTCCATCCTTACCATGCATACATGGCTGCTTTTCTTGCGATAATTAGCGCTGCTCTATTTGGGGCAGGAGATTTTCTTGGCGGTCTGGCTTCGCGTAGAACTGGAATTTTTTCCGTTATCGCCATTGCGCAATTGATAGGTTTATTTGTCATCCTGCTGGTCGCCCCATTTATGGCAGACCAGTTTTTACTGGGTGACTTTTTCCGAGGGTCTCTCGCAGGGATCTTAGGTCTTATTGGAATATCCCTGATCTTTCACGCCTTACAACGTGGCCCTATGACCATCGTTGCTCCTATTACCTCTATAGCTTCTGCTGTAATACCAGTCATTTGGGGAACCGCCCACGGAGAAAACCTCTCCTCTGTACACATTTTGGGTATCTCTATCGGCATGACAAGCATTTATTTAATTTCACAAGCTCGGGACCAGACCTTAAAAGAAAAACCAACTGTAACTCTTCCTCCCTGGCTGATAACAGAATCTTTGCTTTCCGGTCTCTGTTTTGCTGGCTTTTATATTGTGATTGACGGAACTTCGATTTCCTCCGAACCTTGGCCGCTTGTAGGTGCCCGCTCAACAACTGTTTGCTGCCTGCTACTGATAGGCATTTTTAGTAGAAGGACACTGCGTGTTGATTCTTCTGTTCTTCCGTTGATTTTCTGGTCAGGCGCCTTAGACACGATTGCAAATCTGACTTTTCTTATGGCAACGAACCGAGGAATGTTGAGCATCGTTTCAGTTCTCACTTCTCTATATCCAGCAGCCACAGTTATTTTGGCTAAATGGATACTTAAGGAACATTTAACGCGAATACAAGTTCTTGGATTGCTTGGCGCATTGACCGCTACTGCTCTTATAGCTAGCGGTTAACTTGAGTGTGGATTTTCTCATAAAGAGAGATAGCAACTGAGTTTGGAAGCCACGAAATACTCTTCAAATCTTCTTTAGTGGCTTTTTGTATTGCCTTGACGCTACCTAACTCTTTGATGAGACGCTTTCTTCTTTCTGCACCGAACCCTGGAACGCCATCAAGCACCGAACCAGTCATTCGCTTTGATCTCAACTTGCGATGATATTCAATAGCAAATCTATGCGATTCATCTCGTATTCTTTGCAACAGATACAACGCTTCTGAGGTGCGTGGAAGCAAAACTGACTGATCGTAACCTGGGAGGAACACTTCTTCTAATCGTTTCGCTAGTGCTGCTACCGGAATTCTTTCTTTTAGTCCCAGTTCTTCTACAACTCGGATTGCCACCCCTAATTGTCCTCGTCCTCCATCTACAAGAAGTAATTGCGGCGGATAAGCAAATTTTGAAGACCTTTCTTCAACTGGTGCGTCTTCTTCTTTCAGGAATGCTTTGAGACGACGTGTCAACACTTCTTCCATTGCCGCGTAATCATCATTCCCATGCACATCTTTAATTTTGAAACGTCGGTACGCACTTGGGTTTGGAATCCCGTCTTCAAGCACCACCATTGATCCAACATAATCAGTTCCTTGCAAATGACTCATATCAAAACATTCGATTCGAAGTGGAGCATTAGGCAGATCAAGCGCTAATTGCAACTCATTCAATGCTTTTGAACGGCTGTTGTGGTCGTTAGCTCGTTTCATCCGATATCTAAGGAATTCTTCTTCAGCGTTTAAAGAAACAGTCCGCAATAATTCTTTTTTTCCACCGCGCTCAGGAATTCTGAACTGAACTTTTCCATTCTTCTCAGAACTCAACCATTCGCATAGGAGCTCAGCTTCTGCTGGCAACTCTTCAACAAGTATGTTTCGCGGTATTCCATAAGTCAGTTCGTTTCGATAATGCGACGAAATAATCTCGTTAAGCACCTCAGCGGAGTTCAGTTCTTCTACTCGGTCCATGATGGACCCTTTACGCCCAACTACTTTCCCGTGTCTGACATAAAAGACTTGCACTGCCACCTGTAACTCGTCTCCGCTGAAAACAACTACATCAAACTGTTCTTCTTCGTTTCCGACGATTTGCTGTTTAGCAGCGACTTGACGAACACTTTTTAATTGATCTCGAAATCGTGCTGCCGCCTCATATTCAAGATTGTTTGAAGCCTCACCCATTTGTGCGTCTAGCCGACTCTGTATTTCTTTTGTATCGCCCCCAACCACTCTCATTAAGTCGTTCACGATTGTCGTGTATTCGTCTTTTGTGACTTCATTAACGCACGGGCCGCAGCATTTTTCTATATGGAACAACAGGCAAGGTTTTCCATTTCTTTGATGTTCACGCAGTTTTGAGTCACTACATGTTCGGACCGGGAAGGAACGTATTAGTAGATCAAGCGTGTCTCTGATAGCCCCAGCCTGTGCGTAAGGTCCAAAATATCGAGAACCTTTTCTTTTGCGTTCTCGAACTACAGCTGCGCGAGGCCATTCTTTGTCAAGAGATATTGATAAATATGGGTAACTTTTATCATCCTTCAGGTCAATGTTGAATCTTGGCCTGTGCTGTTTGATCAAATTGAACTCTAGGAGAAGTGACTCCAGCTCATTGTTTACTTGTATCCATTCCACTTGCGCTGCTTCATTGAGCATCTGAATTGTTCGTGGAGCAATGTTGCTTTTTTTACCAAAATAACTGTTGACTCTGTGTCGAAGATTTTTTGCCTTTCCGACATACAAAACTTGGCCATTGGCATCTAAAAATTGGTAAGAGCCAGGAGTTTCTGGAATTGAACCAGGGTCTGGACGCTCAACCATTATTGAGGCAGCATTTCCTGTAAGAACTTTCCGGTATAGCTCTTTGAGATCTTCGCTAAATCTTCCGGAGTTCCTATCCCGACAATCTCTCCACCGCCCACTCCCCCTTCAGGACCTAAATCAATTACCCAGTCAGCTGTTTTAACCACATCTAAGTTGTGTTCAATAACTATTACTGTGTTTCCTTGGTCTACTAGCCGGCTCAAAACTCCAAGGAGTTTACGTACGTCTTCAAAGTGAAGCCCTGTCGTTGGCTCATCCAAGATGTACACCGTATGGCCGGTGGATCTCTTGGCAAGTTCACTTGCTAGCTTTACTCTTTGAGCTTCTCCCCCCGAGAGCGTTGGTGCGGGTTGCCCCAGTCGTATGTAGCCGAGGCCTACATCCACCAAAGTCTGCATATGACGAACGATTGTTGGCTGTTTGTTAAAGAAAGTCAATGCTTCTTCACAAGAAAGGTTTAACACATCTGCAATATTTAAACCCTTAAATTCGATATCAAGAGTGTCACGGTTATAGCGCTTACCTTTGCAAATCTCGCACGGCACATAAACATCTGGCAAGAAATGCATTTCGATTTTTAGTGTTCCATCACCAGAACATGCTTCGCATCTTCCACCTTTTACATTGAAACTAAATCGTCCAGGCTGGTAACCGCGAACTCGCGACTCTTCGGTTTGTGCGAAAAGTTTACGAATATGGTCAAACACGCTGGTGTAGGTTGCTGCATTTGATCTTGGAGTTCGACCAATTGGCGCCTGATCAATATTGATAACCTTGTCTACTTCTTCAACCCCCTCAAGAGCGGTATGGAGACCTGGTGGGACTTTCGATTTATACACTTTTTGCATCAGAGACTTATGCAAAATTTCATTGACTAAAGTAGATTTACCCGATCCAGATACCCCTGTCACGGCAATGAAGCAACCCAGTGGAAAATCTACTTGAATCTCTTTCAAATTGTTTTCACGAGCCCCACGTATAGTTACGGCTAAGCCATTCGGTTCGCGCCGCGTGCTCGGAATCGCAATCTCTTTTCTTCCAGAAAGGTACTGACCAGTTAGAGACTTCCTCGATTTCAGAAGACCGTCAACTTTCCCTTCGTAAACAACTGCGCCTCCATGCTCTCCCGCACCGGGCCCTATATCAACTACATGGTCAGCAGCTCGTATCGTTTCTTCGTCATGCTCTACCACGACTACAGTGTTTCCAAGATCTCGTAGACGCAAGAGTGTTTCTATTAGACGCTGATTGTCTCTTTGATGCAACCCAATTGAGGGTTCATCGAGCACGTAGAGAACGCCAACTAGCCCACTACCTATTTGAGAAGCCAACCGAATACGTTGCGCCTCTCCTCCAGCAAGAGTCGCCGCCGACCTAGATAAAGAAAGGTAATCAAGGCCTACGTCCATCAGGAATCCGATTCGGCTGTTGACTTCTTTGAGTATTGGTTCCGCCACTATCAGATCCCGATCTGAAAGCTTTAACTCTGTCAATATCTTGTTCGCTTCGCCAATGGGCAAAGAACAAATGTCGTGAATATTTTTCCCGCTTACTTGAACCGCTAGTGACAACGGATTCAAGCGCGCCCCAATGCATTCTGGGCAATGAACTTGACGCATGTACCCTTCAATTTGATCTCGTTGACTATCAGTTTCAGCGTCACGATGCCGACGCCGAAGATAAGGCATTACTCCTTCAAAATGGGCTGAATAGACGCGGTTTCGTCCAAATCGATTCTTGTAACGAACTTCTACTCTGTCTTTTACTCCACCATCTAATAGCAGCTTGTGTGTTTTAGCAGGCAAACTCTTCCAGGGTTTATCAAAATCAATTCCTTGATTTTCCGCTACTGCTTCGATCAGTCTTGAGAAATAACGGTTACGCCCACTTGACCAAGGGGCAATTGCTCCTTCTGCCAGACTGAGGTCAGGATTTGGAACCACTAAATCCTTATCAACTTCAAATACAGAACCTAGACCATCACAATGGTCACAAGCTCCGTACGGACTATTGAAAGAGAAGTTTCTCGGCGCTAGCTCTTCAAAAGATTTCCCGTCACTAGGTCGTGACAGATGTTGACTAAATACGATTCTTTTTTGAAAATCTTCTGCACTGTCTTCCTTCTCTCCAGTTGAAACTATTTCTATTTCTGCAACTCCGTCCGACAGAGACAGTGCAGTTTCCATAGATTCAGTGAGCCTCTGTTCTATACCTTTTCTTATTTTGAGGCGATCTACCACTACTTCAATTGTGTGCATTTCATAACGCGCTAAATCAATTTCATCTCCGAAGGTGTACTCGTTTCCATCGACTATCGCACGACTAAAGCCTTGTTGGGCTAACTCCGAAAGAAGCGTGTCATACGTTCCCTTGCGCCCTCGGACCACGGGAGCAAGCACCTGGAACCTAGTTCCTTCCTCCATAGCTAAAATCCGATCAACTATTTGTTGAGGGGTTTGTCTTACTAATTGCTCTCCGGTTTCTGGATCAAACGGGACCCCAATTCGCGCAAACAACAACCTCAAGTAATCGTAAACTTCCGTTATTGTCCCCACTGTTGAACGCGGATTACGCGAGGCGCTTTTTTGGTCTATTGAAATCGCGGGAGAAAGACCTTCTATGAAATCAACGTCAGGCTTATCCATCTGTCCAAGGAATTGCCGAGCGTAAGCCGACAAAGACTCCACATAACGTCTTTGCCCTTCGGCATAAATCGTGTCAAAAGCCAAAGATGACTTACCAGAACCAGAAATACCAGTGAAAACAACCAGCTTCTCTCTCGGCACATCCAGATCTACATTTTGAAGGTTGTGTTCGCGTGCGCCTCTTACAATTAAGCGTTCTGACATCTTAAGAATACTAACTCTGACAAAGTAGATTCGTCTTAGCGGTGCTCGCTTAATTCACGAAGTTCTTTTTTAAGTTCACGAATTTCGTCTCGTAAACGAGCAGCATATTCAAATCTTAAATCACCAGCAGCTTCTCCCATTTCCGCCTCAAGGGTGTGAACTAAGCGCTGCAGGTCTTCATGTGGCATCTCAGACAGTCCCTCTGAAAGATTTGCATTGCGTCGTTTACTTCCTTTACTTGGCACAGGACTCTCTGCTGATGGTCGGAGTATTTCTAAAATGTCTGTCACTGCTTTTCTTACTGTCTGCGGATTTATTCCGTTCTCTTGGTTATATTCCTGCTGCAACTTTCTACGACGCATCGTTTCTGAGATTGCTCGCTGCATGGAGCCAGTGACTTGATCCGCGTACATAACGACTTGACCTTCAACGTTTCGCGCTGCACGTCCAATGGTTTGTATCAAAGAAGTCTCGCTGCGTAAGAATCCTTCTTTGTCTGCGTCAAGAATTGCAACTAAGGAAACTTCAGGAAGGTCTAAGCCTTCACGAAGTAAGTTGATTCCTACCAGAACATCAAACTCACCTAATCGCAAATCTCGAAGAATCTCTATTCGCTCTAATGTGTCAATGTCGCTATGCAGATAGCGAACTCGGATCCCATGCTCAAGCAGATATTCAGTTAGATCTTCCGCCATCTTCTTCGTCAATGTGGTCACTAAGACTCTTTGATCATTTTCAACTCGTTCAGTGATCAGATTTTGCAGGTCATCAATTTGCCCCGATGTGGGCTTAACGATTATCTCTGGGTCCACTAATCCAGTAGGTCGGACGATCTGCTCAACAATCCGGCTGCTATTCTCCAACTCCCACTGACCAGGAGTAGCTGAAAGAAAAACCACCTGGCTTACAGTTTCGATGAATTCTTCAAATTGAAGTGGACGATTATCTGCTGCGGAAGGAAGTCGAAATCCGTGCTCTATGAGGACTTCTTTTCTTTTCTTATCTCCGAGATACTGTCCATTTAACTGCGGCACTGCAACGTGGGACTCATCTAGAACCACCAGAAAATCTTCAGGGAAATAATCGAGCAATGTGTAGGGTTTTTCTCCTGGACTGCGCCCATCTATATGAGCGCTGTAGTTCTCTACACCTTTACAAAATCCAATTTCGGTAATCATTTCAAGGTCATGCTCTGTTCGCATGCGAAGCCTCTGAGCTTCCAGCAGCTTTTCTTCCGACTTAAAAAATGCGAGCCTCTCTTGAAGTTCTTTTTCTATGCCTGCGGTGGCTCTAGCTAAAACTAAACTGTCGGCTGCGTAATGTGTCGCTGGAAACACCACGAGTTCAGAATGTTCTTGTATTCGCTCTCCCGTCACCGGATCAACTTCCGTTATTGATTCGATCTCATCCCCAAAGAGAGATATACGAAAAATGCTTTCTTCATAAGAAGGATGAATCTCTAATGTGTCTCCACGAACTCGGAATTTTCCTCGATCTAACGCAACATCATTTCGTTCGTACCGCATTTCTATAAGCATGCGCAAAGTAGCTCTCTGCTCTACCTCTTCACCAGCGCGGAGAACTAGCAGATTTCCTTCGTACATTTCTGGATTACCTAGACCGTAAATACAAGAAACTGAAGCCACTACGATTGTGTCACGTCGAGTCAAAAGAGCCGCAGTGGCAGAGTGCCTTAAACGGTCTATTTCATCATTAACAGAAGAATCTTTTTCTATGAAAGTATCTGAAGAAGGAACATAGGCTTCCGGCTGATAGTAGTCGTAGTAAGAAACAAAATATTCAACACGATTCTCTGGAAAGAATTCGCGCAGTTCGTTTGCTAGTTGCGCAGCCAGAGATTTATTTGGTGCGATCACTAAAGTTGGTTTTTGTACTTCTTCAATTGTCCACGCGATTGTTGCGCTCTTACCACTACCTGTTATCCCAAGCAACGTCTGGAAACGTTCTCCTCCATTGATTCCATCTGCCAGCTCACTGATTGCTTTTGGTTGATCCCCCGAAGGTGAAAATGGGGCGTGCACGCGAAACGGAGCGTTCATGCAGACAAACTCTCTATCCAATTCCATGCCCGATCTATTTCTTCATTTAACGAATTGAGGTCACCATTGTTATCAACCACAAAGTCTGCTTTTTTGATCCGCTCTTCTCGTTCGACTTGATTAGAGATTCTATTTTTCGCATCATCTTCTGCGAATCCGCGATATGCGACAAGACGACGTATTGCCTCCTCCGGAATGAGATCCACGACAATGATCCCGTCTAAATCTTCATAGCCGGACTCAATAAGGAGTGGAATGTCTAAAATAATCGGAGCTCCCCCACCGGCGTAGGTGTCGCGTAGGCGCGCTATTTCTTCACGCACTAAAGGATGGACGATTTCGTTAAGCGCTAGAAGTTCTTCGGAATCTTTAAAAACGATGTCGGCGACCGCCTGCCGATTCAACTCGCCTTCTTCGGAGAGGATTTTTTCTCCCCACCGCTCAACCATCTTTTCAAAAACAGGTTTCCCAGGTTGTTGCAGTTCTCTGACTATTGCGTCAGCGTCTATTAAGACAGCGCCGCGTTCCACTAAACCAGCAGAAACGGTTGATTTTCCTGAACCTATTCCACCGGTCAGGCCTATCTCAAGAGTTTCTTGAAATAGCTCCTTAGCCGACATGGTTGATCAGGCTCCTTCCGGCTCCTCTTCAGACTCTTCTTCGTCTGTAGATTCGTCCGTGTCAGTTACTTCTTCAGTGGCGGGCTCTGCTTCGTTTGCAGATTCGTCCGTGTCAGTTGCTTCTTCAGTGGCGGGCTCCGCTTCGTCTGCAGATGCTTCCGAGTCAGATGATTTCTCCTCGCCATCTGTTTCTTCCCCATCTACTTCCGCATAATACGCTTCCCAAGCCTCTTGCCCCTCAGATTCAGGAACTATAAAGTTTCCTTCTTCATCGTATGCATGCTCACCGAAGTGCTCCTGGTACTCGGCAGCGACTGCACCACCTTCAGCGGCTTGTTTAATGGAGAGGCTTATCCGTCGACGTTCGAGGTCTAGGTCAATAATCTTCACCCAAAGTTCTTCACCGGGGGTCACTACTTGTTCTGGAAGCTCTACGTGATGTGCGGACATCTCTGAAATGTGAACGAGTCCTTCTATTCCATCTCCCACTTGAACAAAGGAGCCGAAGGGAACTAATTTTGTGACTCGCCCATAAACCAGTTCTCCAGTTTTATGTGCATCTGCAAACTCTTGCCATGGGTCAGATTGTGTTGCTTTGAGAGAAAGACTAATTCGCTCTCTGCTCATATCAATATCTAGTACCTGTACTTCTACTTCGTCTCCCACTGTTACTACTGAGCCGGGATGGTCAACGTGTTTCCAAGAAAGCTCTGAGACGTGTATCAAGCCGTCCATTCCGCCAAGGTCAACAAACGCTCCGAAATTGACAACGCTTGAAACGACACCTTTTTTCACTTCTCCTGGTTTTAAGTCATGAAGGAATTCTTCGCGTTGCTCTTTGTGGCTTTCTTCAAGCCATGCCCGACGCGATAGCACGACATTGTTGCGATGTTTATCTAGTTCAATGATTTTCGCTTGAACAGTTTGGCCGATGTATGGCTGAAGGTCTCTAACGCGACGAAGTTCAACAAGAGAGGCTGGCAAGAAGCCTCGTAAACCTATATCTACGATTAGGCCGCCTTTTACAACTTCTATAACTGAGCCTGTAACACTTTCATCAGCTTCTTTTACTTTTTCTATGTTGCCCCAAGCTCGTTCATACTGAGCCCGTTTTTTGGAAAGAATAAGCCTTCCCTCTTTATCTTCAAGGGTTACGACTACTGCTTCAATTTTTTCCCCCATAGCTACTATGTCAGCAGGGTTTACTCCGTTGCGGATAGACAACTCGCGTGCCGGTATGACACCTTCTGATTTGTATCCGATGTCCAAAAGGGCTTCGTCTTTGTCTACTCGAACGACTGTCCCTTCTACTAATTGACCAGCTTCAACATCAACCATTGTTGCTGAGTAGGCCTCATCAAGTGAGAGGCTTCCAAGGTCATTTTCAATTATTTGTCTGGGTATGTAATCTCCGCTTGTATCAAAGTCTCCCATTGGAGGGGATTTGAGGGCGTCATCGGTAGTAGTTTCGTCGGACATGGTCTTCTCGTCGGATAGGTAATAGTCGGATACGGGCCACACCATATTTGGTGGGCGAGATAAGCCTATCTGCTCCTTATTTCTTCTCCCCATTATTTGGGCGATGTGCAATAAGTAAATATTCGGCGTGATCTAAGTCAGGAACACGCTTCGTATAGTCTCCAGGATCAACAGACCATATTTCTTCTACTTCAAGCCCTGCGTTAGCAGCGAGCAGACGGAGTTCTCGAGGGGTAAAGCAAGAGGTCCATAGCTCTGTATCCATTGACTCCCCTTCTTCATTTTTGACAGAGGTAGTTTCATGATTTATTCCTGTTTCTGCATTAAACGTCGCATTTTCGCTCAAATAACGGATTTGAAAATATGAAGAAAAGGCACTTAACGCTAATTTTTTTCCTGGTTTTAAAGCCCGAGACATGCATGAAAGAATTACTCCGTCTGGATCCCCTTCCGATTTTTGGAGCGTAGGACCTCCAGCTAAGCCAAATGCCCCCTGGCAAAGTGAAATGACTGCATCAAACTCTTCTACATAGGGCATATCTCTTGCGTCACCGCATACAAAAGAAACATTCTCAGATGTCTTCTGGTTTGCGAGATGGATGAAATCTTCTGAAATATCTAAACCGGTGACGTTCACACCTCTTGAAGCAAATTCATGAGCATGACGACCTGGACCGCATCCAACATCAAGAAGGCTGTCTCCTGGGCCGAGATCCAAAATGCGCATTAAGGCGTCAACTTCTTGGGTTGTACCGTAAGTGAATGAATAACGAAGATAAGTGGGCCCTAAATGCTCGGCTACCTCTTCAAACCAATGCCTCTTTTTCACGCTTTAGCATCCGCCCATGTTGATCCGAAGGACATATTTACTTCTAAATCCACCCTCAGGTCATAAGCGTTTTTCATTATTTCTGGAACTTTTTCTAAAACATGCTCTTCTTCTTCGGGAGGAACTTCAAGGATCACTTCATCGTGAACTTGCAAAATAAGTCGACTCTCCAAAGAGTGTCTCTCAATGTGCTCGTCTATTCCGATAAGAGCCACTTTGAAAATATCTGCCGCTAATCCCTGAATAGCAGAGTTCATTGCTTGACGCTCTCCAGCTTGACGCACATTAAAGTTCGAAGAAGAGAGTTCAGGTATACGCCGACGGCGACCAAAAAGTGTCTCTGTGTACCCTTTTTGTCTTGCTTCTTCTATTGAACGATCCATGTATTCTCTGACTGCAGGAAATGCATCAAAAAAAGCGGTGAGAATACCTGATGCTTCTTCACGCGGAATATCCAGTCGTTGAGCCAATCCGTAAGCCTCCATGCCATAGGCCAAACCATATGAGACCATTTTCGCTCGAGATCTTGTTTCATAATCAACTTCTGAAGGGTCCAGATCCCACACTTGCGCCGCTACGGAAGTATGGACATCTTCTCCCGCTTCGAAAGCTCGTATCAGACCTGGATCTTCCGCTAAGTGTGCGATACATCTCAATTCAATTTGGTTGTAGTCTGCCACTAGAAGCGAGAAGCCATCTGCAGGTACAAATGCTTTACGAAAAGCGCGACCTGCTTCTGTCCGAACAGGGATGTTATGCAAATTGGGTGCATCTGAACTGAGTCTTCCTGTTCGTGCAACTGTTTGCTTGAACGTAGCTCGTATCCGGTCTTCGGCGCCGACCGAACTTAATAGTCCTTCCCCATAGGTGGAACGCAACTTTTCAACTTCTCTGTAAGAAAGTATTTTCTCCACGATTGGATGTTCGCCTCTAAGGCGCTCGAGTGTTGCTGCATCCGTTGAAAACCCTGTTTTGGTTTTCTTTCCGGGAGTCAATCCCAATTTTTCAAAAAGCACTTCACGTAATTGTTTCGTGGAATTCACATTGAATTCCATTCCTGCAATTTCATGTATTTCTTCGCGATATTCTCCACATTGTTTAGTGAGATCGTCACGTAACCTCTTTAGTTCTGGAACATTTACCCCTATTCCAAGTTCTTCCATCTTTACTAGAACTCTCGCAAGGGGAAGTTCTATCTCTGTGTTCAAACTCTCTAAATTCTGGGAAGTAAGCGCTTTCGAAAGCGGATCGATGAGCAAACTTACGGCTACTGCTTTCTGTGCAAGAAAATTTTCAGCATCTGTGTTGTCATCACCAAGAGCAAGCTGACCTTCAGGCGAACCGGTTGCTTCAATTTCCCATGAAGTGTGGCGCTCTAGAAGACCGGTTAAATCTGTGTTCTCGTCAGCTGGATCCAGCAGGTACCCCGCTAGTTGTGTATCTAATGTGATGCGAGGTGAAGATATTTTATGAACGAGAAGAGTTCTTATTAAAGTTTTAATGTCATGAGTCGCTATTCCTGGCCCATTGTCTCCAAATAAAGAGTTCAGTTCTTTATTTATCTTTGGTTCCGTTAGAACTTCAGAGGCTAGATAAAACACTTGGGCTTCGTCAGGTTTGTCTCCGACGAAAATGGTGATCCCATCAATGGTGCTTTCTCCCACTCCGATACTCAAAGTCTTATTTTTAGGAATGCTTCCAAGTAGATCATTAAGCGTTGAGAGCCCAATAGGTGTTATTTCTTTTACCTCTATGCGTTTCGTACCAGAAGCATTCGATCCTTTCGCTTCTTGCCCACCCCAAGACTCAATTCCGAGAATGGCACCAAGTTGGTCTCGCGACTTGTTCAACTCAAGAGAACTAAATAGTTCAGATGCTCGCTCAACATTCGGTGATTTGAGACGAAGTTCATCCAAGTTCAAGTTAAGTGGAACATCTCGAACGAGCTCCATCATTTCTGAATTCAACCGAACAAGAGTTTCACTTTCTTCTAGATTCTGTCTTAATTTGGGTGTTTGGTCAGCGGCAGCCTGCAAAACTCCGTCTAAGCCTCCATATGAGTTGATCAGCTTTGCTGCGGTCTTTTCTCCAACACCTGGGACTCCAGGAAGATTGTCTGAAGTGTCGCCTCGTAATGCTGCGTAGGCCACGTAATCCTTTGGGCTGACTCCTGTTCTTTCTTTTATCCCCTCTTCGTCATACAAGGCATAGTCAGACACACCTCGTTTGTTATAAAGCACTCTGACATGCGGATCTTCGACCAACTGATAACTATCCCGATCGCCGGTAACGATGATTGCTTCTTCCTTTGAGTCTCTAACCAAGCTGGCCAACGTTGCAAGAACATCATCGGCTTCAAAACCTTTTGCATCTACAACACACATACCAAGCGATTCAACAATCTCTCGGACGAGTGCTAATTGTTCGTAGAGAATGTCTGGTTGCTTTTCTCGATTCGCTTTATAGGAGGAAAGGCGTTCATGTCTAAAGGTTTTTTCAGGACGATCAAAAGCGACTGCTAGTCCATCGGGTTGGTGGTCTCTGAGTAACGTTGCAAGCATCATCGTAAAACCATGCAAAGCATTCGTTACCTGGCCAGAAGAAGTTGTCATATCGGTGGGCAATGCAAAGAAAGCCCGATAAGTCAATGAGTTTCCATCTATTAGAAGAAATTTAGACACTCCATGACCTTACTTGGCGAGATCACCCGAAAGGAAACTATGGAAGACCGGGTTACTGGCTTTCGTTAAGAATTTTTGTAGAGACTTCCAGCATGCTTTCTCGACCATCCATGGCGGTTGTCTGAATAAACCGAAATGCGTCTTCCTCGCTTAAGCCTTTTTCGTTCATGAGAAAGCTCTTTGCTTTATCGATCACCTTCCGAGTTTCCAGACGTTCAGCGAAAGTTTCAGCCTTTCCAGTTATTTCTTTTATTTCCCGATGCCGGGCACAAGCTACTTCTACTGCTGGTATCAAGTCTGATTTTTGAAATGGTTTGACTAAATAACCCAACACTCCCGCTTCGACTGCCCTTTCAATCAAGTCTCTTTGACTGAAAGCTGTCAGAACTATCACTGCAGCATCATGCGAGTTAGATATACGCTTCGCCACTTCTAATCCATCAAGCCCCGGCATCTTGATATCCACTATCACTATGTCAGGGTCATGCTCAGCAACTAAATCTAGAACGTGGTCGCCGCGTCCGGTATCGCCGACAACCTCATACCCTTCACTCTCTAAGGTCTCTTTCAAGTCCAATCTAATGATCGCTTCATCCTCTGCTATCACTACAGTGGTCATAGTCCTCTACCTGTCGTAATCTTTGAAATCTTCTCCAGTAGTTGATCTTGGCGCTCTTCAAGATTCTTGATTTCCGTGACTAAATACTGATGGTGTCGAGTCATGGATTCAACTTGTTGATCAACTCCTCTGCGTTCCTGATCAGCGATAGCTGTTTCAGAAACCAGTGATTTCATTCGGGCGTCTTCAGCTTCACTTTGAAGATGATTTAATTGCTCATCCGCAATAGATAGCTCATCTTTATAACGTGAAATCCTTTTACCCACTTCTTTAAGCTGTCGTTCTACAACTGAGTATTTCATCAAACTATTCCTATTGCTGATCTCTTAGATCAACGCATAGTGATTTTACGTAAATTTGGTGCCCGGGGCGGGACTTGAACCCGCACGACCTTTCGGCCAAAGGATTTTGAATCCTCCGCGTCTGCCAATTCCG
>Ga0208410_1000824_pt1 | contig 17282 bp, 26 predicted proteins | sample ETN02SmetaG_3_FD_185787 | JGI IMG/M metagenome (GOLD analysis project Ga0208410, IMG submission 185787) | Marine microbial and viral communities from oxygen minimum zone, Eastern Pacific Ocean - ETNP2014F10-02SV257 (SPAdes) (version 2) | ecosystem: Environmental > Aquatic > Marine > Oceanic ... | reverse complement strand
TCCCCGAATAAAAAAATAAGTTCATAAGAGATTAAGAAAAAACTATGCCATAAATTTAAGATTTTTTAAATTATATTGATTCTATTTTTTAAAATAATTGTCTTTTATTTTTTTATAAAAAATATGTTTTATTTAGTTAATTTTCTAAATATTATTTACTCATGATTGATATGTTAGATAACCTCTTCAAGCTTAATTTAAATAGCACAAACATTAAAAAAGAAATCTTAGCAGGTTTTACGACCTTTATAACAATGTCATATATAATTTTTGTAAATCCACAAATTATGTCTACTACAGGAATGGATTTTGGAGCAGTTTTTGTTGGAACTTGTTTAGCTGCATCAATCGCGTGTTTTATTATGGGTTTTATAGCAAATTGGCCCGTGGGATTAGCTCCAGGTATGGGTCTTAATGCTTTTTTTACATATTCAGTAGTAGGTGAAATGGGCTATTCATGGGAAACAGCTCTCGGCGCTGTTTTCTTATCGGGAATCTTATTTTTTATTATGAGTGTGACGCCATTAAGAAAATGGATGATTGATAGCATTCCAACAAATTTAAGAATAGCTATGGCTTCAGGAGTTGGTTTTTTTATTGGCTTTATAGGTCTAAAAAATGGAGGAATTATAGTTTCGAATGATTCAACTTTCTTAAGTCTTGGTGATTTTTCTAATATTGAAACATTGCTATCTGCATTAGGCTTTTTATTAATAGCAATTTTAACAATTAGAAATATTAAGGGATCAATTATTATTAGCATTCTAATAATTACACTTATATCGTTAACTTTGGGTCTTGTAGAATTTAATGGAATAACTTCTTATCCACCAAGTTTAAGCCCTGTATTTTTACATTTAGATATTATTGGAGCAATTGATATTTCAATGATTTCTATAATTGCATCATTTTTATTTGTTAATCTCTTTGATACTACTGGTACATTATTTGGAGTAGCAACTAGAGCTAACTTTATTGATGAAAAAGGGAATATTACTAATCTAGATAAAGCACTTAAGTGTGATAGTAGCACAAGTATTATTGGAACTTTTTTTGGCTGTGCTCCCGTTACAAGTTATGTTGAAAGCTCATCAGGTATAGAAGCTGGAGGAAGAACTGGACTAACTGCAATAACTGTTGGTTTTTTATTTTTATTTTCTATTTTTTTATCACCTTTGGCTAGCATTGTTCCCTCATATGCAACATCTGGAGCTTTAATATATGTATCACTTTTAATTTTATCCGGTGTCCAAAATTTGGATTGGAAAGATTTAAATGAATTAATACCATCCTTAATTATCATCGTAATGATACCTTTAACATTTTCTATTGCTGATGGTATTTCATTAGGCTTCATAGCATTTATAGTTATGAAAATTGCCTCTGGAAATATAAAATCAATTTCTTCAGGATCTTGGTTTTTGACTTTAATTTTTGTATCAAAATTTATTTTTTTATAATTTTGTTATTTCTTAGTTTCAATAATTATCTAACTAGGTATTAATTGCCAAGTATGCACTAAACATTTCCAAGAGCCATCTTCCTGGCGTTTTAAAATATCTAAATAATCACTAGTTGTAATATTATCCTGTAATGCGCCTTCAGATTGGATCTTATTAGCATTATCTTTAAAAGTTAAATATACAGTTTGACGACTTCTCACTATTGCTATGTCACCAATTACTTCAATATCATAATCTCCATCTTGAATTTTATAAGTAGCCGATTCAAATACAGGGCCAAGAAATTCTCTATAGTTTTCTGCACCTGAAATAACAGGCCCACCTGGGGGAATTAAAGTTATATTTTTATCAAGTGAATTTATGTATCCATCAATATTGCTTGATTCAACTGCATTATGCCAAGTTTCATATAATTCTTTTATTAATTGGTTATCTCTATTATTAGAAATATTTTCTGCTTTTAAGAAAACTGTGTAACTTAAAATTATAAATAATAAAAGAGCAGTATATTTAAAGAAATTTTTATATATCATTTTTTATCCTAACTTTTTTACGAATTCTTCAATTTTCAATTTTTTTGGTGATGGAATTTTTTTAGTTGATGACCCAATATAAAGATACCCAATAACAACATCACTTTTTTTCAATTTCAATGATTTGTTAATATATTTATTAAAAGCCAAATGTCCTGTTCGCCAAATGCTATAAAAACCCATAGCTGAAGATGCTAACATCATATTTTGAGCTGCTGCTCCAGCAGAAAGAATCTGTTCAATTTCTGGTATTGGTTTATCTTTTTTTATATTTGCAATGGTAATTATAATTAACGGCGCCCTTAATGGAGCTTTTTTTACTTTAATTAAAAGTTCTCTACTAGGATTCTTTTTAACCTTTTTAGTTACATTAACAAATTTTTTTCCAAGTTTTAATCTATCATCTCCAGATACCTCAATAAATTTCCATGGATTTAAACCTCCATGATCGGGCGCTCTTAATCCCGCATTATAAATCCTTTTTAATTGGCTTTTATTGGGTTTAGGATCCTCCATTAATGGAATAGATTTTCTTGAAAGTATTGTTTCTATTGCATTCATAGGAGATTAATGAGTCCATGGATTTTTTCTGTTAGGAGAAAAATTATCAGAATATGATTTAGGTTTAATTTTTCTTTTTTTCGGCTCAATGATTACAAAATCGATATTATTATTATTTGCAAATTTGATAGCTTTATCTTTATCTGAAAACCTAATTTTTACTTTATCTTGAGTATTTGAAGATGAAGTCCACAACATTTTTTCATCTATTATTGGTTTATCCTGAGAATTAAATTCAAGAAGCCAAAATTCGTTTTTGGCAGATTGAGTTGCTGACTTTGCTGGTTGATAAATTTTAGCCTTCATTAATTTTCTAACCAACTTCCGTGCGCACCAAATGGGACTCTTTGTGGTAAAAGAATTTCAGCGACAGGCTTATTCGAGAAGTCATTTGTATCAATAATAATAAGCTTAGATTTATTTCTCTCATTATCATGGACAATTGACATTACATAACCATTATTTTCATCATTAGAATTTGGGTTTGGAGCAAATAATGGTTCACCACCTACAGTATGTTCACCGAGAAAATGGTCTTCTCTTGTACCCTCATCAAGATTATATTTAAATAAATGATTTCCAAATGTGAGTGTTTCAGCTTTATTATTTAATTCCATTGCATAGCCATTATTTGCTTTAAGTCCTATTTTTCTGTCATCAACTCTAGCAAAATCGCATGGTTTATCATCTATTTGCTCTTCTTTACATGTTTGAGTTTTCAGATCTATGGTCCATTTCCATAATTTACCAGTTGTTTCATCTCCACCATAAATTTGATCCATACCGCCAACCATTGCTTTATCTTGTCTGCATACATGCAAAATAATTTTATTGTCTTCTTCATATGCGTTCATTGGATGGAATACAAAACAAGGATTTACATCAATCCACTTAATGTCTCTATTAGTGCCATTTCTTGGCATCACTCCTAATCTTGCGCCACATTCTGGTCTAAAACCAAATGGATCGCCGCCTTCTACGGCTCTATCCATATCAAATACGAGAGGTAAATCCATGAATATCACAAAATTACGAGTAATATTCCAATCGTGCATCATTACAGGACGTGGTATGTCTATGGCTTCTGATTGAACTAATTTACCATCAGAAGAAACCCTGTGGTACATCAAGTAAGGTTTACCCATCATTTTGTATCCAAAAAATAACAATTCATTTGTTTCAGGACATACTCTTGGATGTGCCGTCATTGGGCCATCTAACTTTCCATCAAAATCATGATGACTAATTGTTTCAAGATTATTATCAATTACCCATGGAAAATGAGCCTCTTCTAAAGCCAGTATCTTACCTGCGTGACGAATTACATGAGTATTAGCTGGAGAAGCTTTCAAATCAAAAGACGATGCCATCATATCCATATCATCTTCATAATAAGGTGTTTTCACATATCTATTTTTGTAATTAGCTCTTCCATTTTGAATATCAATACCATGAACCATACCGTTACCAAAGAACCAATGATCACTATAACCAGATCTAGGATTCATACCATTTCTGATATATTTACCATCTAATTCATTTGGTATCTCGCCTATTACTTCAAGCTCATCAATACTTTCTTCTTTTTTAACAGGAGCCCAATTACCTTGCAAATGCCAATATTTTTTTGGATCAAGCTTTATTGGGGCTTCTTTTTTGGGTGATATATATTTCATGATTTTGCCTAATATTGGGTCAGGCAATTTAAACATAATTTTTGCAGCAATAGATTGTAAACTCAATTTAACCTCTTTATAATTTTAAACATATATATCAAATTATAATTATTATGGGAAATGTTATGAAAAAAACTCTAATCGGTTTCTGTGTCTCAATTTTTTATATTGGTTTTGTTTTTGGGGAAATACCAACTAAACCATTATTAACTCTTGAAACAGCAAAAATAATGGCAAATGAATGTTTAAATCTTGCAAAAGATAATGGATGGAAAATTAATATTGCTATTTTTGAGTCTCCAGGTGCCTTAAAATACTATGCATCTATGGATGGAACTTATCCTGCATCAGAAGAAATATCTCGATTAAAGGGTAAAACTTCAGCAGGTTTACCCTTCTCTACTAAAGAGCTTGCTCAAATGGCGTTTGATAATGAAGATAAAAATGAAGGAATAGTTACAATACCAGATATTGCGTTATTGCCAGGAGGAGCTCCCATAATTCTAAGAAACGGCTATCATTTAGGTGGTGTAGGTGTTTCGGGAAGCAGTGGATCAAACGATGAAAAATGTGCATTTAAAGCAATAGAGAAAGGTTTGGAGGTAATATATGATTAAGAAACAAGTATTTTTTTTATTTTTCTTTTTCTTAATAGTTAACTCATCTAAAGCAGAAATATTAACTGTTGAAGTTACATCGGAACATAAAGATGGACCAGTTTTGCTTGCTGTATACGATAAACAAGAATACTTCGGGAAAACTAAAGCAAATCAAAAAGCTAATCCAAAGCATATCTTACTAGGCGCTAAAGGGTTAATTTCGAATTATAAAGGAAAGGTTACATTTGATTTGCCATATGGAAATTATGTTATAGCCGGTATTCATGATCTTGATAATAATGGGCTGTTAACCGGGAATTTTTTGGGAATGCCAAAAGAACCATTTGGTTTTTCAAATAATAAAAGGGGTAATTTTGGTCCACCTAAATGGGAAGATGTTTTAATAAAATTTAATAAAAATAATAAGAAAATTTTAATAAATTTAAAAGGAATTTAAATGGATATAGATATAAATGATAACGAAGTTCTATGTTTTTTTAATTTTAGAAGCCCCTATGCATATGTAGGAATAAAAAAAGCTCTAGAATTAAATATAAATCCTAAATTTGTACCCTTTTGTTATGTTCCAAAAGAAATATTAGAGGCCGTCACATTAAATAATCCTTATAAAAGAGATTATCTAATGGAGGATTGTAGAAGATTATTTGACGAACTAAATATTGATTTAGTCAACGAAATACCTGCAGATTGTAATTGGCCATCTGTTCATGCAGCTTGGTCAGAGGTTAATAAAGAAGGTAAAGGTCTTAATTTTATGTTAAAAATCTTTGAGGCTCGCTTTAAAAAGGGATTAAATGTTGGTGATAAGAGCATTATTACTAATATTTGTAATGAGATCGAGATTAGCCCTAAATTAGCCTTATCTGCAATGGATAATGAGGATATTGACAAAGATCTAAAGTCTCTTACTAAAATAATGAGGGAATTAAAGGTTTTTGGCGTTCCGACATTTATTTATAAGAAAGAAAGGTTTTGGGGACAAGATAGGTTGATTTATTTAAAAAATATATTAGATAAAGTAAACTAGAATATTAGAATTATTATATAAACTATTGAATTAATTAAATATATTATATAATTATTTATATTAAACTTTAATTAATAATTTTTACTCTTTTCAAATGAATATCATCTCCTGGCTTACTTATATCATGTGCTCTTTTCCATCTAGAAAATTCGCCTAAAATATGATTTGGATCACCATGTAATTCAGTAAAAACGCCATTAAATTCTCTTGTATCGACATATGCCGCATCAACTCCATCAGCATAAAGTCTACAAGCCAGATCGAAACCATGACTTAATAATTTATCTAATTCTTTATCAAAATCAGAAACTAAAACACCGATATGATGATATCCTTCTTCTCCATTTTGATACATATCCCTATAAATAGATGGGGTTTCATCATGTTGTTGAATAAATTGAATCATCATATCTCCAACATAACCAAATGCATATGATACATCGGCTTCTTGAGGGGTTCCCCTAAATTCAAATTTATCGCATTTATGATGTGGAGAAAAAACAAATGGCCCTGCCCCAAAAATTTTATTCCATTTTTTTGCTGATTCCTCTAAATCATTAACTAAATAAGCTTGTTGAAAAATAGGATATTTATCTAATAACATTCATACCTCCAATTTTATTTCTTACTAAAAATTTCTGTTTCTAGCTCTATGGATAATTCTATTATAAATCTCCAAAGTTTTTCAACAATATCTGGACTAATATTATTATCCTTAGCTAGTCCTCTTAATCTTTTTATAATATTTTCAATTCTATCAGTATCTCTAATTTTAGATATATCGTCTTTTATTATTGCTGCTTGTTCAATAAATTTAAATCTTTTAGAAACTAATTTAATTAAATCATTGTCAAGAAGGTCTAATTCTTTTCTTAATTCTTCCATATCTTTGTACTTCATAAAATTCTCCAAAAAAAAAGCCATTACAAATCGCAATGGCCTTTTTTAAATTTATAGTAATTTAACCTTTATCTTTATCTTTGTCTTTTTTGTCTTTTGTATCATCATGGGATTGATGATCAGAAGCTTTAGCATGGGCTTCAGCATTTCCACAGTGAGCCAAAACATTACCAGACATTGTTAAAAACAAAGTTAAAACAAAAACAAATATAATATTCTTCATAATTTCACCTATTTCTTTATATCCTACATCGAAAACCCAAATATAACTATTACTAAATAAAAACCAACAAAATTGGAGCAATAATTAATAAAATAAATATTATTAATAAAAGTAACTTAAAAAAATTTTTCATATCCAATTCTTAATTTTCTTTAAAATATTAAATAATAGTCTTAAATTTATTAGTCTAAATCTAAAGCGAACTCTTTAAGAATCTCTAAATTAATTATATCAAGAGTCTTTTTATTGCTCTTCCTAAGGTATATTCTTGGTGCTTTTCCTGATTCATAGGCCTCTTTCCATCTTTCGGCACAAAGGCACCAAGAATCTCCTTCCTTAAGGCCAGGAAATGAAAATTCAGGTCTAGGAGTAGAGAGATCATTACCCTTTTGTTTTGAAAAATTCAAAAAATCCTCTGTCATGTAGGCACATACCGTATGCAAACCAACATCTCTATCGTCAGTATTACAAAAACCATCTCTATAGAAACCGGTAATAGGATTTGAACAGCATTCTTCAATTATTTCGTTGAAAATGTTTTCTTGCATAATTAATAATCTGATTTAGATGTTATTAAGATCAATCTAATTAGTATCCTAATTTATCTAGTGACTGAGTTGCCCACTCTTCATAACCTTCTGTATCTCCATCACATTCATGTCTATCTAAGACTTTTCTTGCTCCAAGCTCTTCAAGCCTTTCATCAACTTTTTTTCCTGCCCCACAAAAATGAAAATGCGAACTATCTCCAAGAGCGCAAACACTATATTCAACATCTTTCAAATTAATTTGTGTTTTTGATAATTCTTCCCAAAAGACTTCTCCCATCATTGGTAGATCTCCATCACCTGTTGTACTTGTAATAATCAAAACTTTATTCATGTTTGATAATTCATCCATAGAAATATCATTTAGTTCAGCTTGATTAATATCTATAGATTTTTCTTTTACTATTAGAGCTACATTATCAGCAACTTCCATCGCCGTTCCCATTTCAGAAGCATACAAAAGATTTAGTTTAGTCATAATTAGAACCTTTATTTATATAGTTAAAACTCACTAACAGTGATACCTTATCTTTTAAAACTAATAAATATGAACATCAATATAATAATGATATCAGAATTTTATTTTGGTTAAATATAATTTAAGTGGTCGGGGCGGAGAGATTCGAACTCCCGACCCCCTGGTCCCAAACCAGGTGCGCTACCAGCCTGCGCTACGCCCCGATGCTGTGTTATTATCATAAAGAAATTTTAACGTCTTTTCTTTATTATCTTTTTTTGTGCCTTATTAGATCTTAATTTAAAAATTGAATTTACTAAAAGTACATCTCTATTACCAACATAAAGTTTAGATTCACAAAAAACAAAATCGTCTTTAGTTGAATTAACTTTTGCATAACCTTCTAGCCATTCTCCAGGTCTTGCAGCTGATAGAAATTCAGAATTTAGTTTAATAGTAACTCCAGCGATTCTGGTCTCTTTATATACGGCATGTCCACATATACCATCTGCAAATGACATAAGCATTCCACCATGCGCTATTTGTGCGCCATTACAATGACGGTCTAAAATAAAAGTTCCGTGTAACCATGGGCTAGATGATGTATTGATGTAGAATGGTCCATTATGAGTTGTATAAGGGCCTCTTCCTTCATTAAGAATAAAGCCCTTAGGTACAACTTTTCCCATTAATTAGTGTCCAGATGCGTTTGGATCATAAACAATTGAATCTAATGGATTAGCATAGAAATCCCAGAACAATGTTAATACGATTGAACAAATTATCAATGTAACAATCATTACAGGTAAACCATATTTGAACCATTTAAGTGGTGTGATTGCAAGAGATGGATCACCTTTATCTTTTGCTAATCTTTCAGAGATGGTAACAATAAATACATTTGCTGTTGAACCAATATGTGTTCCATTTCCACCCATGCCCACACCTAGAGCCAAGGCCCATAATAAAGGGGTTTGTAGAGCTGGGTCACCAATTGATGCAATAATTGGTATCATTGCTGCTGTAAATGGAATGTTATCGATAGCAGCTGACATAACTGCAGCAACCCACATTAAAATTAAAGTTGCCATAAATAAATCGCTCTCAACAAATGGTATAATGAACTGACCGAGATATTCTAAGAATTGACTTCCTTCAACACCACCAACTAGCATAAACAAAGAAATAAAGAATATAAGTAGTTGCATTTCTACTTTTTCCATAACTTCATCTAAATCAAGAGATTTTCCTAAGAAAACAAGAATGATTAAACCAAGCCCTGAAACCATCCATGGTTGCCAATGAATTGTTCCATGAATCACAAACAGTACAACCATTAAAAGTAAAACAAAAACCGATTTATTCCAAAGTGACTTATCCTTATAATCAATTCTATCTTCAAATGTTCCTTCTGCAGGTGAGCTAAGTTCTTTTCTAAATATAATTCTTAGGGTTATTAATGTGCCTAGCCAAGCCAATAAAACAATTCCACCCATATGGATTAAGAAAGTATTAAAATCTATACCAAATGCAGAACCAATCATTAAATTTGGAGGATCACCAACTAATGTGGCAACACCCCCTGTGTCTGATAATAATGCTGCAGCTAATAAATAAGGAATAGGAGTTATTTTAAGTGACTGACAAATTAAAATTATTAAAGGACCAAATATTACAACAGTAGTAACATTATCTAATAACAATGAAAGGCCTGTCACAGCAGTCCCAAGTAAGGCCATCAACATAAACTTTCGACCTTTAGATATTCGACCAATATTTGTAGCCATTACCTCAAAGCCACCTGTTTGAATCATTATTGAAACAATTGCCATCATACAACCAAGCAAAAAGACTACATTCCAATCAACTGCCATAAATGCGCTACCGGGATCATAAAAACCATAAGACATTCCAGTAACTAGCATTACGCCGGCTCCAAGCATTGCTACTTTTGATCTATGAAAGCCATGTAAAGTTTCTGTAAATATACCAATAAAAGTTACCGCTAGTATAATGCCTGAGATAAGCATTCCATCAGTTAGTTGTATTTCCATGATTCCCTCTGTAAATTAATATCAAATTATTTATCTTATTTGCATTTTATTGCCAAGAAAAATAGGAAAAAATAACAATAGCATTGAAATATTATTCAATAGATAATATGAAAATATATATAAACAGGATAATAAAATGAAAATGAATGGCGAAAAAATTATTAATGCCCCAAAACAGGATGTTTGGGATGCTTTAAATAATCCTGAAAAACTTAAATTAGCTATTCCTGGTGCTGAAAATGTAGAAAAAAAAGATGAAAATAATTTAACTGCAACTGTGAAAACAAAGATTGGACCAATTAGCGCTAAATTTACAGGAAATATTGTTTTGTCAAATATTAATCCACCAACTAGCTATACTTTAACTGGAGAAGGGACTGGTGGCGCAGCTGGTTTTGCTAAAGGTGCAGCTAATGTTGAATTAACAGAAGTATCTGAAGGAACATTACTTAAGTATAATGTAGATGCAAATGTTGGTGGAAAACTAGCACAAATTGGACAAAGATTGATTGAAACAACAGCCAATAAGTTAGCAGATGATTTTTTTGGTAAATTTAATGAAATTCTAAACCCACAGGATAGTAATCTTGATGATGTTGAAGTAATTGAAGAACAGTCAAAAGGATTAAGTCAAAATTTATGGATTATAGTATTAATTATTTTAACTTCTTTATCAGTGTTATTTTGGTATAGTTTATCATAACAAATTATTTGAGGAAAAAATGCCCACAGTCAATATTAATGTTAATGGTCAAGATTTATCGACCGAAGTAGAGGAAAGACAATTATTAGTCCACTTTTTAAGAGATGACATGGACCTTACTGGCACACATGTAGGCTGTGATACAAGTCAATGCGGAGCATGTGTTGTTCACCTTGAAGGCAAAGCTGTGAAAAGCTGTACTATGTTAGCTGTTCAAGCTAACGGAAAAAATATTACAACTATTGAAGGTGTTGCTGACGGGGATAATCTTCACCCTGTTCAAGAAGCCTTTAGAGATCATCATGGTCTTCAGTGTGGTTTCTGTACTCCTGGAATGATTATGGCTGCTATAGATATTATTAATAGAAAGCCTAATTTAGATGAAAAAACGGTTAGAGAAGAACTTGAAGGTAATTTATGCAGATGTACTGGTTATCAAAACATAGTGAAATCGATACTAGCAGCAGCAAATAAGTAGGTTAATAATGTATAATTTTATATATGAAAAAGTTAATACAATTGAAGAAGTTGAAAAGCTCTTAAATGAAAGCGAAGAAGCAAAAATTCTTGCAGGAGGACAAACTTTAATTCCAACAATGAAGCAAAGATTGGCCTCACCATCAACTCTTGTTGATATATCTGGGGTTGAAGAGTTAAATTTTATTAATGATAATGGAAATTCATTAACAATTGGCAGCACAATAACACACCATGAAGTTTCATCATCAGATATTGTTATTAACAAAATTCCATCACTAGCCTCATTAGCTGAAGGAATTGGCGATCCTCATGTTCGGAATATGGGTACAATCGGTGGATCGATTGCTAATAATGATCCAACTGCTGATTACCCAACTGCATGCTTAAGTTTAAATGCAAAAATTAAAACTAATAAAAGAGAAATAAATGCTGAAGATTTTTTTATTGGTTTATTTGAAACAGCCTTAGAAGAAAATGAAATAGTTTTATCTATTGAATTTAATATTCCAAAGAAGTCATCATATATGAAATTTCCTAATCCTGCTTCACGATACGCAATGGCAGGAGTATATGTTTCGGTTTTTGATGATACTGTTAATGTTGCTGTTACTGGAGCAAGTGAGAATGGTGTATTTAAATGGATCGAAATGGAAGAAGCCCTATCAGATAACCTATCACTAGAAAACGCCAAAAATATTAAACTTAGCTCTGAAGGCGTAATGTCTGATATTCATGCTGATTCAGCATATAGAGCAAACTTAGTTGATGTTATGGCTTTAAGAGCAGTAGAAAATTTAATATGAGCAATATAGAAGTTCTTTCAAAAGCAAATGATTGGATTAATGCAGGTCACAAAGTTGCATTAGCTACGGTATTAAAGACTTGGGGATCTGCACCAAGAAGAGCAGGTTCGCAATTAGCAATAAGAGATGATGGTCATATGATAGGTTCTGTTTCTGGTGGATGCGTCGAAGGCGATGTTGTTGCTAATGCATTAGAATTATTTGATAAACCAAAAGTTAAAATAATTGATTATGGTATCACAAATGATACTGCTTGGGAGGTTGGTCTTGCGTGTGGTGGTGATATTAGAATTAGATTAGAAATTCTTAAATCTGATGGATAATAAAATATTAGAAGAGATTATAAGTCTTAACAAAGATAAAAAGCCATTTTGCACAGTCTCAAAAATTAATGATGATAATGTTGAAATTATTATCTCTGATAAAAAAAAATTAACAGATATTCAAAAATTAGTCCAAGATGCACTTCTTAAAGATCAACTTATAATTGCTAATTATAATGGTGAAGAGGTTATCATTAATCCATACAACCCTCCCCTTAAAATAATAATCTTTGGGGCAGTTCATATTTCACAATATTTAAGCAAGATTGCAAAATTATTAGACTTTGATGTTACTATTATTGATCCAAGAGAGGCTTTTGCTTCTAAAGAAAGGTTTCCTGATGATAGGGTAATTAATTCTTGGCCTGAGGATTGCTTTGAAGATCTTAATATTGATAATCGGACAGCAATAGTTACATTAACTCATGAGCCTAGTCTTGATGATCCAGCTATAACTAATGCTCTTAATTCTTCATGTTTTTATATAGGCGCATTGGGAAGTAAAAAAACTCATAATAAAAGGATTGAAAGATTGAAGAATTCTGGCTTCAGCGAGAATATAATAAAAAGAGTAAATGGACCTATTGGCTTACCGATAAATGCTGCAAAACCAAATGAAATAGCAATATCAATTATGTCTGAAATAATAGCATCTCTAAGGCATCATAATTATCTAGATTTAGATATGAGAGATGATTGGAAATTAAGATAATGCATATTGAGTCATTTATTCTTGCTGCAGGGTCTTCAACAAGAACTGGCAAAATAAATAAACTTACAAAAAAATATAAAAATAAACCGTTAATCGAACATACTATAGAAAATTATTTAGATTCCAATATTGACTGTAACAATATTATAACTGGATATGAAAGTGATAAAATTAATAAGATAGCTTTAAAATTTAATCTAGATACATTTTATAATAAGGATTTTTCTAAAGGAATACTTTCTTCAATAAAGGTTGCTATTCACAATATTCAAAATAAATCAACTGGTGTCATTATTGGCTTAGGTGATATGCCATTAGTAAAGGCCAGTGATTTAAACCTTTTAATTGATAGATTTATAAATGCAGGTTGTAAAAAAATATGTACACCTGAAAGCTACAAAAAGACAGGTAATCCAATTATTTTTCCTGTAAAAATTCTTAAAATGATATTAAGAGATATTAATACTGAAAATAGAGATGTTGGCCTTAAGCCTATAATAAAAAAATACAATCCTATTACAGTTAAAACCTCAAAGGGGGTTCTTAAAGATTTTGATAAATTAGAAGATTATACATAATAATCAATTATTTAATGAGAATACCTCATTCATAAAAATACCTATTTCGTAATTTAAAATCAAATCAGCATAGCTATCAAGATCAGTTGGCTCCCTATTTAATATAATGAGTTTAGATCCATTACGCTTTGCAAGAATAGGAAATCCTGCAGCGGGATAAACCTGTAAAGAAGATCCTATAGCAATAAATAAATCACAGTTTAGAGTTGCGTTTTGAGATTCTATCATCTCTTTTTCAGGCATAGATTGACCAAATGAAATAGTTGCCGTTTTTACTATTCCACCGCAAATATCACATATCGGAGCTTGATTTGTCTTAAGAAATTGTCTTTTTATATCCTCAATTTCATATCGTTTTTCACAAGATAAGCATTTAGCATAGGTAGTATTGCCATGTAACTCTATTACTTGATCAGATGGAACACCAGAGTCTTGATGAAGGTTATCAATATTTTGAGTAATAACCTTTTTTATTTTACCTTTTGAAACTAGTTCAGAAATAGCAATATGGCCTGCATTAGGCTTGGCATTACTTATTTCACTATCAATATTAAATTTCCTTCTCCAAGATTCTACCCTAACCTCTTCGGATGCCATAAATTCTGAAAAATCAATAGGTTTAAATTTAGTCCAAATACCTCCAGGACTTCTAAAATCAGGAATACCAGATTCTGTAGAAATCCCAGCTCCAGTAAAGATTACAATATTAGAACTTTTATCAATATAATCTTTAAAATCTCTAATATCATCCTTGCTAATCATTTTTTTATAATAAATGAAGTTGATGAAAAACCAAAGAGTGATAAATAAAGTTAAATATTAATAAAATTAATTAAACAACAAGCAGATAAATTAAATAGCTTAAAAATAACCATGCAATAGTCCAACCAAATAATCTTAGAAAAAACATTTTATTGTTATAACTTATATAAGTGATAGAGTCATAATCAAATTTAATATGGAGCAAAAAGATGCCTTTAGTTGGAGTGAGAGCAAAAGTAGAAAGTTCAGATAAATGGAAAGAAGAATTTAAAACACATGGTGATTTATTCAAAAGCCAAGGTGTTTCAATTGCTTATATGGGGGCAACTGATAATAATTCTGTGTTAGCTATTTTTGAAACTGATGATTTAGATAAATTTAACGAAATATTTACTTCTGAAGAAACCGCTAAAGCAATGTCAAATGATGGCATTGAAGAAGATAGCGTGGAAATGTTTGTAATTACCGATCAATTGGTAATCATGTAAATTAATTAAAAGTTTCAAAAATTGAGCAATAAAGAAAAAAAACCTTTATGGGCAATGGCAGCTGGATGTGTACCCGATGCTTTACCTTGGGACATTCCATTAATAGCCAATCAGGCTGGTTTTCAATCATCAGGTATGTGGTTAGACACAAATACAACATGGAATAAAAATGCTCTTAGTAAAACAAAAGAATCTCTTGAAAAAACTGAAATCCAGCTAATCGATATTGAAGTTACATGGCTTGAAAACGATGAGAATTTAAGTGATAACCACAAAATTATTATTGATGTTGGACTTGAGTTATCGGCTAAAAATATCTTGGTTGTAAATAGACATGATGACCTTCATAAGGCTCTTAGTCAATTTTATAAAATGTGTGAGTATGCAAAAGAAAATATAAGAGTTTGTCTCGAATTTGGAGAGTTTACCAATACTAAAACATTGGATAGTGCTATGAATTTTATTTCTGAGGTTAATCACCCAGTAGCTGGAATTTTAATTGATTTAATGCATATAAATAGATCTGATGAAAAGCTTCCTGATTTAAATAATCCTATATTTTCATATATACAAGGTTGTGATTTTTACCAATCATCAAAGGAGCTTACAGGGGATGATTATATATTGGCTGCCATTGATGATAGATGCTGTTTAGGTCAAGGTGATGCTAATAAAAGAGAGATTGTAAAAATGTGTGAATCTAAGAAAGATGTAAGTCTTGAAATAAGGTCAAAATATTTAAGAGAAAGATTTCCCGATCCTTATAAAAGAGCTGAATATATATTTAAAAACTGCTTACGTAATTCTTAAAAAAATTTGGAGAATTTAAATGGATTTAATAAATGCGGAACAATTTATAAAATACGGCCAATGGGTCATAGTTGTAATAAGTTTACTTGGTGTTTATTTGGTGAGCTCGACAAAACCTAAATCTAGATTGAGTGGTTATATTGTTACAGCCTTAGGGCGGTTTTCTGGTGCAATAATGTTTATTGTCTTGGATTTATATGCTTTTGTGATTGTAAATATTATACACACATATATTGGTTTAAGGGGCTATTTTAACAATAAAAAAAATATAAATAACTAATAATTTATTTATCCTTTTTTAAACTGGCATAAGCCCTATCAACAAAGTATCCTATTGAAGAGATATCGTATTTTTTGTCAAATTCCTTTGTGGGTTTTGCATCTAAGACCTCTTGCAGAGTCTTTCCCTCTTTAATCATATTGACAATTTTAGATTTCACAATCTTAAGCATTTCAATGGTTTCTATTACATCTGAGAGATTTGCAATATTTCCATGTCCAGGCATTACAATAGTTTCTGAGTCCATAATTTTAGTTGCTTCTTCGAGAAAATTTATAACTCCAGAAATACTACCACCATTATCAACATCAATAAAAGGGTATGAATCACTAAAAAAAACATCACCAAAGTGAATAGCGTTGCTATTATTGAAATAAATAATTGAATCTCCTGTTGTGTGAGCGGGCCCAAAATGAATAATATCAACCTTCTCATCATTGAAATATAATGTCATACCTTTATCATGTGTGATTACAGGAAGCGCCTCTTCGGGGTAAGGATCTTGATTAAGTTTGGTAACTCCCATATTAATTAAGCCCCCATCTGCCATATTTTTTCTAGCATTAGAATGAGATATAATTTTTGTAATATCTGTATTTAAGGCAAGGTTTCCATCAGCGTGATCCCAATGCCAATGAGTGTTAATAGTATAAACTATATCTTTTTTGCTAAGTCTTTTTATAGCTTCTTTGATTTTAGGAAATATTAAAGGAAGTTGGTCATCAACTATTAAGACTCCATCTCTGCCAATTGATACAGCGATATTTCCACCAACACCATATAGAAGGTACAGGTTATCATTAATTTTAACAGTATCTATTTCTACTTGCTCAATATCGCCCCATGCCGATCGAGCGTATTCTTCAGTAGTTATTGTTTTTGCTTGAATATTAGAAGCTAAAAGCAAAAAAGATATAATCGCTAGATAAGGAAATTTATTAATCATTTTTTTTACTCTTATAGTTTGTATATTATGGCAGTCCCTAGGGGAATCGAACCCCTCTTTCCAGGTTGAAAACCTGGCGTCCTAACCGATAGACGAAGGGACCGCGCTATATATTTATATCGAAAAATTATTAACGAATCTAGGCTATAAATGCATCAAATATTTGTAATTGTATACCCTTAAAGTCCTGCCAATCATTTTTTCTAATTACACCAATAAAATGAATTAAACTTCCCGAATGATTTGTTATCAAATCACCTAAAGGGGTTCCTATAGCATTAAATGCGATGCCATCTAAGTTTTTATAGTTATTTCCAGAAATTTTAAGTTTTAGA
>Ga0208410_1000822_pt1 | contig 17287 bp, 18 predicted proteins | sample ETN02SmetaG_3_FD_185787 | JGI IMG/M metagenome (GOLD analysis project Ga0208410, IMG submission 185787) | Marine microbial and viral communities from oxygen minimum zone, Eastern Pacific Ocean - ETNP2014F10-02SV257 (SPAdes) (version 2) | ecosystem: Environmental > Aquatic > Marine > Oceanic ... | reverse complement strand
GTTTACGTGCAGCTGCAATGAACTTACCCTTTTTACCAACCAGAATAGGTTTAGGCACAGATGTTTTGAAACATAGCCCAGAATTAAAGTTAGTTACATCACCTTATGCTGATGCAGAAAGACTTGTTGCTATGCCTGCCCTGAATTTGGATGTTGCATTACTTCACGTTAATAAATCTGATGAAAAAGGAAATACTCAAATTATAGGTCCTGACCCATTTTTTGATGACCTCTTTGCTAGGGCAGCCACTGAGGCTTTCGTATCATGTGAAGAAGTTGTATCCACTCAAGAGTTGGGGGGCAAGGAAGGAGCTATTTATAATAGATTTGAGAGAAGTCTTGTATCTGGAGTGGTTCATTCGCCATGTGGAGCTCATCCAACATCATGCGCACCAAATTATGGATTTGATATGAAGCATCTAAAAGAATATTCAGATTCAGTTAAATCCTTTGAAGATTACAGCTTAAAATATATGAATAAAACTCATGAAGAATATGTAGACTCTGTTGGGGGGTCTGCAGCAATAGAAAATATACCTTTACCACAATTTTAAGATGTCGAACTCAATTTCATTAGCAGAGATATGTATAAGCGCCGCTTCGAAGACATGGAAAGGTGATGGAGAAATTCTTGCAACAGGCATTGGTTTAATTCCAAGAATCGCTGCAGGATTAGCAAAGCTAACTCACAATCCTGACTTAATGATGACTGACGGTGAAACCTATTTAATTTCAGAGCCAGCACCCATGGGAAAGAGAGACGCTTCTTCCGATCAGGTTGAGGGATATATGAGTTACAGCCGTGTCTTTGAGAATCTGTGGGGAGGCAAGAGACACGCCATGGTAACCCCAACACAAATAGATTCTTTTGGACAAACTAATATTAGCGCGATAGGTGACTATGATTCTCCTAAAGTTCAACTTTTGGGTGTTAGGGGCTTTCCTGGGAACTCGATTAATCATAAAAACTCTATTTTTATTCCGAATCATTCTATGAAAACTTTTGTTCAAGGGGAGGTTGATATGGTCTCAAGCATGGGTTACAAGAGCCAAGAGCTATCTAATGGTAATTTTGAGATTAAACTAGTGGTAACAAATCTAGGTGTTTTTGATTTTAATGCGGTAAATAATAAACTGCAGTTACTCAGTCTACATCCGGGTGTAAGTGTTGATGATGTTATTTCAAATACTGGCTTTGATGTAATCATTAAATCAGAAGAGGCTACACCATTGCCTTCTGATAAGGAGCTTGTTCTTATTCGAGAAGTTCTTGACCCTCAAGGTATTCGCAACTCAATTTTTGGAGAATAAAGATATGGCTAGAAGTAAACCAACAATTACTTATAAAAAGAAAGATGAAATAGCGGTTATTTCTATGAACAGGCCTGAGTACAACAATGCACAAAATGGCAAGATGACATATGACCTAGATAAAGCTTTTAAAAGAGCAATCGACGATGATGGAATTAAGGTTATTGTTTTAAAAGGAAATGGAAAGCATTTTTCAGCAGGCCATGATATTGGAACGCCCGGAAGAGATGTTGATGTTGAATATGATAGAAAATCTATGTGGTATGACCATACAAATAAGCCTGGCGGCGAGTTTTGGTATGTGAGAGAGCAAGAAGTTTACTTGAACATGTGCAGACGTTGGCGAGATATGCCAAAACCAACAATTGCTATGGTGCATGGAGCTTGTGTTGCAGGTGGATGTATGCTGGCTTGGGTGTGTGATCTCATTGTTGCTTCGGAGGATGCTTTCTTTGCCGATCCTGTTGTCCGCATGGGAATTCCAGGTGTTGAGTATTTTGCTCATCCATATGAGTTAAATCCCAGAATTGCAAAAGAATTTTTATTTCTAGGAGAGCGAATGTCCTCTTCCAGAGCCTATGAAATGGGCATGGTCAACAAGGTTGTACCCATGGAGAACCTTGAATCAACTGTTATGGATATGGCAAAAAAAATATCTGCTATGCCAAGACTAGGATTAACCTTAACCAAACAAGCCATCAATCATGTAGAAGACCTACAAGGTAAAAGAAATGGAATGGAAGCTGCATTTGCTTGGCATCATTTTTCTCATGCGCACAATGACCTAACTACTGGTAATGTTTTATCAGGATTTGATGCAAAAAAAATGGCTAAATCTCAACGCACTAAGTCTAAGAAAACTCCTGCAAAAAAATCAGGAGTAAAAAAACCTGCTCTAAAAAAGAAAAAAAAATAAAAGAGATAGATTATTAATAAATTAACTGACATTTTGGGTTGTGATTACCCCATCATTCAAACCGCAATGGGTTGGGTTGCTTTACCTGAGCTAGTGGCCGCTACTTCAAATGCAGGCGCTTTTGGTTTCTTGGCATTAGCAACGGCTGGGCCAAAAGAAGCAATTGAGATGATAGATCAAACCTTGAGCTTAACTGAGAAACCTTTTGGCATAAATTTTCATATGTTCCAACCAGGAGCCGATGAGATTGTACAAGCGGTCTTGGATAGAAAGATTAAAGCTGTGAGTTATTCAAGATCTCCAACCCCAGATTACATTAAAGCTTTTAAGCAACAAGGAATCGTTTGCATGCCTACAGTGGGCGCGCTCAAACATGCGATTAAAGCTGAGCAGCTTGGCGCCGATGCACTTGTTATTCAAGGCTCAGAAGGAGGGGGTCATACCGGATCAACGCCCACAACCTTATTGCTTAGTTCTGTCCTTGAGAATGTAGATATTCCGGTGGTCGCTGCAGGAGGATTTCGAGATGGATCTGGTTTAGCGGCATCTCTTGCATGGGGCGCATGCGGTATCGCAATGGGCACTCGCTTTATGATGACTCAAGAGAGTCCTGTACCTAGCAAAACTAAAGAGGCTTATCTTTCAGCAGAGGTTGAAGAAATCAAAATAACCAAAAAATTTGATGGTTTATCTCACCGTCTAATTTTTAATAAGTACATACAAAAAATAGATCGCTCAAATCCTATATCCTTATTTATTATGTCGGTAACTTCAGCATGGAAATACAAACAAATTACTAAAGCTTCTTTTGGGGATCTTTTAAAATCTTTTTTTGCAATGCTGAAGGGAGATGATTTAACTATTTCACAATCAATTATGTCTGCTAATAGCCCTGCAATTATTCAAAAAGCAATGGTAGAGGGGTCTCCTCATGAGGGCGCCATGCCATCAGGTCAAGTGGCTGGAATCATCACCAATCTTCCTTCATGTAAAGAGCTGATTGATCAAATCATGAATGAATTTGGCCTTGCAGCAGATAATTTTAAAAAGATTGAGGGGAAATCATGAGTGTTGACACTTCTATTAATGAGGGTATTGCTGAAATTATTTTAGATTGCCCTCCTGTAAACGCTTTAACTTCAACAGAATGGCTAGATTTAGCAATAAATATTGATAATCTTGCTAACAACAATGATGTAAGGGTTATCGTTATATCGGCTCAAGGCAAAGGTTTTTGTGCTGGCGCTGATATTAAAGAACTGCAAGAAGACCCAACTAAAATCACTGATGTTAATGATGGTTGCTGGAAAACTGCAAGAGCGATTCATGTTTCAAATGTTCCTGTAATATCAGCTTGTCACGGGTTCATACTCGGTGGCGGTATTTTGCTAGCAGGAGCTTCTGATATTGTCCTTACAACAGAAGATTCCTATTTTGGTTTGCCTGAAATTGATAGGGGCGCCTTAGGTGGAGGAGCGCATTTAAGTCGGCTTTTTCCATTACAGGCAGTTCGAAAAATGATGTTCACCGGCAAACCTATTTCTGCTCAACGAGCATATGAATATGGCTCCATTGAGTCGCTGCATCCAGATTTAGACTCTGTTCGCAAAGCTGCATTAGTTATTGCTCATGACATAGCTTCTAAGAGCCCCATAGCAATTAACTTGGCTAAAAAGGCCTTGAATGAAATTGAGCATGGTAATGTTGATGAGCATTATAAGTCTGAGCAAAATTTTACTTTAGAGCTATATAAATCTAAAGATTCTCAAGAAGCTCGAGATGCATTCGTAGAAAAAAGAGATGCAGATTTCAAAGATGAAGATTAAGTTTACCGAAGAACAAAACACCTTCAGAGAAGAAGTGCGATCTTGGTTAGAGAAGCATGTTCCACAAAAACCACTTTTATCATTAGATACAAAGGAGGGCTTTGAGCAACATAGAGAGTGGGAGAAAACATTGAATCAAGGAAATTGGTCAATGGTTACATGGCCAAAAGAGTACGGAGGCAGAGGCCTGGATTTAATTCAGTGGCTAATCTTTGAGGAAGAGTATTATCGAGCTGAAGCTCCAACGAGAGTAAATCAAAATGGAGTGTTTTTACTTGGCCCAACGTTGATGGAATTTGGGACTCATGAGCAGAAATCTAAATTCTTAAATGCTATGGCTACAGGAGATCACATATGGGCTCAAGGCTGGTCAGAGCCAGGCGCAGGAAGTGACATGGCTGCTATTAGGACAACGGCAGTGTTAGATGGAGATCATTATAAAATTAATGGGCAAAAAACTTGGTCCTCAAGAGCAGCATATGCTGATTGGACCTTTGGTTTGTTTAGAACCGATTTAGATTCTGAAAGACATAGAGGATTATCTTTCATTTTAGTTCCATTAGATCTTCCTGGTATTACTGTTAGACCCATACCTCAGCTAGATGGCGAACCAGGCTTTGCTGAAATATATTTTGACGATGTGGAAGTTCCTGTAGAAAATCTTCTTGGTGGTGATGGGGACGGATGGAAAATTGCAATGGCAACAGCAGGGTTTGAGAGAGGTCTTATGTTAAGAAGTCCAGCTCGCTTTCAGCAAACAGCTGCAAAATTAATGGAGCTTTATCTTGCAAAACAAGATCATTGTTCCCCAATCATTCAAGCCAAGATTGTTGAGGCATGGGCTCAATCGGAGTCTTATGCATTAAGCATTTACCATACTGCATCAAAAATGCTTGCAGGAGGCTCTATAGGCTCAGAATCAAGTTTAGGTAAGGTTTTTTGGTCTGAACTTGATCATATGATGCATCAAACAGCATTGAAAATTTTGGGAGCAAGCGCAGAACTTTCTCAAGAATCTCAAGATGATGCAGCAAAATGGATTAAAGGTTTTATGTTTTCTTATGCTGGACCCATTTATGCTGGTACAAATGAAATTCAAAAAAATATTATTGCAGAGAGGTTATTAGGGCTTCCTAAATAAAAGATGAACTTTATTTTCACAGAAGACCAAATGCAATTTAAGGATGCCATTAAGTCCTTTTTAACAGATGAATGCACTCCGAAATCCATAAGAGAGGGTTGGGATGCAAAGAAATCTTTCAATCTAGATAGATGGCAAAGTTTGTTTGAGCTGGGTGTTTTAAATTCCAATCTGCCTGAAGATAAAGATGGATTAGGTATGAATCAAGTAACGCTAGCATTGATGGTTGAAGAGATAGGTTATGCTGGTCTACCAGAACCAGCTGCCGAGCAAACTTTTCTAGTAAATGATTTAATTTCCATTCTGCCCAAAAATATAAGTAAAGCCATTGAAGATAGTTTTGATGCTGGGGCTAAATTTATATCACTCGCTCATCCATCGGCTCCAAACCCACTATTCTTAAATGAATCAGCTGGACTTATTTTATTTGATGATTCTGAATGTAAATTCATCACAAAAGACGATATGGATTTTGAAATGATTCCATCCAATGATCCATCCAGGGAGATTTACAAGATAAATTCAATCAAGAATGCAATATCTTCAACTGAAAATTTTGAAGAATTAAATTTTGCAGTTTCTGCAAGAGGAGCCTTGATGACAGCAGCTTTATTGATTGGATTAGCGCAAAAGATGATAGATTTAAGTTCGGCCTACGCTTTAGACAGAACTCAGTTTGGTAAGCCCATTGGGTCATTTCAAGCTGTTAAACATATGTTAGCTGATGTAGCAGTTAGAATTGAGTTTGCAAAGCCTGCAGTTTACAGAGCAGCTTACTCTTTATCTGAAAATAACCCTAAATCTGCTTTGCATTGTGCTCATGCAAAACTCATGTCTGCTCAAGCTGCTGAATTAGCATGTAAAAATAGTATTCAGGCTCATGGAGCAATGGGTTATACCTGGGAGATGGATCTTCATATATATATGAGAAAAGCTTGGTCGATGATGGCTTGTTGGGGCAATGAAGATAAGCAACAAGATATAATTTTTAAGACACTTTCTTCATCAAGTGAAGAGCTTGGTGTTTTGTATACTTTTTAAGGAGATATTCAATATGCAAGATGCATTTATAGTTAGCGCACTAAGAACTCCTATAGGCAAGAAAAAAGGTACTTTATCTAATATGCACCCAGCAGATTTAGGGGCCATTGTTCTCTCTGCTACCTTTGATCAAATAGATCTTGATCCAGGCTTGGTGGAGGATGTAATTTTTGGTTGTGTTGACACGATTGGACCTCAAGCAGGTGATATTGCAAGAACTTGTTGGTTAGCTGCCGGCTTGCCCGAGCATGTCCCAGGTACAACCGTTGATCGTCAATGTGGTTCGTCACAACAAGCTGTTCATTTTGCCGTCCAAGCCATCATGTCAGGTACCTCGGATGTGGTGATTGCGGGAGGTGTTCAAAATATGAATTTGATTCCTATATCTTACGCAATGATAGCTGGGCAAGCATTAGGTTTTGAAGACCCATTCTCTGGCTCAACTGGCTGGGTTAATCGTTATGGAAACAAAGAAGTCAGTCAGTTTAATTCTGCTCAGATGATTGCAGAAAAATGGGAAATTTCTAGGTTGGAGATGGAGAACTTTGCATACCAAAGCCATCAAAAAGCTATGAATGCTATTGAAAAAGGTTTGTTTAAAGATGAAATTGTATCGGTTGGAGATTTTAGTATTGATGAAACTCCAAGAGCAGAAACCTCATTAGAAAAAATGGCTTCTTTGAACCCTTTAATTGATGGGCATGATATTACAGCGGCAATTTCTTCGCAGAATGCAGATGCATCTTCAGCAATTTTAATAGTCTCAGAAAAAATTCTTAAAGAGCATAACCTAAATCCTTTAGCTCGAATAGCACACATTAGCGTAAGAGCAGATGATCCGATTTGGATGCTTACAGCACCAATGCCTGCAACTGAGTATGCGGTTAAAAAATCAGGTATAAAATTAAATGATATTGGTTTAGTTGAGATAAATGAAGCTTTTGCATCCGTTCCAATGGCTTGGCAGAAAGAAATGGAATATCCGATGAATCAAATTAATGTTAATGGTGGAGCCATTGCTCTAGGGCACCCTCTTGGAGCAACTGGCGCAAGATTGATGACCACTATGGTCCATAATATGAAAAGAGATAATATTAAATATGGCTTGCAAACGATGTGCGAGGGTGGAGGTCAGGCAAACGTAACAATTTTAGAGAATTGCTCATGAAAAATTTAATGAATCCAAAATATCCTGAAGGAAGAAATCTTTTTACAGATAAGAACATCTTGATAACTGCTGCAGCTGGTTCTGGGATTGGCTTTTCAAGTGCGAAGCGATTTCTTGAAGAAGGTGCGAATATTTTTATTTCTGATGTTCATCAAGGCAGATTAGATAAAGCAATTGAAAGTTTGCGCAAACTTGATATGGGTCAGGTAAATGGTTGTCTTTGTAATGTCACGAATGATGAAGAAATAGATGTAATGTTCAAAGAGGCTATTACCTGCTACTCACATTTAGATGGTGTGATTAATAATGCAGGACTTGGTGGAGAGTCTTTGCTAGAAAATATGAGTAATGATGCATGGGACTTAGTGATGGACATTACCCTTAATGGCACTATGAAAATTATGAGAGCTGCCATTCCGATACTGAAAGATAGTCAGGGCGTAATTGTCAACAATGCATCTGTATTGGGTTGGAGAGCGCAAGCAGGTCAATCTCATTACGCAGCTGCAAAGGCTGGAGTGATGGCTTTAACAAGGTGTGTTGCATTAGAGACAGTTGAGCATGGAATCAGAATTAATGCAGTAGCACCCAGTCTTGCTATGAACCCCCACTTATCAAAAACCAGCTCAGATGAATTGATAGCTGAGCTAGAATCAAAAGAGGCCTTTGGCAGAGGTGCCGAGCCTTGGGAAATTGCAAATATTATATTATTTCTTGCCTCAGATCTTTCTTCGTACATGACCGGGGAGATTATCTCAGCATCATCTCAAAGAGCATAGATGGAAAAACTAGCCTATCAACTTTGGAAAAAAGATGATAATAGCTTAGAAGCTTTTAAAGAAACACTTCTTAACAATCTATCTAATGATATCCGTAAGATGGTTTCAGAATTACAAATTAATATAGCTGATGCTGATGTTGAACCAGCAAATGATCTAGCCCAATCAAATTATTCACCTTCACCAAATGCGGTCATATTCATTAAGGTTAAGAGTTATTTTTTTACTGATAACCTTGAAAGCTGCTTAAAGAAAGTTTCAAAGAAAATTCAAGGCTTCGTTGTAAGTGAGTCAATCATTTTAGACAATGAAGAAAAAAGTCCCTTAGGTTCTAGAGCGGAGGGATTCTCACAGATTGTTTTTTTAGAGAAACCTAAAAAAATATCATCATTTGATTGGTTTGATCATTGGACAAATTACCACACAAAGATTGCCATACAAACCCAATCCAATTTCATTTATGTACAAAATACTGTCGTGCGTCCTTTGCAGAAAGGGTCTCCCTCCTTCATTGCAATTGTTGAAGAATGTTTTCCATCAGAGGCTATGACAAATCCAGAAGTTTTTTATGATGCTGAAAATAACCCTGGGCTTCTTGCCAAACATGCTCAAATCATGATGGATAGTTGTGAGAAATTTATAGACTTTAAAAAGATAGAGGTAATGCCTACAAGTAGGTATAGAATAATTTAGGTAAACAAAGAATCTAAAAGAGAGGAAATTATGAATGATATGAAAGTTGCATTAGTTACTGGGGCTGCAAGTGGTATGGGTAGAATTTCTTCTAAAAGATTGGCTGCTGAAGGTGTTCATGTTGCAGCTGTAGATGTAAATGAAGAGGGCTTAAATGAACTAAAGCAAGAATCAAATAACATCTCTATTTTTCCTTGTGATTTGTCTGATTCGAGTGCAGTTAAGAGTATGGTGCAACAAGTTCAATCAGAGGTGGGTTCAATTGATAGAGTGACAAATGCAGGAGCGATTATGCCATTTGGAAAAATTGCAGATTTGTCTGCTGAATCTATTAATCAATTGATGCGAATTAACTATGAGGGGACTGTGAACATTGTTGCCAGCGTTTTACCTCAGATGATAGAAAAAGATTCTGGACAAATTATCCTATTTGGATCTATTGCTGGCACTTGTCCAGTGGAACACATGTCTGCATACAGCGCTTCAAAAGCAGCAGTAAATATGTATGGAGAGATTTTAGCCAAGGAGCTTGAAGACACAAATATAAGAGTAATGTTGGTATGCCCAGCTATCACTGATACTCCTTTGATGAGATTTGTTAATGAAACTGATGCTCCTGAATCTATTAAGAAATCTCTTATGGGAGGTAAATTAAATAACCCTGAAGATGTGGTGAGCGCCATCGAAAGAGATATTTTAACTAATAAGGTGATTTGTTATCCGACCCCTGATGCATTGTATGCCACAAGAATTAGAAGGTTTTTCCCAAATTATTGGTGGAAATTACTTCAAAAGAATTCATAATAATTAGATCATGCAATATATTGAAACATTAGGCCCAGATAATAGAGACCTTTCTATGTTTCCAGGAGAGTATGGGCTTCCTTATTTAGGCAAAACCATTGAAATTGTTAAGGACACCCTTGGCTATTGTAATTACCACTATGAAAAATATGGCCCTATTTCTCGTTTAGACATGGTTCGCAATCAAAGAGTATTGATGTGCCTTGGACCTGAATTTAATGAAGCAGCCTTATTTGATCCAAAAGGGAATTTCAGTGCTGCTGGCGGATATGGCAGCTCCTTGGGTACTTTATATCCAGAAGGTATGTTAGTTCGCGATGATAAAAAACATAAAAGAACGCGCAGAGCCTCTCAACCAGCTTTTAAAAATGATGCATTAAAATCATATGTCGAGATGATGAATCCGATTCAAGAAAGGCGGATTCAAGATCTTCCTGTTAATGAGGAGTTTATTTTTTACGATAACATCCAAAAAACATTGATGGATGTTGCTGCAAAAGTCTTTTTAGGTTTGGATGAACGAAGTCCTGAGGCCCAAAAACTCAATGATACTTTTGAAAGAATCAATAAAGGGTTAATTACTCCCTTTCCCTATGATCTTCCATTTACAACTTTTAGAAGATCGTTGGCTGCCAGGCAAGAGCTTAGAGACTTTTTAACGTCAAATATTCCTCTGAGAAGAGGTACTGATAAAAAGGATATGTTTTCAAGATACTGTAACGCTCAAGATGAAGATGGTGAATACCTCGAAGATGTTGATATAGACGGCCACATTGCATTTTTATTATTTGCAGCATTTGATACCACTACAAGTGCTTTAACTAATATTCTCTATTACTTAGGAAAGAATCCTGAATGGCAAGAGAAAGTCCGAAATGAATTATTTGAAGTTAAAAATGAGATGCCAACTTTTGACGATATGGCTGAAATGACCTTAACAGAATATGTATTTCAAGAGACATTAAGATTTTATCCTTCCGTTATGATTTTAAATAGAAGAACTACAAGGGATGTGACTGTTGCTGGTTATGATATCCCAGCAAATACTGTCGTAATGATTAGCCCACCCTTTACCCATAGAATGGAGGAGTGGTGGTCTAACCCCCTTGAATTTGATCCTATGAGATTCTCTCCAGAAAGAGCTGAGCATAAAAGACATGGTTTTAGCTATATACCTTTTGGAGGAGGAGCGCATAAATGCATTGGAATGCATTTTGCCATGATGAATGCAAAATTATATTTATTTAGATTGCTAAAAAATTATAAAGTAAATCTAAGAGATGATTACAATCCAAGATTTATGCATGTGCATCTACCTAGACCAATCGATGGCCTGCCAATTACTTTAACTAGGATTTAGTTTAATGATTCCTCAAGGCTCATTTCTTGAAGTTAATGATGGTTTTAATTTTCACTTTTATGATGAGGGTGATGGAGATGTTGTTGTATTGCTCCATGGAAGTGGAACAGGCGCTTCAGGTCACACAAATTTTAAAAATAACTTTATTGCATTAAAAGATGCTGGTTTCAGGGTTATTTTACCAGATTTACCTGGGTATGGCTTTTCTAGCAAGCCTGAAAATGAAATATATTCGCTTAACTATTTTAATAAAAAAATAATCGAATTACTTGATGCTTTGGGAGTTCAAAATTTTTCTCTTATTGGGAATAGTTTGGGGGGAGCATTATCAATAGGATTAGGATTAGAACATTCTGCTAGAGTTAAAAAGTTGATTTTAATGGCTCCTGGGGGCGTAGAAGATAGAGAGGTTTATGATGAAATGCCTGGTATTAAAAAATTACTATCAGATTTTCTTGGTGGGAACATGGATCAAGAAAAAATAGAGGGATTGTTAGAGCTGTTCCCATATGATAAATCTATAATTACTAGGGAGATGGTTGACGAGAGAATGGAAATATTACCCCTCATGAATACTCAGGTAATGGCTACAATGGACATTCCAAATATGGAATCAAAACTCCCATTAATCACTCAACCTGTTTTAGCTTTTTGGGGTATGAATGATCAATTTATCCCAACCTCAGGCGCTATTAAAATAGGAAATGGCTGCCCAAATGCTCAGATTATGCTATTCAGCCAATGCGGGCATTGGGTCATGATTGAGCAAGAGGACGCATTTAATAGTGCGTGTATCAATTTTTTAAACTCTTAGGACATGAATCTTAATACCTTAAATGATATTGCATCTGAATTATTTGCAGCACTAAGAGATCAGAAAACAATTCAACCATTAACTGACAAATACCCCGAAATGGATATTAATGATGCATACCAAATATCTAAAAAATTTCTTTCTTTAAGAGAAGCTGAAGGCGAAACAGTAATTGGTAAAAAAATTGGTGTTACAAGTCCAGTAGTCCAGGAAATGCTTGGTGTGAATCAGCCAGACTTTGGGTTTTTAACAAATACAATGTATTTAAAAAATAGCTCTGATTTTTCAATAGAAAATTCTTTAATTCAGCCAAGAGCTGAAGCGGAAATTGCTTTTATTTTGAAGGAAGATGTTCAAGGCCCCGGGATAACCAAGGAGGATGTTATTTCAGCAACTGAAAAAATCGTTCCTTGTTTCGAAATTGTTGATTCTAGAATTGATAATTGGAAGATTAAAATTCAGGATACTATTGCAGATAATGCATCATGTGGGATTTTTGTTTTAGGCGAGGGATCATGTCCTCCTGATAAGTTTTCAATGGATGAGTTAGAGGTGGTGGTGAATAAAAATGGAGAGTTTTTGTCATCTGGTTTTGGTTCTGCTGTTCAGGGTCACCCTGCAGAAGCTGTTGCTTGGCTAGCCAATACCCTGGGTGAATATGAAATCCCTTTATTGAAAGGGGAATTTATATTGTCTGGTTCATTGGTTCCACTTGAGCCAGCTGAAACTGGCGATAAATTTTCAATGGAACTTAAAGGTGTTGGGACTTGCGAGATAAATTTTGTCTAATTATGAGTAAAGTAAAATGTGCAATTATTGGATCTGGAAATATTGGAACAGATCTTATGTTAAAAATTATAAATACATCTGAGTCTTTAGCTTTAAACGGGGTGATTGGAATTGATCCAGAGTCTGAAGGTTTGGCAATGGCAAAGTCCCATAATATTTCAATCTCAGCTTCTGGTTTGCATGGGTTTATGGAAATGGAAGAGTATCAAGATACTGAAATATTTTTTGATGCCACATCTGCTGGCGCCCATAAGAATCATAATGATTTAATTGTAAAAGATGGCAAGCAAATGATAGATCTTACCCCAGCTGCAATAGGCCCTTATTGTGTCCCAGTTGTAAACTTAACTGAACATTTGAAAGAAAAGAATGTGAACATGGTCACATGTGGTGGCCAAGCCACTATCCCAATGGTTGCAGCAGTCAATCAAGTTTCTAGTGTTAAGTATGCTGAGATAGTTGCATCTGTTTCTTCAAAGTCAGCTGGCCCGGGAACAAGAGCTAACATTGATGAATTTACCCAAACAACAAAGCTAGGACTTGAAAAAGTTGGAGGGGCTGACAGAGCTAAAGCAATCATAGTATTAAACCCTGCTGAGCCTCCGCTTTTAATGAGAAACACTGTTTTTACTTTATGTGATGCCGTTGATCAACAGTTAGTAAAAGAGAGTATTGAGGCAATGGTAGAACGTGTTCAATCTTATGTGCCTGGGTATCGCTTGAAGCAAGAAGTTCAATTTGAAAGGTTTGGTTCCAATAACCCATGTTTAATTCCTGGTTATGGTGAGTTTGAAGGTTTGAAAGCATCAATTTTTCTTGAAGTTGAGGGAGCGGGACATTATCTGCCGACTTATGCCGGAAACTTGGATATTATGACTTCTGCCGCTATGGGAACCGCACAAGAGTTAATTAAATTAAATTCATGAAAAAGCTATACATACAAGATGTAACCCTGAGAGATGGAATGCATGCAATTAGGCATCAATATGGATTGGATCATGTTATTGAAATTGCTAAAGCATTGGATGAAGCTAAAGTTGATGCTATTGAAGTAGCTCATGGAGACGGTTTGTCAGGGTCTTCTTTTAATTATGGTTTTGGAGCTCATACCGATAAAGAGTGGATTGGAGCAGTTGCAGAAAACTTAAATCATGCCAAGTTGACCACTTTAATTTTACCTGGCATTGCAATAAAGGAAGATCTCAAATGGGCATGGGATCTTGGAGTTAGGTCAGTGAGAGTTGCTACTCATTGCACTGAGGCAGATGTCTCAAAACAGCATATAGAGTTTGCAAGAGAATTGGGGATGGATACGATTGGATTTTTAATGATGTCACATATGACTTCACCATCAAACTTAGCCGAACAAGCAAAATTAATGGAGTCCTATGGAGCTGAATGTGTATATGTGGTCGATTCTGGTGGTGCATTGAGCATGGAAGATGTTGCAGATAGGTTTAAAGCATTTAAAGATATCTTGGATTCAGAAACTCAAACAGGCATGCATGCGCATCATAATTTATCTTTAGGTGTAGCTAATTCTATTGTCGCCGTCGAAAATGGAGCAAATAGAGTGGATGCAAGTCTTGCTGGGATGGGTGCAGGCGCAGGAAATGCACCGCTTGAAGTTTTTATCGCTGCAATTGATAGGCTGGGGTGGAAGCATGGCACAAATCTATTTAAATTAATGGATGCTGCTGAAGAGTTGGTTAGGCCGCTTCAAGATAGGCCAGTTCGAGTAGACAGAGAAACTTTAACATTGGGTTATGCTGGAGTTTATTCATCTTTTTTAAGGCATGCAGAATCTGCTGCTGAAACTTATAATCTTGATACCAGGGAGATTCTTGTCGAACTGGGAAAAAGAAAAATGGTTGGTGGTCAAGAGGACATGATTGTTGATGTAGCTTTAGATCTGATAAAAGAAAAATCTAAATCATGAAAATTGGCATGACCTTACCGGTCATGGAACCAGGACTTTCAAGGAAAGACTTAGAAAACTGGACGAAATCAATAGATGCTGGGCCTTGGTCCCACATAGCACTTGGAGAAAGGATTTTATTTCCTAACCCTGAATTTATTTCTACATTAAGTGCTGTTGCAGCCTGGACAAACAGAGTAGAGATTATTGCAACCATTTCAGTTTTAACAATGCATGACCCTGTATTAAGTGCAAAACAATTCGCAACTATAGATATGTTGTCTGAAGGTAGGTTTACTTTAGGGGTCGGGGTTGGTGGAAGAGAGGAAGATTACAAATCAATAGGTGCAAATTGGTCAGAAAGACGTTGGAGTAAATTATCTGAGAAGGTCAAAATAATGCAGTCAATTTGGAACAATAGCTATGAAGTGTCATTGGGCCCAAAAACTTTTTCAACAAATGGTCCAGAAATTCTTGCTGGCGCTGTTGGCCCTAAAGCAATGGAAATGTCAGTTGATTTTTCTAGTGGTTTAGCAGGATTTTCTTTTAATGCTGATATTAAGGAAATAGACGACTCTTTTAAGCGAGTAAGAAACGCTCATAAGTCTAAAGGCAAGACACCAAGACTTATTACTAGTTTTTGGTTCGGGTTGGGTGATAAGGGGCGTGAAGATATTGAAATGCATTTACAAAGGTACTTAGCTTGGATGGGACCAGATTTAGCAAAAGATCTATCAAGCAAAGCCGGATTAGCAGGCAATGAAAGGGATCTTAAATTTTTTTTAGAGGAAATTAAGACAATAGGAGCAAGTGATGTCATATTAGTTCCCACTTCTAAAGATATTAACCAGTTAAAATTAGCAGAGGAAATAGTCTCATCTTTCTTGTAAAAAACTACTTCTTGCAAGGAAAATGGCAAGATTTTTTACTTAATACTCATTGATTAATTAAGCGACATATATAATAGTAAAAATTAGTATTTAACTTAGGGAGAATTTTTGACTGACAAAGAATTAATCGCGCCTGAGCTTCCGGAGCAAATAGATCCTAGTTTAAGTGATCTGCCATCTGGCTGGCACAAGGTTGCTGATAGTGATCAGATCAATTTAAATGAAGCAATACAGGTAGAGGATTTTCCTACTCAGATTGTAATTTGGAGGGGAGAGGATTCGATGCTTCGAGCTTTAGATTTATATTGCAAACATATGGGAGCAGCGCTTTCTTGTGGAGAGGTTCAAGGTAATAGCATTAGATGTCCATTTCATTCATGGAGTTGGTCTGGTGAGGGCATATGTGATGAAATACCATATGCAAAAAGAATACCTTCAAAAGCTATTACTAGATCATGGGACGTCAAAGAAAGTGAAGGAACTGTATATGTTTGGTATGATAAGGATGCAAGTCCTGCTGACCCAGAGGGGCAAAAGTTTAATTAGTTTTAGGAGAAAATAATGAATGATTTGCCAAATAGATTTCCTAGAGGATGGTTTGTATTGGGCCATCAGCGTGATTTTATTCAAGGGGAGACTAAAACAGTCTATGGTTTTAACAGAAAAATTCATGTTAAAAGACTTGAAGATAATTCAATAGAGATCGATCTAGGTAAAGATAAACCGTGGCCAATTTTAGAGCGCAATCAGATGGTTTTAGTTTGGCATGATATAGAAAAACAAGAACCAGACTATTTACCTAATAAAATAGATGCTTGTTATTCTGATGAATGGTCAGATTACGGCATGGCAAGTTTTGTTGTTAAAAATAATTGTAGAGAATTAATTGATAATATGGCTGATAAAGGGCATTTTGGTCCAGTTCACCAAGCCCCGTTTGAAGGCTTTTGGAATGAAGCTAAGGATCATACTTATACTCAAGAAATGACTGCAGATAGCCCAATACTTGGGCGTGATCTTTTCTCACAAGCTAAATATGAAGGCCCTGCATACATGACAACTTATATGAGTGCTGTTCATGATGGCGCAAAAGTTGAAAGCAGGCTTTTGGTAAGTCACATCCCTTTAACTTTGACATCTTTTATAATTAATTTTGGTGTAATGGTAAAAAAAGTTCCTGGAATGTCCCAAGAAGAAGAAGATGCTTTTGTTCAAGGCTATATAGATGCAAACAATTTTGCATTTGGTCAAGATGTAGCTATTTGGGAAAACAAAATCTATATTCCTGACCCGGTGGTATGTGATGGAGATGGTCCATTGCATAAATTGAGGAAGTGGTACGGACAATTTTTGGTTAATAGAGCTGAAGTGCCCAAAGGCCTAGATATGGAAATGAGAGAATTTTAGTATTTCCAAAATAAAAAATTCTGTAAGATGGATATCCATTCTTTTACCATACCCTCGCTAGTTAATTCTCAAGCAAAGAAATTTGGAGATAAGCTTGCTCTTGTCAGTGATCAAAATTCTTTTTCATATTCTCAGGTTGATGAATTCTCTTCAATCATTGCATCTAATTTAGCTTCATTAGGTTTAGCAAAAGGAGACAGGGTTGCTATTTGGGCGCCCAATATGAACGAGTGGGTTTTAGCAGCCATTGGAATACATAAAGCTGCGGGTGTTTTAGTGCCTATCAACACCAGAATGAAAGGGAAGGAAGCAGCATACATTTTAAATAACTCCGAAGCTAAAATAATTTTTAGCGTAAGAGAATTTCTAGATACAGATTATTTTTCTCTTATTCAAGAGGAAGATCTGCCATATCTTAAAACTAAAATTG
>Ga0208410_1000821_pt1 | contig 17292 bp, 14 predicted proteins | sample ETN02SmetaG_3_FD_185787 | JGI IMG/M metagenome (GOLD analysis project Ga0208410, IMG submission 185787) | Marine microbial and viral communities from oxygen minimum zone, Eastern Pacific Ocean - ETNP2014F10-02SV257 (SPAdes) (version 2) | ecosystem: Environmental > Aquatic > Marine > Oceanic ... | reverse complement strand
GGAATGAGCAGAGACGATTTGTTAGGAATAAATCTAAAAATTATAAAACAAGTTGCCGAAGGAATAAAAACTCATTCTCCAGATGCCTTTGTAATTTGCATAACAAATCCATTAGATGTGATGGTTATGGCATTTCAAAAATACTCAGGACTTCCAACAAATAAAGTAGTTGGAATGGCTGGAATATTAGATAGTTCAAGATTTAAACTTTTTTTATCATTAGAGCTGGGTATTCCAGTTAAAGAAATAGACGCAATGGTAATGGGTGGACATGGGGACACTATGGTACCATTACCTAGATTTACAAAAGTATCTGGAAAACCTTTATTGGATCTTGTTAAAGAGGGAAAAATTTCTTCAGAAAAATTAGAAAGCATTAATCAAAGAACTAGAGATGGAGGTGCCGAGATAGTTAAATATTTAGAAAAAGGTTCAGCTTTTTATGCACCAGCAGCATCAGGAGTTGAAATGGCCTCAGCATATATGAACGATGAAAAAAAACTTTTACCTTGTGCGGCGTATATGAATGGAGAATATGGAATTGAAAAAATTTATGCTGGCGTTCCAGTTATTATAGGAAAAAATGGAATAGAAAAAATCGAAGAAATAGAATTAGACGATAAAGAAAAATCAGAATTTAATCATTCTATAGAGGCGGTGAAAAAATTATGGGAGGCAGCATCTGCCATTGACACAGATTTAAAAAAATAATTAATGAATATTCACGAGCACCAGGCAAAAGAAATATTAAAAAATTATGGTGCAAAAGTTCCAAAAGGCATATTTGCTTTAGAAGTTCAGGATTTGATAGAAAAAGCTAAAACTTTAAAAACAGACAAATATGTTTTAAAAGCCCAAATACATTCAGGAGGTAGAGGAAAGGCTGGTGGAGTAAAATTAGTTAATAACTTAGAAGAACTAGAGAACGAAGCAAAAAATTTAATCGGAAAAATACTTGTAACACATCAAACAGGACCAAATGGAAGAAAGGTTAAAAGACTTTACGTAGAAGAAGCATCAGCGATTAATAAAGAATTTTATTTATCATGTTTGGTAGATAGAGAAAGTTCTAAAATTGCATTTATATCAAGTGATCAAGGAGGAATGGATATAGAAGAAGTTGCAAATAATAACCCAGAAAAAATTTTAACTACAAAGGTTGAATTTAGTGATCAAATTTCCGAAGATGATTGTAAAAAGATTTTAGGAATATTTAATTTAGATAAAGAAGCAAACGAAGAAGCAACAAAATTAATTAAATCAATTTATAAAATGTTTATTGAAACAGACGCAAGTTTAGTTGAGATAAATCCACTTATTTTAACTAAAGATAATAATATTGTTTGTTTAGATGCAAAAATGAACTTTGATGATAATGCACTTTTTAAACATCCAGAAATTATGGAACTGAGGGATTTAAATGAAGAAGAAGAAACAGAAATAGAAGCAAGCAAACATGATCTGGCGTATATTAAGTTAGATGGCAGTATAGGATGCATGGTGAATGGCGCTGGTCTTGCTATGGCAACAATGGATATTATTAAATTATACGGAGAAGAACCTGCAAACTTTTTAGATGTAGGGGGTGGAGCCTCTAAAGAAAAAGTTTCTGCAGCTTTCAAAATAATTTTATCTGATAAAAATGTTAAAGGCATATTAATCAATATATTTGGAGGAATTATGAGATGTGATGTTCTTGCAAAAGGATTGGTAGAAGCGGCCAGAGAAATTAAAATAAATGTTCCTTTGATTGTTAGATTGGCCGGAACTAATTTTGAAGAAGGTAAAAGAATATTAGATAATTCAGGACTAAAAATTATTTCTGCAAATGATCTTGGCGATGCAGCAGAAAAAGTAGTTGAGGCAATAAAATAAACTATGTCAATTTTAATAAATAAAAATACTAAAGTTATATGTCAGGGCTTTACAGGATCTCATGGTACGTTCCATTCTGAACAAGCAATAAAATATGGAACTAATTTAGTTGGAGGAGTTACACCAAAAAAAGGAGGTCAAATTCATCTTGAAAGACCTGTATTTAATACTGTTAAAGAAGCTAAGCAAAAAACAGGAGCTAATGCTTCTATGATTTATGTGCCAGCAAAATTTGCAGGATCAGCAATAATTGAAGCAATTGATGCTTCAATGGAATTAATAATTTGTATTACAGAAGGAATACCGGTTCTAGATATGCTTAAGGTTAAGCAGAAATTATTAAAATCTAACTCGAGACTCATAGGTCCAAATTGCCCAGGAATTATAACTCCAGAAGAGTGCAAGATTGGTATTATGCCAGGAAACATACACAAAAAAGGTTCCGTGGGTATTGTTTCAAGATCTGGAACATTAACATATGAAGCGGTTGCACAAACTAGTGAAAATGGAATGGGACAATCAACCTGTATTGGGATTGGAGGAGATCCAATTAATGGAACAAACTTTATTGATTGTTTAGATTTATTTTTGAAAGATGAAGAAACAAAATCTATATTAATGATTGGCGAAATAGGTGGAACAGCAGAAGAAGAAGCGGCAGAATTTATAAGAAATCATAAAATTAAAAAACCTATGGTAGGTTTCATAGCAGGATTAGCGGCTCCCAAAGGTAGAAGAATGGGGCATGCGGGAGCTATTATTTCAGGCGGAAAAGGTGGAGCCATGGATAAAATCAAAAAAATGGAAGAATGTGGTATTACTGTTGCAAAATCGCCCTCAGAAATTGGAAAAACATTATTTAATAAATTGTCCAATTAATAACATTTTTCTAGTATTATATTTTAAAAAATAACTTAGATGTCATCATCAAAAAATTTAGAATATAAAAAAACATCATTTCTCAACAAATCCAATAGTGCTTTTATTGAACAAATGTATTTAAAATTTATCAATAAAGATTCTGATTTGCCCGAAAGTTGGAAAAATTATTTTTTAGATATTGGAGAAGAAATAGATTTGGTAGTAAATGAAATAAATGGACCAACTTGGAGCCCACAAAAGAGAAAAATTGACTTAGATGAAATTCAAAAAAATATTGATAAGGAAGATAATAATTTTTTGGTTGAAAAAAAAAATAACTCCACTGAAAAGATAGATACTAAAAAATCAAATAGGGATTCTATCAGAGTGGTTTCTATGATTAGGTCTTATAGACAAAGAGGTCATTTAATAGCAAAAGTTGACCCTTTAGAGATGAGAGAAAGTGAATATTTAGATGAACTTCACCCAGATAGTTATGGATTTAATAAAAAGGATTATAAAAAAAAAATATATTTAGATGGAATTACAAATAAAGATTATTCTAATATTAAAGAAATATTATCTTTTCTAAAAAAAACTTATTGTGGCCCAATAGGTTATGAATATATGCATATTTCCAACCCAACTGAGAGAAAATGGATTAGAGATAGAGTTGAAAAAGATGAGAATGCGCTTCAATTTACAAAAAATGGAAAAAATGCAATTTTAAATAAACTAATACAGGCCGAGGGTTTTGAAAATTTTTTAAATGCAAAATTTGTTGGAACAAAAAGATTTGGTTTAGATGGAGCAGAAAGTTTAATACCAGCTTTAGAACAAATAATTAAAATAGGAGGACAATATAAAATTAAAGAAGTTAAGATTGGAATGTCTCATAGAGGTCGACTTAATGTTTTAGCAAATGTACTTCAAAAATCTTATAAAAGAATCTTTAACGAATTTGCGGGTGAAATCAATAACGATGGTAAAGATACTGCTGGTGATGTTAAATATCATTTAGGAGCTTCTTCTGATAGAGAATTTGATGGAAATTCTGTACATGTAAGTTTAACAGATAACCCTTCTCACTTGGAAGCTGTAAACCCAGTAGTATTAGGTCAAGCCAGAGCAAAACAGTTTTTTCACAAAGATAAAGAGAGAAATAAAGTAATCCCAATATTAATTCATGGAGATGCAGCTTTTGCCGGACAAGGCATTATAGCAGAATGTTTTGCCATGTCTGGTTTGCCAGGGCATAATACTGGCGGAACAATTCATATAATAGTTAATAATCAAATAGGTTTTACTACTAGTCCCAGATTTGCAAGGTCTTCGCCACATCCTTCAGATGTTGCAAAAATGGTAGATGCTCCAATTATCCACGTCAACGGTGACAATCCAGAGGCTGTAGTTTATGCAACGAGAATAGCAACAGAATTTAGATTAAAATTTAATAGAGATGTAGTAATCGATTTAGTTTGCTACAGGAGGTTTGGTCATAACGAAGGAGACGAACCTTCATTTACTCAACCATTAATGTATAAAAAAATTAGATCACATCCATCAACAGTAAATATTTATGGAGAAAAATTAATAAAGGATAGTTTAATTTTAAAAGAGGATTTAAATTCACAAATTAAAAAATTTAAAGATCTTCTAGACCAACAATTTAAAACAGCAAAAGATTATAAACCGAAAATTGAATGGTTCGAAGGAACTTGGTCAAGATATAAACCAGAAAAAGGAAAAGATAAAAGAGGAGCAACTGGAGTAGAATTAAATATTATTTCAGATATATCAAAAAAAATTTATTTAGTACCATCTGAAGTTAATATTCATAAAACAATTGGAAGAATTTTTGATAATAGAAAAAAAACTATAGATCAAGGTTATGCTATTGATTGGGCTACAGCAGAAGCTTTAGCTTTTGGATCTTTATTAGAAGAAGGATATCCAGTTAGATTAGTAGGTCAAGATTCTGGAAGAGGTACGTTTAGTCAAAGACATTCTGTGCTAAGAAATCAGTTAGACAATTCTAGATATATTCCTCTTAATAATATTTCAAAAAAACAAAAAAATTTTGAAGTTGTAGATAGTTTTTTATCAGAATTGGCAGTTCTAGGATTTGAGTATGGTTACAGTCTTGTTGCCCCAAATACTTTAACTATATGGGAAGCACAATTTGGAGATTTTGCTAATGGTGCGCAGGTAATAATTGATCAATTTATATCTTCTGGTGAAAGAAAATGGAAAAGAGCATCCGGGTTAGTAATGTTATTACCACATGGTTATGAAGGTCAAGGGCCCGAACATTCATCTGCAAGACTAGAAAGATTTTTACAATTGTGTGCAAATGATAATTTGCAAGTTATGAATTGCACAACTCCAGCTAATTATTTTCATGCACTTCGTCGACAATTATTGCGTGATTTTAGAAAGCCTTTGATAATGATGACTCCAAAATCTTTGTTAAGAAATAGGTATTGTGTATCTGATCTTAAAGATTTTAGTAAAGAAAATTCATTTCATAGAGTTATGTGGGATCATTCAATGGATCCAAAAACTAAGGGTTTTATAAAATTAAAGAAAAATACAGAAATTAAAAAAGTAATCTTGTGTTCAGGAAAAATATACTTTGATTTATTAGCTGCTAGAGAAGAGCTTAAAATAGATGATGTAATACTTTTTAGAATTGAGCAACTTTATCCTTTCCCAGCAAAAAGTCTTGTAAAAGAATTAAAACCATTTGCAAAAAATGCTAATTTTTTTTGGTGCCAGGAAGAACCAAAAAACATGGGTGCTTGGTTATTAGTAAGAGATTATATCCGATGGACATTAGATACCATTAAGGCTAAAAATAATGAAATTTCTTACATAGGAAGAAATCCGGACGCATCAACAGCAACTGGTTATGCAAAACGACATCTTTCAGAACAACAAGAAATTATAAACAAAGTATTTAAATAAATGAGCGAAAAAATATTAGTTCCAGTATTAGGAGAAAGCATAAGTGAGGCAACTGTTTCTAAATGGTTAAAAAATAAAGGAGACATGGTTAATGCTGACGAGGCAATTGTAGAACTTGAAACTGATAAAGTTAATTTAGAAGTCCCAGCGACTATAAGTGGAATTTTGTCAGAAATAAATTCAAATGAAGGAGACACGGTTAATGTGGGTTCGGTTCTAGGGGTTATTTCAGATTCAAATGTAAAAATTAATAAAACTGAAAAAATAATTCCTAAAAAGAATGAAACTCCAGAAGAAGAAGAAAAAATATTTAATAAAGATGAAATAGTTAATGATCAAGCAGATAGTCATTCGGTGGTTCAATCAGAACCTTTGATATTAAATGAAGAAGAAGAACCTTTGATATTAAATGAAGAAGTAGACATAGAAGAAAAAGAATTAAAACCTTTAGAGAAAAATGTAAATTTATCTCCTGCCGTAAGAAAGATTGTTGCTGAAAAAAAAATAGATATTAACAAAATTAAAGGCACAGGTAGAGATGGGAGAATTTTAAAAGGTGATTTGATTGCTTTAATGGGAGAAAATCCACAACCAAATCAAAGGAAAATTCAATTTGGTGAAGAAGAGAGAATTAAGATGACAAGACTTCGTCAAACTATAGCAAAAAGACTTAAAGAGGCTCAAGAAAATGCAGCTATGTTAACCACTTTTAATGAAGTTGATATGTCAGGAATAATTTCTATGAGAAAAGAAAATCAAGAAGATTTTCAGAATAGATATAATATTAAATTAGGCTTTATGTCTTTTTTTGTAAAAGCTTGCGTAACAGCATTAAAATTATTTCCAGCAATAAATGCTGAGATTGAAGGACAAGAAATAATTTATAAAAATTATTATAATATTAGTTTTGCAGTAGGAACTGAAAAAGGTCTTGTAGTACCAGTATTAAAAAATGCAGATGAAATGTCATTTGCAGATATAGAAAGTGAAATAAAAAAACTATCTGACAAAGCGAAAAATGGAAGTTTAACGATTGAAGATTTGCAGGGTGGCACATTTACTATAAGCAATGGTGGAGTTTATGGCTCTATGCTTTCAACTCCGATATTAAATCCCCCACAATCTGGAGTGCTAGGTATGCATAATATAGTTGAAAGACCGATAGCAGAAAATGGAGATATTAAAATTAAACCAGTTATGTACTTAGCTTTATCATACGATCATAGAATTATTGATGGAAAAGACTCGGTATCTTTTCTAAAAACAATTAAAGAAAATTTGGAAGATCCTAGAAGACTATTTTTAAATATTTAGATGTTAGAAAAATTTGATGTAACTGTAATTGGTGGAGGTCCCGGAGGTTATGTTTGTGCTATTAGATTATCTCAATTAGGATTAAAAACAGCATGTATTGAGTCAAGAGGATCTCTTGGAGGAACATGTTTAAATGTTGGGTGTATTCCGTCTAAAAATTTACTAAATTTTTCTGAAAATTTTCATAAAGCTAAAAACTTTGAAAAAATTGGAATTGAAGTTGGTGAGGTTAAGTTAAACTTAGATACAATGATGAAAAATAAAGAAAAAGCAGTTACAGTTTTAACAAAAGGTATCGAATTTTTATTTAAGAAAAATAAAGTTGCATACTTTAAAGGCAAAGGTTCATTTAAAAGCACAAATGAAATATCAATTGTAGCTGAAGGCAAAGAAAAGAAAATTCAAACAGACAAAACAATAATTAGCACTGGTTCAGAACCTCTCTCGGTACCTGGCATGGAATTTGATGAAGAAAAAATACTTTCTTCTACTGGTGCTTTATCTCTTTCTAAGTTACCAAAAAAAATGGTTGTTGTGGGAGGTGGTTATATTGGTTTGGAGATGGGCTCTGTTTGGTCGAGATTGGGCACTCAAGTAGAGGTTATTGAATTTTTAGATCATATAACTCCAGGTATGGATAGAGAAGTGTCTAGAGAATTCGAGAAAATTTTAAAGAAACAAGGAATAAAATTTCAATTGAATACTAAAGTAGAAAAAATTACAAAAAGTAAAAATTTTGTAAGCATTGATATTGTTGATAAAGAAAAAAAGAAAAAGAAGATAGAAGCAGATGTTGTTTTAATTTCTGTAGGGAGAAAGCCACATACTAAAGGTTTAGATTTAGAAAATGTTGGAGTTCAAACTGATGAAAAAGGAAGAGTGAAAGTAAATAAAAATTTTGAAACTAATGTTAAAAATATTTATGCAATCGGAGATGTTATCGAAGGTCCTATGCTTGCTCATAAAGCAGAAGAGGAGGGCATTGCAGTTGCTGAATTAATTGCAGGTCAGTCAGGGCATGTAAATTATGATATTATTCCGGGTGTTATCTATACTTCTCCTGAGGTTGCATCAATTGGTAAAACTGAAGAGCAATTAAAAGTAAATAAAAATAATTACAAAGTTGGTAAATTTCCATTCATGGCAAATTCAAGAGCAAAAGCAATTGATGAAACAGAAGGATTTGTAAAAATTCTTGCTGATTCATTAACTGATAAAGTTTTAGGAGTTCACATTATAGGTCCTCATGCTGGAGAAATGATTGCTGAAATGGCAATAGCAATGGAATTTGGTGCTAGTTCAGAAGATATTGCTAGAACTTGTCACGCCCACCCAACTTTTTCAGAGGCGATAAAAGAAGCAGCTTTATCAGTAGAAAAAAGACAGATCCATTCTTAATTAAAAATCTTATATAATAAATAAGATTCTTTTATGAAATATCCTGTTTTACTACCAAATATTTTTGATCATCCATTTACATATGAAAGTTCCTTAAAATTAAAAACAGGAGAATACGTAGACGTTCCATTTGGTAGAAAAACAATTACAGGAGTTGTTTGGGATCAATTTGAAAAAAATGGAAATAAAAAATTTGAAATTAAATCAGTTAAAAAAAAATTAAATGTTGAACCTTTAAAACAGAAAACAGTTGATTTTTTAAATTGGTTTTCAGAATACAATTTAGTTCCACTGGGAATGACACTTAAGCTTCATCTTTTAAGTGGAAAGGCTATTGAAAAACAAAAAGATATTGAATATCAAAAATATCAAATAGAAACTAATAAAGAGCTATTTCATCTTTCTGATGAACAACAACAAGCTTTTAAAGAATTAGTTAAACACGATAATTCTTTTAGAGTACATTTATTACAAGGAACAACTGGATCTGGTAAAACAATCGTTTACTTTAAAGCGATTGAAAAAATTATACATCAAGGAAAACAATCCTTAATTTTATTGCCAGAAATAGGGCTTACAGGGGAATTTGAAAAAAAATTTAAAAAATTTTTTGGTTTTGATGCAGCTATTTGGCATTCGAAAATTACACCAAAGAAAAAAAAAGTAATTTGGAGTGGTCTTACAAGCGGTGAAATAAAAGTAGTCATTGGAGCGAGATCAGCTTTATTTCTGCCTTTTAAAAAAATAGGTATAATCGTCGTTGATGAAGAACATGATCAATCATTTAAACAAGATGAAGGTGTAATTTATAATGCAAGAGACATGGCCATTGCACGTGCTTATAGTGAAAATATACCAATTAATTTAGTTACAGCAGTTCCATCCATTGAAACTTACGCCAATATTAAAAATAAAAAATATTCTTACTCTAGATTGATTAATCGATATATGAATGCAAATTTACCCAAACATCACATAATTGATCTTAATCAAAACAATCTAGCAAAAAAAACTTTTATTTCTAATAAAACGATAGATAAAGTTGAAGTACATTTAAAAAAAAAAGATCAAATTCTATTTTTTATAAATAGGAGAGGTTTTGCTCCTTATGTTTTGTGTAAAAAGTGCTTGAATGTTTTTTCTTGTCCCAATTGTTCGATTAATCTTGTTTATCACAAAAATAAAAAAAAACTTCTCTGTCATTACTGTGGTTACTCATCCAGTTTGCAGAGAAAATGTAAAAAAGATGATATTTGTGATTTTGCATTTAGTGGGCCTGGAGTTGAAAAAATTGCAGAAGAAGTAAAAACATTATTCCCAAATAAAAAAACAATAATTTTCTCAAGTGATACAATGAATAAAGCATCTGGAAAAGATATTTTAGATAAAATTATTTCAGGTGAAATAAATATACTTGTTGGAACACAATTAATTTCTAAAGGATTTCACTTTCCAAATTTAAATTGTATTATTGTTTTAGATATAGATTTAACTTCCCAAGGCCACGATTTGAGAAGCGCAGAAAAAAATTTACAGCTTTATCATCAATTATCTGGAAGAGCAGGAAGAACAGGCAAGTCTGCTAATGTTTATTTTCAAACCTTTAATACAAAACCAGAAGTTATTGATCAAATTACAAACGAAGATCCATTTAAATTTTTGGATCATGAGCTAGAACTTAGAAAAAAAAATAATCTACCACCTTATGAAAGATTTGTTTCATTAATTTTATCTTCAGAAAATGAGAAAAAATTAGATCAAGAATCCTTGAAATTAAAAAAAATTATATCAAATTCAATAAATGAAAAAATTCTTGGACCTGTTAATGCGCCTATTTTTAAAATTAATCGGAAATTTAGAAGTAGACTTTTAATAAGGGCTAAAAAAACATCTAAGATCCAAAGAAAAATCAAAATCATCTTAAAAGAATTTAAAATTCCATCGGGAATGAAACTAACAGTTGATGTTGACCCTATAAGCTTCAATTAGCGCACTAAATAATGGTATATTTTATAATCTGAGCCTTGAAGACTCATTATTCATATGCTATTTAAGCGAAATTTTAAAAAATCTTCAAATAGAGAGCAAAAATTGAGCAGTAACACTAGCACTTCCTTGACTAAAAATAGTTATTCTCAAGCTTTATTCGAGCTAGCTTCTGAAAAAAATTCAATAAATGATATTGAGGTACAAGTTTCAGCAATACTTGGATTGATTGATAAAAGTAAAGATTTTAAAGATCTTATTAAAGATCCAACGAACAAAATAGAAGATCAATTAAAAGCTATAAATGAAATTTCAAATCAATTCAAATTTAATGAATTATTAAAAAAATTTCTTGGTTTTTTAATTTCAAAAAGAAGATTTTTTTATGTTGAAAAAATTTTAAATGATTTTCTTTTTATTTGTTTAAATTCTAGAGGCGAGATACAGGCAGAACTTTCTGTAGCTAAAAATTTAAATGAAAATGAAATTAATAATATTAAGAGTGAACTATCTTCAACTTTTGGTTCAAATATTAAACTAAAGCACAAATATGACCCAAGTTTAATTGGAGGCTTAATAATAAAAGTTGGGAGTACAATGATTGACACTTCAATAAAAAATAAATTACAACAAATAGAAAAGAAAATGATTGAGGCATAAATGGAAATAAACCCTTCAGAAGTAACAAAAATATTAAAAGAACAGATAAACAAATTTGGAAATAAAGCTGAAGTATCAGAAGTTGGACAAGTACTTTCAGTAGGAGATGGTATTGCTAGAATTTATGGTTTGGATAATGTTCAGGCTGGAGAGATGGTGGAATTCTCTGATGGTTCTAAAGGTATGGCTTTAAACTTAGAAAGCGATAATGTTGGTGTTGTAATTTTTGGAGATGACAGAGCAGTCAAAGAAGGTGACACCGTAAAAAGAACTGGTGCAATTGTTGATACTCCAGTAGGAAAAGAGTTATTAGGTAGAGTTGTTGATGGACTAGGAAACCCAATAGACGGAAAAGGTGCTTTAGACAAAGGAGTTAAAAAAAGTAGAGTTGAAGTAAAGGCTCCAGGAATTATTCCACGTAAATCAGTAAGTGAACCAATGCAAACTGGACTGAAATCTATTGATAGCTTGGTCCCAATTGGAAGGGGTCAAAGAGAGTTAATTATTGGAGATAGACAAACCGGTAAAACGGCGGTTGCTATTGACGCAATCATAAACCAAAAGAAAATAAACGAGTCTAATGATGAGAAACAAAAATTATATTGTGTCTACGTAGCAATAGGGCAAAAGAGATCAACGGTTAGACAAATTGAAAAAACTTTAGAAGAGGCTGGAGCAATGGAATATACAACTATTGTTGCTGCCACAGCTTCAGATGCGGCTCCTCTTCAATTTTTAGCACCATATACTGGATGTGCTATGGGTGAATATTTTAGAGATAACGGCATGCATGCTTTAATAATATATGACGATCTTTCTAAACAAGCAGTAGCTTATAGACAGATGTCACTTTTATTAAGAAGACCACCAGGAAGAGAAGCTTATCCAGGAGATGTATTTTACTTACATAGCAGATTACTCGAAAGAGCTGCTAAATTAAGTGATGATCATGGAGGAGGGTCTCTTACAGCTCTTCCAATAATTGAAACACAAGGGGGAGATGTTTCTGCATTTATACCTACAAATGTAATTTCAATTACCGATGGTCAAATATTTTTAGAAACAGAATTGTTTAATCAGGGTATAAGGCCAGCTATTAATGTAGGATTATCAGTATCTAGAGTTGGATCTTCAGCCCAAACAAAAGCAATGAAAAAAGTTTCAGGATCTATGAAACTTGAACTTGCCCAATATAGAGAAATGGCAGCATTTGCCCAGTTTGGATCAGACCTAGATGCTTCAACTCAAAAACTATTGAATAGAGGATCAAAATTAACCGAACTATTAAAACAGAAACAATACTCACCTATGACTGTTGCTGAACAAGTAATTTCGGTATTTTGTGGAGTTAAGGGTCATTTGGATGATGTTGAACAAAAAAATATTGCTGAGTTTGAAAATAAAATTATAGAAAAATGTAAATCTGAAAAACCAGAAATTTTAGATTCAATATCAAGTTCAGGTAAACTCGAAGAAGATATGGAAAAATCTTTAACAGAAGTTATCATAGAACTTAAGAAAAACTTTAAATCTTAGATAAATGCCAAGTTTAGACGATTTAAAAAAAAGAATATCAAGCGTTAAATCTACGCAGAAGATTACAAAGGCAATGAAAATGGTTGCAGCATCCAAGTTAAGAAGAGCACAAGAGAATGCAGAAAAAGGAAGACCATATTCAGATAAGATGAATAACATCATTCTTAATTTATCAAATAGCATTTCAGATAAAGAAAATTCACCGAAATTATTGGCTGGTTCAGGAGAAGATAAAGTTCATTTATGTATTGTTATGACATCAGATAGAGGACTTTGTGGAGGATTTAATACGAACATAATAAAAAAAGCTAAAACGTATTTTCAAAAAATATTAGATCAAGGAAAAACATTAAAAATTATCACTGTTGGTTCAAAAGGTTATGATCAATTGAAAAGAACATATAAAGAAAATATAATTGAAAAAATTTCATTTAAAGAATCTAAACATGTTAATTATTTTGATGCTGATAAAGTGGGCAAAACAATTCTTGATAAATTTGAAAAAAAGGAGTTTGACGTATGTACAATTTTTTATAACCAATTTAAAAATGTGATAACTCAAATACCACAAGAGCAACAAATAATTCCTTTAAAAACATCAGAGTCAGAAGGTTCTTCCACAGAAGATAATTATGAATTTGAACCTGAAGAAGATGAAATTTTAAGCAACTTATTGCCTAAAAATATATCGACTCAGATCTTTAAAGCGATGTTAGAAAACTCAGCTAGCGAACAAGGTTCGAGAATGAGTGCAATGGATAATGCAACTAGAAACGCAGGTGAAATGGTTGATAAACTTACTATTCAGTATAATAGAAGTCGTCAAGCAGCAATTACAAAAGAACTAATTGAAATAATATCAGGAGCAGAAAGTTTATAATTATGAGAAAAGGACAAATTACACAAATTATTGGAGCAGTAGTAGATGTTAAATTCGAAGGAGATCTACCAGAAATATTAACTGCATTAGAGTGCGATAACGGAGGTGTTAGGCTCGTTTTAGAGGTTGCACAACATCTAGGAGAGTCAAGTGTAAGAACAATTGCTATGGATGCAACAGAAGGATTAAAAAGAGGAGATCAAGTAACAGATACTGGAGCTCCAATTAAAGTTCCAGTTGGTCCAGAAACTTTAGGTAGAATTATAAATGTAATTGGTGAGCCTATTGATGAAAAAGGAGAAGTTAAAACTAAAGAAAACTGGCCTATCCATAGATCTGCACCTGAATTTAATGAACAATCAACGGAAACAGAAATTTTAGTAACCGGCATCAAGGTAGTTGACCTTTTAGCACCATACGCAAAAGGTGGTAAAATAGGTTTGTTTGGAGGTGCGGGTGTGGGAAAAACTGTACTTATTATGGAATTAATTAATAACGTAGCCAAAGCTCATGGAGGATTTTCAGTTTTTGCAGGAGTTGGTGAAAGAACTAGAGAAGGAAATGATCTTTATCATGAAATGATAGAGTCCGGAGTAATTAAACCAGAGGGGACTGGATCTAAAGCTGCTTTAGTTTATGGTCAAATGAATGAACCTCCTGGAGCAAGAGCTAGAGTTGCATTGTCTGGACTTACTGTTGCTGAATATTTTAGAGATCAAGAAGGTCAAGACGTTCTTTTTTTTGTAGATAATATTTTTAGATTTACTCAAGCAGGATCAGAGGTATCTGCATTATTAGGAAGAATTCCTTCTGCAGTAGGATATCAACCTACATTAGCTACAGATATGGGAAATCTTCAAGAAAGAATTACAACGACAAACAAAGGGTCTATTACATCTGTTCAAGCTATATATGTTCCGGCAGATGACTTAACAGATCCTGCGCCCGCAACATCATTTTCACACTTAGATGCAACAACTGTATTATCCAGACAAATAGCTGAAATTGGAATTTATCCAGCAGTAGATCCATTAGATTCTACTTCTAGGATTTTAGATCCTAGAATTGTTGGAGATGAACATTATAGAGTTGCTAGAGAGGTTCAAAAAATTTTACAAACATATAAATCTTTACAAGATATTATTGCTATATTAGGAATGGATGAATTGTCTGAAGAAGATAAATTAATTGTTGCAAGAGCTAGAAAAATTCAAAGATTTTTGTCTCAACCTTTTTTTGTAGCTGAAGTATTCACTGGATCGCCAGGAAAACTTGTAGACTTAGAATCAACTATAAAAGGTTTCGATTCTATTTGCAAAGGAGAGTATGATCATTTGCCCGAGGCAGCTTTTTATATGGTTGGAACAATAGAGGAAGCAATTGAAAAAGCTGAAAAAATGGCAAAAGATGCGGCTGCTTAATGAGTGAAAGTTTTAGTATTGAAATTGTAAACCCAGAAAAATCTTTTTTATCAAAAGACAACGTTTCAGAAGTAATTGTCCCTGCTTTTGAAGGAGAGATTGGAATTTTAAAAGATCACATACCTATAATATCTTTTTTAAAACCCGGCATAGTCAAAGTTTTTATAGGCGCCGAAGAAGAAAATTATTATGTAGAAGATGGAATTGTAGAATTTAAAAATAATTCCTTATCTATACTTACAAGTTCAATTTTTAATCTAAAAGATGCCGATAAAAACTATATTAGCAAAGCTATATCAGATTCAGAAAAAGAATTGTCTTCAGATGAAATAGATGACCAAAAAAGATTCTTGTTAAATCATAAGGTGGAAGTTTTAAAATCTTTAAGTATTAACTAAATTATCTTATATAGTTCTCTTTGGATCTTCTTGTAAACGTCAATTTTGAATTTAACAACTTCGTCTGTTAAGTTTTCTATATTCACCCATTTCCAATCTAAGAACTCTGGATGCTTAGTATTAATATTTATTTCATTTTCTTTTCCATCAAATCTTACAACAAACCATTTTTGTTTTTGACCTTTATATTTTCCTTTCCATATTATTCCCACAAGGTGATCAGGCAAAAGATAGGTAGTTAATCCATCAATTTCTTTTACTAACGATACAGTTTTAATACTGGTTTCTTCTTCCAATTCTCGAATAGCTGCCTTAAAAAATTCTTCTCCATCATCAACTCCCCCCTGAGGCATCTGCCAAAAATTTTTTGGATTATCAATTCTTTTAGCAAGAAATATTTGATTTTTTTTATTTAATACAACAATACCAACACCAACTCTTAGCGGCAAATCTTTCTTTATTTTCTTCATTACTAACCGTTAAGAAGTTTTAAAGCGTAATTTAATTGATTATCGGTTTCAGTATTTAATTTAAAATCGTCAGTGTTTTCAGACACCTCAATATCTGGAGCAACCCCAACGTCTGAAATAGATTTTCCCGAAGGTAAATAATATTTAGAAACAGTTAATCTTATGGCTCCATCATTTTTTAGAGGTATAATTGATTGAACCGAACCTTTTCCATAAGTACTTTCTCCTATTAAAATAGCCCTTTTGTGGTCTTGCAAAGCCCCCGCTACTATTTCTGCAGCTGAAGCAGAACCGTAATTTATTAAAACTATCAATGTATTTTGATTTAATATATCCCCTTTTTTTGCAAACCATTTTCTATTTTCATATTTTCTTTTACTTTTAGTGGAAACAATTTCTCCGTTATCTAAAAAAAAATCTGATATTTTTATCGCTTGCGAAAGAAGACCACCGGGGTTATTTCTTAAATCTAAAATATAATTTTCTACTTTATTATTTTTATTAAATTCTTTTATTTTATCTTCTATTTGATTGCTACTATTTTCATTAAAAGAAGTTAGTCTTAGATATCCAGTTTTTTCATCTATAATTTTAGATTTAACAGAAGCAACTTTAATAATATCTCTTGTAATTATAAAAGTTAAAGCATTTTTTTCACCTCTTCTTCGGACAGTTATTTTAATATCTGATCCAACTGGTCCTCTCATTAGGTCAACCGCCTCGGTAAGGGATTTTCCTTGAACCTGAATATCATCAATTTTTACAATATAATCACCAGCTTTTACTCCAGCCTTTGAAGCAGGCGTATTATCTATTGGAGATATGACCTTAACAACTCCATGCTCCATACCAACTTCAATTCCCAAACCTCCAAATTCTCCACTAGTCTCAGTTTTCATATCTTTAAAAGAATCAGGCGACATATAAGAAGAGTATGGGTCTAAGGATTGCAAAACACCATTTATAGCAGCATCCATAGCTTCACTTTGGTCTACATCATCAACAAATTCTTTATTAATTTTATCCAATACCTCGCTAAATAAATCAATTTTTTTATAAATGTCATTTTCATTAGCCGCATTACCGTTGGAAAAAGAAATTATAAATAGAAATAATAATAAATATTTTAATAAAATTTTCATATAATTACCTTTTCTTTTGGCATAAGTTCGGACCACATCTTCTCTAATTCATAAAATTTTCTTTTTTCAGGATTAAAAATATGAACTATTAAATCAATCCCATCAACTAACTTCCAATCATTGCTGTCTTTTCCTTCAATTTTACAATTTTTAATTCCACTATTTTTAAATTTTTCAAAAACTTGCTCGGATAATGATTGTATATGTCTAGAAGAAGTACCACTAGCAATTATCATATAATCAGCTATCGATGTTTTTCCTTCAAGGTCTATTGATACTATATCTAGTGCTTTGTTTGAGTCTAAAGTATTGATTATTTCTTCTTTAAGATTAGAAATTTTGTCCATTAATTAATTTTAGACTATCAAATTTTTCTTAATTGAG
>Ga0208410_1000820_pt1 | contig 17298 bp, 19 predicted proteins | sample ETN02SmetaG_3_FD_185787 | JGI IMG/M metagenome (GOLD analysis project Ga0208410, IMG submission 185787) | Marine microbial and viral communities from oxygen minimum zone, Eastern Pacific Ocean - ETNP2014F10-02SV257 (SPAdes) (version 2) | ecosystem: Environmental > Aquatic > Marine > Oceanic ... | reverse complement strand
ATGACGAATTGGTTTTAACATTTTTCCAATCCATATTTGAAAAATTCCTCCTATAAATGCAGCTGTAAATATTGCTCCTAAACCAAAAGCTTTGAAAGGTAGCATTATTGGAATGAAAGCAAAACTTGTGCCTTGTATTATTGGTAGTCTTGAACCTATATCTTTATAACCTACTGTTTGTATTATTGTTGCAACACCTGCCGCAAACAATGCCATTTGAATTAAAAAAATCTTTTCTCCAGTCGTTACTCCAAAAACACCCGCTACAATCAATGGAACAGTAATGTTTCCAGCAAACATAGCAAAAACATGCTGAATGCCCAATGGTACAGATTGATTGAGTGGAAGTTTCTTATTCGTAGCTACTGAAGTTGTTTTTCTTTTTTTAGCCATTTATCCTCCGATGTTATGGCTAAATTATATTTATTAATTACTAAAGTAAATTTAAATAAGTTAAGATTAAAAAAGCCCTTGTTTAATCAGTATTATTTTACCCAAAATGATCATCTTTTTATAAAAAGATAATTATATACAGCCGCTTGAAGAAAAACCGACTATTACACCAATTGAATTGACCTCAAATTTTCTCTCACAAGGAATTCCATATTTTTTTGTTTTGTAAACCAAAATTTCGTTACCATTTTCAGCAATATAATCTTCTTTTGGTGAACCTAACTCCATTTGCATTTCATTTACATTCTTGCCAACAAAAAGTCCAAACTTTTCATTTTCTCTTTCAGCTACTTCATCTGATTTTTTTTTTATAGTCTGGCATCCAGAAAATAAAATCAAGACAAAGAGTAGACAAAATACAGTTTTAAATATTTTCATTTTAGAATCATAACATTTATTGTAATTATCAAATATTAACTTTTAAGTTGTATTACTTCATCTGTTAAATAGATGATAATTAAGTTTTATTATACTAACAAATGTGGTTTTTATTTGATATTTCAACAAAATGAATGAAATGCTCTTAGATAAATTTTTAGATATCTTTAAAAATAATATTTTACCTTTAACAATTAAAGGAGTTGAAGCTGGTAATAAAATTTTTGGAGCGGCAATAATAAATAAGGAAGATTATTCAATGGTAATTGCTGGATCAAATAATGAAACAGAAAACCCAATATGGCATGGAGAAATTTATACTTTAAAAAAATTTTATGAATTAGACAACAAATTAAGACCTAAAGAAAAAAATTGTATCTTTTTAAGTTCACATGAGCCTTGCAGTCTTTGCCTAAGTGCAATTACATTTTCTGGGTTTAATAATTTTTATTATCTTTTCCCTTACGAATCGACTTTCGATGAATTTAAAATTCCACATGATTTAAATATTCTTAAAGAAGTTTTTAATATTTCTGATGGTAAATATATAAAAGAAAATTCCTACTGGAAAAGTTATAATATCAATAACCTGATTGATGAATTAAAAAACTCAAATAAAAAAAAAATATTAAATTCATTCAATGAAATCAAAAAAATATATATTGATTTATCTAAAAAATATCAGTCATCAAAAGAAAAAAATTTTATACCTTTAAAATAATTTATGAAAACTAATCTAAAAATATCAAACGTAAGCAAAATTTATCCTGGATGTATTGCAAATGACAATGTTTCGTTGGAATTTGAAAGTGGAAAAATTTATGCACTCCTGGGAGAAAATGGAGCTGGCAAATCTACATTGGTTAAAGTTTTATCTGGCGTAATCATACCTGATGAGGGTGAAATATTTTTGAATAAAAAAATTCTAAAATTAAACTCTCCTATTGATGCAAAAAAAAATGATATTGGAATGGTTTTTCAACATTTTAATCTTTTTGAAACTTTATCTGTATTTGAAAATCTAATTATCGACTCAGATGAAACAGAGAAAGATTTAAAAGAAAAAATTCAATCAATTATGAAAAAGTATAACTTTTCAATTAATCTTGATATTCCAGTACTTAATCTATCTGCTGGCCAGAAACAAAAAGTTGAAATAATTAGATGTCTAATAAGAAATCCTAAAGTCCTTATTATGGATGAACCTACATCTGTATTGACAGAACAAGAAACAAGTGAATTATTTTTATCATTAAAGAAATTTTCAGAAGAAGAAATTTTAATTATTTATATAACTCATAAACTTAAAGAAGTAATGCAACTTTGCGATGAAGTGGCAGTTATGAGGAAAGGCAAGCTTGTTTCTGTAACTCAAATTAAAGATGAAAACATTGAATCACTTGCAAATAAAATGGTGGGTCAAAATTTAAAAACTGTTAAGAAAAAAAAATCGAGCTTACACTCTTCGAGTCAATTAATCAGAATTACCAATCTTAATTTTACTAGTGAAGATCCTTTCGAAACTAATTTAAACAACATTAATTTTTCAGTTAATCGTGGTGAATGTTTGGGAATAGCTGGAATATCAGGAAATGGTCAAAGTGAACTATTTCAAATTTTAAGTGGAGAAATTATATCAGAGAAAAATTGCATTGAATTCAATAAAAATTTTATTGGGGATCTTAATCCACAAGAAAGAAGGGAGCATTTAATGGCTTTTTCTCCAGAAGATAGACTTGAGCAAGCTGCAATTCCTCAAATGAAAATCTTTGAAAATGTAGCTCTAAACAATTTTAAATCCTCAAATTTTTTTAATAATGGATTAATAAATGAAAGCAAAATTAGAGAGCATTCAAAAAAAATAATTTCAGACTTTAATGTTAATACAGATAATATTGACTTGAAAAGCCAATTTTTATCTGGTGGAAATTTACAGAAATTAATTATTGGAAGAGAGTTAATAACATCGCCTGATTTATTAATTTGTTTTAATCCAACTTGGGGGCTAGATGTTGGAGCTATAAATTATATCCATGAAACATTAATTAAAATCAACGAGCAAAATAAATCAATAATATTAATATCTACAGACACTGATGAGTTATTAAAACTGAGTGATAAAATTTCAGTAATACATAAAGGTAAATTATCAAAAATTATGAATGTTGGTGAGGTTACTTCCGAGAAACTTGGAATACTTATGGGAGGAGCAGAAATTGATTAAAATTGTAAAACGAGATCATCCTTCAAGAGCCATATTTTTTCTTACACCTGTTTTGGCAATTTTTCTTACATTGGTAGCAGGAGGTTTAATTTTTTATATTTTAGGATTTAAGCCTTTTGAAGCTCTTAAGTTTTTTTTCATAGTTCCAATTGCAGACATGTATGGTTTCAGTGAATTACTCTTAAAAGCTACACCGCTTTGTCTAATAGCGATTGGTTTATCTTTTTGTTTTAAAAGTAATAATTGGAACATTGGCGCTGAAGGTCAATTAACTTTTGGGGCTATAGTTTCAGGAGGAGTTGCTTTGTTGTTTTATGAACAAGAAGGATTTTATATTCTTCCAATAGTAATAGTAGCTGGTGCAATAGGCGGCATGCTTTATGCATCAATACCTGCTATCTTAAAAACTTACTTTAATACAAACGAAATATTAGTTAGTCTAATGTTGGTATATGTTTCAAAATTAATTTTAGACTATCTTGTTGTTGGGCCATGGAGTAATCCAGAGGGATTTAATTTTCCAGAAACTAGACAATTCAGTGAATCTGCAAGGCTTCCGTTATTGGTTGAGGGGTTAAGAATTCATGCTGGAATATTTTTAGCTTTAGCTGCAGTAGTTATGAGCTGGTTTATTTTTTATAAGACATATTTAGGATTTCAAATGAAAGTTTCAGGCTTTAGTTTGAAAACAGCTAAATATGCTGGATACAAAGGTAAAAAAATGATCATCCTCGTTTTTTTAATAAGTGGTGCTTGCGCGGGTCTAGCAGGAGTTGGGGAAATAACTGGACCTATCGGACAACTTCATAGAGAAGTATCTCCAGATTATGGTTTTACTGCAATAATTGTTGCATTTTTAGGTCGTTTAAATCCTGTTGGAATAATTTTTGCATCATTAGTTGTTGCAATAACTTATTTAGGTGCAGAAACAGCTCAAATATTTATGCAAATACCAAAATATACTGGTCAAGTTTTTCAAGGAATGATTTTATTTTTTCTTCTTGCTTCAGACTATTTACTCTTTTTCAAAATTAAATTTATAGGTTCAAAAAAATGATAATAGATATAAATTTTGTTGGACTAATAATTACATCAATAATGGCCTCTTCGGTACCTTTGATTTTAGCATCTTGCGGAGAGCTTATTACAGAAAGATCAGGAGTTCTAAACCTTGGCGTTGAAGGAATGATGATCATCGGAGCTATTGCAGGTTTTGCACTAATGACAGTTACTGGGAGTTTGGTTATAGCAGTCTTTGGTGCAATGTTTGCTGGAGTTTTAATTTCAACAATTTTTGCATTTCTTACCCAAACTTTAATAACAAATCACGTAGCTACCGGTTTAGCACTTACTATATTTGGGATTGGAATATCTGCAATGATTGGAAAAAACTTTGTTGGCATTCCTGGAAAAGAGTTTCCTATTTTATTTGGAGGCTTAAAAGATGCAATACCTTTTTTAAGCCCAATATTATTTGGACATTCAATTGTATTTTATTTTGCTTTTGCTTTACCTTTTATAACTAACTATTTTTTAAAAAAAACTAAAATAGGATTGATCGTAAGAGCTGTGGGAGACTCGCCTGATTCAGCATCAAACCAAGGAATAAATGTTAGGTTGGTTCGTTACTTGTGTATTCTTTATGGAGGGTCAATGTGTGGTCTTGCCGGTGCATATTTATCAATGATTTATACCCCACAATGGATTGAAAATATGACCGGTGGAAGAGGTTGGATCGCATTAGCTCTAGTAGTATTCTCTACATGGAACCCAATTAAAATTTTGATTGGCGCAATGATTTTTGGTGGATTGACTATAATTCAATTTCATATGCAGGCAATTGGGGTGCGAATTCCTGTACAGTTTTTAACAGCCCTTCCTTATATAGTAACAATAATAGTATTAGTTGTAATTTCTCGTGATAGTAGAAAAATAAGACTAAGTACACCAAGTTCTTTGGGTAAATCATTTTATAAAGATCACTAATTTTAAAATAATTATTTTTTTTTACATAATTTACTTTAAGTTTAATTTTTTAAAAAAATCAGAAGGGAATATAAATTTATGCATAAAACATTAATTCGTTCTTTCGTCTCTTCTTTAGTTTTCTTATTTACATTCACAGTTACTGCTGTTGCAAAAGATGTTAAAGCAGCATTTGTCTACATTGGTCCAACGGGTGACCATGGATGGACATATCAACATGATGTAGGAAGAAAAGCTGTAGAAGCTGCCGGATACAAAACAACATATGTGGAAGGTGTCCCAGAAAGTGCTGATGCTGAAAGAGTTCTTCGTCAGCTAGCTAATTCTGGCCATAACATTATCTTTACAACTAGTTTTGGATATATGAATCCTACTAATAAAGTTGCAAAAGAGTTTCCAAATGTAAAATTTGAACACGCCACTGGATATAAAAGAGAACATGCAAATGTTTCAACATATGCAGCTAGATTCTATGAAGGTAGAACTATTCTAGGAACAATAGCTGGATCTATGACAAAATCTAATGTTATTGGATATGTTGCTTCTTTTCCAATTCCAGAAGTAATTAGAGGAATCAACTCATTTACTTTAGCGGCACAGAAAGTAAATCCAAACATCAAAACAAAAATTGTTTGGGCTTTTACATGGTACGATCCAGGTAAGGAAGCTGAAGCAGCTAAAGCATTAATTGATCAAGGTGCTGACATTATTGCTCAACATACTGATAGTACTGCCATAGTTCAAATTGCTGAAAAAGCAGGAATATTTGCTTTTGGACAAGCTAGCGATATGGACAAATTTGCTCCTAAAGCTGTATTGACTTCAGTCGAAAACAACTGGGGTCCTTACTATGTCGATAGAGTTAAAGCTTTAGCAAATGGAACATGGAAACAAAAAGATACTTGGCATGGTATAGGTGATGGTATGGTAGTTATATCTGATCTAGACTCTGCTATTCCAGCTGACGTAAGAACAAAAGTTAATCAACTCAAGAAAGATTTAGCATCTGGTAAAGTTCATTCTTTTACTGGACCAATTTATGACCAACAAGGTAATTTAATGGTAGCTGAAGGTAAAACTGCGGATGATGGAATGCTCGCGGGAATGATGACTTATGTTAAAGGTGTTGAGGGAGATATACCTAAATAGTTTTTACAAAGTAAATCTAAAAAATTTAAAAGGCCGGTTTAAAAACTGGCCTTTTTTATTTCTGGTGTTTTTTTTTTATTTCATCAATTTTTAATTCTTCATAAATTTCAAAAGGCTGTACAATCCAAGGATTATCAGGAAGCTTGTTTGCACAAAAATCTGGCTCAAAAGAAGATTTCTTTTTTTTAAATAAAGTTGCTGTTTTAATTTCTTCTATTTTATCTTTAATTGGTTCATATTTTTTTAACCAATCTATACTTTTGTTAAATGTAATTCCTGTATCTGATAAATCATCACACAAAAGTATTTTACCACCCATGTTTGGTGCTATTGAACTCATTTCTCTAGAGAAAACAATATCGCCTTGTTCGTCCTCTACTCCTTTTCCACTATATGATTCGACGGCAAGGTATGCACATTTTAATTTAAAAATTCTACTCAGTACATCAATCATTGGTGCTGCCCCTCGCATAATACCAATCAATATTGTTGGTTTATAGCCGCTATCATGGATCTGTATTGCTAGTTTTTCAACTGTCTTATTATATTCATCCCAGCTAATAATTAATTTTTCAGACATAATTCTTTTATTAATTATTTAAATAATAAAACTAAAACTGCAAGAACGATAAGTGCTATTATTGAAGATATCAAAATATACAACCTATGAATGTTTCTTCCTCTTAAATTAAAATAATGTCTTGCCACTCCAGAAATAACAGCAATCGCACATAAAATTAACCAGTTGTATTGATGATAAACTAAAAAACTAGAATGCCCCGAAAGCATTATAAATAGTACCAAAAAAGTAGAATAGTTATTATGAATTGAGCGTTGTTTGGCCGCTAAGGATAAGCTCATATCAAATTTTTCACCTCTTTCGCTACTACTAATTATATTCATTTGATTAGGTATAATTACTGTAAAAACATTACCAAACATATTAGTACCTATAATCAATCCAACACTTAAAATTGCAAATTTTGCTCCGAATAATTTAGTCAGACCAAAAGAAACAAGTGCTAGCAAAATGATTGCTGTAGAAATAAATAATATATTATTTTCAATCAATTTAGATTTACATAAAAGATCATAAACAAACCAAAAAATAATTAATGATAAAAGTGAGATAATAATGGCATAACTAGGAGGTATTAACAAAACGCGTTTATCAACCATTAATACACCAGCGTTATAATAATAAATTACAACTAAGAGCAACATTCCAGTTACAAAAGTTAAATAACTTTGCCATTTAAAAATTACTAATCTATTTAAATAATCCTGGGGTGGTGATGTTTTTAACCTTGATAATTTATAGAAAAAACCAGAATGCATTAGATATCCTTCGCCATCAATATCATCACTTGTTATATTTTTATTTAAATTGTTGTCTAAGTAATTAAATAAAAAACTATTACCTACCCATAATATTGCAAATAGTACATGGCCCCATCTCAGAATAACTTCTAACCATTTTATTGTATAAGGTAAAAATTCCATCAATATTTTATTTTATCTACTTTTTTATCCCAAATTTCAAATGCTTTTAAAGCATCATCTCTAAGCATTTGTATCATTTTAATTTTTCTATCACCTATTTTTTTTGGAATCTCTAAATAAATAAATGAGTCATCAAAGTCTATATTTTTTGCATCTTCTCTTGTATTTGCATAATATATTTTATCTAATCTTGACCAATAAATTGCGGAAAGACACATTGGACAAGGTTCACAAGATGTATAAATCTCACAACCCGACAGATCAAAAGTTTTTAATTTTTTACAAGCTTCTCGAATTGCCACAACCTCTCCATGAGCAGTTGGATCATTTGAAGAAGTCACTTTATTGGAACCCTCTGCAATAATCTTGTTATCCTTAACTATGACACTTCCAAAGGGTCCACCAATAGTGTTTGCACTATTTATAGAAAGTTCAATGGCTTTTGCCATAAATTTTTTTTTATCTTCCATTTTGATTTTTTATTTTATTTTTAATTTTGTTGACACTCATTAAAATTCTTTCAGGAGTTGCTGGTGCATTGAGTTCTGGTATAATCTGATAATTTCCAATTGAAGCAACAGCGTCTTTAATTGCATAAAAAACACTCATGGCTAGCATTAAAGGAGGTTCGCCAGTTGTCTTTGCTTTATTAATTACTTTTTCTTTATTTAATCCTTTCTTAAAAATTTCCACATTAAATTTTTTTGGGATATCACTTACCGCAGGTATTTTGTATGTTGATGGAGAAAAAGTTGTAATCTGTCCGTTTGATTTCCAATTAAGCTCTTCAATAGTTAACCATCCTTGTCCTTGTACAAAACCACCTTCAATCTGACCTAGTTCAAGTGCTGGATTTATTGGTTTTCCAGCATCATGCAAAATATCAACTCTTTCTAAAACATTTTCACCAGTTAATGTATCTATAGTTACTTCTGAAACAGCCGCACCATAACAAAAATAATAAAAGGGTCTTCCTCTAAATTTTTTTTTATCAAAATTAATTTTTGGTGTTGAATAAAAACCTGACGATGAAAGAGAAATTCTATTTAAATATGCCTCTTGAATAATGCTTTTAAATTTAAATTGTCTATTTCCAAATATTATATGTTGATCTTTATAAACCGCTTCTTGATTGAAGATTTTATATTTTTTCTTAATAAATTTTTCTAAATTTACTTTAATTTTTGCTGCTGCATTTAATGCTGCGGCCCCATTAAGATCAGTAGTTGATGAGGCGGCACTAGCTGAGGTATTTGGAACTTTAGATGTATTTGTTGATGAAATATGGACTAAATTATAGGGTAGTCCAAAAGAATTTGCCACTAATTGAGCAATTTTTGTATGGGTTCCTTGACCCATTTCTATTCCCCCATGGTTCAAATACACACTTCCGTCTGTGTAAATATGGACTAAAGCTCCAGCTTGATTTAAATGAATGGTTGTAAATGAAATACCAAATTTTACTGGTGTAATAGCTATACCCTTCTTTTTGAATCTATTTTTTTCATTAAATTTTCTTATATCTGAATATCTTTTTTTATAATTAGATTTATTTTCTAAATTTTTAAATATTTCATTAATTACATTATCTTCAATAGTCATCCCATAGTGAGTTATGTTTTTTTTATCTTTTTGATAAAAATTATTCTTTCTAACTTCTATAGGATCCTTTTTTAAGTACCTTGAAATATTATCTATAATATTTTCTATAGCCATCATTCCTTGGTTTCCGCCAAAACCTCTAAATGCGGTTGAAGTTGGAATATTTGTCTTACATAAATTATTTGTTACCTCAATATCTGAAATGTAATATGCGTTATCTATATGAAGCAAAGCTCTTTCGTTAATTGCAGCTGATAGATCAGGTGACATTCCACAATTTGAAGATAAATTTATTTTTAAACCTTGAATAATTCCATCATCATTAAAGCCTACTTCATATTCAGATAAAAATTCATGCCTTTTACCTGTCAATATTATATCATCGTCTCTATCTAATCTTAGTTTTACTGGTTGACCTGATTTTTTAGCTAGTAATGCACAAATACACGCTGTCATGAAATTTGTTTCTTTTCCTCCAAAGCCGCCTCCAATTCTTCTTACCTCAACATTTATTGAATTACTTTTCTGATTAAACATTTTTGCAATTAATTGTTGAGTTTCTGATGGGTGTTGGGTTGAACTATAAACTAAAAAATTATCGTCTTCTTTAGGAATTACAAAAGCTGCCTGACCCTCTAAATAAAAGTGTTCTTGACTTCCTGTTGTAAAATTTCCTTTTATATTATTTTTTGAATTTTTTATTTTCTTTGAAGGGTTTCCTTTTTTAATTTTTCTGGGTTTAAGCAAAAACTGTTTTTTATTTAAAGCTTCTTTTATTGTAATAACTGGTTTTAAATCTTTATAAGTGATTTTGGCTTTTAGCACTGCTTTTCTAGCAAGTTCAGTTGTTGTAGCAGCTACAGCAAATAATGGTTGGCCGTAAAATTCAATTTTTTTTTTTGGAAATATTGGGTCACCATCAAAGACTGGACCCACATCATTCCTGCCTGTAATATCACTTTGAGTAACTACTGATATCACGCCTTCGCTTTTTTCTACTTCAATCAGGTCTATTTTTTTAATTATTGCGTGGGCTTTTTTGCTTAAACCAATAGCTCCATGAATTGTATTTTTAGGCTCATTTATATCATCGGTATACTCAGCGTATCCACTTACATGTTTATAAGCACTATCGTGTGGTCTAATTTCTTCAATATAGTTTTCTTTATTCATTTAAATAACTCTTGTTAATTTTTTTGTATTTATCTCAACAAAACACTTGATTAATAAATTTTTAGCTACCTCGAGCCTATACTCTTTGCTAGCTCTCATATCATCAAGGGGCATGAAATCTTTCTCTAAATAATCTTTTGCTTTAGTAAATGTATTAATTGTTAAAGGTTTATTTTTAAGCATTGCTTCACACGCCCTTGCTCTTTTCGGTACTGCTGCCATACCTCCATATGCAATATATACTTTTTTGATTTTATTATTGATTATTTCAAAATTAAAAGAGCCAAGAATTGATGAAATATCATCATCAAATCTTTTTGATATTTTATATGCTTTAAAAATATTTTCCTTAAATAATGGTATTTTTATTGAACTGATAAATTCATTTTTTTTAAGTTTAGTTTTTCTATAACCAGTAAAAAAATTATTAATTGAAAATGATTTTTTTTTATTTGGACCTTCAATTAATATTTCTGCATCGAGAGATAATAAAATTGGCAATGTGTCTCCAATGGGTGAAGCAGTAGCAATATTGCCACCTATTGTGCCTACATTTCTTATCTGGACAGATCCATATCTTTTTAATACTGAATAAAAATCTGGATAATATCTTTTAATTTTTTTTTCAAATTTAATTAAAGAAGTTGCAGCGCCTACTTCTAAATAATTTTTATTTACTTTTATAAAATCTAATTCTTTTATTTCTTTTAAGTTTACTATACATGGAATTTCTTTTCTTTCTTTTGTTACCTTTAAAGATAAATCGGTTCCACCAGCAAGAAAATTTAAATTTGAATTTTTTCTAATAATATTTTTTAAATCCTTAATTGTTTTAGGAGAAAAAAACTTTCTATCCTCGGAATTAATATACATATTTTTGGAATTAATTTTTTTTAGTAGTTTAATAACTTTGTTTCTGTTTTTGCTGAATTGATCTTTTTTCTGAACCTTGTTTAAACTTTTAGCTGCATCAATAATTGGTCTATATCCAGTGCAACGACATAAATTTCCTGAAATAGAATCTTTTATTAACTCGGTTTCATAACTTTTGTTATTTTTAAACATTGAAAATAGGGACATAACAAAACCAGGAGTACAAAAACCACATTGTGAACCATGAAATTTAACCATTGCATCTTGGACTGGGTGTAGCTTTCCATCGTCAGAGACTAAATCTTCAACAATTAAAAGTTGTTTTCCATTCAAATATGGAACAAATGCAATACAAGAATTAATTGCGGTATATTTTATTTCCCCATCTACTAATTCGCCAATAACAATAGTGCATGCGCCACAACCACCTTCGGCACATCCTTCTTTTGTACCAGTCTTTTTTAATTCTGTTCGTATATAATTAAGTATTGTTTGATTTGGATCAGGATTATTAATTTCTGAAATTTTATTATTGTGTAAAAATTTGACAGTACTGGATATCACTTAACTACCTCTATAAGTAGAATAACTCCAAGGTGAAACTAGTAAAGGAACGTGGTAGTGTTCTGATGGATTAGAAATGCCAAATCTGATTACCACATCATCAAGAAATGGAACATCTTTAGCTGCTGATATATTTTTAAAATAATCTCCAATATAAAAAATTAATTCATATTTACCTTTAATAAAATTCTCTCCTTGTACCAAAGGTGAGTCTGCTCTACCATCATTGTTAAGCTTTACTGAAGTTATTTTTTTTCTTTCCGAATTACTTATATAATATAATTCGACAGAAATTCCTTTGCCAGGCTTCCCTGAATATACATCTAAAACATGAGTTGTTAGCTTTGTCATAAGATTATAGTATCATTTAATTTTTAAACTTAAATTATTAAAACTAATATGAGAACAATAGATAACATTAATGATCTAAACAAGTCTGATTTTTTGTCAATATTTGGTAATGTTTTTGAAAAAACTGAGTCTGTAGCTTTAAAAGCTTTTGAATTAAAACCATTCAAGGATTTTGATGATATTATTACTAAAATGCTAAATATATATGAAGATTATGAAAGAAGTAAAATATTAGAAATTTTGAACTCTCATCCTGAATTGGCTGTAGCAAAAAAATTAACCTCTGAGTCAAAAACAGAACAAGCTGCTGCTAAATTAAATGAATGCTCTGGTGAAGAATATGAGGAATTTAAAAAATTAAACATTGAATATAAAAAAAAATTTGGGTTTCCATTTATTATTGCGGTTAAGGGTAAAAATAAAAATGAAATTTTAAACAATTTTAAAAAAAGAATTCAAAATGACTTAAATAGTGAGTTTATTGAAGCCAAAAATCAAGTAAAAAAAATCGCATCTTTTCGTTTAAAAGATATTCTATCTAATTAATTATATTATCTTAAAGTTATTATTTTTATTCAGTGGCCTTATAAACGTAATGTGACACGGCATTTATTTCTTCTGTGGATAACATTCCTTCAAAAGCCGGCATAACTCCAATTCCATTAGTAACCGCCAATATTATTCTATTAAGATCTGGTCTTATTTCATCTAAATTAGGACCAATATTTTCTTGAGAGCCCGCATCGCTAAGAGTATGACAAGATGCGCATGCTCCTTGTTCTAAAAAAATTTCTCTTCCTTTTTGGAAAATCTCATCAGCAAGTAATTTTTGAGCATTTATTAATAAAACAAACAAAAAGATTAAATTTATAAAAAATATAAATTGTAATTTTTTTTTCATAAAATTTGGTATCATAAATAGAAAAAATTAAAAAGGAGATTTTATAATGAAAGGTTATTGGGTAAGTCTATATACTAAGATAGAAAATCAAGATAATTTAAAAAAATATGCCGAAACAGTAACTCCTATAATCAAAAGTTATGGGGGCATTCCTCTAGTAAGAGGAGGAAAAAATATAGCCTTTGAAGGTGAAAGTTTTTTACGAACGGTAATTTGGGAATTTCCTAGCTATGAAAAAGCTATAGAGTGTCACAATTCTAGCGAATATAAATCTGGCTGGGATTTAGCAAAAAAAACAACTACAAGACACATGCAGGTTATAGAAGGATTTAGTATTGAATAGGCTCGTTATCAATTGATCTCCACAAATACCAGGTTGCTACTGAACAATAAGGAGAAAATTTTTTATTAAGTTTATTTACAAAATTTTTTGGAGGAAAATATTTTTTTTTATAATTGTTAGAAATTGCTCTTAATAAACCAATGTCCTGAACTGGCCAGATGTTTGGTCTGTTATAAGTAAATAATAATATCATTTCAGCTGACCATCTTCCAATTTGTCTTAATTCTGAGAGATATTGTATGGCTTCTTCGTCATTCATTTTTTTTATTAAATTAGGATTAAATTTTTTATTAATATATTTTTTAGCCAACTCTTTTATTCCTCTTATTTTTTGCCTACTAAGACCACATTTTTTTAGCTTTGGGGTTGTGATTAGGCTAACTACTTTTGGATTTATTTTACCCTTACAAGCTAAACTAAACTTTAAAAAAACAGAATTAGCGGCAGCTACACTAATTTGTTGACCTATAATACTTTTGCAAAGAGAGAAAAATACATTTTTTCTTGTTGTTAAATTATTATCTGAATATTTACTTATTAATTTATTCATAACTTTATCTTTTTTTTTTAAATAGCGCTTAGCACTATTCCAATACCTAGGACTTCTACTCATGACGAGATGTTGAAACTAATCGTTTTAGATAAATTTCTCTTCTAAAAATAATGATTGATGAGAAAACAACTAATATAGACCCTATTAATGTTTTTAATGTTGGGATTTCATCCCAAAATAAATAACCAAAAATTATTGCAAAAACTAAGGCCAAATATTTAAGAGGAGTAACTAATGAGACTTCAGAAAATTTATAAGATTGGGTAAGCCATAAATTTGCTAAACCACCTAAAATCCCCACCATGGATAACAAAAATAAATCTTTTAAACTAGGTAAAACCCACCCTTCTGTAAAAATACTAAAAAGACTCAAAATAAAAATTGAAATTGAAAAAAACAACCCAATAAGCCAAACTGGTTCCGTCGATGATAATTGCCTTATCGTTATTGCAACATAAGAAAGTCCTAAACAAAATATAATTGGATATAGATAATATATGTTTAGAGAACTATATCCTGGTTCAGAAATTACAATGATTCCAATAAAACCCACAATAACAGCCATCCATCTATATAATCCAACTTTTTCATTTAAAAAAAATATTGAAAGAATTGTGGTAAATATTGGTGCTGCAAATGTAATGCTAACTACGGTTGCTAGAGGAAGTTTTCTTAAAGCAATAAAAATTGCCACTATAGCAATTAATCCCGCAAGACATCTTTTCAAATGAAGAAAAGGTCTTTTAGTTTTATAAAAATCAAAATACCTGTCGTTAGGTATTAAAAATAATATTGGTATCATTCCACATAAGCCCCTAAAAAACAGTACCTGTCCTACTGGATAGTCTTCCGACCATTTAACTATTACATCCATAACTGAAAATGCACAAACAGAGATAAACATGTACAAAAAGCCTAATTGATTTTTGGAAAGCATAAATATAACTTTAAATTAAATAAATTATTATTCAATGGAAATAGCAGTTTTAGCTTTGGGATGTTTTTGGGGACCTGAAATTAAATTTAGTAAAATTGATGGGATAATTAGAACTGAAGTAGGTTACTGTGGAGGAAATAATTCTCAAACTACTTATCAGGAAGTTTGTACTGGTAGCACTAACCATGCAGAAGTAGTAAAATTAGAATTTGATCCTAAAATAATTTCTTATTCCAAAATTTTAGAATATTTTTTTGAATATCACGATCCAACAACATTAAATTCGCAAGGACCAGACGTAGGGACACAGTATAGAAGTGAAATTTTTTATTTAAACGATGCTCAAAAACAAATTGCTGAAAAGGTTATAAATGATGAAAATAAAAAGCTTTCTGGAAAAGTAGTTACAAAACTATCATTATTAAAAAATTACTGTCCTGCAGAAGAATATCATCAGAAATATCTTGAAAAGAGATAAGATGTCTTTGGTTGATTCAGATTGGTTAGAAAATAACATAAATAATGTAAAAATATTAGATTGCTCTTGGCATATGCCAAATGTTAATCGGAATGGTTATGACGAATACCTTAAAGAACATATTCCAGGAACTAATTTTTTTGATCTAGATAAATATTCTAAAAGTAATACAGATCTTCCTCATATGTTGCCCAATCCTAAAGCTTGGGAACAAATCATATCTTCCTTAGGTATTTCAAATAATGATAAAATAATAATATACGATCATTCTGATGTTATTAGTTCATGTAGATGTTGGTATAATTTTATTTATTTTGGTCATAACCCTGATCTTGTTAGTGTTTTAAATGGTGGTTTAAAAAAATGGAAACTAGAAGGAAGACCTATCACTGATAATAAAACAAAAATATTAAAATCAAATTATAAATCCTTAGAAAACAAAAATTTAGTAAAAGATATTAATCAGATCAATCAAAATATTAACCAAAAAAAATTTGTTCTTGTAGATGCAAGAAGCAAAGAAAGGTTTGAAGGTAAAGTTCCGGACCCAAGAAAAAATGTTAGAAGTGGTTCGATTCCAAATTCGCTTTGTCTACCTTATAAAGAAATAGTTAATGAAGATAATACATTTAAAAATATAAATGTGCTTTCAAAAAAATTTGTAGAAATAATTAATGATAAAGACAATAATATAGTATTTTCTTGTGGTTCGGGAGTAACTGCGTGCGTTTTAGCGCTTGCATATTCTCTAGTAAATAATAAATATTCTCCTACAATTTATGATGGATCTTGGGCAGAATACGGCAAAATTTAAATTATGAAAACATCTACAAAAATAACAAGCATAATAATTATATTTTTTTTAATCATTGCAACGGTAATTATCGGCAGAACAATGATTGGAAATCACTTCAAAAAAAAATTTAGCAAAAGACCACCTCCAGGAATAATAGTAACTACTACACAAGAAAGAGTTTTTGAAAATATTATCAGCACATACGGAACTGCAAAACCAATTCAAACGCAATCATTTAAAATTGAAAAATATGAAATACTCAAAACAATAAATTTTAATCAAAAAGTTAAAAAGGGAGATGTTATTGCTAATCTTAAAAATAGAAAAATTATTGCTCCATTCGATGGTATTATTGGTAAAAGAGAGTTCTCTGATGATATAGAAGTTTCAAAATCTTCAATACTAATTAATCTTGAGGATACTAGTTCAATTTATTGTGATGTGGATATACCTGAAATTTTTGTACCATTCATTAAAGTGGGTTTATCAGTTGATATAAAATTTTCTGGTTATAAAAATAAAATTTATAAAGGAGAGATTGAATCTTTTGCAAGTAGGATAAGTGAAGACACAAGATCTTTAGTTACAAGAATAAAAATGAACAATATGTCTGGCGAAATACTACCTGGTTCATTTCTAGAAATTTCAATTAAATATGATGTAAGAGACGGTTTAAGTGCACCTGACACAAGCACTATAGTCGAAGGTGAAAATGTATTTATTTATAAAGTTAATGAAAAAAACAAAGTAATGAAAACAAAAGTAACTATAGGTGATAGATATTTGGGCTTTGTAGAAATTTTAGATGGATTAAATAATGGTGATAAAATTGTTGCCGAAGGAACAAAAAAAGTTAGACCAAATCTAACTATAAGACCAATTGAAAAAGGTGCTAAAAAAAAACAAGGAAACTCTAGTTGGGGTAAAAAAAAGAAATCAAAAAAAACTGAAGAAAAAAAAGGTAAATTTGATTGGTTAAAAAATATTTTTAAAAAATCTGAAAAGAAAAATAATAATTAAATGTTTATAACTGA
>Ga0208410_1000818_pt1 | contig 17317 bp, 14 predicted proteins | sample ETN02SmetaG_3_FD_185787 | JGI IMG/M metagenome (GOLD analysis project Ga0208410, IMG submission 185787) | Marine microbial and viral communities from oxygen minimum zone, Eastern Pacific Ocean - ETNP2014F10-02SV257 (SPAdes) (version 2) | ecosystem: Environmental > Aquatic > Marine > Oceanic ... | reverse complement strand
AGACCACAAAAAGGAAGATTCAGGCAGTTTCATCAAGTGGGAGTTGAGTATCTTGGATTTGAAGAAGGACTTTCAGAGTATGAGTTGATTAGCATGGTTTTGCAGATCAATGAATTAATCGGTATTTCAGACTATAAAATCAAAATAAATCACCTAGGTGATGAGCTTGCCAAGGAGAATTTTTGCAAATCACTGGTCAGCTTTCTCGAACCACATACAAAAGAATTACATGAAAAAGATCAAGCAAGATTAAAATCTAATCCTCTAAGGATTTTGGACTCCAAAGAAAAGTCTACTCAAGCATTGCTTATAGAAGCACCCAAATTTCAAGATTTTCTTTCAGATGCATCTAAGAACTTTTTACACAGTCTTGTGGATACCTATAGCGATCATTGTGATATTCAAATTGATCAATCATTGGTGAGAGGATTGGATTATTACACAGGGATTGTATTTGAAACTGTTTCTGAAGAACTTGGAGCGCAAGATGCTTTCCTTGGAGGAGGAAGATACGACAATCTTTCAAAACAACTTGGCGGAAAAGATATGCATGCAATAGGCTTTGCTATAGGGGTTGAAAGAATAATTGAGCTACTCAACATTGAGAATATAAAACAACCATTGAAAGTCGGATTTATTATTGCTGGAGAGCAGATTGATAAAAAAACATATAAAATAGCCGATGATTTAAGAAGTGCTAATAATAGTATTGTTCTTGATGCATTTTTAAGTGAGGGAAGTTTAAAATCCCAGCTAAGAAGAGCTAATAAGAATAATTGTAGTTATGCAATTATTATAGGAGAAGAAGAGCTTAAAAATGATCAGGTAATATGGAAAAGCCTTTCTGAGAAGGGCGAGCAAGAACTTCTCAGCTTAAATGAAGTCATAGAAAAATATACTAATCTTTAGGAGAGATCATGGCAGAATACGTTACAGATGAGGAAAGATTTTCAGCACTTGTAAATTTTTTTAAAGATAATAAGAATACTTTCTTGGTGATATTATTAATTGTGTCAATAACATTAATTTCTTCATTAAGTTATAAATCATACGCCTCTTCACAAAATTCAAAAGCAGCTCAGATCTATGATGATTGGTTCTCTGCTTTTACCCCTGAAGCTTCGGTTGCAGCAGAAAGTAATGAACATTTCAATCAATTGCAAAAAAAATATACCAAAACTGGCTATGCCCAGCTTGCAAGAATGATTCGAGGCTCTTCTCTGGCTAAAGAGGATCAGCTTGATGCTGCGTTGGAAGATTTTAATGAGCTTTTGCAGGCTTCTTCAGGCCCTTTTGGAAATAAAATGCTAAATTCAGTTGCGAGAATAAATATTGCAAGAATTGAGTTAAGTAAAAATAATTATTCTAATGCCTTGCAAGTCTTAGAGTCATTCAATACAAATGCCGAACATTCTTTGATTTATGAAGTGAAAGGAGATGCTTTGACTGGCTTAAATAAAAATAGCTTGGCTCTGGATCAATATTCATTGGCCCTTCAGAATTCACAAAATGAGTCTGAGAAATCTATTTTGAAGATGAAGATAAATAAACTTAAGAAATAACTCTAATGATAAAAAATCTACTAACAAGCATTTGTTTGATATTTATTTCTTCGTGTTCCACGCTGGCTTTTTGGTCTGATGAGGATGTTGATAATCTAGAGCCGGTTGCTCTGCAATCTATTCAAAATAAATTTCCTGTTTCAGTTGCATGGAAAAGATCCCTTAAGGGAGAAAGTAGTTTAGCTTCTTTTAAACCCTCATTCTATTCTGGAAATATGTTAGTTGCCGACCCAGAGGGTAATATTGTTTCTTTAAATCCTAAATCCGGAAAAGAAAATTGGAAGATGGCTTTGGATCGTCAATTATCTTCAGGAATTTCTGCAGGTTTTGGAAAGTTAATAGTTTCCGATGTAAATGGATTTGTAATTGCTATTGATTCTGATACACAAGAAATTATTTGGGAAAAGAATGTTGGCGGCGAGGTTTTATCAAACGCAAAGGTTACAGCATCTTTAATTATAGCCAAAAATTCTGTTGGAGAATTAATTGCTCTAGACTCTAACTCTGGTGAACAAAAATGGATATATAGATCTCAGTTGCCTGCTTTAACAATCAGGGGCACAGGAGAACCTATTATTGAGGATGGTATTATTTACGCAGGCTTTGACAACGGACGGTTGGGAGCATTTCAGCTGGAAACAGGATTATTTCTTTGGGATCAGCCTATTTCATTTGTTGAGGGATCATCTGAGCTTGAAAATCTTATAGATGCAGACTCCGCGCCTGTGGTAACAAAGCAATTATTGTTTGCTGCTAATTACCAAGGCAACTTAACTGCTTTTGATATTTCTCAAAAGAGACCAGTCTGGAATAGTAAATCTTCATCATTTCATTCACCTGTAGTAAATAATAATATGATTATGGTCATACAGGATGATGGCTCAATTTTGTCATTTTCTCTTATTAATTTAGATGCATCGTGGACTTCTAAAGATTACTTGCGAAGACAGCTTTCTAATGGCGTTATGTACAAAAATTTAATGCTTGTTGGTGATTTTGAAGGGTATATCCATTCTGTTAATCCATTAACAGGATTGACTCTAGGCAGGAAGAGAGTTTCTAGAAAGCCAATTATCAGCATTCTAACTTTTAGAGATCTTGTATATGTCGTTGATCAAGAATCTAATATAATTGCAATTAAGCTCTAAGATGCCATTCCATAATGTTAAATTCAATCGCAATTCTTGGTCGGCCTAACGTAGGGAAGTCCTCTTTATTCAATAAGCTTACCAAAACTAGAAATGCAATCGTTTCTGATTTTTCTGGGCTTACAAAAGATAGGAATTTCGGGTATGTTTCCATCAAAGATCAGCAATATTTAATAATTGATACTGGGGGAGTTGGTTCTGAGATTACAGAATTTAGTGCAGCAATTACTGAGCAGGCTCTAATAGCTGCTGAAGACTCAAATCTTATTTTATTGCTGATTGATGTTTCAGAAGATTTAACAGCAGATGATATAGACCTCTTCCAATCAATAAGAAGAATGAATAAAAAATTCTTTGTTGTTTTAAATAAGATAGACATTAAAAAAAGATCAAGTGCTAAAGAAGATCTTATAAAGCTTGGTTCTGGAGACATTCTTGAAATCAGTGCAGAGCATTCTCAAGGGATTAAAGAATTACAAACTTATATTTCCGATCAGTTTTTTGATACCAATACAAGCGATATTCAAGGCCCCCAAGGAACAAAAATTGCTGTGATGGGGAGACCAAATGCAGGCAAATCTACATTTATCAATCAATTCACAAAACAAGATCGTTTAATTGTTTCCGATGTGCCTGGAACAACCATAGATTCTATTCATGTGCCTTTTGTATTTAATGACAAAGATTTTATATTTATTGATACTGCTGGTATTAGAAGGAAATATAAACAAAGTCATGCAGTTGAATATTTTTCATATGTCAGAGCTATGCATGCCGTCGATGAATCAGACATTGTTTTAATGCTGATTGATTCTTCAGACGGAATAGTGGATCAGGATCTTCGGATCTTAAATTTGATAAGAGGGCATGGAAAGCCAGTTATTGTTGCTTTAAACAAAATTGATGAGCTTTCCGTGAGCAGCTTATCTGATCTCAAGCAAACTAAAAAATTTCAAAATTCTTCTTTGAATGACTTAATCCTCGTTGAAATTTCAGCACTGCAAAAGCGTGGATTTAAAAAACTTTTTAATACTCTTGCTAAGGTAAATAAATTAGCTAAAACTAAGTTTCCAACCGGTAAGTTGAATAAGCTGCTTTTAAAGTTTACTAACTCAACCAATACACCAAGTATTTCTGGTAGACAAATTAAAATGAGATATGTGCATTTTGGAGGCATTCATCCAACAAAATTTATAATACATTCAAATTTTTCAAGCAAAATCCCCTCGAATTATAAACGTTATCTAATTAATTCCTTTAGAGAAGAATTAAACTTACAAGGTGTTGAGCTAAGTATTATTTTTAAAAAAGGAGACAATCCCTTTGATGGAAAAAAAAATGAGCTGTCTACCAGACAAATCAAGAAGAAAAAAAGACTGATTAAGCACGTTAAAAAATCAAAAAAGTAAGATTTTCTTACTTAAATTCCGTATAATTTAGACTGTAAAGAGCCACAAAAGTAACAAATGTCTATAAAACCAGTTTATATTAATTTATTTAAAATCCAACTTCCCTTATCAGCATTATTATCTATATCACACAGAGCTTCAGGAATGCTTATCTTTTTTATGGTTCTTCCTGGTTCTGCATATATTCTGAATATTCTTTTAGATAGCCCATCTTCATATACTTTATTTATGGACTCATATAATGCTTCTATTTATTTAAGAACATTTGTCCTTTTTAATATATTGATTTTTGAGTATCATGTCATAGCAGGAATACGTCATATGCTTATGGATTTCCATTTAGTTAGCGAGACTTTATCAGCATCAAACATATCAGCAATCATCGCATTGATTATATTTACTATGAACGCTTTTTTAACAATATGGATGCTCATATGAAATTAGGCAAATTGATTTGGTATTTACAGAGATATTCAGCAATCTATTTTTTGTTATTTCTTGGATATATAGGATTAATTGTATTTACTGATAGATTCAGTTTTCAATTTATATCAGAAAGTCTTACATTTAAAATGTCATTAAGTCTTTTTATTATTTTAGCTTGTCTTCATGCATTTGCAGGTTTATGGACCATAGGTACTGACTACCTAACTAAAAGGACTTTAGGCTTCATTTCTCCATTGCTTTCATCTCATGCTAATTTTTTTAGAAAAAGTTATGAATTCTTTTTTATTTTTCTTGGCCTTTTTCTTGTTATTTTTTATCTTTTAATAATCTGGTCATAATATGGATAACTTCAACTCATCAAATATTAAAATATTAGAATTTGATGCTCTGATTGTTGGCGGGGGAGGCTCGGGCATGAGAACTTCTCTTGAACTTGCTAAGTCGGGATTAAAGACGGCAGTTGTTTCTAAAGTTTTTCCTACTAGATCTCACACTGTATCAGCTCAAGGAGGAATTACTTGTGCAATTGCAAGCGCAGATCCCAATGATGATTGGCGTTGGCATATGTATGACACAGTGAAAGGATCTGATTACATTGGAGATCAAGATGCAATTGAGTATATGTGCTCAGAGGGCCCTAAGGCAGTATTCGAACTTGAGCATATGGGATTGCCTTTTTCTAGATTTGAGAATGGACGTATATATCAACGTCCTTTTGGCGGCCAGTCAAAAGACTTTGGTAAAGGTGGCCAAGCAGCTAGAACATGCGCTGCTGCTGATAGAACAGGACATGCTCTTCTTCATACTCTATATCAGAACAATATCAAGGAAGGTTCTAATTTTCTGAACGAGTGGTTTGCAGTAGATTTGGTTCTCAATCAGTCCAAGGAAGTTACCGGTGTTATTGCTTTTTCAATTGAGTCTGGTGAAGTTGCATATTTAAAATCACAAGCAACAGTTATGGCAACTGGTGGTGCTGGAAGGATATATTCTTCAACTACAAATGCTCTTATTAATACTGGTGATGGCTTGGGCATGGCTTTAAGAGCAGGATTTCCTGCTCAAGATATGGAAATGTGGCAGTTTCACCCAACTGGAATATATGGAGCAGGTTCTTTAGTTACCGAGGGCTGTAGAGGGGAAGGAGGCTATCTAATCAATGCTGAGGGTGAGAGATTTATGGAAAGATATGCTCCTAACGCAAAAGATCTTGCTGGAAGAGATGTCGTTGCAAGATCGATGGTATTGGAAATTTTAGAGGGTCGAGGGTGTGGTGAAAATAAAGATCATGTGTTTTTAAAACTAGATCATCTAGGTGCAGATGTATTGAATGCAAAACTTCCAGGAATATGTGAACTTTCCAGAACCTTCGCGGGAGTAGATCCAATATATAACCCTATCCCGGTTGTACCTACATGTCATTATATGATGGGAGGCACTCCAACCAATATTCATGGACAAGCTTATACTCAATCTAATGGTGTAGATGAAATTATATCTGGCCTTTTTTCAGTTGGTGAGGCTGCATGTGTTTCAGTTCATGGTGCTAATAGATTAGGAGGTAATTCCCTTCTTGATCTAGTAGTTTTTGGAAGAGCGGCTGGTATTTATATTCAAGAAGCATTAAAGACAGGCGGTGGAGTTGCAGATGCAGATGGCGATGATATTGATCAAGCGCTTGATAGTCTTAATCAAATTAATTCATCAAGCGAGGGCTTTGAAGTTGCCGAGGTTAAGAGAGAACTTCAATCTGTTATGCAGAACTATTTTGGTGTTTTTAGAAGAGGCGATTACATGGAAAAAGGTGTTTCTGCTCTAAGCGATATTCGTGAAATGGTTTCCAATCTTCACCTAAAAGATAAGAGCATGGCTTTTAACACTAGTAGGGTAGAGGCTTTAGAGCTAAAAAATTTATTTGAAGTTGCTGAGGCAACAGCAATTGCTTCATTCAAAAGAACTGAAAGCAGAGGCGCGCATGCACGAGACGATTTTAAGGAGCGTGATGATGAGAATTGGTTATGCCATTCTTTGTATGATCCGATCAAAAAAACTTTAAGCAAAAGAGCTGTCAATTTTGAACCAGCCCAAGTGGAAACTTTTGAACCAAAGGTAAGAACGTATTAATTTTTATTTGAGATTAAAAAATGATTGACGTAAATATTTATAGATATAACCCAGAAACAGATAAGTTCCCCTATACCCAAACATACTCGATTCAAAAACCTGAGAAGGATATTATGCTGCTTGAATTATTAAATATTCTTAAGGAGCAAGATTCAACAATTTCTTATAGGAGATCTTGTAGAGAAGGAGTATGCGGCTCTGATGGGATGAATATCAATGGAAAGAATGGACTTGCTTGCATAACTCCAATTTCTGCAGCAATCAAAAATAATAAAATTGAACTCAGGCCATTGCCTGGTTTGCCTGTCATTCGTGATTTGGTCGTCGACATGACAGAGTTCTATGCTCAATACGATAAGATTAAACCTTACCTTCAAAATGAGACCGAGCCTCTTACTCAAGAAAGATTACAGTCACCTGAGGACAGAGATAAACTTGATGGTTTATATGAGTGTATTTTATGCGCTTGTTGTTCAACAAGCTGCCCATCCTTTTGGTGGAATCCAGATAAATTTGTTGGTCCTGCTGCTTTGTTGCAGGCTTATAGATTTATCGCTGATTCAAGAGACACCAAAACAGCTGAAAGATTGGAGGGATTATCTGATCCATTTAGCGTTTACAGGTGCCATGGAATTATGAATTGTGTAAATGTTTGTCCAAAAGATTTAAATCCGAATAGAGCAATTGGTGAAATAAAGTCCATGCTTCTATCTGGGAACAAAAAGGAAAATATTATTGCATCAGATGGAATGAGTGGAGCTATAAAATGAATAATATGGAGACATTTTGGTCCTCTTCTCATGCAGCAGGTGCCCAGAGTTCTTACTTGGAATCTTTATATGAGTCATATCTAGAAAATCCTGGATCAGTTCCTGATGATTGGAAAATATACTTTGAATCATTGCCTAGCATTAATGGAGTGCAACAAGATATTTCGCATAAAGAAATTATTGAAAGGTTTAAAGAGGATGAAATTAATCCCCCTATTCAATCTGTCCCAACTAATATTAAGGCTAATCCTAAGCAAGTTAGAGTTACTCAATTGATTCAAGCTTATAGAAATAGAGGACATCAAAAAGCAAATCTAGATCCATTAGGATTAATAAAAGCTCACCATTGTGATGATTTAGACATTAATTTTTACGGCTTGGATAATTTAAATCTATCTGAATTTTTTGATACCGATACTTTGAAGATTGGTAAAAATTCAGCGACTTTATCTGAAATTATTCAATCCTTGGAGTCGATATATTGCGGTACTTTAGGAATTGAATACAACTATATTTCTTCATTATCTGAAAGAACATGGTTCCAAAAGAGATTGGAGCCAAATTTAGGAAAATTAAATTTTGATAAAGACGAACAAAAATATATTTTAAAACGCTTAAGTTCAGCTGAAGGTCTGGCTAAATTTTTAGCATCCAGATACCCAGGAATGAAAAGGTTTGGGATTGACGGAGCTGAATCCCTTATTCCTATGGTCGATAGCTTAATACAAAATTGCGGAATATTTGGTGCGGAACAAATTTGCTTTGGCATGGCCCATAGAGGGCGATTGAACTTATTGGTTAATGTTTTAGGAAAATCTCCAAAAGAATTATTTACAGAGTTTGAAGAAGATTTTGAACTAGAGGGAGCAAGCTCAGGAGATGTGAAATATCATTTAGGTTTTTCATCCAATATATTAACTCCTAATGGAGAAGTGCATGTTTCTTTAGCAAATAATCCTTCTCATCTTGAGATTGTCGATCCAGTAGTTCTTGGCTCGGTGAGAGGAAGACAAGATCGTTTAAATGATACAGACAAAGAACTTGTTGTTCCTATTTTAATCCACGGGGATGCTTCATTTTCTGGCCAAGGGGTTGTAATGGAGACACTTCAAATGTCACAAACCAGAGGCTATGGAGTCGGAGGAACAATACACTTAATAGTAAATAATCAAATAGGATTTACTACATCTAATGCAGAGGATTCCAGATCAACTCAATATGCTACTGATGTAGCTAAAATGGTTGAGGCTCCGATCCTTCATGTTAATGGAGATGATCCAGAAATGGTTGTATTTGCAGCGAAACTAGCATGTGAATATAGGCATAACTTTAAAAAAGATATTGTTTTAGATCTCTTTTGCTATAGAAGGAGAGGTCACAATGAAGCAGACGAACCATCATCAACTCAACCCATGATGTATCAAAAGATCTCTAATCACCCATCTGTTAAAACCTTGTATCAAGAACAGCTTATTTTAGCTGGAGTAACCACTCAATCTGAGTGCGATGATATGGAAAAAAAATATAGATCCACAATAGAGAAAGGAGAGTCAGTTGCCCACAATTTGGCAACACAACCTAACGAATCTATGTGGTTTGATTGGACCCCATACATGAATCAAAGAGGGGACGAAGAGATAGAATCAGCATTTAATAAAGATAGATTTTCTGAGCTTGCTAAAATAGCTTTTACCCCGCCCAAGGACTTCTTGCTTCAAAGACAGGTAGATAAAATCTTTGCAGACAGGCTGAAGATGGCGGCTGGAAAAATTCCCGTTAATTGGGGTTTTGCTGAAAATATGGCCTATGCAACATTATTGGATCAAGGATATCCCATTAGATTTACTGGCCAAGATATTAGGAGAGGAACATTTTCTCATCGTCATGCAGTTATTTTAAATCAAGAGAATGGAAAGGGCGCAATGCCCTTAGTTGAAATTGCAAGCAACGCAAATACAACAATTAATCTTTATGACTCTTTGCTGTCTGAAGAGGCAGTTTTGGGTTTCGAATACGGTTATTCCGCTACTCGACCATCTGGTCTCGTGCTATGGGAGGCTCAGTTTGGAGATTTTGTTAACGGAGCACAAGTGGTTATAGATCAATTTATTGTTTCTGCTGAGCATAAATGGGACAGGCTTTCAGGATTAGTCATGCTTCTTCCTCATGGTTATGAAGGTCAGGGCCCAGAACATAGCAGCGCAAGATTAGAACGATTTTTACAATTGTGTGCAAATGAAAACATTCAGGTATGTGTACCAAGCACACCTTCACAGATTTATCACCTTCTTCGATTACAAACAATTAGAAAAATGAGGAGACCGCTGATAATTATTTCTCCAAAAAGTTTATTAAGAAATCCTCAATGCGTTTCTTCAATTGAGAATCTAACCGATGGATCTTTCGAGTATGTAATTGATGATGTTCATTCGCATCCTCAATTGATAGAGAAAATTATCCTGTGTTCTGGAAAGGTATATTATGATTTGGCATCCAAAAAAGATGAGCTCGAAATCAAAAATACTGCCTTATTGCGTATAGAGCAACTGTACCCATTTCCTTATGACACACTTGAAAAACTTATTAAGTCCTATAAGAAAGCAAAGCAATTTATTTGGTGCCAGGAGGAACCAAGTAATCAGGGGGCTTGGTTTAGCCATCGTCATAGATTGCAAACAGTATTAGATAGAATTAATAATGCTGAAATTCAATTAATTAGCAGAAAAGCATCATCTGCTCCAGCAGTTGGTCTAAATAAATTGCACAATCAACAACAAGAAGCTTTGGTTATAGAGGCTTTAACATCTTAGAGAAATAATTATGTCAATTGAAATTAAATCCCCAACATTCCCAGAGTCTGTGGCAGATGGAACCATTGCAAATTGGGTTAAGAAAGAAGGTGAGTCCGTAAAACAAGATGAAGTGATTGCAGAAATCGAAACCGATAAAGTGGTCTTAGAGGTTGTAGCTCCTTTTGATGGAATTATCTCTAAGGTTTTGAAACCTGCAGGTGAGGTAGTGCTAAGCGCTGAATTAATAGCAGAGTTTGAGCAAGGAGATCAGTCTGAAGGTAATATCCAATCATCTGCCGATGATGTTCCTGAGCCTAGTAATCAAAGTAAAACAGAAAGCGTTAAGCAAAATGTCAATCAGCCTAAGGCAAATGGGCCTGCAGTAAAAAAATTATTAAAAGAACATGACCTGGATGAGAGCAGCATTGATGGCTCAGGTAAAGATGGAAGGATTACCAAGGCAGATATACTCAATCATCTTGATGAACCTGAAGGAGATAAAAAGACTGCAAAGAAAATTGATTCTCCTGTTCCTGTAACCTCAACTGATAGATTAGAAGAGAGAGTGCCAATGTCTAGGTTACGCTCGACTATTGCCAATAGACTGTTAAGTGTGAAGCAAGAAACGGCAATGCTTACTACATTCAATGAAGTTGACTTAAAACCCATTAAAGATCTAAGAGTTAAATATGGTGAAGATTTCTATGCTGAACATGGTGTAAAGCTTGGTTTTATGGGTTTCTTTGTTCTCGCAGCAGTCCAGGCTCTAAAAAAATTCCCTGTGGTCAATGCATCTATTGATGGAAGTGATATTGTTTATCACGGCTATCAGGATATAGGTGTAGCTGTTTCAACTGAAAGAGGGCTGGTTGTTCCAGTAATTAGAGATGCAGATAATTTAAGATTAGCAGATGTTGAAAAATCAATCTTAGATTATTCAGACAAAGCTAAGAGTGGAAAGCTTTCAATAGCAGAAATGCAGGGAGGCACCTTTACTATTTCAAATGGAGGTGTTTTTGGGTCACTGCTGTCTACTCCAATTTTGAATGCTCCTCAGACTGCCATTTTAGGAATGCATACCATTCAAGACAGACCAGTTGTTTTAGATGGCGAAATAGTTATAAGACCTATGATGTATCTAGCTCTTAGTTATGATCATCGGCTTCTTGATGGAAAGGAGGCTGTAGCATTTTTGATTACTATAAAAGATCAATTAGAATCTCCTGAAAAACTCCTTTTAAACTTATGAGGCATAAAAATGTATGACGTTATTGTAATTGGAAGTGGTCCAGCAGGATACATTGCCGCAATCCGGGCTTCGCAACTAGGATTAAAAACTGCCTGTATTGAAAAATCTCTTGGTGCTGATGGAAACACACAATTAGGGGGCACATGTTTAAATGTTGGATGCATTCCTTCAAAAGCATTGCTTGATTCATCGTATAGATATGCAGATGCAATTAATCATTTTTCAGATCACGGAATAGCAGTTAGCAAGCCAAAGCTAGATATCTCAAAAATGATGGATAGAAAAAATAATATTGTCACTCAATTAACTACAGGCATTTCAGGTCTTTTTAAAGCAAATAAAGTTACTCAAGTTCTCGGTCATGCAAAAATAATTGATTCAAATCACGTTGAGGTCACTTCAGAAAATAGATCAGAGCTTCTTGAAACGAAGAACATTGTTATAGCCTCAGGCTCATCTCCAATTAATATCACAGTAGCAGAGATTAATCACAAAGATATTGTTGATAGTACTGGAGCTCTAGAATTTAAATCGGTTCCAAAGAAATTAGGAATTATAGGTGCCGGAGTCATTGGATTAGAGCTTGGAAGTGTTTGGTCAAGATTAGGCTCTGAAGTTACCGTGCTAGAAGCTCTGGATGAATTTTTACCAATGGCAGATAAAAGAATTGCTAAAGATGTTTTAAAAGAGTTTAACAAGCAGGGATTAAATATTAATTTGGGATGCAAAGTAACCTCTGCATTGCAAAATAATAAAGCTGTTTCTGTGACTTATGAAAATAATGGCAATGTTTCTGAAGTAACATTTGATAAATTAATTGTCGCTGTTGGAAGAAAACCAAATACAGACAATCTGCTTGATCAAAATTGTGGCATATCTGTTGATGAAAAAGGATTTATTCCAGTTAATGATTCTTGTGAGACTAATGTTAAAAATATTTGGGCAATTGGAGATGTTGTGAGAGGGCCAATGTTAGCTCATAAAGCTTCTGAGGAAGGCATTATGGTTGTTGAGAGGATTGCTGGAAAGCATGCAGAGATGGCCTATGACTTAGTTCCTTCAGTTATATACACACACCCTGAAGTTGCATGGGTTGGACAGACTGAAGAAGATCTTACACAAGCAAATATAGAATTCAAAACAGGGTCTTTTCCTTTTGCTGCAAGTGGAAGAGCATTGGCTTCTGGAGAGAGCACGGGCTTTATTAAAGTTATAGCTGATAAAAAAACAGATACAATACTTGGCGTTCATGCATTTGGACCATCAGCTGCAGATATTGTTCAGCAAGGAGTTGTTGCAATGGAGTTTGGAGCTAGCGCAGAAGATCTTGGATTAACTATTTTTAGCCATCCAACAGTTTCAGAAGCGCTTCATGAAGCAGCAATGGCGGTAAATGGACAAGCAATACACATAGGAAATAGAAAAAAATGAATCTCCATGAGTATCAAGGAAAAGAGCTTTTTGCTAAGTTTGGCTTACCTGTTTCAAAAAATAAGGTCATTACCTCTGCTGGCGACGCAGTAAATGCATGTAGAGATATAGGCGGCAACAACTGGGTTGTTAAGGCGCAAGTGCATGCAGGCGGCAGAGGCAAAGCTGGCGGCGTTAAACTTGTGGGCACACCCGAAGAAGCAGCAGAGTTTGCGAATTATTGGCTTGGTAAAAGACTTGTTACATATCAAACAGATTCCAATGGTCAGCTAGTAAATTCAATTTTAGTTGAAGAGTGTACCGATATTGCAAAAGAGCTTTATCTTAGTGCTGTTGTTGATAGAGGATCGCAAAGGATAGTTTTTATTGGCTCTAGTGAGGGTGGAGTAAATATTGAAGAGGTGGCTGAAAATACCCCCGAAAAAATTATCTATGAGCCTATTGATCCCCTAACAGGACCTATGGTGTTTCAATCAAGAAAAATATCGAAAGTTTTGGGTCTAGATGTTGAGCAATCAAAACAATTTTCAAAAATGCTTCCGAAGTTAACAGATCTATTTATTACCCATGATCTTAGTTTGCTTGAGATTAATCCATTGGTGATTACTCAGGATGGAAAACTTCATTGCTTAGACGCAAAAATCAACATTGATTCAAATGCAGTTTACCGACAACCAGAAATCCAAGCCATGCATGATCCCTCTCAAGAAGATCCTCGTGAATCAGAAGCAGCATTGAATGATTTGAGTTACGTTTCTCTAGATGGAAACATTGGCTGCATGGTTAATGGTGCCGGCTTGGCAATGGGAACAATGGATACAATTAAATATTTTGGTGGGTCTCCAGCAAATTTTCTTGATGTTGGCGGCACTGCAACTCAAGAAAGAGTCTCCAAGGCTTTTAAATTAATATTAGCAGACCCAGAGGTGAAGGTAGTTCTAGTAAATATTTTCGGCGGGATTGTTAGATGTGATCTTATTGCAGAGGGAATCCTAGCTGCAATTGAAGAGGTAGGTGTTTCTATTCCAGTAGTCGTAAGATTGGAAGGAAATAATGCAGATATTGGAAGTAATATTCTTGCTGAATCTTCAGCAGAAATTGTTAGTTTAAACAGTCTTGAAGATGCAGCTAAAAAAGCTGTGGAGTTAAGCAAATGAGCATATTAGTAGATAAAAATACACGTCTTTTAGTTCAGGGTTTCACTGGCTCCCAAGCTACTTTGCATTCAGAGCAATCTATTGAATATGGAACAAATATTGTTGGTGGAGTCACTCCAGGTAAAGGAGGGCAAACCCATCTAGGTGTTCCTGTCTTTAATTCAGTGCATGAGGCTGTAGAAGCGGTTCAACCAAATGCTTCAATTATTTTTGTTCCAGCGCAATTTTGCAAAGATTCTATTTTAGAGGCGGCTGATGCTGGAATTAAATTAATAATATGCATTACAGAGGGAGTGCCAACCATAGATATGCTTATAGTTAAAAAGAGGGTTGATGAGCTGGGCATCACATTAATCGGTCCTAACTGTCCAGGAATCATAACTCCAGGTGAAGCAAAGTTAGGAATTATGCCAGGCAGTATTCATTTGCAAGGCTCAGTTGGAATTATTTCTAGATCTGGTACTTTGACTTATGAGGCTGTGAAGCAAACTAGTGATCTTGGTCTTGGTCAGAGCACGTGTGTTGGTATTGGAGGAGATCCAATTCCTGGAACATCATTTATTGATGTTTTGAAGATGATGGAGTTAGATGGTCAAACTAAAGCCATAGTCATGGTTGGTGAAATTGGAGGAACAGCTGAAGAAGAAGCCGCTGAATATATTAAAGATAATATTTCAAAGCCTGTAATTTCATATATTGCAGGACAAACAGCGCCTGCAGGAAAGAGAATGGGACATGCAGGAGCAATTATTGCTGGTGGAAAAGGAACAGCCGCAGACAAAATTACGAAGCTCAAAGAGTGTGGTGTTCATATAGCGGAGAATCTCCTTCAAATTGGTGCAAAGACTAAGGAAGTTCTGGGCTAGCTCTAGCTATAAATTTATTTGCAATATAATTCAGTCTTGGAATTATTAGGCATGCAAATGCCGTTAGCCCAGTAATCATTCCAATCCAAATTCCAGCTGGACCAAGAGAATTGCTCGATATTCCATGGTAAGTAAGATAGTATCCGCCTGGCAGGGCAATCAACCAATAAGTCAAAATTAGCATCAGCATTGGAGCAAAAGTATCTTTGTAACCTCTAAGACTGCCCAAGGCCCCCATTTGCATCCCATCAGGAATCTGAAAGATTGCAGCAAAGATGAGAAGATTCATCGCGATAGCGATAACTGCAACATCAGCAGTATAAAGAGAAACTAGAGCCTCCCTAAAGGCAAGAATTATTATGGTATTTGCTACTGCTCCAACAAAACATATTAAAACAGCAACATGAGAAGCATACTTTGCTTGCAAAAGGTTTCTCTCCCCTACAAGGTGACCTATTCTTGTTGCTGCAGCCAGACCAAAAGATAAAGGCAAAATAAAGAAAACACTAGCGATATTTATTGCTACAGTGTGAGCACTGATTACTATTGCACCAAGCGATCCCAGAATTAATGCCGCACCTGAAAACATACTTAATTCTACAAATACTCCAAACCCAATTGGTGCTCCAAGTTTTAAAGCTTCTTTAGTAGTTTTAGAGTTGGGGCCAGAAAATTTTGAGAATAATTTAGTGGGCCTGTATTCCTTCTTTTTTAGAATTACTAATATCAAAACAAACAAACCAATAACAATATTAATTGATGTTGCGATTCCACACCCAACTCCTCCCATGGGAGGTATTCCAAAATATCCATATACAAAAATGATATCAAGCGGAATATTTAGCAACATGCCAATAAAAGCAACCCAAAAAACTGGAAGAGTGAGGCCCATGCCCTCGCTGTAGCAACGCAGACAGGTAAAAAGCATGTTGGCAACAAATCCAAATGACATGGCTTTTAAGTATCCGTCTGAAATCTGCGCAATATTATCTTCAATATCAAAGAAAGGAATAAAAATGCTTAAATTTCTATAAAGAATGAAACCAATAAAACCCAGGACTAATGCAACCCAAAGAATCTCTCTTACCTTTTGACCAATCTCTTCATATTTTTTTGCCCCAAATAATTGTGCAACTATTGGGGTTACTGCGAATAAACAACCTCCCAGAAGAAAATAAAAGGGCATGGAAAGGGCATTTCCAATGGCTAACCCAGATAAATCAAGAGCACTTGCCCGACCTGCAACAATAGTATCTGTTACTCCCATACCCATATATGAGATTTGAGATCCATAAATTGGAATTCCAATTTTGAGTAATTGCTTTAATTCTTTTATTAAGTTTTTCAAAAAAATAAGCCCAGAAATTTCTCGGTACTTTATCATACAAGGACTGAAATAAAATTGGAGAGAGAAAATTAGAAAAGATAGTCGCCCATATTGGCTTAAAAAAATATCTTCAAAGTTGACCAATAGATATGTCAACAGATTTATTCGTCCCCAATTTAAATCTTTAGGGAAAGGGCCCGTATTTTTTAAACCATGGTATATAAAATTATTTGGTTCTAATATTTCTGTTGGAAATTTTCCAACATTTATATCTGCACCAGATGATTATATTCAGATCACTAGCTGGGATACTGGTGACTGGAATGGGAAGGTAGATATTGGAAATTATGTTCTAATTTCCCCAGGGGTCAGGATTATGGCCGCTGAGAGTGTTTCTATTGGAGATTCATGCATGTTCGGTCACGGTGCATGTATCACGGATGCTGACTGGCATGGTATTTATGACAGAACAAAGGTGGTTGGAGATCCTAGACCAGTAGTGTTGGAAGAAAATGTTTGGATTGGTGAGGACGCGATGATTTGTAAAGGTGTAAAAATTGGAGCAAATAGCATTATTGGAGCGAGGTCAGTCGTCACAAAGGATATTCCTAAAAATACTATTTACGCTGGAAACCCTGCTGTATTTATTAGAGATTTAGATAAAAATGAATTTATAACGCGGGAAGATTTTTTTCAGGATCCAGCCAAGCTTGCTAAAGACTTTGACTTGCTAGATCGCTATACCCTTGGTCAGAATTCTTTCTTAGGCTGGATAAAAAGCATGATCTTTAGAGATAAATCCCATTGATCAACATAGCTGCAGATTCACAGATCCCTGAAATTGAAAACAGATTAGCTGAGTTTTTCGATGCTGAGTATTCATTTCAGTCATTTGATGCAAACACTGTGTCTTCTGCTGATTTAAAAAATATTGATGCCCTGTTAGTCCGCTCAACTCTTTTTGTTAATCAGGGAATATGTGAGGGTACAAGGATTAGCTATGTTGGTTCTGCAACCGCAGGAATTAATCACTTA
>Ga0208410_1000816_pt1 | contig 17325 bp, 11 predicted proteins | sample ETN02SmetaG_3_FD_185787 | JGI IMG/M metagenome (GOLD analysis project Ga0208410, IMG submission 185787) | Marine microbial and viral communities from oxygen minimum zone, Eastern Pacific Ocean - ETNP2014F10-02SV257 (SPAdes) (version 2) | ecosystem: Environmental > Aquatic > Marine > Oceanic ... | reverse complement strand
GGAAGAATTTGGGTGGGTACCACGACGTGCGCAAGGAAAACACCGCCAAGGCGACGACGTGGACCGGACAGCGCGCGACGCAGAGCAAGCGCAAGGTGACCGTGCCGACGGACGAGATCGACGTCTACGAGGACACGGAGTGCTTGAAGGCGAGCGATGTTAAGGCAGCCACCACCGCGGTCGCGAACAAGGGGTCTCTGAGACAACGCGCGGATCGCGTCGCCGACTTGAGTCGAAACCCGATGCTGTATCACGGAAGCGGCGCGCCGAAACCTCCGTCGGGACGCGTCGAGCGCGCGAAGACGCTGTATCGCGGATTCAAGCCCGCGCATCTTCGTTCGGAGGACGGAGAAGAGGTGTGTTACGAAGAGATTCGAGCCGCGGCGTGGTTGCGCGCCAACGGTCCCACGCATCCGCCGCCGAAGCCGACGCGAGAGCCCATCATCCCGCGAGACGCCTCCGCCGACGTCGACATGGACGTTAACATGGACGTGGACGACATGAGCGATGCGCCGCAAGCCGCCACTCGCGCGACGGAAGATCGCGCGACGTCGCTCGCAGACTCGCGGTCCAAGGGGAAGAGAGACGTCGCGGAAATTGTCTCCAAGCGGACGTACGCCGCGCCGCCGCCGCCCGTTGGTTCTCGAACCGGATCGTGTGCGAGCGAACCTTCGGAGGGTCAATCGGTTGTCGCGCGCGAGAAGTCACCCGCGGCCAAGCGACCGGCGCTGTCCAATAAAGTTCGCGCAGGAGCGCGATGGACTGCGGACGAGGAGGGCACGAGAACCGCCAAGCCCGAGCCGACGATGACGATTTGTACAAAGGAGGCGTGGGGCGACATTATGAGCATGTTTTCCGATTCAGTCAACGTCAACGACGACGGGTACAACGGAGATTTGAGCGGCGCCGACGTTAGAGCGAAACCGACGACGGAACGAGAACCGGAACCGGCGCCTTCAAAGGCCACCGTCCACGAGATCGACGACGGCGGGTTGTGCATTCGCGAGGACACATGCGTGCTCTCGGACGAGATGCTCGCCGCGCGTTTGGCCGAGTCTCGCAAAGCGGTCGTCCTGAACGACGTCAACGATGGTGGTTTATTCATTCGCGAGGATACCGTGGTCATTCCGAACGACATCGGCGGTTTGAACATTCGCGAGGACACCGAGTGCGTGCCTACGGTCTCCGCCTCGATGAAGACGCCCGGTTCGGCACGCGAGCGACCGACGTCTGCGCGACGTCCGTCCGGTTTGCGGTCGACGCCGAACGCCGGACTGCGTCAATCGACGCCAAAGGTGGCCTCGAGCGCGAAACGCCCGGCGCTCGCGCAGTTGAAGCTCATCAATCCCTTTGACGTCGAAGCGTTGGACGCCCACCTCAACTCGCTCGAGCTGTGCATGGAAGACGACGTTCTCGTCGACACCGAACGCGCGAGCGTCGACACGCTCGCCGGCGCCGCCAAGTGCGTGAGCAAAGGTGGCAAGCGCGCCGCGGCCGGCGTCGCCGTCACCCTGGGCCGACACTCGTACGTCTTCAAGGGTCGCGTCGGCGAGGGCGCGCACGCCGAGGTGTACGAGGCCGAGCTCGCGAGCGTGGCATCGAGCGACGAAGACGTCGGTGCGTACGCCGTCAAGGTGCAAGAGGCGCGATACGCCAAGTGGGAGTTCATCATCGCTCGTCGATTGAATGAGCGTCTTCCCCCGGAGGCGGCCGCCGCGGTGGCGTGGGCGCAACCCACCGCGCTACATCTCCTGGGCGGCGATCGACGGGACGGCGGGGACTCGAGCATGGGCGCGCTGGTCATGCCGTTCGGCGAACACGGAACGTTGCAAGATGTCTTGAACTCGTATTTGCGCGAAGGTAAACAAATGCACGAGACGCTCGTCATGTACTATGCCGTCGAGATGCTTCGTTTGGTGGAGTGGATTCACGGTGCCGGCATCGTGCACGCCGATTTGAAACCAGACAATCTTCTCTTACGTAACGGTGGCGACGATTGGTGCGATTGGGCGCCTCATCGACCGGGATCTTGGACCGAAAAGGGCTTAGCTCTCATCGATTACGGACGCGCGATCGATCTGTTGATGTATCCGGAAGACGCAGCCTTCTTCGGCGATGCCGGCGCGGAGGCTTTCCGATGCGTCGAGATGACGCACGGAAAACCTTGGACGTATCAAGCCGATTGCTACGCCATCGCGTCCACCGTGCATTGCTTGCTCTACGGTAGCTACATGGAAGTCGAGCTCACCCCGGGAACGACAAACACGTACCGCCAGCGTCAACCGCTCCGCCGCTACTGGAAGACTGAGCTCTGGGAAGTCGTCTTTGATCGGTTGTTGAATCAACCCACCGAATCGACGCCGCCGCCTCTCGGATCTCTTCGATCTCTCCTCGAGGAACAGATGCGCGACGAGGGTCAAAACATTCGAAAACTTCTCATGCACCAGACGATCGACATGTATCAGCAAATTCGCGACGGCAAAGCCAAATGAGCGCTCGCCAAATCATAGAACTACGTAGCCAAAAAATGTAAACGTGTACATTTTGTGTATCGAAATCAAAATCATTCATTCATCGCGATGAATGATGAATCAACGTTCCTCGGCGTTCGCGTCGTTCGCTCTCGCCGCGTTCAGACTCTCGCGCATCGTCTGTTCAAGCAACTCGTATTCATCCGCGTGCACGTCCGGCATGTAGAGCGTCCAATCAAAGCCGTGTCGTCGAGACACGTGCGCGTGAATATCCGCCACCGTCCTCGATGGGTCGCCGTGTGGCATGCGGACGCAAATCGGACATACGCCGCCCTTGTGCGCGTCTTCGTCGTCCTCGTGGCAGGTGATGATGTGATCCGCGAAGCGCGTCATGCCACGATGAAGGAACTGGCCCATGGCAGGAATAGATTCGCTTTGGAATTCGCTTTCAAACTCCATCTCCTCCTGCCCTTCGACCCAGTAATCGTAAAATTCTTGCATCCGATCGCGCGCGCTTCGGCCGCGGTTGTTGACGGCGTTGATCGAGCACACCCCCATCTCCAGCGCCTTGCGAAACTCTGCCACCGCGTCATCACCCACCGAAGGACGTCTGAAGTCCGTCTGCACGAAAGCGTCCAGATCGGCGACGGAGTCGCGGGCCATGTGATCCGCGAAACAAAACATGCACGCGAACCATTCGTCGGCGTCGGCGTCGGCGTCGGCGTCGGCGTCGGCGCCCGCGCCCGCCGCCTCCCCTCCCCCCCCCCTCCGCACGCGCACTCTCGGCCTCCTCACCACTCTCGCCCACGGTACCACCAAATCTTTCGTCAGCGGGCACGTCGCGTAATGCACCGCCGCCTCCGCCAGACGCACGCGCGCGCCGCACCCGCACGCCGCGCTCTCCGCCTCCAAACGCGCGGCGATCTCATCCGCCACCGTCTCCATCTCCCCGCTCTCCCTCGCCGTCCCTCGACAGCACGGACACCTCAAGTCTCGTCTCACCGTCGTCCTCGCGCACGCGTCGAACCATCCCTCGACGCACGACGCGCAAAACGCGTGCGCGTTCCCGCACGGAAATCGCACCGGCGCGCGATAGACGAACCGACAGATGCCGCACGTCAGCGACTCGTCCACGCCGTCGACGAACGAGCGCGACGCGCGGTCGACGCGAGTGATTTTTTTCGACGCCATTTTTCGACGCCGCGACGCTCGCGCGCGAACGTGTGACGACGCGTCGATCGATATCGACCTCGGAATCGGAATCGACCTCGGAGTCGAGCTCGACGCGGGCGCGCGCGCGCGATTCGGGGCGTCGACGCGTGAGACGTCCGCGCGCGCGCTCGAGCGGCGTCGATCGACGAAAGTGAGGGATGGGAAAACGGTCGCGCGGATCGGGGGCGGTGGGACCGAAGACGACGTCGGCGCACGACGCCGCGCGGGCGGGAAATCTGGAGGCGCTCGCGCGCGCGCTCGCGGATGATCCGAGACTTTTGGACGCGGTCGACGCGCTGCGACGAACGCCGTTGCATCTGGCGGCGCATTCGAACGCGTGTGGGGCGATCGAGATGTTGTGCGCGCGAGGGGCGAGGGTGAGCGCGGAGGCGGGGGATGGGTTCACGCCGTTGCACTTTGCGTGCGCCAAGGGAAACGTCGACGCGGCCAAGGCGTTGGTCGCCAAGGGAGCGAATCCGAGAGGAATGACGTATAAGAGCGAGAACGCGCTGCACCTGGCGTTGGTGGGGAACGCATCGCATAAGTTGGTGACGTATCTGTTGCGGAAGAGGGTGAATGTGCTGGCGGTGAGTAAAAAGGGGAAGAGCGTGAAGGATTGCGTGCGAGAGGATTGCGAGCCGGAGACGCGAGAAGCGATCGAAAAAGCGATCGAGGAGGCGGAGACGGCCAAGACGGAGGCGGAGGCGGCGAAAGAAGCGGGTGGGGGAGCGGTGGAGGTCGGCTCGAGCATAGGGCCGAGCATTGGGCCGAGCATTGGGCCGAGCGTAGGACCCGACATTGGGCCGAGCATAGGGCCACCGACGCGTCCCGTCGGTGGTAAAGTCGACAGAGACGCGATCGGGGTGGTAGAAGACGATGGTTCGGACGAGATCGCGGGCGAGGAGAAGGAAGGGGCGACGAAGAAGAAAAAGAAGGCGAAAATAGGTGCCATGTCGTTCGGCGAAGATGACGAGTGATGAAGAATTGTATTTCTAAGTGAATCTAATAACGTGTCTGTCTAACGCCTGGGCGGTCCTCTCGCGCCGTTGAGTTTGCTCTGCTTCGTGACGCGCATTTTCCCGCCTCCTCCACCGTAATCCTTCTTACCCAACATGTTGAGAATCTTATCGGCGTCGTCGTCGTCTTTGAAACCGCGCTTGGCGCCCTTACCCTTGCGTTCGTCTTGATCTCGCATCTGCTGGATGGCGATGCGCTGCGCCTCGTTGACGCGATCGTACAGCAGCATCACCGCTTCTTCTTCCAACGGATACTTTTCTAACTTTTTGTTGATCAATCGCTCAATCTTTTGGTACAATTCGACGTCGTATTGCGTCACCATGGTCACCGCCAAACCCGAGCGTCCCGCGCGCGCCGTTCTCCCCACTCTGTGCACGTAATCCTTGCTATTTTGCGGCACGTCGTAGTTGATGACGACGTCCACGGACGGAATGTCCAAACCACGCGACGCGACGTCGGTGGCGATCAAGATGTTGCGCTCACCGCTCTTAAACTTTTGCAAGGCGGCGATGCGCTTTGGCTGCGACATTTGACCGTGAATCGGCACGGCGCCAAAGCCCAAATTCCTCGCGATGAGCGCTAATTTCCTCGTCTGATCGCACGTTCGCGCGAACACGATCGATGTCGACGCGCTGAGTTCGTTGAACAGATACGTCGCGTAACAATCCTTGTGTTTCGCCGGAATGAAGAGGTAGTGTTGCTTCAACGATTCCACCGTCGAGTACTTGGCGCTCACCTCCACCTTGACTGGATCTCGCAAACACGCGCGCTGAAGCTTGGCCACCTTGTTCGTCATCGTCGCGCTGAACAACTGCGTGCGTCGATCGGTCGGAATCACTCGCAAAATCTTATCAATCTCTTCCTCAAAGTCCAAATTTAACAATCGATCCGCCTCGTCGAGCACGAGCACCTGCAGCGCGCGCAGGGTGAATCCCTTTGTGTTTTCCAAGTGATCCACCACGCGACCGGGCGTGCCGACGATGACGTGCGGTCTCTTACCCAATTTAATCGCCTGCGTCGTCATGTCCACCCCACCGACGAGCACCGCCGTGCGCACGCCGACGCCTCGTCCCAACTCTTCAATCTGTTCGGCAATTTGTATCGCGAGCTCGCGCGTCGGGCTCAGAATCAACGAATGAAACGCCTGCGGAGAGTCGAGAAGGGACTGTAATATGGGCAACGAAAACGCCCCGGTCTTTCCCGATCCCGTCTGCGCCAATCCGATGACGTCTCGCTGTTTGAGCGCTTCGGGCACGCTCGCCACCTGAATGGGCGACGGGTGCTTCCAGCCCATGACGTCTCGACACGCCCGCGCGAGTTCATCGCACACGCCGATGTCCTCGAACGACGGAGGTTTCTCATCGCTCTTTTTCTCGCGTTTTTCCTCGGCGTCGGCCATGACCGCGCGCTCGCGAACGCGCGAGAGAGTGACGCGCGCCGAGCGCGGCGGCGGCGGCTCGATGACGAGGTGCTGTCCCCGAGCGGGATGTGCGTGATTGTACAAGAATTACAGCGCGGTGACGCGAGGGAATGCGCGTCCTAGACGTCTCCTCGAGGGAAACAACAATCGGTTGTGAGCAGGAACACCTTGGCGAAGAGCTGGGCGTTCTTCATCGGGGGCTGAGGATCCAAGGCGTCGGGCGGCGGCGGATAAAAAGCGCGCAGAGACGCCGAGCGGTCGCCCGGTTTGATGTTCCTGAGCGCGCGAACGCGCGTGGGGAGTGGTTTTTGAATAACGTGCGGTTCGAAGTCGATGACGGAGATCATGTCCACCTGTGGGAATTCGTCTTGGAGCTCGCGAAGGGCGTCGGCGACGCTCTCGAGATCGTCCAGGAGGAGCGCTCGCGGGTTGCCTTCGACGACGCGTTCCGCGTTCACCTTCGGAAATGCACGCTTAAACGCGATCAAGCGCGCCGCCACCTCGCTCAGAGGTAATTGCAACACCTCTGGACAGTGCCACAGCATCTTCGCCACGTCCGTGCCTCGAGGAAACAGCGTCTCCAACCGACTCAGCGCGTGCCCGAGGGCGTCCGCGTTTCTATACAGTTCCCTCTCCGCCACCCCACTCGCGAGCTCGTGTCCCATGGCCACCAGCGACGCCCGCTGGTGTTCCTCCACGACCCCTCGGGACAACCAAAACGCGTCCAACGCCTCCTGTTCCTCGTCGAGCTCGGGTTGCGGGAACAACCAGCGGTTTTGTTTCACCAGGCGCTCGAAATTCGCCCCCCCTCCTCCCGCGCGCGTCGTCGCCCCGCGTCCGCGCTCGCGCCCGCGCGACGTCTTCACGCGTCGTCCCTCATCGCTCGAGCTCGCGCGCGCGCGTCTCGACCACTCGGCGCGCGCGCTCGTCGCCCACATTTCTCGACGCCACGAGCGCTCGAGATGGCGCTCGCCCGCCGTCTCGCCCGCGCGCTTCTCGCCGACGCGCGCGCGCGCGGCGACCGACCGTCCGCGTCCGCGTTCGAATTCCCGCGCCGCGCGCGTTCGTCCGCGTCCGCGTCGTCGTCGTCGTCGACGCCGAAGAGTGACGATTCCTCGTCCCGCGCCTCCGTCGCGCTCCTCGCGCCCGCCGCGCTCACGGGCGCGCTCGGCGCGTGGCAGCTCGCGAGACGGGAGGAAAAGATTCAAGCCATCGATGCGCGCGCGCGCGCTCTCGAGACGACGGTGTCCGCGTCGCTCGCGCGGGTGGGAGGCGGGACGCCCGAGTACGCGCGCGCGAGCGTCGCGGGCGAGCTCGACCTCGAGCGCACGGCGCGCGTGGGACCGCGCGCGCGAAGCGTGTGCGGAGTCACCGTGCCGGGAAGTTTGATCGTGACGCCCGTGCGGTTGAAGAGGGAGAGGCGGTCGGGGGGGTGGTTGGGCGGACGCGGCGCGCGGGACGACGGCGCGGCGGCGCCGGCGGCGGAGACGGCGCTCTTGTTGAGAGGATGGGCGCCGGATTCGTGGACGGACGTCGATCCCAAGGCTGGGGCGTGCGTGAAAACCGGTGGTGTCGCGCGAGCGAGCGAGATGAGAGGTCGGTTCACGCCCGATAACGATCCGAGCGAGGATCGATGGTTTTGGTTGGACGCGCCGGCGTTGGCTCGCTCTCGCGGATTACCGGAGGATACGCCGTTGATTCAAGCGGTGAACGCGAGCGAGGATGAGTCGGCGGCGGTGGTGTATCCGGTGGCGGTGAAAGAGAGCGAGTTGATGGCGTTTCCAGTGTCGCCGGACAAACATTTAGGATACGCGGCGACGTGGTTTACGCTTTCGGCGTTTTCGATGGCGCTCGCCGTCGCCAAAATTCGGCGTTCTGCCGGGTATAGATTGTGAGACGAATCGATGACAATACGCGCATTTTGTGATAACAAACGATAGATGATGAATTGAGTTATGTGTGTGCGCTCCACTACATCATGGTATGGTTTGCGCTTCATCGACATCTTCAGTGACGTCTTGCATCTTGTCCAAATCAGGCGCGTTGCCAACGCCGGACCAGTTTCTACTAAACACCGGGTGCGTCTCCTTGGTGAACATGATGCTCTGAAGCTGTGAACGCTTCGGTGGCGGGTACATGCAATTCGGCACGCCGCCGCCACTCTTCTCAAACGTGTCTTGAAACTCTACGCACAAATCGTTGACGAGCTCGCGAAGCTCTTTATTCACCAACACTTGGTCTTGGCCTCTCGTGTACCGACGCGCGTACGTCGCCTGGGACTCTCTGTGACGCTCCTTCGTCGCGAACGGATCTTCTAAGCTATACCGCACGTTGAACAGGCCGATCATGGCCAAAGATGTGATCACGGACATGCAACACGCGTAAAAGATTGTGCAGCCTCTCGTGTACGTCGGCAAATCGTAGACGTCGTCTCCCGTGAAGCCTCCCGCCTTGTCTTGTAATATATCGGAGACAAGCTGGGCGTAATAAGGGCCCCAGAAAATCGGATGAATCAAAATGTACACCCTAGCGAACGCTCGCGTCGCCATGGGCGTGCGATACGTCTTTAAGAAGCGCATGTTTTCCCACGCGTAGTGCGCCTCCTTCGTAAACTGTCGAATTCTCGACGATTCGTTCCCAGGCATTCCGGCGTACTTGAGCACCTCGGTGGAGAGGGACAACTTTTGAAAATGTTCTCGCACGCGACGCGCGATCGCCCACTGTATCTTTCGCCCTTTCCCCCACGCCACGCGTCCTCGCCTCGTGTTCAGGTGCACCAGACGCGTCACCTCGGGCGCCGTCAAGAAATTCCGCACGTCACACACCAACCCCACCGTCAACCATCGAATCTCGTACACGTGTTGCTCCGGTAAGCGCTCGCGTCCGTTTTGTCCCCAATCCCAATCTCTGTGCGCGTGATAAAAGCTCAAGAGACTCGTCTTGAACGCCGCGAGTTGTTTCAACGCCTCCTCCCGTCGACGAAACGCGCTATCCAACGATCCCGTGAGCGGATAGATGATGGCGAACGACACAAACGTCCAACTGAGATTCACCGCCATGCGATGTCCGCCGACTTCGTACAGCGAGAAGAAGAGCGTCGATCCGATGGAAATCGACGCCACGAGCACCGACTCCGCCGTGATGAGAAATCGTCGAAACACTCGAAACGCGGCGACAAAGTTCAGCACCGCGCTCCGCACCGATCCGAGCTTATCGAACTCCAAGTCCCCGTCCAGAGGTCCGAGCTCTTCGAACCGCAACAGCGCCTCCGCGGCGCCCAACTTCAATTGCGTGTAATTCTCCTGCTCCAGCGTCGAACTCACCGACGGGTGACGCCCGTGTGGCTGCGATTCATCCCCCTCCTCGTCCTCGAACTCGCCATCCGCCACGTCCTCGATCTCCGCGTCCTTCTCCACGAAGTCCATGTCTCTCCGAGCGTGCGCGGAGCGCGCGACGCTGTGCCGACGCTCCCTCGGGATGATTTTCCCAAAGTGCATCATTCGCCGACGCGCGCGCGCCGATCGCGTCTCTGTCGTCCTCGCGACGCCGCGAGTCAAACAAACGCGTTCTCTCGCGTCGCTCGACGTCCTCGACGACGGCTCGCGCGCGCCAGAGACGCCTCGAACGCGCGAAGAGGAGAGAGATCTCGACACCGCCGCCGATTGTGTGATTCATCCGACCCTCCCCGCGCGTCGCCATGGCGAGCGGGTCGATCCATTACAAGTTTAAATCGGCGAAAGCCTTTGATACGCTCGCCTTCGACGGCTCGTTCATCGCGGTCGGGGAACTGAAACGATTGATCAGCGAGAAGAAGGGATTGGGCAAGGACCACGCGTGCGAGCTCGTGCTGACGAACGCGCAAGACGGGAGCGAGTACGATGACGAGAGCGCGTTGGTGTGGAAAAACACGTCTGTGATCGTGCGACGGGTGCCGTCGATGAAGCAGGCGGCGGTGGGGACGGCGCACGGGAGCGAGGTGGTGAAGAAGGTTGTGTACGTGGCGCCGCCGGATGTCTCGCAAATTCCATCCAAGAGCGTGAGTCGAAGGTTACAGATGAATCTGAATAAGATCACGAAGGGCGACGGTGAAGGAGACGAGGACGGGAACGGTGGAGATAATCCGTTGGCCAACATGGCGAGGGAACAGGCGCAGCAGTGGGAGAGCGAAAAGATTGCGGCGAACGCGGCGGCGGCGAACGCGGGGCGAAGCGCGCGAGGCGCGGGGCGAAGGGGCGACGGACCGCCGGGGCCGGGGTACATCTGTTTTAAGTGTAACAAGGGTGGACACTGGATTCAAGATTGTCCGCTCGCCGCGGACACGACGGTGGAGATCGTGCGCACGAAGCACGCGTACGGGATTCCGCAGACCAAGTTGGAGGCGACGACGGGGGGCATCTTGGTCGCTCCGACGGGGGAATCCGCGCAGATGGTGGCGGCCGAGGATGAGTTCCAAAAGATGTTTGGATTTTTAGCCGAGCGTGGGAACGAGCCCTTGGCTCTAGGAAACGGTGAGCAGGAGACGTTGGCGCTCGGGACGGGTCAGGGCGAAGGCGAGGGCGCCGCCGCGGAGACGGAGGCTGATAAATCCGCCCCGCCAGTTCAAGACGCGCCGCCATTACCGCCGGGTTTCGTGCCACCGGTTCCCATGGGACCACCGCCGCCGGACGCGAAAAAGCGCGACGCCGAACCGGCGCTGACTCCACCGGAAGCGATCCCGAACGCGCCCGACATGAACGCGCTGGATCCCATGGGCATCATGTCCATGGACACGTCCATCGAGGGATTGAAAAAGATGGCGGAGCAACTGCAAAAGCAACAAGATCTCTTCGACGCGAAGAGTTTGGAGGTGATGGAGATGGGCGCGGCGGTGGGTGCGAAAAGTCCGATGGCGCCGCCGTTACCGGCGATGCCGCCTCCTCCGACGGCGGCGCCGCGAGACGTTCCCACGGGTCCGCCCGTGTTCGAGGAGGACGACGAGGACACGGTGGTGATGTTGGCGGGCGAGGACGACGAACCGGAACCGGAACCGGAGAAAAAGGCGCCGCCGCCGCCGCCGCAGAGATCGGGCGCGCCACCGCCGCCCGCTAGAAAGGGCGCGCCGCCGCCGCCGCCCGCCGTCATTCCTGAGAGCATCGCCAAGGCGCACGAGGAGGCGCGCGCGAGAGCGATGGACGAGGGTGGACGCACGCGAGAGGATTCCCCGCCGCCTGGACCGCGTTTTGGCGGCGGTAGTCGACCGCCCCCGCGTCGCGCGGTTCGCCCGGACCGCGGTCGAAGCCGACGCGGACGAGCCGACTCGCGCGAACGCGCGCCCGCCGAAAAGCGAACGCGCGACGACTCGCGCGACGACGGCCGCAAGCGCGGTCAAGACTCCCCGGGTGACGATGAAAATCGAGCCAAGAGACGAAACGGGAACGCCAATGCGTCCATGTCGCGAGAGAATTCCGCGGAGGAGTTCACCGCGGGTTCCAAGGGCGGCGGCGACGACGCGCCTCGTCGTCGACGCGCTCGAGGCGGGAGAGGACGGAGCAGAGGAAGTAGAGGAAAGAAACGCGGGGAGAACGGCGGCGGAGGTGTCATGTCGCGAATCGGCTAGAAATGATACACATTACTTAATACAGCATTCGCATTCATCTAATTCTTTTTTCCCCGACCGCCCGCCTGTGTCGCTCGAGGGGCATCGTCCGCCGAACCTCGTCGACGACGTCCAACGAAATCTCCGCCGTCGCGATCCCGACCTCGCGTCCCATCTCGGCGATGATTCTCCCCCACGGATCGACGATCATCGAATGTCCGTGCGACTCTCTGTCCTCGGAGTGTTTCCCCGTCTGCGCCGCCGCCACCACGTACGACTGCGTCTCGATCGCTCTCGCCCGTAATAACACCTCCCAGTGCGCCTCTCCCGTCGTCCTCGTGAACGCCGACGGAACGATCATAATCTCGGCTCCTAATTCGTAACGTAACGCCTGATACACATCCGGAAACCGCACGTCGTAACAGATGGACACACCGACGACGCCGAACGGCGTTCGATGCGCCGTCAGCGCGCCGCCGCCCGCCTTCGTGTACGCGCTCTCCCGCGTCTCTCCTCGATCGAACAAGTGCGTTTTCCTGTACACATCGCCGTGTATCTCACCCTTCGGCGTCACCATGACGTGCGCGTTCCATCGTCGAGCCACCTTTCCCGTCGCGTCCACGTCCTCGGGCTCGATTTCGTCCTCTTCGAGCGCGACGCCGACGCCGCCGAGGGACAGCCACAGATTATTCTCTCGCGCGAATCTCTCGCACGCGCGCACGGTTTTCCCATCCAGTCGTTCGGCGGACGCGGACCGGGAGCGCGCGGAAGAGATTTTCGCGCACGCTTCGGGAAGAAAGAGCGCGACGCACGACGCGTCGCGCGCCAGGCGACACATTCGTTCGATGTCGCGCAGATTGGCGTCGACGTCGGACGTGGACGTCATCTGCGCGACGGCGACGCGCGCGCGTCGCGAAGGGGTGACGTCGAGCATGTGCGGAGAATCTCGCGGCGGTCGGCGCCGTCGAAGGGCGAGAATTCCCGCGTCGGAGTCTGAGGGAGGCGGGCGCGGACACTGGGCTCATTCGCGGCGCGCGCGACAAAGCGTCGGGACGTCGGCCGATGGTGCGTCGTGAAGTGCGCTCGTGACGTTACATGCCTCGGTACTCACCCTCGGCCGCTAATTCTTTGGCTAACACGCGCGGGACGTCGACGCAGTTCGGCGGGTCGTTGACGGCGATTCGACGCGCGCCCTTCGCCTTGAGCGCGGCTTCGATGTCGCCGAGCGTCGACGTCGAATCGTTCGGTCTCTCCGCGTAGAGCTCGCTGGACGTCGCGTTCGGAGGTCTGGAGACGCTGTGTGCGTACGGGTAACCGAGGAGATCGAAATCCGCCCTGTAGACGCGATTGAAATTCGCGAGCGTCTCTCGGTCCATTCGTCCCCAGCACTGGTGCAACGCGGGCTTCTCCACGCTTTTGTTCCATTCGTTCGTGTGCACCAATTTCACGAGACCGTGGTAGTTGTGACGTAAAAACGTGATGACGTTGTTTTGCTTGACGGTGGTTTTCTTCTCGCCGAGCCGCACCGCTCTGCACATTCCCGGCGCGTCGCCGAAACAGTCTTCAATTCTAAAAATTCTCTGCGCCCTGGACGCCATGAGCATCTGCGGGTACCAGTGCGAGAGCGAATTCACCCCGTAACGCGTCGCGGCGTCGCACGCGCGTTGCGCTTTCAGTTGATAGTTCCCGTCGTCGTAACACTGGCGCACGTCGCTGTGCACTAAACCCTGAATCATCTTCTTCACGTGCGCCTCGAACAGCTCGCAATTCTCCCTGGCGTATCCCGGTCTGAGTTTATGAAACACCGTCGGCTCGTACGATCCGTCGTTATACAAAAACTCCGACTCCGCCTTTGTGTAGGGATTCCTCACGAGCGTCCACGAGTTCGGCACCGCCTCCTTCGGAATGCAGTGCCACTTTTCCCATCCCGAATACTTTTCGTGCAACTTGAACACCTTGTCCTTCGGCCTCTTATCGCAGTACCCGACGTGGATCCCGAGCGCTCCGAGCGAACTCTCGATCGTCGTGCCCCCGGTCTTCGGAATGTGCAGGTACACGGGCAAGCCGCGTCCCGCCGACTTGCCTCGCAAGTCGCGGTGCACGCGAAGCAATCGCGTCGCGAGCTTGGGGTCCAAGTCGCCCAATCGCGCCCCGCTGGACGTCGCGTGCGTCGCGGCGTGACGCAAAGAGACGACGCCGAGGACGCCGAGGACACTCGCGACGACGACGGCGGCTCTCTCGACGCGATCCCACGCGCCTCTGCGCGTCGACGGTGTCGACGATGGGTGGCCAATGTCGAGGGTGTTGCGTGCATCGCGTCGCCACTGCGCGCGCGCATCGACGGGGATGGACTCGACGTCGGTCGCGGGAGACGCGAGTAAACTCGCTCGCTCTTGTGCGCTCATGCAGTCGCGCGGGGAGCTCGTGGTGGCGCGCACTGACGCGCGATGAGGTGGGAGAACGCGATCGGGTGGGTGTTTCGACGGAGCGCGCGCGCGGCGGCGGGAGCGAGGCGATGCAATTCGATCGATGGGTGATGTGATCGTTTCAGTGGGGGAAGTTACAGATATTTAGTCGGTGGTGATGACGTCGCCTCGCTCGAGATCGTACGCGCCGTCCGACGGTCGAACCGACTCGGGCGTGAACGCGCCGCCGCGAAACGCGGCGCTCACGGGAGAAAACGGCACGCCCTCCCGACTTTTCGGTTTGCACCGCGCGCGGAATCGGAGCTCGATGCTCACACGACCTTTGATGCAGTCATTTCGCGCGGCCATTTGGTCCTCGGCGTTGTTGCGAAGCTCTTTTTTGTCCTCGGGGCACCACTGTCCGGCACCGTGCCACATGTCGAACGAGTCGAAAATCAGGTACGGCGCGGTGATCCACACGTGGTCATCGCTCGGTTGTAACTCGGGAGAACCGCGCTTCATGTAGTTCGGATCTTGTTGTTCGAATTTATCCTCCTTTTTACGCGTGCTGAACGCTTGCATAACCATGGGCGCAGCCGACAACGGGTTGGATTTAATCTTATCCATCGTATCCTTAAACTGACTCCCCGTCGTCTTCTTCGAGTCTTCCTCGACGTTATCCTCGGGCGTTCGCACGTCGTACGTCCACTCTCGCGCCCCACCATCTCGAGGAAGCAAGACGACCAAGGGCTTATCCCACGCCTGTCCGGTGGGATCGCGAGGCGACCTCAACAACCACATGTTGTAATATCGATAACTGTACTCGTCGCTCTTCTCCATCCCAGACTCCATCCACCCGGGGCTCTTGTAATCGATCGCGTCCGGATCTCTGTGTAATCGTCCGAGAGGGTTATATTTACTCATGATGAAGTCCTCCTTGGTCCGTCGCTGCATGAAATCGATCGCTCGATCGTACTTGTCCGGCTCGTTGACGAACGCGACGCCGTTCAGTACCTCCCCTCCGTGAGACGGCGAGCACTCCTCCGGGAACGCCTCCTCGAGCAGCGCCTTAGCGGCTTCAAACGCTTCGGGCCAGAGCGAGTGGTGCCCAGCGTTCTTGTTCCTGACGCCAATCTTATCCCATCCCTCGTCGACGACGCGCAGCAACTTTTGCAACTTTTCCGAGCTCGGATCGATCACGCTCACGAACCGCTCCGCGTTCGCCTCCTTGATGGCCCGACGCGCCGCGTCGTTAACGGCGACGAGTTTATCGACGCTCCCGTCCTTGTACGGAATGGAGGCGACGCGCACGCCCGTGTCGGGCGTGATGGGCGCGGGTGCTTGCGTGGATAACGCTCTCGCGGGGACACGTCGTTTGGGCGTCGCGCGCGGCGTGAACGCGCGCGCGGGGGCGGTGGACGCGACCGCTTGCATCGTTCACGCGCGAGGGTGGATTTTCGGCGCGCGCGAGTGCGTCGGCGGCCGAGGAATGCGGCGAGAGAGGTGCTGACTGCTCGCTCGGTCTCACGCTCTCTTTTACAACGTCTGGTCTATTGCGACATGTCGCGTTCGAAGAGGGACACGGCGTCTTCAAAAGTTTCTGCGTCTTCGTCTTCGGCGTTCGGTGCAACGTTCGATGGCTCCGGTGCGTTCGCATCGGCGTCGGCGTCCGGGTCTTCGGCGGCGGCGGCGTGTTCGTCGGCGGCGGCGTTTTCATCGCCGTCGTCTCCATTCTCGGCGTCGGCCTCGCGCGCCGCCGTCGCTTGACTCTCGAGCCAGTGAATGATTTGATCCTCGGAGAGTTCGGGATGTAGACTCTTCATGACGTGAATCATCGTCGGACGCGGTCGCACGAGAACCATTTCGTGTTTGTCGGTGTGATTCTGCGCAAAACGGTAATCTCTCTTGCGGTCTGGATGCTCGAAAACGCTCTGCATGCACTTCGAGCACAGGTCGAAACCCATGAATTCTAGTTCTTTGCACTCTTTGCACTGATACCTCGGTCCGACGATCGGGTAGACGCCGCAAAAGTCGCATCCGACACCGTAGTGCGTAAACGTTTCGTGATCAAAGACGAGGGTTCCCGCGCCTCGCACGTTGACGGTGGCGTGATCGTTTGAATCACCTTCGCCGTTTCCGTCGTTACCATCGCCCTCGCCGTTGTGTTCTTCGCCCTCGGGTATCTCACCGCGCGTTTTCACCTCGGCGACCGTCTCTTCCGAGGCTTTGACTTCAGCCTCGCGCTCAGCCTTGCGTTCCAATTTCAATTTCGCTAAACTCTCCGCCAACACTTCATCGCACCGTTTTCTCGACGCATCGATGAACTCGTTCGGATACACACTCTCTATGTCTTCTTTCAACACAAAAATCACCGCAGTCGGCGGACGCATGGCGCCACATTCGCACCACTCGCCCCCGTCGCCGGCTCGAGCCGTCAACACGTCGGCGTGCGCTCGCTCGTACAGCGCCCCGCACTGTTGACACACCACCGGTCTGCTCGCCAATTCCCCGCACCCATCTCCATCATCTCTCATTCCTGGACAACTACACGCGTGAAACGCCGCCACCGCTCGTCCAGATTCTGGATCGAACGTCGCGCACGCCCCCAACGCGCTCGATACATCCTCGCTCTCCTCCAACCTCTTCGCGATGGCCCCGTCGTCCTCCTCTCTCCCCAACGCGTCCCCGAAATCCACGACGTCGTGTTTTCCCGCGCTCTTCAAGCGCAACACCTCAAACTTCGGACTCTTCTGCCCGCGCGCCAACTCTTCCTCTCGCGCCTCGCGCAGACGCTCGCCGAACGCCGCCGCGTCGCACCACAGCGTGTGATTTTCAATCGCGTGCGACAGCGCCGGAAGCGCCGTGAACACGTTCCTGCATACAGCGCAGTGCGATTCTCCGAGACTGCTCATCGCGCAGTGCGTGCACCACAGACACGCGACGTGGCCGCACGGCAGCGCCGCGGGCTTGACGCACAGGCTCAGACACACGGGGCACGTTTTATCCGACGTCCCGCGACGCGTCGACGTCGTCATTACCACCGTCTCTCGCGCGCGCGTATGGATTATCGCGTCGTTCGCCGTCGTTTTCGCGCGCGCGCGAGCTCGAGGACGCGCGGACGCGCGAGGCGGACGATGGGGCGCGAGGGGCGGATGGGGACGGTTACGAGGCGCTCGAGCCGTGAATGAATGAATGAATGAATGAATGAATGAATGAATGAATGAC
>Ga0208410_1000815_pt1 | contig 17366 bp, 17 predicted proteins | sample ETN02SmetaG_3_FD_185787 | JGI IMG/M metagenome (GOLD analysis project Ga0208410, IMG submission 185787) | Marine microbial and viral communities from oxygen minimum zone, Eastern Pacific Ocean - ETNP2014F10-02SV257 (SPAdes) (version 2) | ecosystem: Environmental > Aquatic > Marine > Oceanic ... | reverse complement strand
GATATCAAAACAATCATTTAAAATATTTTTGACTGGATTACAGGATAAACAAGAATAATAAAGGGAGTAAAATCTTATTTTAAGTTGTTGCGGGCTGTTTTGGCGTGATTTTATTTAAAAATTCGGTATGATATTATTATTGAAAACTACTTTAACAAACAATTATAGAGGCCCCATGCAAAAAACATTTTATATTTTTCTACTCTTTCTGCTTTTCATGAGCGGATGTACCGAAGAATCGCGGAACAAAATATTCAAGCAGGCCGACAATTTATTAGGAAAGGATCTGCGTGTTTCTTATGTTGCTGATAGCGGAGCTATCGTCAAAAGCTGGACAGTGCGTGACGGTAAAGTAACTACCCACAAAGATGAACAGGGCGGCACAAGTGGATATTACTATTTCTGGAGCGTTGAAAGCGGTTATGTCCAGGTTCCAATTGTACGGTCGATTGTTGAGGAAATTAAATTATAACCGTGTCGCTCAGCCAAGTCTGTCAAGCCAAACTTTGATCCCTTGCGCGTTTAACTGATAATCAAAAATCAGTAATTCATCCTGTCGGCTTTCAGGAAGTTGGCAGTTGTGTTTTTTTAGTCTGTCTCTGAGTATCTGTTGAACACCGGATGCTAGGCTATCCTGTTGCGCCTTACCTTCCTGTTTTAAAACCAAAGCCATTTCTGTGAATTGATCCAGGCAGTTACGCAAATCACTACCCAGCTTTTCAATATTTGTAACGGGTCCGAAATGAGTAAGATAGACGGCTTGCGGATTGTAACTCAGCAGACGATCCAGGGTTTTTCGCATAGCTTCCGGATCGAACTGGACAGGAGTTGTAGTTGGAAAAATGAAGGCACCGTTTTCATTATCAAATTCTCTGTAGGAAATCCCGAAATTATCTCCGGAAAAAACACTGTTTGTACTCTCGTCAATGACGCAGTAATGGTGACGAGCATGTCCCGGTGCATCTAGAAAAAGCAGGGAGCGTCCATGAAAATCGATGCGGCTTTCGTCTTCCGCAATTAAGACACGTTTTTCCGGAACAGGTACGATTGTTCCATACAGTTTTTGAGTTTTCTCCTCGCCGTAAACAGCAACAGTTCCTGCAATCAGTTTTGCCGGATCAATCATGTGGCGTCCGCCTCGTGGATGTGCTACCAAAAATGCATTAGGGAATTCCTGCATCAGGGCCCCGGCTCCACCGGCATGGTCCAAATGAACGTGGGTTGGCATTACGTGTGTTACTTTTTCACGCGAAATACCTTTTTCTGCAAGAACTTTGAGGAGTAATGGGACGGAAAGTGAGGTGCCGGTGTCGATAAAAGCCGCGTATCCATTTTCAACTATTAAATGGCTCGCGGCAAAACCTGAGCGGACATAAGCGACATCAATCGTGGTTACACCGTCAGGATAATCTATTGGAGGAAGTGGGATGCAGGATTCCTTCATAAACAAAGATTAAAAATCTTCATCTATCAAATCAATTTCATCAGCAAAGTTCAGGTCGTCATCCGTCTGCTTTGCAGAACTGCCTGAATTATTCCCAGGTGTCGGTTCAGTCTCAGCGATGATTGGCGCTTCTTCTGGAATTTCAGATGACTCAGTGTCAAGATCTCCAACATCATCATCAATATCATAAATATCCGCACGGCTAAATTGAACTAAAATACTCTGTGCAATTGTCGATAAATGTAGGGGGCGTGTCAGATAATCCATGGCGCCGGCATTCAGGAACTGCAGTCTTCTCTCCAGACTCACAGGTCCGGAAATACATATAAAATGCACCTCCGGGAATTGATCCTTTGTTTGCTGAATAAGTTCCATCGCATCCGAATTTCCTTCAGTTCCAGTTTCCAGAATAATCAGATCAAGAGGATCTATTTTGAGGAAACGCCAGAGATTTTCTTTTTTGCTGACACACTCAACTTCCATTCCGGCACGTTCGCTGAGATATTTTTTCAGTAGCCCCGCCTGCTCTTTTGCAGTGTCAAAGATCACCAGCTGTTTTCCCGCAAAACTTAATGGACTTAAGTCATCTTCATGAAATTTGTCAAAAAAATCGTCCTGCTGAGTTGTTACATCAAAATCAGCGGCATCATCCAGCGGCTCCACAAGATCGATATCCTCTAAATCACTTTCATCCAAAGGCGGCAGATTATCAAGCACTTCGTCACTATTTTCAAAATCAGGACTCTCCTCCTCATCATAATCTTCATTAGTAACAACTTCAAAGTCGAGATCCCCTAAATCTCTTTCTGTGGCATCTCCTAGCACTTGCTCATTTCCTATTCCATCCTCTTCATTGTCAACTACGTCAAAATCTACTATATCAAAATCTAATTCACCTGAATCAATATCTTCAACAGTAATTTCGTATTGGTCTCCACTCAAATTTTCATCTTCAGTCAAATCATCACCATCTGCGGAATTTGTTTCAGCATTTTTTTCATCTTCCATTTAATGAACCTCCTTTATTGCTTTGTCATTTGAAAACGATTTATAATTTTTAATCCATCTTCGCCTGAATGATTTAGTTCACGAACGAATAGAGAAATTCGGTTATCCGGATTAAGTTTTAGCCAATAATTATCAGCGATTATTTCGGCATCGCCTTCTAGAGGCAGCAAAATTGGATATCCCGCAAAAGCAGGCAGCGGATTACCGTCACCCATGTAGGTCGTTACACAATATCCGTAACCCGCTGGGATGTCAGTATAGCGATAATAAAAATGTGCTGAATGCTCTGCGGAAAAATCGCTTTTGCTTATTCTGGACAAAGACATACTCGAATCAGACTGCTCAATTATTCCGGAAATGCGCGTCGTGTAATTCGGCGCATCTGGTTCATGTTTTTCGGAATGCAGAGATGTGTAAAAACTTTCACCCTTCTTTAAACCGTCACAAATTGTGTCGGTGTGACTACCGTTTGAGACGACAATCCGCCTATCGACATCACGCATTACGTTGTAAATAATCAAGCTCGGATCTTCAAGCAGTTTAGGATCAGCCGCTTCGGTGCTCAATATTCCGTTTTCGTGCGTAAAAATCCGATTCCTGCTGTTGGAACTGCGTCCCATAATCCAGTAAATCACAATCCACGAATTTTCTTCGTTACGGCCAAGTACAATTCCGCGTCCCGGATAAACGTTTTCCGCAATGTGCTGTTTAAAATTTTTTTCGGCAAGTGCCATGGTAGGATCAATATTCGTAAAGCTCAAATTGTTCGTGGTGAATTTCTTCTGATATTTTAAAAGTTATGGACCTACCCATTTCCACTTCAAGTTTTTCAATTGCTTCCTGCTCAGTTTCCTGTATGTAGTTAAAAACATCAGAGTGCAAGAATATTGCGATGGAACCTTTTGTATTTCTGAGGCAGCTTCGCCGAATTTCACGAAATGCTTCGTAACTGACTGTTGACGCTGATTTTATATGACCGTTGCCGTCACAATATGGACAAGGGTCGCACAGGTAGCGGCTCAGATTTTCACGATCGCGTTTGCGAGTCATTTCTACGAGCCCCATTTCGCTTATCTGCAAAATTTTACTCCGAGCTTTATCGGAACGAAGTTTATCCTTGAGAGTTTGATACACCATTTGCCGATGCTGCTGCGTTTCCATGTCGATGAAATCGATAATGATAATCCCCCCGATATTGCGTAACTGCAGTTGGTAAACGAGTTCCTCAGCGGCTTCAATGTTGGTACGCAGAATAGTTTTTTCGTGACTTTCCTTGCCGACAAAACGACCCGTATTTACATCAACTGCAGTAAGAGCTTCTGTTTGATCAATGACAAGGTGTCCTCCGGAACGCAGCCAGACTTTGTTGCCTAGCGCGCTGTCAATTTCATTTTCAATTCCATAATGGTCAAAAACAGGTTCGGATTTAGAATAGTTCTCCAGAACGGAGCCATAACGTGGCAGGAAGGAACGTACAAATTGATGCACTTTTTGATATTGATCTTTGTCGTCTACAACTAGTTTACGGATATCTGAAGAAAAGAGATCGCGGATTGTGCGGAAAATAACGTTAAGATCTGAATGCAAAAGTGAAGGAGCTGGGAGGGTTTTGTATTTTTCCAGCACATCTTCCCAAATGGAAACAAGGTAGTTGATATCTGAATGCAAATCTTCTTCGGTGTGGCCTTCTGCAACGGTTCTTATGATGAATCCTGATTTTTCCGGCCGCAGCCGATCCACGATTTCTTTCAGACGCTCACGTTCTTTATCAATGCTGATTTGGCGTGAAACTCCAAGTGTATGTGTTGTAGGTAAATAAACCAGGTTTCTTCCAGGAATGGAAACGTGATTGGTTATGCGCGCGCCTTTCGTGCCGATCGGCCCCTTGGAAACCTGTACCAGAATATCCTGACCTTCTTGAATTAGTTGGCTTATTTCCTGTTTGTCACCATTATTGTTTGATGTTTCTCCGAGAATTTCATGTTCTGGAAGAATATCATCAATATGTAAAAATGCCGCCCTTTCCGCGCCAATGTCAACAAATGCGGACTCCATCCCTGGTAGTACATTCAGAACTTTTCCCTTGTAAATATTGTCCACAACACGTTTTAATTTTTCCCGTTCATGATGCAATTCGGAAAGGACTCCTCCTTCCATCACGGCAACACGTGTCTCGTGTGAAGTGTGATTTATAATTATTTCTTTTGACATAAAATTATTGTGAATTAAGAATTATGATTTCTCTCATTTCCTGTACTGCTTGAGTGAGACCGACAAAGATTGCCCTGCTGACGACACTGTGACCGATGTTTAATTCACGCAAATGCGGTAATCCGCAGATCCGCTGAGTGTTGATGTAGTTCAGTCCATGCCCTGCATTTACCTGTAAATTTTGCTCTTGCGCCAATTCAGCCGCGGAAACCAGCCGCTCATATTCTTTGTCCTGTTCAACACCTCTTTCCGCATTTGCGTAACATCCGGTGTGCAGTTCAATATCTTCCGCACCTGCTTTTTTACTGGCCAAGATCTGCTCTGCTTCCGGATCGATGAATAAACTCACCCTGATTCCAGCGTCACGGAGTTGAGCTATTCCATCGTGCATTGATTCATTCACACCTGTTACATCAAGTCCACCTTCTGTTGTAACCTCTTCCCGTTTTTCAGGAACAAGAGTTACAATGTCCGGACGCGTTTCTAGGGCGATTCTGAACATTTCAGTTGTTGCCGCCATTTCCAGATTGAGCTGGGTCTGTACAGTTTCCCTTAAAATTCTTACGTCACGGTCAATAATGTGTCTGCGGTCTTCACGCAAATGAATCGTGATTCCATCAGCACCTGCCAATTCTATAAGTCCTGCGGCAGTTATAGGATCAGGTTCATTTATTTGACGTGCCTGTCTTATTGTTGCTACGTGATCGATGTTGATGTGTAATGATATCATTATATTTGTTATTATTTTATTCTAGTTTTTTTTCATTCTTAACCCAGACAGAAACGATGGGCCACTGTTGCAGTATGGTGATCCCTTCTGGAGTGACTACTTTTGGTGTTACCTTAGGATAGTTGCCGGGTTCATATGTCGAAAGATCAATTTCTCCATAAAGCTCATCCCGATCTAATTCCTGTATCAAGTATTCCGGACCTTCAACAAAAACATTAAAAGTATTAGGATTTATCACACTTACATAATCCATGTTTCGCAAATAAACCGGAACATTGTCAAACCGTTTCTTAATCGGGAGACTGTAGATCGTTACTTCCGCAGTGTAAAAGTCAGCGTTTTGATTCATGATCTGCACGTTCCCTCCTGGCAAATCCAAATCAAGGCGAACTATGACATTTTCATTCAGGCCTTCCAGCTCAATCTCATGAGCGGAAATATGATCCATTTTTTCCAACACCGAACGCGGACCGCGCATGGTCAAAGTGTCCGGTACTATTTTTATGTCACCCAGTAGATAACCTTTTTTGGGTGTCCCGTGATAGCGCGGTTTGATTGAAAAAGATTTTTCAATCAGTTCCTCTATTTTAACCGTGATTTGTGAAGGATGAATACGTGTTATTTCGACCTTAACAGGTGACAAAATGTGATTCTCAGTCAGCACATAAGATAGTGTTCCTTCCTGTGCTTTGTCCAGATCAAGTACTGCCTGAATCTCCTGTGGATTGAATGAATCTCTGCTGTTGGTGTGTACCACGATGTTGACCTGCGGTGGATCAGACGTTACTTGAAATTCAGGGGAAACATTTTTAAAAACTACAGGAGCGTAAAAACTCATCTGTATCGGTTCTCCTGATTTCCGCGCGAGAAACCAGACGAAGACAGCCAAAACTACCGCAAGCACTTTGTATGAAATATTTACCCGCATTATTTTTTCTCAGTCTGGATAGGATATGGTTGCTTGGAGTTAGGCGAAATATCTGTCCTTTCAGATGTCTTTGTTGAAGGTGTTTCCACAGTATTTTTCGCAGCCTCAGATGCGGCTTGTATGGCGGCGTCTTTTGTTTCCTTATCCTGGATCGAAGCAGGAATGTTTCCAGAAAGTACTTCCAGCAGTGCTTTGCGAATATCTTCATTTTCCCCGCGAATCAACTGTCCACGGTAACTGAGGCTTATTTTTCTTCGTTCTTCAGAAACAATTAGGACTGCCGCATCGGTTTCTTCTGTCAAACCTATTGCTGCGCGATGTCTTGTGCCGAGGGCAGAACTGAGACGACTGTTCATAGAAACTGGTAAAATACACTGTGCCGCCAGTAAATCTCCTTTGGCGTTGATAATCACTGCACCGTCGTGTAAAGGTGAGGAAGGATGAAATATGCTCAACAAAAGCTGTTCACTAACCCTAGCGTTAAGTTGTGTGCCTCGATCGCTGTAATTTTTCAATCCGACTTCCTGTTCAAAGACAATGAGTGATCCAATCCTCTGCTGTGTCATCACGAGGCAGGCCTGCATGATATTGTCTACCACATCTCTTTTTTGCTGATTGTTTTCACGGAAAAGAGTGAAAACTCCGATTTGCGCCAACGCATTCCGGATATCATTCTGAAAGAGAACAACCAACACCAAAACCAGTGATTGCCCTAAATTATCAAGCAGCAACTGTGTCGCCTCTAAATCCAAAATCAACGATACAAGATAAAGGGCCAGTAGTAACATAAATCCCATTAACATGGGGATGGTTCGGGTACCTCGAATAAGAATCAGGATTCGGTAAAAAATAAAGGAGAGGAGTACTAAATCAAACAGATCTTGCCAGCGAAAGGAAAAGTTGCCAGTAAAAATCGATAAAAGTGTTTCCACTTAAAATCTCCTGAAGCGAGAATGGTTCTAAATTTTTTGATTAACACAGTTCAGCGAAAACTATTTTTTAGTTTTTGGAGCAAAATGTTGCATTTCCTGAAGTACGAGTTCCCCATCAATTGTTTCTTTTTCAATTAATAATTTAGTAAGAGATTCGAGTGCTTTGCGATAAGTTTTTAAAATATTTTTCGCACGTTCATACGAAGTATTAAGAATTTCAAGTACTTCTTCATCAATCATCCTCATCGATTCATTACTAAATTCCTTATGCTGTTGCAAATCTCGTCCTAGAAAGACATGTCCCGCGTCTTGCGTGTATGTCAGTGGCCCAAGTTTTTCACTCATACCCCACTGGCAAACCATTTTCCGCGCTAATTCAGTAGCTTTTTTCAGGTCGTCACTGGCACCTGTGGTGAAGCGTTTAAAAACCAGATGCTCTGCGGCACGTCCACCCATCGTCATAGCAATTTGACCGAGTAGTGTTTGTTTGTTGTGACTGTGTCGATCTTCTTCCGGAAGCAGCATTGTAACTCCTAAAGCACGTCCACGAGGGATAATGCTCACCTTGTGAATAGGATCTACTTCATCGATACTAGCAGCCACGAGCGCGTGTCCAACTTCATGATATGCAGTAGTTTCTTTTTCCTCATCAGTTATCAGCATACTCCGCCGTTCTGCACCCATCATGACTTTGTCTCTTGCATATTCAAAGTCTTCATTCTCCACAGTATCTTTATCTTGACGTGCCGCCCAAAGCGCTGCTTCGTTAACCAGGTTTGCTAAATCGGCGCCTGTAAATCCAGGAGTTCCACGGGCAATTGTGTTCAACTTTACTTCTTTGTTCAGTTCAATGTTTTTACAATGTGTTTTTAAAATATTTTCACGTCCTTTAATATCCGGAGTCGGCACTACAACGTGACGGTCAAATCGACCTGGACGTAGCAATGCGGGATCCAGCACATCAGGTCGGTTAGTTGCTGCGATCACGATAATACCTTCATTTACTTCAAAACCGTCCATCTCAACCAGCAGCTGGTTTAACGTCTGTTCTCGTTCATCGTTTCCGCCGCCGAGTCCTGCTCCGCGACTGCGGCCAACCGCATCGATTTCATCAATGAAAATTATGCATGGCGCATGCTTTTTGCCCTGCGCAAACATATCCCTGACACGACTTGCACCTACACCTACAAACATTTCCACAAAATCTGAACCGCTGATGCTGAAAAAGGGCACTGCTGCTTCTCCGGCAATTGCTTTAGCCAGCAAAGTTTTCCCAGTTCCGGGTTCTCCCATCAACAAGACGCCTCGTGGAATTTCACCACCGAGCCGTTCAAATTTTCCAGGATCTTTAAGAAAATCTACGATCTCTTCTAATTCTTCTCGGGATTCATCAATTCCCTGAACGTCTTCAAACTTGATCGGATTGTCTTCAGTATTGGTTATGCGTGAACGGATTTTTCCAAAACCCATTGCGCGGGTTCCACCACCCTGAATCTGGCGCACAAAGAACAACCAAATTCCGATGATCAGAATCATCGGCAGCCAACTGTTCAGAATCGCCATAAACAAATTGGTTTGATCTGCCGGTTCTATACGCACACGTACCTGATGACGGTCCAAAATTTCAAATAGTGCTGGATAGTTTGGAGCTTGAGTTTGAAAAGAACCGTTTGAGTCGTTGACTCCGCGAATTTGGTTTCCGCTTATTGTAACCTCAATCAATGATCCTGATTCAATTTGAGCGATAAATTCTGAAAATGAAATTTTTCTCTCGTTTGATTCTTTTGGGCCAACCAGATTGAAAAGCATAAGCATGACTAAACCTATCACAAGCCAGATTCCAATATTTTTTAAAAATTTATTCACAATTAATTATTGTTTAATTTAAGATTTTAACAAGTAAAGACTCTCACATTATCTTCGGAAACGCAAGTTTGAGACAGATAAATTTACAGTTATCAGGCAAATTAATCTTTAATTTAAATCTGTCAATATCATTAAGAGCCAACAGAGCAGGTTTTTTCACTTGACAACAAAGCTAAAAGTACCTGAAGATGCTTTTAAGTCTTGGTAAATCTTTCTAAGAAAGAATGGTGAGAGAAAATAAAATTAAGCTAAGAAAAGTTGGGATTTTTTCCCCGCAATATGAACAACCTGTGACGGAATTGGTGCAGGAGTGGTTTGTCCCTCATGGTATCGAAATTTCACCTCTAGAAGAAAATGGGGGCAGGAATGATGACCTTGATTTGGTTCTCTCTTTCGGTGGTGACGGCACTGTACTTGCTGCCTTAAGTATTTTCCCGCACTGTCCTATATTGGCAGTCAATTTTGGTAATGTTGGTTTTCTGACCGCGGGAGACAGAGAAGAATTGACCAAAATGCTTCAGTGTGTACTTGAGGGAAAATATATAATTAGTGAACGTTCAGTACTTGAGTGCTTTCATCCGCATGGAAAGGATTTTGCGGTTAATGAAGTTGTTGTCCGTGGAGCTACAAGGCTGATCTCTGTTGATCTGAATATCAACGATCAGCACATCCGCAAGGTGCGTGGAGACGGGGTAATAGTTGGGACTGCGACTGGTAGTACGGCATATTTGATGGCAGCAGGTTCACCGATTGTTATGCCGGAACTGCGGTGCATGATTATCACAGGTTTGAACGAATACGACTTTCGTTCCAGACATCTCGTAGTTAACGGAGAATCAAAAATTAGACTACAAGTTTTGGAGCAAACTCAAGAAAAAGAAATTTATTTGTCTGTTGACGGTAAGGGGAAAATACCGCTTGAGATAGGAAATGAAGTTGTCATTAGTGAATCTTCGAGGCAAGCAAAATTGATATTTATGGAAAAGAATTATTTTTTTCAAAATCTTTCTTCACGTCTTTCCTGGTTTCGCAGCGGGGAATAAGAATTGGATTATTTTATGGCGTTTAAATGGCGTTTTTCAGGTGGGATTATTTTTTCAACAGTCCTACATGTTTTTTTAGTGAGTGCTCTGATTTATTGGTATCCTGGAATAATAAGTAACAATGATTGGCAGTGGGATGATTTTTCACGATTATTAACAAATGAAACCGAGTCTTCAGAAGTGTCCGGTTTAACAAATCAGGTAGACCGAAGAAAAGTTTACAGAAGGAATTTGTTTTTTCCTGAAATAGTTCTTTCGCAGCAGTCTAAAAGTGCATCCGTTATCATTAAAATTAAAAAAAACATTCCACAAATTACGCTCAAGAGTATAATTATGAAGGCAGGAAAATATCCCGGCCGTCTCGAAAAATCGGAAGTATTAAGAAAACCGCTTTCAGAACAAGTAGGTAAAATATTGACACTGTTGACGCCTGTTACTTTGCTTAATGCTTTGCCGGAAAAAAGGGGGCTTAATTTAAATGCAGTTGAATTAAAAGAATATCGCCAGCAACTTGAAGGCTTTCTCTCTGAACGCTGGGAAGTTCCGATCCATTTGATCGAAAGTCAGTTTACAGCCGAGATTCAGTTTGAAATCACCAAGAAAGGCCGTTTGTTGAGTTGGTCAATGAAAGAATCTACAAATGCTGCGTTTAATAAATCTGTTAAAAAATTGCTGAAAAACTTGCAATTTCTACCATCCTTGCCAGAGTCCTATCCTGAGGATTCTTACAAATTTGGTGTCCGGTTCTCACCGGCTAACTTACAATTATGAGATGTTAGTGAATTCCAATAATGTTGCTCAAACACTAAAATTAAGCATCAAGGCAGATTTTGTATTGTTGCTGTTCGGCCTAGTTATGTCCGTATTAGGAGGTCCCGCTTTTGCTATTGATTATTTTGAAATCACAAAACCGAAGTTTATCCCTGTGAAGGTTGGCTTGATTGGGGGTAGGGATACTGAAGTTGTAGCTGTTAAAAAAATTTTTAGAGAGAATCTGGAAAAAGTACTCTATTTTCAAATAATAGATGGAACTAGGGAAGAGTTTGCACAATCCGAAGAAGTGTTTTTTCAGCTCGAAATAATTTTAAAAAAGAAATTGGATCAACTGGAATTTAATCTCTGGACCAAGGGTGAGGATTTGCCAGTAACTCAAAACTCACTGTCACTGAAAGGGGGGGTAGATAATTTTCGAAAAATTGGACTTTTTCTTACGGACTGGTTTGTGTTAAAGACATTAAATTTCAAAGGAGTTACAACTAGTAAAATTGCCTACACAGCACAAAAAACAAACCGTAGAAAAAACATTATGCTCAGCAGTTATGATGGTACTGTGCAAAAAAGATTTTCATATAATCTTGGTTCCAACAATCTTGCAAGTTGGTCTTTTGATAATAAAAATATTCTCTACACAACTTTTACCCGTTCAAGTGTTCAGTTGACGATTCAGCCGTCAATACGTTTGCGTGCAAAAATCCTCAGTTTCCCTTCAGTATTTCAACCCCTCGGAGCAAGCTGGCGTATGGATGGGGAGTCAATTTTGTTGACACTCATGAAGAAAGGCAACTCCGACATTTACAGCTATAATTTAGCTGACGCTAAGCTGGAAAAGATTTTTGCATGGAAGAGTCTAGAAACTTCTCCGCAAATGTCACCCGACGGTAAAAAAATAGCTTTTGTTTCCGATAGCGCACGCCTAAATAGGCCGCAAATTTATGTGCATAATATTCTTACTCACAAAACGGAGCGAGTGACCTTCAGAGGGAACTATAACAGTTCTCCAAAATGGTCTCCTGATGGTTCACAACTGATTTATGAAAGGCAGGTAAAAGGAGTTTTTCAACTTTTTAAATATACTCTGCTCACCCGCAGGCACGTTCAACTTACATTTGGACGCTATGATTCGGAAAAACCGGATTGGTCTCCTAATGGGAAACAAATTGTTTTCTCCGCGAAAAAGAAAAAAGTATCCAAACTTTACTATATTTCTGCATTTGGAGGACGTTCCATTCGTGTTACAACAAACGCTAACAATATTACCGAGACTAATCCGGTCTGGAGTAAATAATTTATTGATAATACTGGTTTGCAAATCTTGACATTGATTTAAAACCCTCCTCATCTTTATGTCAATTTATCTACAAAAATCAAACAAACTCACATTAGTAGGAACTTTTATGATTAAGGCACGAATTATGAGATCTTATATGTTTTTGCCTGTGTTACTTCTTGTTTTTATTGGCTGCTCAAACACTTTGCCCAATAATAAAATTCCGCAACAAAATGCCGAAGAAATTGTCGAATTAAAAAAAGCTTTTGTAGAACAGCGAGAATTATTGGAGAATCTGCAAGCCTTAACGGCGGATCTAATGGTCCTTAGTAGTGAACTTGAACAGACGATTCCTCCGCGGGATTTGCTTCAATCTTTACAGAGTGATATTGTTGAATTACGTAAGAAAACAACTGCACTACAGAAAAGTGCCTCAAAAACTTTAAATAAGGGGAAAAGACTCAAAGCTTCAAAAGCTGTTGAAGTTGAATTTCCAAAAAATCAAAGACAACTTCTCCTAGGACTTATTTCATTGCAGGCGGGGAATCCTGATCAAGCAGTGGAAGATTTTAAGGAGATTATAAAGCAGAAAAAACCAACTCAATTCAAAGCTCAAATCCTTTTGGCAGTCGCTCACAGTTTTTTAGCACAGGGATACGCCAAACAAGCCGCATCGCATTATGGCACATTTCTTCGTGAATATCCAAAAAGCCGTCACATACCTCAAGCATTATACTATTTAGGGGAAGCAATGCGGAAACTTGGTGAGAAAAAAAAACAAAAAGTGTTATGGAAGGAATTGATAAATAAATTTCCAAAATCATCATTTGCCAATCGAGCAAAAAAATAATCGCAGTTCCACGCAGCATCCAATCAATTCGATATCATGAAAATGAATACTTTAGGAAAATCCGGAATTGAAGTCGGTTGCTTAGGACTGGGTACAATGACATTTGGTGAGCAGAATACTCAAGAGGAAGCTTTTGCACAAATGGATTGCGCGCTGGCTGCAGGGGTAAATCTGTTTGACACAGCTGAAATGTATCCAGTACCTCCGAAGGAAAAAACTTTCACCAAGTCAGAAAAAATTATCGGCAAATGGATGAAGCAACGGAAATGCCGAGAACGCCTTGTTCTCGCAACAAAAATTGTGGGACCTACTTCGGCATCCCGCGGAATGAGTGGTTATATTAGAGATGGAATTAATCATCTTACCAATGAAAATATCAACAAAGCACTAGAAGGAAGTTTAGGCCGGCTCGGGACAGACACGATTGATCTCTATCAAATTCACTGGCCGGACAGAGATGTTAATATTTTCGGTCAGCGGGAATTCACTTATCCACAGGGTGAAGACATAGAAAATGTAGAAATATCGGAAACTCTTGAAACTTTGGAAAAACTCCGACAGGCTGGTAAAATTCGGGCTTTCGGAATTTCCAATGAAACACCTTGGGGAGTAATGCATTATCTGAGTCTGGCGGAGAAAAACGATTGGGAAAGAGTTGTCAGTATTCAAAATTCTTATAATTTACTAAACCGTAGCTTTGAATCAGGATTGGCTGAAATCACATTTCGTGAATCTGTCGGCCTACTGGCGTATTCTCCGCTGGCTTTTGGAACATTGACCGGAAAATATCTAGACGGGCTAAAACCAGCACGGGCACGTTTAACTTTGTATTCCCGTTTTCAACGCTACCAGACAAAAAACGCACTTAAAGCGACTCGTGAGTATGTGCGGCTTGCGAGAGAATTCGCTTTGGATCCAGCACAAATGGCTTTGGCTTTTGTACGGACACGATCCTTTACGACCAGCGTAATTCTCGGGGCCACCACAGTCAAACAGTTGGAATCAAATCTGGCCTGCGCAGAATTGGAGCTTTCATCTGAAGTGCTGGACGCAATTGATGAAATTCATAACCGCATTCCCAATCCGTGTCCCTGATAAGATTTCCCTAAACTTGACTAACGCCAGCGGTAGCCAAGGAGTATTCTGTTACCTTCTACACGCTGATCGGGAAGATTACCGAAAATGATTTTTTCGCTTTTTTCATTGTACCATGACAAAGACCAGCCGGATTCACTCTCGAGTCCCAAACCCCATCCACTTCCGGTGCTCCATTTAATTCCTGAATAAGAACCCAGCGATAGCGATTCAATCCATGTCAGAAAATATTGTCCTCCATGTACTCCAATAAATAATGGCCCCAGCCATGCTCGAAATTCTGCTCCCATGATACCGGCTTTGTAATATTCATATTTTGTGTTGTCCGGCAATACGCCTTTTCCACCGAATTCTGTCCCGAAAAGCGAGAAAGAAAAAGAACCACCCAAAGTGAACTGATAATCATATTGTCCACCGCCTATTTTAGAAGTCTGATATTCTATCTCAGTGTTATAATTAACAGCTTTTAATTGTCCAAAATCCAGAAATAGCCCCAACCCCTCACCCGGGCCTGCCTGCAGGAAGGATGACCAAAATAGTAAAACAACTCCTAAAAGAAATGTAAATTTGAGTTTCATTGCTATTTTTCCCTTGTTGAAGTGTATCTTTAAAAATGTTTGATAGCATTCATGTACTTTGCAGCTTCAATAATTCCGTTTATCGTTAGCGGTTCCATCCTAAAAATTTTTTGGACATAAGGCGCAACCGTTCGGTTCCAGTATTGTTTTGGAGTAGGGTTTATCCAGACTACATAGGGAAAGTGCTCTTGAATGGTTTTCAAATTTACCAAGCTTGGCGTCGAGGATTCTTCCCGAAATTCAATTGAGCCAAATGGTGACAACAATTCATGAGGTGCCATATATGAGTCCCCAACAATGAATACGCGGTAATCTGGACTGTTCTCCATTACTTTCCGAAGAGTTAGGGGTTTGCGCCTGGCTTCGTCTTCATAAACCTGATCGTAAATTGCATTGTGAAAATAATAAGTTTTTAAGTCCTGTGGAAAGCGGCGTTTGATTTTTGCAAACAGTGTTTGAACTTTTTGGGCATGAATCCACATTGAATTTCCACCATTGTCCAGCAAAAGTAAAACTTGCGTACGGTCATGCTGTTCGCTCAAGAAATGGGGAATGACAATTCCGGCATTGCGTCCGGTTTCTTCAATAGTGCGTTTCACATTCAGTTTTCTGTCAGGATGCATATCCTCAATGTTTCGGAGTGCCTGCAGTGCAGCGTCCATGTTGTTATCAGTAATCGGCGCATCCAGATCAACCGGATAAAATGAGGGATCCCCAAGTACCTTGCGCGCTGTTCCCGCATGAGCGGGTCCTCCTATCCGGATTCCATTCAACCCCTTTCCGGAATGCCCGTAAGGCGAAAAACCATGACTGCCGACCCAGTGTCCACCTCCGCTATGAGATGTTTTTTGCTTTTCCATTACACGCTTCATGCGTTCCATCAACTCCTCCAGAGAAATTTTTGAATAATCCACCATCTTATCACCAACCTGCAGTGGAACCGTAGATCCTTTTTGCCCTCGATCAGTCAAATCCGGATTATCCTTATCAAGGTGTTTCCGCGCATCCAGTTCTTTCTGGATATTAGCCTGCAAATCCGACTGAAGTGTTTCATTTAAAAATTCGTCTATCAGTTTTTCGTAATCAAACTCACCTGCGATTTTTCCAGTTTCCAGTTTTTGGCTGAGCCACTGTTCAAATGCGGAAGAGTTACGGATCGCATCGTCAATACTGTTATAGTTGGTTGAATCGATTCCTAAAAAATGGTCCCAGAACGCAAGTGTGTAGGGTGCGATTTCACGCCTCGATTTACAAATCAAATGTTGTCCGATGTCAAACAGTGAACCGAGATTGGTGATCAACCCAATTTCCATGGTACGATACAGTTCCATCAGGACACGTACATCTGTATTAAAACCGTAGCGTCTTAGAGTTTGTGGAAAACTTGAAAACAATTTAAGTTTATGGATTAATGTTCTTTGTCTGCTTTTGAAAAATTATCTGGAATTCTGGATTTGCAGAATCACAACATAATTCCCGAATTTCAGCATAGTTTCGGGAAGAGGGGGAAACTGAATTTCTTCCAAAGACATAATTGCAGTATCATCGAAATCATGTGAACCGCTGCTTTTAATAATTTTTTGATTAACAACTGCACCTGACGGATCGATGGTAACTTCAAGCTGCACATACATTCCACTGCGGAATATTTGAAGTGCATATGTTACATCAATCAGCAATTTACTGATTTGGCGATTATATGAATTACGGTCCACAATATAAGGATCCTTCACAGGCGCTTCCTTCACAGGCACTTCGGGATCTTTATCTTCATAAAGATCAGGGCTCTTTGCTTGTTTCTGATTTTCAGCTTCTTCCGGCAAAGAAATTTCTTCCCTCTGTGGCGCGACTTTTTCAGAGGCAATTGCTTCTTTTCGCGGAGCAATGACTTTGCCTGCTATTTTGTCAAGCATCCTTTCTACTATAAAATCCACCTTCAGTTTCAATTTTTCAAGATTACATTCAAGACAAGTCTGAGTAACTATTCCCCTTGTAATTTCAGGTTGTGACAATGACGTAAGTTTTAAAATAAGTTGCGTTTCTGTTTTGCTTCGAACAAGCTGAAAGAAAAAAAGTTCCTCTGTATTGAACTGCTGACGTAAATTCTTCACAAAACTTAAAATACTCCTTACGCATTTACTGCTGGTGCAGTCTTCAATATCAATGCTGGTAAATCCCTGCTCCGAAATCAACTCCAAAATTTTGTGCGAAACAAGATGGTAGCTCTTATTCAAATTTTCTCTGAAACGGTTAAAGAGGATTTGTTGTTCTGCGGGAGACACTTGTCCAATTACTGAAATGGGGCCGACAATTGCGCGCGTGGATTTTGCGAAACTGTTACTTGAAAAAAAGAGTAAACTAATTAAGAGATTTAGCGACAGATATAAGTATAATAATTTATGTGTTTTCATAATATTTAGTGCTGAATTATAGATTTTACGAATCCTCTTTTAATCTGTTTAAATCATTATAAACTAAATAACGAAAAAATAATGCTATAGAATTAATTAAAGTATTGACAGTAAATAGTTTTGGGGTTAGTATTAACAGCTTTGCAGGAGTGAACGCAAGTTCTTTGAAAAGGGAATCAGAAGAGACAGAAAGCCTGTTCCTATCCATCCTAAGAGGTGGATA